>WNGI01004191.1_pt1 | contig 12864 bp, 10 predicted proteins | sample 5400621 | NCBI WGS metagenome assembly WNGI01 (sample SAMN13153374, study PRJNA577476) | soil metagenome | isolation source: 20 cm soil or saprolite under Garry oak tree replicate 1 | place: USA:California | collected 2016-06-15 | reverse complement strand
GACTTCATACTATCCGGGTCATCCGGGATAGGGAGCAAAGGCCATGGGATGCTGGAGAACGTAAGCGTGTCAGTCGATGCCTGCATCGCTGCCCACTGCGTTTCGTAGATCGTCCACGCCGCCGCCGTCGCCTTCTCCAGTCTCTCCAGCTCCCGTTTCTCCCTCTCCCGTCTTTCTAGGTATATCCTGGTCCGTTCTTCTACGATATTTCGTCGTTCCGCTTCTCGTCTCTGTCTGATTCGCTCCTCGGTGCGCCTCATCTCCTCCCGGACTATCCTCGCTCTTTCCACCTCGCGATGCAGGACTCTATACCGGATTTCAGCCTCGCGTCTCTTCCACTCCACTCCCTTCAAGTCGTACGAATATCCTGCGTCCTGCCAAGTCTTCTGCGAGACTTTTGTCCCTATGGGCTGAGAACGGACATGGTTCAAATATACTTGCTGTTCGAGTACCCACTGTTCCGTCTTTCGAGTATGATTGTCGCGGCGAACATAATCGTGTTCGTCGACCCATGCATACGCATGTGCCATCTGATGCCATGGTTGATGTTGGAGGTTTGATGAGGTATAGTGACTAGGCGCTGAATCGCGCCTGTAGCTTGGTATGTCGACCCCGGCGTCTGAGTGGATATCAGCGTAGGCCGGGCGATACATGTATGTGGAGGAGGTATGGTGCATAGCTGTTGGGTTTCTCTCACCAGGAGATAACGACTGATTCAATGGGTTGCACTGCCCTACTTGTCCGACCCATATATGAATCTGAATAGATGCGCATTGCATCAACGCGATAACCACGCCAATTTCTCAGACCCCCCACAGGGACCATCGAGTATACGTATTTTCCGCCTCGTTGTCGGCCTTGCGTAGATAAGGTTCCCAGTATCGATATGAATTAGCTTCCTATGCTGCGTCTGTTCCCTAACTCCCGTCGTTTAAGATGGTATTTTACCCACGATTCCCCGTGCCTCGTGCATCAGGCTGTACGTTATTAGGGCGTTTGACGACTTCGGTTTGATGAACTATGAGTTTCCCATGGGAAACGGGCCAGAACTCCGTCGGTATTATAACAAAGAAGCGAGACATGCATCATATGCCGAGTTCCATTATGGCAGATCTGTCAACGTGAGGCGACTGTGTGTGATGTACAAAAGTAACTACGATATATGCAGCAGTTGCGGGGACTACAGGTACGAGTAGCGACTGAAAACATTTAGATTTACGAAGCGATATCCTACAATGTGATCGAGAGTGAAAGAATGTATATGTGGACATGGTCTGTTCCGAGGCGATATCAGTAAGCGATATGAACGGGATGAATTGCTGGCAAACCCACGATGATGCATAGATAATTGTGACCCTGCGGAGGGTAAAAAAATGGCTATGATGGCTGTCCGGTCTGTTCTTGCCCTGTGAATAACAACAGCGTCGACACCGTGGCAAGTATACTGTTCTGTTGGCAGTGAAGCTCTAAATCCCGTGTTGTCCATGTTGGGCCCTCATGTTGTCCAAATTCATCAGGCTCAATACCGGCCAATGGGTCCGTTTCGTAACCTTCTGGATAAGGGTGACCGTTGGGCGGAATCAGGTCCGATTCATTCTTCCCCGCGCCTTGTTTGTGATAATACTTGCTGCGGGACTTGGGCCGAGCCGGACCTAGCCGTGAGGATCCTTTCACTTCGTGGTATTCAAAAATCCCTTTCCCATTAGGCCCCGTAAATGGCAACCCATTAACCTTATCTTTATAACGATGAGTTGGAGAAGCATTCACGCCTGTAAGTGTCTCCTGTAGCACCCGGAACGACATGCGTTGTGCCGCTTTGAAGTAATCCAGTGCGTTGGCGTTGGTCGACAGTGGAGGGGGAGGCGTTGGTGACGATGCTGCTGTGACGCAATCTATATGCCTTCTAAGAGAGTTAGCCCACTCCTTCCTGACAACCGGATCGTCCACACTGAACATGTAGCGCCGCTTGAAACCAAGATGATTCAGGAAGGCGACCTGGAAAGTGTTCCGCATGAAAGCTCGCTCCACCACCAGCGGGCAGCTAAGCGGAAGACCGGAATACTTGAGTGCATTGGGTCCTGATCGGCACATGATCATTGCTTTCTGTCCCAGCGAAGCGCCCATCACGCGGAACGATGCCTCGGACGATTTGGCAAAGGTGAGAAGCGGAGGATCAAAGACAAGATCTTGTCCATGCAATTGTATGGTAAGTTGCGGATCGGGTTGCGATATTCGAAGGATAATTGGTTCACTTTGAATCTTGTAAGTGAGACATGTAGGAAGAGGGCGTTTGATGGTGATGACTTGATCGGCTGAAGTGATCGTGGACGAACAGCGAGCTTGAGATAGCCGCTCGAGTCGGATCGAGTGATACAAGTCTTCCAAGTGTTCATCGGAAACGAGGTATCTTGGATCCGCCTTCCTGAACACGTCCACAAACACATAGACAGGAATATCGTTTGCGAGAGTACTGGCCCCTGGCCCTTCGGCTATCCCAGCGTGAAGGAGTTCGTTCAGTTGAACAAGGACTCTAACGAGTCGGATGGCAAGATCTTTGTCGTACGCTACGAATTTTGCATTCGCCTCAAACCAACGACTGGAAAACTGGTCAAGGAGATAGTCTAACGGAGAATGGCCTGAACCTTGTTTTGGAGGAATGTGCAAGGACAACAAAAAGATCCGCAATGCTTGATCCACGCGTAACCCACCAAACCCAAAACAATCAAGGTACGCTTTTAATGTTGCTTTAGAAGGTCGCCTAGAGAGGTATTCCCCAAGTTTTGTCCGGTCTAATTCCACGGAGCGGAACAATAGCTGCCCCAAGAGGGAAGGATCGTCCCGTACACCTGCTTTCGTAAAGAGTGCAGCCACAGCCTGATCGGGATCTTTGGCAAACTGAAGCACGAACGTTTTCACCAACGAACTGCGCGGCATCAAATTATGTGATAACTTTGTTTGGCTCTCTCCACGTTCAGGACCAAGACGCAGGTCTCGTAGTGCAACAACATTCTTGACAAAGCACCGTTTATCGGACGCACCCCCCCGCCCATCTTGTACCGGCTTTGCGATAATAAGGACATCATTGAACAAATAGAGTAAGCGATCCTTGACCGTATTCGAGCTCACGACCTGCAGGACTGGAGAGGACAATATCAATTTGCGGGGTGGATCATCCACAGACGACAAGAAAGATGTGCGCGAATTTCGCGACATACCCTCCTCTAGGCGCTGGAGTAGCTGAGCACCTTGTCCTCCAAAGAAGGAATAATGAGAGGAAGATCTCGAACTTGATTCCGACGTAGGAGTCGGATACTCGCTCACAGAAGACATTGGATCAGGGGTGATGGATAACTGAGGGTCTGCGATAGAAGAACTCGGTGTCTGAAGAGACGGGAATGGCTCCAAGTCAGAACCGAAATCCTGCGGAGGAATCACCTTCTTAGCCTTAGGTGTTCTCTCCGTGTCAGTGTGCTCCCCTCGATTCACTCCGTTAATTGAGCGCTCTGACTTGGATGGGCGCCTGCCAAGCAGGGTGTCTCCGCTCGTACTTGTCGTGGGCGTAGATATATCTTCCCAGTCTGTTCCAAGCTCACTTTCCTTCCGTCGAAGGAAGTCGGCCAGTAAAGTCTTCTTACTAATCGGCGACTTCGGTTCGGAGGTGCTCGAAGAAATAGAAGCATTCTTCTTGCCATTTTTATTCTTCGTGAGCCATTGCCTTACAGCAGGAAGACTCATGGGGAGCTTGGATCCGGAACTGGAAGGCTGTTTTGAGATATTGAAATACTCTGCGTAAATTTAGTCACATATACTCTGGAAGAGTGAAACGGGCACTTGCCACGTAGGCGCGTATCGGACGCTTGATGAGATAATTTCCTTTCTCTTGTTATGTCTGGCGTCCGCGAAGGAGACGTGGCAAAGGACTGGGATGGGCCGTCGTCGTTGCTGCTATACCGCAAATTTGCTACATCAGGAACAGATGCGGAAGCGGATGGACCTTTCGCCCGAAGCTGTTCCAGCATATGTATGCCAGGAAACGGGAAAAGCTTTGCATCTTGGTATTTATGCATGTCTGCTGAAGTGGCTGGAGGTATCGGAGAAGGTGCTCCTCGAGTCGGCGTATATGGCGCAAAGGATGTCATCGACGCGGACGCTGATGATGATTGATGAATTGGAGTGCTCGGCTCGGGTTTTGACATGGCGAGACTGTTTTCACTTTCGCGGTTGACGGTAGTATCAAGGGGTTCACGTTTAGCTATGCTATTTGAGCGCGAACGACGGCCTGAGTTAGTCCTCATGAAGGAAGGCATCATCTTCTCCCACGTGCTCGGCGAAGATGGTTCATCATTTCCTTGCTTCGATAGGTCACCATTGCCTACGTTTAATTCAGTTGAGACTCTTTCGAGAGGCGGGATTTCAAGGCGACCACGAGAGCCATTTGAGAGTGTTGGGGCAGGCATTGGTCCGTCGCTCTGGCTGGTTATTTGTGTGCTTTGCGTGGGTGGTGGAGAGGACGCCGGAGATGTATGCGTTCCGGCAGAGGGACTTTCTTGATACTCAGATTCAATAACAATGTTATTTGATGTCGAAGAATTCCGAGGTGAAGTAGTTTCGTAGGTATCTTGACGAGAGAAATGATTTGAAGACCGATTCGAAGAAGGATCGGCATCTTCATCCGGAACGTCATCGCCTTGCTCAGTGTCTTCTGGCTCCTCCTCCTCTTCTTCATGGTGTACATGTATACGGTATTCTGGCACTTGAGATTTGTCCTGCACTGATTACAGTATATATTGAACAAAGTGCTTACCAGGATCAGCAATCCAACTAATTTCCCGCTCCGCCGCTGTTTCTGGGTATGGTGTCCGCGTGCGATGTGTGTCAGCGTGGTATACAACCTCATCCTCATCATTTGCCGTTTTCTCTTCAAGCGGAGTGGTGAATGGACTGCTCGTATACGGCTCGGTTCTGGAAGGCGCCCTATGATTTAAAAAGACCGGAATCTCCGAGTCCATGGAAGCCTCCGACGGTGCATCTAAGATATGCGCGACACGATTCGGTGTTGCGTTGCGTTGGGGAGGCATTGGGAAATCAGGGTATCGAGTCTGTTCTTCGTCTTCCTCCTCAACAAGGATACTCCTCCGGCGTGGCGAATCTATGTCATGTTCTTCGTTCTGTATCATCATAGGCTCTAATTGACCTTCCATGTAGTGTGCTCCAGGTGTCCCTGAACGGGAGCGTATCCCGACCGTGTCATTAGTAGCTGGTAATGAAGGTGTTTGAGGTAGAGGGGTATTCGGTGCGGTGAAATTGGCACTCAGATCGTCTTCTCCTGTATTCGCATTGGCCGATGCACGTTGAGAGCGACGTCGTGCACGTCGACGAGCGGATTTAGAAGACCGATTTTCCTCCACGACGCTGCCATTTTCGGCTTCTGCGATCCTACCGTTGATGGCGGTGAACATATGCTGTCTTGCCGCCGTACGTTCGCCCCCCGAAACGGTATTATTCCGTCCTAGTTTATTAATTGGTTGGGTGTCCGCAGCCTCTCCTGCTAGAGGTCTCTGGAATGCCATTCTCCATGTTGTCGCTGTACCCGCCGCGCTATTGGATCTAAACAAGCCTCGTTGGATCGCTTCCAACGAGGGCAGCATCGGTGACGCGGGTGCTGCGCCGGGATAAAACATGAGCGACTCCGGTACGGTGGGCGTAGGGGATCTGAGCAATTGGGACCGTTGTAGTGCGGCGAGATGTGGAATGGGTGAAAAGACAAGTGGCAAGGGTATAGCTGGTGGAGGACCGGGGCTGTCATCTTGGGAGGAATCGCCGGCCACCATAGAGACGGGAGTTGGAGACTGGTTTGCTCTGACCTTTCCTTTGAAGTCCTTGGATCCCCTCGACCGTGACCGAGACCGAGAACGGCGTTTCGAGCGCGTTTGGGTCGCGGGCGATGCGGCTCTTTGGTCTGTTTCTGCTGGTTCTTCAGTATCGGCCTCTGCTTCTGCCTCTGCCTCTGCCTCTGCCTCTGCCTCCGGTTCGGCCTCTGGTTCAACCTCCGCCTCGGTGGGAGGCTGAGGAGGATCCGGGTCCTCCGTTTTGAGCTCTTGCGGCGGGGGCGTATCAGTGTCATCTTTCTTTTCTTCGTCCGTGGGAGCCTTTTCTCCTTCGCTGACGGCTTCTGGATGCATTGGAGGACGACGGCCATCCTTCATTCTAGGGAGAGAAGCGGCTCTCTTAAGTCTGGCGACTGCGAGCATTCGTTGCTCGGACGGTGAGGGCTGGTGGGACTGGTCCATGCCTGTGGATTGGCGGGGACTGTGGCGGCGAGGATACCGACGTCCAAATGGAGGTTCGCCGGGATGAAACTTGAAGGAAAAGAACGAGGCAACAAAAGACCGCTTTATTCGGCGGTGTCTTTACTTCTCACTTTAACTATACCCGCTTGTCATCTCACGCTAATCTCTAATCTCGGCGTGATTTTGAAACACTTTCTAGTCGTCCATACTCCTCCTTCGCCTCTCCCCACCCAACACGAGGCACGTCAAATCCTTCAATAACTCGTCCATATGTCGCACCTCCAAGTCGGGTCACCGGACGGAGTTTTCCCGGGTCCACCGTTCCACCATCCTCATGCATCACCGACCGTCGTACATGCACTCTCTTGATAAGGCCTAGCACAAGCGTCGTAGTCAATGGAGATGAGCCACCAGGCCCAATGTCTTGTGAGCTATACAGCTAAATGAATTATCCATTACCATCACCGTATCTATTTTCGCTCTGCTACGGACCTTGCATTCCAGACTGACGGCACTTTCTCTGACAAATGGAGGTTTAACATCAACCTATACGAGTGGTTGACGTCTCCTTCCATATACGAAAACTATATGCTTACGCTAGGTTCCATCGTCAGGCCGCTCAAAATCCATTCATCCATTTCTGATGGCGATTCCACAGAAGTACAATTAGCGGCTTCCACAAAGGGTTCGCTGATGATGTTCACGGTAAATTCCTTGGTAGCCAGGATATTCTCTCGTGTATCTTTTGGACGACGGGTGGACAACGAGAACGATACGCTCACCAATGGCGGGTTATGACCAACCTAATTGATTGTCACCAAATGAAAATATTATTTGACTGACATGTGGATACCATGGAGAAATAGCTGATGCATTTTTTAATTGTGTTTAATGAATCGAATCGCAGGTGACGTACCTGAATGGTGCCAAATTATGCTTCCCATCTGGGGACAATGACGAGACGAACGCGATTGGGCGGGGTATAATAGCACTGGTCAGAAGAGGATATACTTCTCTGGTAACAATGCCGTCAGAACATATGTCTAGGCACGAGTGACGAGAAGGTACGAACTTGGGAGGCATCGTTGTCAGGTCCCATGTTAGACGCGGTTCATCACCCTGCTCTCTCCACGCTTTTTCGTTGGCTGGTAATCCATCCCCGTACTTCCAGTTAGGATTGGGCGGCTGAGTGAAAGTAAATGCAGCGTTTTTATTGAAAGTTGGCAACGAAGAGACCAGGCGCGAGCAAGACACTTGCAGTGATCGAACACGCAATAGTAACATTGGGCGAAGAAATGTCAAGTTGTCCACGGACCACGGTAACGGGCTAACTCCGCAGCCGTCTTCCGCTATTATCTCTAGATCTTTGCCTTCGCAGTTATGTCAGAAACGCCGTCCCCGTTGTATTACGCATGGACAGACACGCTCAAATACGTCTACTATGGGCCTGGTTCTGTCAAGTCCGCCCTACCTAAGCTGCTTGATGCCTTGAAAACCTCCAGAGCCCTTGTTGTCACTGGTAAGACCTTGCACGAGAAGGTGACATTCCACGAGCCTATGCGTGGTCAATATCTCAACGAAAAGCCTAGACTGATGTGGTTCGGAAAATCGAAGCTATTCTCAAGGAGTCCAATGCATACGGTGCAACATTCTACGAGATCGGACAGCATGCCCCCATAGCCGGCATCAAGAACGGGGTAAAGGCGTTCAGAGAAAATAATTGCGATGTGATAGTTTCTGTGGGAGGAGGATCGCCCATCGACGCATCCAAGGCGATCCTTCACATGCTCCAGAAAGAGACGGGAGGACCCACTTTGTTACAAATCGCCATCCCTACTACATTAAGCGCTGCAGAATACACGGCACGTATTTCTATCCAAGATATAGGCTACTATATCTGATGTCACTAGGTCGGAGCAGGGTATACGGACGAACAGGGAAACAAAGCTTCAGTCAATTCCCAAGAACTGGCACCAGCTGGTATCATTCTTGACGCTGAGCTCACCCTTGCCACACCGCAACGGCTTTGGTATGATAGCTTCACTTTTCTCATCTGTATATATTGAATCTTTCCAGGCTGTCTACCGGCATTCGAGCGGTCGATCATGCTGTAGGTTCGTGGACTGATTTCCAATATGCTGTTCCAGCACCGAGCGAAATTAGAGAACCTCTACAGACCGTTGGTGCCCGAGCCGTTGAAGGCGCTCTGCTACGTTGCACTATCAGACCTATTCAAGTATCTCCCCATGTCCAAAGCCAACCCTCAGGATGTGGAAGTTAGGCAGAAATTGCAGTTGGCCGCATGGATGAGCTTGTGGCCAGCTAAACGAGATAAATACACTTCTCTGGGCCTCTCCCACTCTCTAGGCCATAAACTGGGAGCTAGATATGGTATTCCTCACGGGGTGACATCTGTTAGTGCCCAGCGCTCCTCCACTATTGATTCTGAACAATACACCACATAGTGTCTGACGCTTGCGCCTGTTGTCGACCTTAAAGCAGATGTGGCATCGCAGGAAGACAAGGAACATCTCGCTCAAGTTCTATTTTACCTTCGTTCCCCATCCACGGGTACCGTGGAGGGTGATGTACATAAGCTAGCGGCTTTGATTGATGGGTGTGTACATATCCTGCAGCAAGAAAAAATAATTCACAACTATATAGACTGGTGAAAGATTTAGGTCTCAAGTCAACCTTGTCGGAACATGCCGTCCCTCGTACCGATATACCAGACATTGCTTCTAGATCGCTGGGTGCGACGGAGAATGCACTGTTTGAAAGAGTTGTAAAGCTTTTAGAGAATATCTATTGAGTGTTGTAATTGTAGTACGAACACGCTAGCTGTGGACGTCCCTCAGCATTGGACCGCTTCCTCACACGGACCACCGCTGTATATACTTGAAACATATATTGCCACCAGTGACTGCCAGCCGTGACCATGACCCGCCTCTGGTCCCTGCAGATTCGACGGCGATGCTGCAACTCCATTTTCCTTCCACTAGCAAACCCCCGCCACAATCTGTCATGGCAGGGCCGAGGCCTTCCAATTCTGAATAGGAGAAACTCTAACGTTTCAGGTCCTATACGGCATCCCTTGCATCCGCACCCCGTTACGACCAAGGCCGCACGATTCGCACATTTCGGCTATTTTGATATGCACAAACGAACCCGCTCTGCCAACAGTCCCAACAAGCTTCACAAACAATCCAAACATGATCACGACGACGTAAGCCATGAAGATGAGAAACAGCATGGGACGACCCATTCGTTTGGACATTCCCATTCACATGGTGGAAACGGGCATAGTCATAGTCATGGGGCAGAGGAATTAGTCGCAGCGTTCCAGGGCGCCAGTACGTGCCTCTCTACGCTCACAAAGTGAACCGCGAGATTCACAATGCGAAGCTGACAGGGGAAGCCAGATCACGCTTGTTGGTCTCTATTCCAACGTAGTGTTGACGAGTGCAAAAGGACTGGCGGGGGTATACATGCACTCAGCGTCACTATTAGCAGACGCGGCACATTCGCTAAGTGGTTCGTACCTACGCATACATACATAGCAGGAATCCGTATCTTACGGCTCGGATGCCTTAGACTTGCTGGGCGACTTTGTCACGCTGTTCTGTTGGCGTCTTTCCCGCGGCCACGCTACCGAGGAATACCCCTACGGATTTGGAAAATTCGAAACTCTTGGAACGACGGCGGTGTCGCTACTCCTCATCGGCGGTGCTTTAGGCATCGGTTTTCACTCTAGCATTTTGCTTATGGCGGCTCTTAACGATGCCGCGTCAACTTTACCGCCCGGCATAATTCAACAGGTCTTGCAAGCGATTTCTTCCATCACTCTCCACATCCCTGTCCTCGGACATTCCCATGTGCATGTCCATGCTTTAGATCCCAACGCTGCCTGGTTTGCTGGTGTTAGCGTCATTGTGAAAGAATGGCTTTACCGAATAACGAAGAAAGTTGCCGATGACGAGAGAAGTCCAGTCCTGCACGCGAACGCGTTGCATCATAGAAGCGACGCGTATTCCAGCCTGGTCGCTTTCGTCGCCATCATTGGCACGTGGGCATTTCCAAAGATTCCATTGGACCCTATTGGTGGTAGGTACCGTACGATCTACTCCTGAGAGAAGGCTACATTATCTTTGTTAGGTCTACTTGTATCATACGTCATTTTGCGACAAGGCGTTAGCCTACTGCTAGAGGCATGGGCAGATTTGACGGACGCAAGCGTACCATTGCCAGTCAGGAAGTCAATAGAGAAATCTTTGTTACCCCTCCTCGCGACATCAGCATCAACAGACAGTATACCTGAACTCTTATCTATTGAGAACGTCCGCGCACGCAGAGCTGGCGCACAGATGTTCGTTGACCTTACTGTCAAGGTTCCTGGGGCAGTTACAGTAGACCAATCGTCTCAGCTAGAAAAGAAGATTGTACAAACATTAAAGGAGGCGAGGAAAGAAATATCGGACATCCAGGTCAAGTTCAAATCCCAAGACTTGTAACTGCACATCATAGATATCTTTCACATTTCCGCTTAACGCGGCTCGTGAACAGAGCATGTACATATTGTACATAATATTCAGTAACATGTCATGCCAGCAGAATGCTCGCTTCATTGCAAACACTGACACGGCATATTGCTGAGAAGTTGCTATGTGCCATGAGCTCGGGCGTCCATTCACCATCTTTTACCGCTCGTTTGACCTGTACACCGTAATATTATGAGTCGTTGTAGTACAGTGTAGTACGCGTGACATCCCTTACTGGTTTGATGGCCTATCCCATTCCTGTGATCATCGATCATCACTAGTGACTAGGCGAGCGTTCAGTTTCACTGACACCACGCGCATCATGGCCGACATCGGCTACATAGCAAAGGATGATTCGCCGAAGAGGAAAGGCAGTAACAAAGATGCCCCCACTCTGCCCAACCGACGCGCTTACCCAATTCGTTGAACATCAGCTCGTCAAGCAAGGTTTCTGTACCACATCAAACTCAAGGAGTGACGCAGCGGCGAGGGTATCGACTCTCTCTCAATCAACCGCTCAGAGTCAAAAACCTTTGAGGGTACCGGAATCGCCCATCGAATCTGCATGGAAAGCACTGAAACAATCCCTCACGTCCGCAAAGAAGGAGACTTTGATCTATAACCCGCTCTCCAGGTTTCTGACGTTGCTCGCTGAAAAGTTCTTGTTTATCCCCTGGGATTGCAGAACTATAGGAGAAGAGGGAGAACTATATCGACAGGACATACTCGTCGTCAATGCACAATCTGAAGAAATAGATCGTTTCCTTCGCGGCGGACTGGACCTGGCTTGGCTTCCCGACCGGTTCCGCTCTCCTGGGGAGAAGGGTAAAGCTAGATCGAAGATTTACTACTCTGACATTCAAATGGTCTGCGAAGTCAAGGCTTGCGATGCACCCGAGAAATCTTTCACTTTGTTCAAGCATGCGGTACAAGTGTTAAAATATCAGTTCACTATCTCGCGCTACCAACCTCAGCACGCTTTCTACATAGGTATCCTCGCCTACTGGGACGGTTTCTATATTGTCGACTACTATCCAGATCGAGCTTTCTTTTCAAGTGGGAAGATAAGAACACTGCATGGATGGCTTTGCGAATGGCCGTCTCTAACGTGCAGAAGCGCTCTTTCACAACGAAACAATTCGCATCACTCGAGTCTACAGATCGTCACGGTCAAGCGCAATTACAGTTTAGTCTTTCAGGGGACTTTGCTGATCCAGATGCGGAAACTTATCGGCTGTTTGACCTTCATCGAGGGCACGGTTGGCACCGCAACACTTATGTCGGCATCGCAGTTCGCTCTGTGGATCAGAATTTGAATTGGAAATTAATCAAACATTCCTGGCACGATACGCGGAGACGTTTTGACGAGCTGGAGGTTCTCAGAAAGATATATGGGCCCTCAGAAAGGATGTTATTATGCACCGCAGGGATCGTCCGAGTAGACTTGGATGAATCCAGGATATTGGACACGAATAAAACGCCCGGTAAAGCTGGGGAGTCCGTAAGCCGACGAAGCGTTCTCATCGTGATGAAAACGCTCGGAAAGGCGCTTTCATTTTGTTCATCGGTGATGAAATTTCTAAAGGCGATGTACGATCTCGTGGAAAGTAAATCTTTCTCTTTGTATATGACTCTCGCAAGGCTCACTGTTGTGGTCAGTCGATCGGATGCTTGTTGAAGAGCACCACATTCTTCATCGTGATATCAGCTGGACGAACGTACTAATGGATGTCAAACATGCAGACGAAGACTCGGACAATGACCACGATCTTTGTGATCGTCCTTTTATCGATGCGGTCCTGGGTGTCGAGTATGTTTTTCTCTGTGTATAAGATCTCAGGCTCAAGTTCAATGCAGAGGAAACATGAAAGTGCATGCCACGTTATCGGATTTTGATTGCGCATGCATCCTCGGAAGCAATAAGGAGCGCAACTCAGAGACTCGGGGTGAAATTACGGTACATAATACACTGCTCCCCTGCATATAGGCTTATCGTGTTAAAGGGAACACCTATGTTTACGGCGATGACGCTCTGC
>WNGI01004190.1_pt1 | contig 12865 bp, 8 predicted proteins | sample 5400621 | NCBI WGS metagenome assembly WNGI01 (sample SAMN13153374, study PRJNA577476) | soil metagenome | isolation source: 20 cm soil or saprolite under Garry oak tree replicate 1 | place: USA:California | collected 2016-06-15 | reverse complement strand
TAGCCCAGGTAAGGTTCTTCGCGTTGCGTCGAATTGAACCACATGCTCCACCGCTTGTGCGGGCCCCCGTCAATTCCTTTGAGTTTTAACCTTGCGGCCGTAGTCCCCAGGCGGAGCACTTAGTGCGTTAGCTGCGGCACCGCAGGGGTCAATACCCGCGACACCTAGTGCTCATCGTTTACAGCGTGGACTACCAGGGTATCTAATCCTGTTTGCTCCCCACGCTTTCGCGTCTCAGCGTCAGTCACCGTCCAGAGGGCCGCCTTCGCCACCGGTGTTCCTCCCGATATCTACGCATTTCACCGCTACACCGGGAATTCCACCCTCCTCTCCGGGACTCGAGTCCGTCAGTTTCCAGTGCCCTTCCGGGGGTGAGCCCCGGGCTTTCACACCAGACTTAGCGGACCGCCTACACGCCCTTTACGCCCAGTGATTCCGAACAACGCTTGCACCCTCCGTATTACCGCGGCTGCTGGCACGGAGTTAGCCGGTGCTTCCTTTAGGGGTACCGTCAGGGCACCGACGTATTGGGTCGGCACCGTTTCGTCCCCCTCGACAGGGCTTTACGACCCGAAGGCCTTCATCACCCACGCGGCGTCGCTGCGTCAGGCTTTCGCCCATTGCGCAAGATCCCCCACTGCTGCCTCCCGTAGGAGTCTGGGCCGTGTTTCAGTCCCAGTGTGGCTGGCCATCCTCTCAGACCAGCTAGCCATCATTGCCTTGGTGGGCCGTTACCCCGCCAACTAGCTAATGGCCCGCAGGCCCATCCTCGAGTGGTAGCTTGCAAGCAGAGGCCACCTTTCACCGCAGGAGCCGAAACTCCCGTGGTCATATCCAGTATTAGCCCACCTTTCGGTAGGTTATCCCAGGCTCGGGGGTAGGTAACCTACGCGTTACTCACCCGTTCGCCGCTTTACTCAGGGAGTTGCCCCCCTTTTCTCGCACGACTTGCATGTGTTAGGCACGCCGCCAGCGTTCGTTCTGAGCCAGGATCAAACTCTCCAGTTGAACTGGAGACGCCGCCCACGCCTCGAGTGAGACCCGGGGCCTTGGGTGGCGTGCGAGCTGCATAGCGACACTCGCTTCCCGGCCAGCACGATACTCTGATCGCACTGTCCAAATCACTGCGCTCGGGACCTTTTCCGCACTCTCGAAAAGCTTGGAAAAGGAGCGCTACTATTTAGTTTTCAAAGACCAGGGAACGGCTCCGGCAGACCGGACCTTATAGGAGAGCACGGTCCGGCTGTCAAGGAACGTTGGCTCGGGAACCGAGCCGTCCGTACCTTAAACCCGTCGCTGTCGGGGGTCAAGGTGAAGAACCCTCGCCAGGCGCCCGGAGCGTAACCGCCGCCAGGCGCCGACGCCCGACCTCGAGGAGCCGGTGCACCCCGCGACGGAAACGGAAGTTCACGTCGACCGCCTGTCCGTCCACCCGAACCCCCCCCTGGGCCACCAGCCGACGCGCGGCGCTGGTGGACGCCGCGAACCCAACGTCCTTGATCAGCTGGCATATCCACACGTCCTCCGCCGGGGTCCGCACCTCCACGGGCGTGGGCTCGTAGGCCGTGCGCTTCTGGAATCGCTCTTCGAAGAACCGGCCGGCGACCTCGGCCGCCGTCGGCCCGTGGAATCGTCCCACCAGCTCCGCCGCAAGCGCCTTCTTGGCGGCCATCGGGGCGATCTCGCCCTTGGCGACGGCACGTACCCGGTCGGCCGGCTGGGTGCTCAGGAGCTCGTAGTAGCGAATCATGAGCGCGTCGCTGATGGACATGATCTTGCCGTACATGGCCTCGGGCGGCTCCTCGATGCCGATGTGGTTGCCCAGGCTCTTGGACATCTTCTGGGTGCCGTCGAGGCCTTCGAGGATCGGCAGGACGACGGCGACCTGACCCTGCTGGCCCGCATCGCGCTGCAGGTCCCGGCCGACGAGGAGATTGAACGTCTGATCCGTGCCGCCGAGCTCGACGTCCGCACGCACGACGACCGAGTCGTAACCCTGGAGGAGCGGATAGAGGAACTCGTGGAGTCCGATCGGCGCCCCCTTGCGGTGGCGCTTCTCGAAGTCGTCGCGCTCGAGCATGCGCGCGACGGTCATTTTGGACGCCAGGCGGATCGCATCCTCGAGACTCAGGCGCGCCAGCCACTCGCTGTTGCGACGAACCTCCGTTCGCTGGCGATCGAGGACCCGGAAGACCTGATCCTCGTAGGTGCGGGCATGCGCCTCCACCTCCGGCGCCGAGAGCGTCGGCCGCGTCGCGGAGCGCCCGCTCGGATCGCCGACCATGGCCGTGAAGTCGCCGATGATGAGGACCGCCTGATGGCCCTCGTCCTGGAACTGGCGGAGCTTCGTCAGGACGACCGTGTGTCCGAGGTGGATGTCGGGAGCCGTCGGATCGACGCCGAGCTTCACGCGCAGGTGGCGCCCGGCAGCGAGCCGGTCCCGGAGCTCGTCCTCCGGGTACGTCTGCACGACGCCGCGGAGCAATTGCGATGGGTGCGCGTCGGCGGTCACACGACGACCCGCTCGCGAACGCGGCGGATACTCCGAGCGCGGCCGGTCTCCCCGTCGATGTCGATCACGGCACCCTGCACCAGTACGGCGCCTGCCGCGACCTCGAACCGCGTCGGCATCTGGGTGAGGAACCGTTCGACGACGCGGTCGGTGCGGACGCCGAGCACCGAGTCCTCGGGTCCGCACATGCCGGCGTCCGTCAGGTAGGCGCTCCCACCCGGAAGAACCGTCTCATCCGCCGTCTGGATGTGGGTGTGGCTGCCGACGACCGCGGACACCCTGCCGTCGAGGAAGCGGCCCATCGCGACCTTCTCGGACGTCGCCTCGGCGTGCATGTCGACGAAGACGATCGAGGCCTCGCGCCGGATGTCGGCGAGCGCTTCGTCGGCGGCACGAAACGGGCAGTCGACGGGCGCCATGAAGACCCGGCCGATCAGGTTCAGGACTGCCACGCGTGCCTCCGAGCGTCGCGCCTTCTGCACCGTCCACCCGACCCCCGGGACTCCCGGTGGGAAGTTCAACGGGCGGAGCAGCCGTCCGCTCTCGCGCATGTACGGCACGATCTCGCGATTCTGCCAGACGTGGTTGCCGGAGGTCAGCACGTCGACCCCGGTTTCGTGCAGCTCGTCGGCCGAGCGCGGATCGACGCCCTTCCCGCCCGATGCGTTCTCGCAATTGGCGATGACGAACTCGATGTCCTCTTGCGCCGCGAGGCGCGGCACGAGGGCGGCGAGCGCCCGGCGCCCGGGGCGGCCGACGACGTCGCCGAGGAAGAGGAGTCGCATGCGACCGTCAGCGCGCGATTTCGCTCGCCCGGGTCTCGCGGATCACCGTCACCTTGATCTGTCCGGGGTACGTCATCTCCTGCTCGATCTTGCGGGCGATGTCGCGCGCGAGAGCGGACGCGTGATCGTCCGGGATCGCTCCCGGATCGACGATGATGCGGATCTCCCGCCCCGCCTGCACGGCAAAGGACTTCTCGACCCCTTTGAAGGAGTTGCTGATACGCTCGAGGTCCTCCAGCCGCTTGGCGTAGCTCTCGAGCACCTCGCGGCGGGCGCCCGGACGGGCACCGGACAAGGCGTCGGCGGCATCGACGAGCGGCGCCAGAATGGTCTCCGCCTTCACTTCCTCGTGGTGGGCGGCGATCGCGTTCACGATCTTGGCGGACTCGCCGTACTTCCGCGCGATCTCCCCGCCGATGATGGCGTGGGAGCCCTCGACCTCGTGGGTGAGCGCCTTGCCGATGTCGTGGAGGAGCGCCGCGCGCCGCGCCTGCTTCTCGTTGAGCCCGAGCTCGGCCGCCATCGAGCCAGCGATGAACGCCGCCTCGATCGAGTGCATGAGCACGTTCTGCGCATAGCTGTAGCGGTATTTGAGCATGCCGATCAGCTTCACGAGCTCGGGATGGATGCCGTGCACGCCGACCTCGAGCACCGCCCGCTGACCCGCCTCGCGGATCGCCTCTTCCAGCTCCTGCTCCGCCTTGCGGACCACCTCCTCGATGCGCCCGGGGTGGATGCGTCCGTCGGACAGCAGCCGCTCGAGCGCGAGCCGCGCGAGCTCACGACGGATCGGGTTGTGGCAGGAGATGACGACCGCCTCCGGCGTGTCGTCGATGATGAGGTCGACACCGGTGGCCGCCTCGATGGCGCGGATGTTCCGCCCTTCGCGGCCGATGATGCGCCCCTTCATGTCGTCGCTCGGGAGCGTCACCACGGACACCGTACGCTCGGCGACGAACTCGCCCGCGAGACGCTCGATGGCAATCGACACGATCTTCTTGGCACGCCGGTCGGCTTCCTCGCGTGCCTCGGCCTCGACCTGCCGGATGTGGCGAGCCGCGTCGTGCCGGGCTTCGTCCGTCATCTGCTCGAGGAGCGTGCGCTTCGCCTCGTCGCGCGTCATTCCGGCCGCCTCTTCGAGCTTTTGGCGAACCTGCTCCGTCAGCCGCCCGATCTCACCCTGCCGCTCCTCGAGGGCGCGCTCGAGCTTGCGCAGCCCGTCGTCACGCTTCGCGAGCTCGCTCTCCCGCTGCGCGAAGGCCTCGATCTTCCGGTCGATGCCTTCCTCCTTCTGGAGGATGCGCTTCTCCAGCGTCTGCAGCTCGTGGCGCTGGTCGCGGGCCTCGCGCTCCCAGTCCGCCTTGGCCTGGATCATGACGTCCTTGGCATGAAGCTGCGCTTCCTTCCGAACGGCCTCCCCCTCCTTGCGTGCCTCCTCGACGATGCGGGCAGCGGTGGCGTGGGCGCTCGTCTCGAGCTCCGCGACCCGGCGTCGCCGCAAACGGTCGACGAGTGCAAGGACGCCGGCGCCGAGCGCAATGCCGATGAGAAGCGCCAGGATCAATGTCGTTGTCATGGTGATGTCTCCTTCCGCACGAGCACCCGCGCTTCGGTCACCACCGCATCCATCGGGACGTCCCATGTCGCCTCGGGCAGCGAGGGGACGACCTGCATCTCGTAGGCAAGGCCGACGCGCAGGGCGGTGGGATGACGCGCGAGCGCCCGGTCGTAGCAGCCGGCGCCGCGGCCGAGGCGAACGCCGCGCGGGTCGAATGCGACGCCAGGCACCAAGAAGACGACCCCTTCGGTGCCGGCGGACAGCGGCGAGCCGTCGAGAGGCTCGGGGATGGCGCCCCGACCGGGCGCGAGCCACGCTGCATCGCTCTCGAGGAACTCGAGGCCGTCCGGCGCACGACGGGGGTAGTACACGGCCTTTCCGGCCGCGAGTGTCGCCTTCACGGCAGCACCGGGATCGACCTCGTTGTCGATCGGCGCATAGGCGACGACGGCGCGGGACGCGAGGAACGACGGGAGCCCGAGCAGCCGCGCGCAGACCGCGGCCCCGAGCTCCGCCACGAGGTCCGGAGACAAACTGGCGCGGGCAGCGCGCATCCGGCGCCGCAGCGTCTGCTTGGTGTCTGCGTGGTCCTTCCCCATCGCTCGTGGTGCGCAATGGGGAAACCGGCGAGGTGTGCGACGGTCTATTCAGCGCATGGCCGCGTGGCGCGATGGCAACGCGTTCGAATGCGGGCCGCAGGGCCCGCCGCTCTCGACTTCATCACATCAGCACCGTGCCGCGGCGGTTCGTGTCGACGTATCCACCGCCCATCTCGTCCGTCTCCCGATCGCTGTTGGTTCGCGTGGCGCCACACGGGTGGCCGCCAGTCGGAAATCGCGTGAACGTGCTCGGCAGAACCCCTCCAGAAGCCCGACGCGCCGCCCGGCGCCGACGGGAATATGCTGCTCGGATGAGCAGATGCGCGCCGAAGTGTACGTAATTCGTGATCGCCGCGCAACGGTGAAAGCGCGAGTTCGATCCGTCGCGTCTTCAGCCGAGGTCGACGCCCATGCGTGCCAGGAGCCGCCCGAGCCGCAGTTTGATCTCGCTCCGCTCGCGCTCGAACCGACGTACACGCTCCAGCAGCTCCTGGTTCACGCGCTCGAGCGCCGCGACGCGCGCCGTGAGTGCGTCGGCGTCTTCCTGCTCGGAGGACAAAAAGCTCCGGACGCCTTCGTACGTGTCGCGACTCATCGGGCCGGGGTCGGACTGTAGTGGCTGCCTCTCGCAGGTGTCAAGCGACGCGCGCGGCCTCGGCAGGCTCGGCGGAGAGGAGCGCGTCCACGAACTCGCTCGCGACGAACGGGCGAAGGTCGTCGACCGCCTCTCCGACGCCGACGAAGTGAATCGGGATACCGAGCTCGTGGCGAACGGCGAACACGATGCCGCCCCGGGCGGTCCCGTCGAGCTTGGTGAGCACGATACCCGTCACCTCCGCCGCCTCGAGGAAGCTGCGCGCCTGCGCGATGGCGTTCTGCCCGGTCGTCGCATCGAGCACGAGGAGCGTCTCGTGCGGTGCGCCGGCGACCTCGCGGCCGATGATGCGGCGCACCTTGGCGAGCTCGGCCATCAGGTTCGTGCGCGTGTGCAAGCGCCCGGCCGTGTCCACCAGCACGATGTCGATCTCGCGGGCGAGGGCCGCCTTCATGCCGTCGAACGCGACGGCCGACGGATCGGCACCCGGTGCCTGCCGCACCAGGACCGCGCCCGTTCGCTCGGACCACACGGCGAGCTGCTCGACGGCGGCCGCCCGGAACGTATCGGCCGCCACGAAGAGAACGCGACGACCCGCTTCCGCCTGGCGCGCGCCGAGCTTCCCGATGGTAGTGGTCTTTCCGACTCCGTTCACCCCGGTGACGAGGATGACCCACGGGCGCCCGGTCGGTGCAGGCGGAGGCGGCGCATCGAGCATCGCCACCATCTCCTCGCGGAGCGCCCGGCGCACCTCGGCCGGCTCCGTGGAACGGCCGACGCGTTGCCGAAGTCGGTCGAGCAGCGTTGCGGTCGTCCGCATGCCGACGTCGGCGGCGACGAGCGCTTCCTCGAGCTCGGCGAAGACGGCGTCCAGGCCCGCCGGAGCGCGACCGAGTGCCGCGTCGACCTGCTCGAGAAGCCGCCGCCGGGCGGCGGCGAGCCCACGGCGGAGGCCGTCGGCGGGCGGCGCGGCCGCCGGTAGCGATGGCGTCGGCCCGCGCCGCCGCCGTGATGCCCACGCGACCAGCAGTACCGCGAACAGCGCGAGCGGAATGAGGGCGACGATCGCCCAGGAAGGGTGCTCGGGAATGGATGCCGCCTACGCCGCTTCGCGCAGCCGCACGGCGACGACCTTCGAGATACCGGCGCGCTCCATCGTGATGCCGTAGAGCGTGTCGGCGACCTCCATGGTCCGGCGGTTGTGCGTGATCAGCACGAACTGCGACGTCGTCGCCATATCGCGGACGAGCTGGTTGAAGCGACCGATGTTCGCCTCGTCGAGGGGCGCGTCGACCTCGTCGAGCAGGCAGAACGGCGTGGGGCGGATCAGGAACAACGACAGGATGAGCGCCGTTGCCGTGAGTGCCTTCTCACCACCCGAGAGCAGGCTGAGCGACTGGAGCTTCTTTCCCGCCGGCTGGACGACGATCTCGATTCCCGGCTCGCCTCCCTCTTCGGGCGGCACGAGCTCGAGTTGCGCCTTGCCGTTCGGGAAGAGCTTCGGAAACACCTCGGCGAACTTCTCGTTCGCGGCGGTGAAGGTCTCCTCGAACCGCTGGCGCGACGTGCGGTTGAGCTTGGCGATCGTGCGCCGGAGGTCGTCGAGCGAGCTGTCCAGATCGGTCCGTTGCGCCACGAGAAACTCCCGTCGCGTGCGGAGCTCCTCGAGCTCGCCCGCGGCGGCGGGATTGACGTCGCCGAGCCGAGCCAGACGCGCGCGCAACGCCTCCGCATGGTCGGCGCGCTCGGCATCCTGGCCGTCATCCTCGACGACCACGTCGGCCAGCGCGTCGAGCCCGAGCCCGTACCGCTCGGCGAGCTGCGCGGCGAGGTGCTCGAGCCCGAGCCGCCGCTCGGCGAGGGTGACGTCGGCCCCCGCCCGGTCCTGCGCGAGTGCGTCGAGGCGTTCGCGACTTCCCGCCTCGGCGGCGTCGTCGGACGCCAGGGCGGCGTCCGCCTCGGCGATCGCCTGGCGCAACCGGTCGCGCTCGAGCGTGAGAGCCGCCGCGCGTTCCTCCGCCGCCGCGCGTGCCGTCTCCGAGGCGCCGGCTTCCGCGGCGGCCGCCTCGGCGCCGCTCGCCGCCTCGGCCGCTCGCTGCGTGAGTGATGCCAACCGCTCGTGCACGTCGACGACGGCCGCGCGGGAGCGCGCCGCCGCGGTTTCGAAACTCCGCCGCCGTTCCGCGGCGGCCGCCACCCGGACGGCGGCATCCGTCCGCGCTCGTTCGGCGACGACATGCGTCTCCCGCCACGCAGTGAGCGCCTGCTGACGGTCGGCGAGATCCCGGCGTCGATCGGCAAGCGTCTGAGCGGCTCGCTCGCGTCGCGCACCGAGGGCGGCGATCTCCTCGGCCACGTGCCCGCCCTCGCCGGCGAGGCCGCTCGCCTCGAGCGCCTCCACCTCGAGCTCGGCCGCGAGGCGTCCGCGTTCCTCCTCGAGCCGCTCGCGATCCTTCTCCGCAGCGACGAGCTGGAGCCGCAGCGCCTGCAAGCGCTCGTCCGCCGCCCGCGAAGCAACGCTGAGCTCGGCGACGCGCGTCTCGACGTCCGCGAGCAGGCTCTCTTCGCGAGCCAGCGCGTTCCTGGCGGCCGCGACGGCGCCCTCGAGGTCGCGCAGCTCCCGCGTCCGCGCGAGCAGCGTCTCCTCGAGCGGCGGCTCGCTGCCGCCGCTCACCGCCCCGAGCGTGTCGATCCCCTCGCCGGCCGGCGTGACGACGGTCACGGGATGGCTCGCCGCCCGCCACAGCTCGAGCGCCTGGTCGAGGTTCTCGGCAAGCAGCACCTGGCCGAGAAGCGCCTCGGCGAGGGCCCAGTGCTGCGGATCGACGTCGATCTGGTCGAGAAGCCGGCGGCCGGCGGGAACGATCACCGCCGCCCGCCGCTCCGCGTCGCGCGGCAGGACCGTGGCGCTCCCGGCGAGGGAATCCCTCAGCCAGGCCACCGCGGCAAGCGCCGACGGGGTGTCTGGCACGACAATGTGGCCGAGCCGGGCACCGAGCGCCGCAGCCACCGCCCGCTCGAGCGCCGCCGGCACGCGGAGCACGCTCGCGAGCAAGGCCGCCGTGCCCGGTTCGCGGGCGAGCAGGCCGGCCGCGCCTCGCTTGCATCCCTCATGGCGGCTCTGAAGCTCACGCAACGAGTCGGCGCGTGACCCGGCGCGACGCGCTGCCTCGCGCGCGGCTTCGAGGGCCGCGCGCCGCGTTGCCTCCTCGCCGGCGAGCTCGACCTGTCGCGCAGTCAACGCCTCGCGCTCGGCCGCCAGACCGCCAAGGTTGCGCTCGCAGCTCGCAATCGCCTCGCGCGCCGTCTCCGTGTCGTGCGCGTTCGCGCGCAGGCGCTCGCCGAGCAGCCGCCGCTCGTCCTCGAGCTTTCGCCGGCGTCCCTCGAGATCTTCGTGACGCTGGCGGAGGACGTCGGCGAGATTGTGGAGGCGGGCCTCTTCTGCCGAGGCTTCGACGACCGCGTCCTTGAGCAACTCGAGCGTCTGCTCGAGCGGTGGCCCTTCCGCCTCGAGCGCTCTGAGCCGCGCCTCGGCGTCGAGACGTCGGCTTTCGGCTTCGGTCGCCTCGGTGGCCGCCCGCTCGAGAGCGGCGTCGAGTCCGGTCGACTCGGTTTCGAGATCGTCGAGACGGAGCCGCAGGGCCGCGACCTCGCGCTCCGCATCGGCAGTGCGCATCCGCAGCTCCGTCTCGCGCGTGGCCAGCGCGGCGGCGAGCGTGCGAGCCTCACCGGCGCGCAGGCGATGCTCGGCGATCTCCGCATCGCAAATCCGCAGGCGTTCTTCGTCGCTGCTGCGCCGAGCGCGGGCCTCCGTGGTGGCGCTGCGGGCGCGGCGAATGGCCTCCTGCAGCCGCGCCTCCTCCTCCCGTACGGCGGCGAGCCGCTCGCCGAGCGTCCGCATCTCGTCCGACCAGGCGCGCTGCCGCGCAGCCAAGACCCGGAGGTCGAGCGCCCGGAGACCGTCCTTGATGCGGTGGTACTCTTCGGCGCGCCGCGCCTGGCGTTCGAGCGACGCCATCTGGCGCTCGAGCTCGCGCAGCACGTCCTCGACACGCACGAGGTTCTCACGCGTCCGTTCCATCTTGCGCTCGGCCGCGAGTTTCCGGCTGCGGAATCGGGTCGTGCCCGCCGCTTCCTCGATGAAGAGCCGGACCTCCTCGGGCTTGGCGTTGACCAGCTGCTCGACGCGACCCTGTTCGATGATCGCGTATGCCTTCGTCCCAACGCCGGTCCCGAGGAACAGCTCGGTGATGTCGCGCAGCCGACACGGGACCCGGTTGATGAAGTATTCGGATTCCCCCGACCGGAAATAGCGCCGCGTGACGGCGATCTCGCTCGCCTCGGCCAATGCCGCCGGCAACGCCTCCTCGACCCCGTCGCTCGCGTCCGCCGCCCGGCGCTCGAGATCCCGCTCGTCGCGCTCGAGCAGCAGCGTCACCTCGGCCATGCCGAGCGGCCCGCTCTCGCCGTTGCCGGTGAAGATGACGTCCTCCATGGCCTCGCCACGGAGATGCTTGGGGCTCTGCTCGCCCAGCACCCAGCGGATGGCGTCGACGATATTCGACTTTCCGCAGCCGTTCGGGCCGACGATGGCCGTGACGCCGAGCGGAAGCTCGAGGACGGTCCGCTCCAGGAACGATTTGAAGCCGTTCAGTTCGATCCGCTTGATCCGCATCGACCCCCGAGCGCTACCCCTCCACCAGCTCCGTGTTCCAGTACGCCGCATCCACCGCGCTCAGGAACGGCATCCACTCCTTGTAGCGGCGCAGGCTGAAGGTCTCGGTCATGAACGGTGTCCACTGCGGCCGGTAGGGCTCACGAATGAGCCGCATCCGCGCCTCCGTGGGCGTCCGTCCACCCTTCAGGCGATTGCACCGATGACACGAGCAGACGACGTTCTCCCACACCGACGTGCCGCCCCGTGACCGCGGCACGACGTGATCGAGATTCAGCTCCGCGCGCGGGAACTGCCGGCCACAGTACTGGCACCGGTTCCGATCGCGCGCATAGATATTGAAACGGCTGAAGCGGACGTAGCGCCGCGGGACGCGATCGTAAGCGAGCAAGAGGATGACGCGCGGCACGCGAATCGCCCGGTTGACGAGCCCGATCGTGTCCTCGTCGGCCGCGAGATCGGCCCAGCTCGCGAAATCGAAGACCCGGTACTGCTCATCCACGGCGCGCGCGATGTCCTGGTAGAGCAGCGAGATCGCCCGGCGCACCGACGTGATTTGGATCGGCAGGTACGAGCGGTTGAGGACGAGGACCTTCGTGTTGAGCACCGACATCGCGCCGCGGGCACCGTACACGCGGGTGTTTCCGAAGTCAAAACACTGTGCCGCAGATGCGGGGCTCAACGGCGGTGCCAGCGGAGGATCGGACGGCGGGCGGCACGCGTCTCGTCCAGGCGCGCGAGCACGGTGCGCTGGGGGGCGTTGCGCACCAGCGACGGATCCGTCCGGGCTTCGTCGGCGATCGCCGTGAGCGCCTCGACGAAGCGGTCGAGCGTCTCCCGGGTCTCGGTCTCCGTCGGCTCGATCATGAGCGCGCCCTTGACCACGAGCGGGAAGTAGATGGTGGGAGCGTAAAACCCGTAGTCGAGTAGCCGCTTGGCGACGTCGAGCGTGCTCACGCCGAAGTCCTGGAGATCGCGGTCGGAGAACACGCATTCGTGCATCGACGGGGTGGCGTACGGGAGGTGGTACGTGCCGCAAAGCCGTGCCCGCACGTAGTTGGCGTTCAGCACGGCGAGGCGGGTCACCTCGGCCAAGCCGGGTCCACCGAGCCGCGCGACGTACGCGTACGCCCGCAAGAGGACGCCGAAATTGCCGTAGAACGATCGCATGCGGCCGACGGCCTTGGGCGCATCGTCGGTCCAGCCGAGGCCGGCGGCCGTCCGGACGAGCCGCGGCACCGGCAGATAGTCGGCGATCGACGCCCGCACCGCGACGGGCCCGGCACCCGGGCCACCGCCGCCGTGCGGAGTCGAGAACGTCTTGTGCAGGTTGAACTGCATGACGTCGATGCCCATGTCGGCGGGCTTGGCGACGCCCATCAGTGCGTTCACGTTTGCGCCGTCCAGGTACACGAGCCCACCGCGCGCGTGGACCGCCGCCGCGACCGCCTCGATCTCCTCCTCGAAGAGGCCGAGCGTGTTCGGGTTCGTCACCATGAGTGCGGCGACGGACTCGTCCATCACGGCCGCGACGGCGCGCGCGGGCAGCAGGCCGCGGGCGTCGACGGCCACCTCGGTGACGTCGTAACCGCAGAGGGCGGCGCTCGCCGGGTTGGTCCCGTGCGCGCTCGACGGGATCAGCACGCGCCGGCGCGGATCGCCCCGATCCGTGTGATAGGCCCGGATCAGCAGCATGCCGAGCAGCTCGCCCTGGGCGCCTGCCGCGGGCTGCAAGGACACCGCATCGAGACCGCTCACCGCGGCCAGGGCGTGCTCCAGCGCCGCGATCAATTCGAGCGCACCCTGCGCCAGCTGGTCGGGCACGAGGGGGTGGAGCGCGGCGAATCCGGGGAGCCGCGCGACGGCTTCGTTGACGACCGGGTTGTACTTCATCGTGCAGGAGCCGAGCGGATAGAGCGTCGTCGCGGCACTGTAGTTCCACTGCGACAGCCGGACGAAGTGGCGGACCGCCTCGAGCTCGCTGATCTCCGGGAAGCCCGCGAGGCCGTCGTCGCGCCGGAGCGCGGGCGGCAGGTCGGCGATCACCGCGTCCGTATCGGACTCGGATATGTGGGCGACGGGCCAGCCGATCCGGCCGGCGGCGCCGCGCTCGAAGACGAGGGGCTCGTCGAGGAGCATCG
>WNGI01004188.1_pt1 | contig 12867 bp, 9 predicted proteins | sample 5400621 | NCBI WGS metagenome assembly WNGI01 (sample SAMN13153374, study PRJNA577476) | soil metagenome | isolation source: 20 cm soil or saprolite under Garry oak tree replicate 1 | place: USA:California | collected 2016-06-15 | reverse complement strand
CAATCGCTGTCTTTGCCCTGCAATTTGTTCACAGATTTTTGTGAACAGGTTGCGCGCTTTTCAGCTACGTCGTTCTAGTCACGGATGAACCTTTCTCAAATCCGAGCGGCCTTGGAAGAGGCGCGCGTACGACCGGTCAAAACACTTGGCCAAAATTTTCTGCACGACCGAAACCTTTCGCGCTGGATCATCACTCAAGCTGAGGTCAAGCCGGATGATTTTGTTTTAGAAATTGGACCGGGGCTCGGTGCATTGACCGAACAAATTTTGTCGCGTGGCGCGCGTGTAATCGCGATCGAGAAAGATGCTCGTCTGGTCGAATTTCTACGCCGAAAATTTCGCAGCTCGCGTTTTGAGGCTTGTCACGCCGACGCATTGAAATTTGATACGCGCGTTTTATTTGCCGAGCGCAATGTGAAGCTGCTCGGAAATCTGCCTTACTACATTGCGAGTCAACTGCTCGTCCGATTCGTTGATTATCCAGCCGCTATTTCACTGGCGTTGTTGATGTTACAGGATGAAATGGCCAGGCGCATCACTGCTAATCCAACGAGCACGGACTACGGAGCGCTCACATTGCGCATGCAGTTGCATCATCACGTCGAATATCTGCGGAAAATCCCCAACACTGTTTTCTTTCCTCAGCCGGAAGTAAGCTCAGCCGTTGTCCGCATTGCCCCCCGATCGCCGGGCGAAGTGAATGTGTTCGATTTGGCGATGTTTCGACGGATTGTAAGACTCGGTTTTTCGCAGCGTAGAAAACAACTGCGAAAATTATTACGCGATTGCGTCGGCGAGTGGGAAACTGCGGCTGAAAAGATCGGAGTCCCTCTCTCCGCTCGGGCCGAGGAACTTTCGCTCGATCAGTGGATTGCTCTGGCGAATTTTATCACGCCGAACAATGAAAAAGCCCTGGCCGTGCTTCCAGAGGAGCGCTTCCCCGTTGTCGACGAACATGATCGGAAAATTGGCGAAGCATACCGAAGCGAAGTTCATGAGAATAACTTGCGGCATCGGGCCGTTCACGTCCTGATTTTCAGCCAAAAAGGCGAGCTGCTGTTGCAAAAACGCTCGCCCTGGAAGGATCGTCATCCCTCGCTTTGGGATTCAAGTGCGGCTGGTCACGTCAGCGCTGATGAAGAGTACGACGCCACAGCCAGACGTGAGCTTGCGGAAGAGCTAGGCGTGGAAACTGACCTAAATAGGGTCGCCAAAATTCAAGCATCGGAGCGAACAGGACAGGAGTTTATCTGGCTTTACTGCGGCCAAAGCGAAGGACCATTCCATTTTCCGCGGGAGGAGATCGATGCAGTGCAGTTTTTTCCCATCGAGGTAGTCGACAAATGGAACGCGCAGAAGCCGGAAGAATTCGCGCCGGGATTTCGCGAATGTTGGGCGATCTGGCGGGAGAAGCCTTTGGCTCAGGACGCAAAAATATTTTCGACCTCGGGAACCAACTAATGGAGTCCCACCAAATCCGGAGGCGGCAGATTCCAGGCCCGCCATTTAGCAGAGTACTCTCCAGCCATCAGTAGCGCGTAACACGGGTCCGCTGGGGCACGCAGCCACTTGATCATCCTAACCAGATCTTCTTCGGCCATGGTTGTGCAGCCGGTGGTGGGCCGATTGACCCCGCGGCGGATGTGAAAAAAAATCGCGCTCCCCTCTCCCGGAATCGGCGGATCAGAGTTATGCCGAATCTCAATTAGCCAATGATAGGCGAAATCACCGGGCCGCATTTTCTCGTGACTGTAATTATCCGGCGGATTCCGCGGATCGATCACGACGTGCCGGTTGTAGTTCGGCGAACGCGGATCGTCACTCCAGATATCGGCGTCACTCACTTGATGGAAAGGATAATCGGCCCCAGGCGGCAGCGACGCATCGTAGGTGTAAATTTTACCAATTCGAAAAATCCCGGCCGGCGCTCGACCATCGCGCTCGTGTTTGCGCAGCCCCTGCTCGCCTTGTCCGGCGATCCCGCTGCCCCAGGCCAATCCTTTCTTGCCAAACAACACCGACACCGGTCCGGCCTCGAGTCGCCACTGGTCGCCTGTTTTGTCGAGCAAAAACAAATGTCCCCGCATTGAATTCCAGTCCGGCGCAATTCCGACGATGAGCTGAGCACAGTCTTGCGGCAGGGCAGCGGCACGCGCGTTGCTCGCAACGAGAGGTAACGCGATGGACAAAACGAGCGGTCGAAAGCGAATCACGCTGAACCTAGAAGCTGATCGCGTCAAAAGTGCAACGCGTTTTCTTCAATGAAACAACGAACCATCGTCCTCGCCGCGCTGATCGTGGTTTTGTTGACGGCGCATATCCCTGCATTCCGGGCAGGGTTTGTCTGGGACGATACCGCGCTAGTCCTTCGCGATCCGCTTATTCGGAGCTGGCGGCTGATTCCGGAAGGGTTCCAACATTTCCTTTTCCTCGACGCGACCGCGTCAAATTTTTATCGGCCGTTACAACGGCTGAGCTACGCGATGGAGTACTGGGCCTGCATTTTCAATCCGACCCCTTATCACGTCACAAACCTTCTGCTGCACGCGGTAGCCGCGGTCGCATTGTTTGCCTTCGCTCTGGCTCTCCTCCGCCTCTATGGCATGGCAGAACAGCGACGATTAATCGTCGCCTCGATCAGTATGGCCGCGTGGGCATTGCATCCCCTTCATTCGGCTGTGGTCGACTATGTCGCCGGCCGCGCCGACTCTCTTGCCGCCATATTTGGATTCGTTGGATTAAATCTCGCCATCCGAGCACTCGCGCTCGAGGGCCGCGCCGCCTGGAAATTTCATGCGCTCACCGCCATCGCGTTGCTCGCCAGCGCCCTGAGCAAAGAGAGCGGATTAATTTTCGCGGTGCTCTGGATAGCCTTGCTCTTTCTACAACGGCGCTGGGGTACTTTGGTACCGGCCAGTACCGCCATCGCATTCACATTCACGATCTACTTCACCCTGAGAATACAAGCGGGAGACGCTTATATACCCCAACTCACCCCACCCGCTCCGTTGCTGGTCCGTCCGATTATTGCTGCGCGCGCGATAGCTGAATACGCCGGGTTGCTGATCGCGCCGATAAATTTGCGCATGGATCGCGACGTCGAAAGTCATCCATGGGGATTCAGCGAGGCCAGTATGGCAGCCGCTTCCTGGCGCGAATTGCAGACGGTCGCCGGCGCGGCTCTCTTCGGAGCGATTCTGATTTGGCTAGTCCGCGTGCGTAAGCATGACCCGGCTACGTTTACGCTGCTGATTCTGGCGACGATTTCGTACCTCCCCATATCTGGATTGTTCGCGCTCAACGCCACCGTGGCGGAACATTGGATTTACCTCCCCTCGGCATTTCTAGTCGTTGCTGTGGTAAATCAGATCACTCGGCTGACGGACGGCCGAGACAATCGGCTCGCTTGGAAGCTCGCGGTGGCGGCAAGTCTATGGATTGCTCTTTTGAGCGTGCGTACATGTTTTCGAGCGCAGGATTGGAAGAATCAACGCACCTTTCTTGAGCGAACAATCGCAACTGGCAGCGACTCTACTCGAATGTTGATTAACCTCGGCGCGCTCGAAATCAGCGATGGCCATCTCGATCGGGCGGAGTCGCTATTGCGGCGTGCCTTGGCAAAGGAACCGGGACAGCCGTTTGCTTTAGTGAATCTTGCCGCCGTCGCTCTCAAAAAGAACGACCTCGCAACTGCCCGAAATCTGATCGAGCAAGCCCGCAAGAATCCGGTGAGTGAGGCTCAAGCGCAGGAGATTCTGGCTGCAGTGGAAAACAGGCAGGATGGCAAAATCGATCTCGCGCGTTTGCGATTGGCGGCGCATACTGGACCGCCCGCATGGCCAGTGGAGCGGCGCTACGTCCGCGCACTAGATCAAACCGGTCGCACCGGTGATGCCGTCGCTGAATTGCAGACAGTGCTTCAGACAGATTGGTATCGAGCCGAGTCGTGGCAATTGTTGAGCGATTGTTTGGCGAAGCTCGACCGCAAGTCCGAAGCGGCCCTGGCCTTGGCAGCGGCGCGCGCCTACGACGTGCACCTCGGCGGGCATTGAGCCTGCCATAGCTCCCGCCGCGCGGGCGTCGATTACATCCGCGCAACGCATCCGCGGCGATATTTTACGAGTGCGACTGAATAACACAGCTTCGCGCATCGTCTCTGCATAAAAATATTATGAAAACATCTGTTCTGATCGGGGCAAGCTTGGCCGCGCTGGGTCTGGCCGTTGCACCCGCTAACTCACAAACCCAGAGTTCAACTTCGACCAGTTTTGTTCCGGCAAGCAAAATCGTTGGAATGAAAGTTAAAGATTCTCGTGGCGAGGAAGTAGGCGTCGTGAAAGATGTCGTCCTTGATCGCAACACGGGTTGCATGGCTTATACCGTTTTGTCGGCCGGTGGCACGACTGGTCGCGCGACCGGCTCCGCCAAAACGGTTGCAGTTCCATGGTCGGTCTACAGCGTTGGACCGGATCCGAGTGTCGTTACAGTTCGCGTTGAGCGTGAGCGCATCTATAACGCGCCGGTGTTCGACTACGGTCGCATTGATGAGTACTCCACCAGCGGCTGGGTCAACAATGTTTATTCCTACTACGGTGTTCAGCCCGGCATTGGCGTCGGTGTCGGCGTCAGCGGAACGACCACCACCACCGGTGGCTATAACACCCAGACCGGCGTTTCCGGACAGACTAACGCTTACGCTTCCCCGGGAGCCACGGCTGCCACTTCATCGGCAATCGGCGGCTCGCCTGCAATGAGCGCAACGCCGGCGATGAGTCCGGCTGCCTCTGCTTCGCCCACTCCTACCGCCAAAGCATCGCCTACTTCGACTGCGGCGGCCTCGCGACGCGGGCGTGCAACGCCGTCAGCTTCCGCGACCGAGAGTCCAGCGGGCAGCCCGGAGACTGGTACAAGGAGCGAGAGAGGTAAAGGCCGACACCACGAAACCAGCTCACCAAGCGGCAGTGCAGCCGAAGCAACTGGGGCCGAGGGTGCAGCCAGCGGCACGCCCGGAGAAACGGCGACTAGCGAAGGCAGGGGTGCTCGTCACAAGAAAGGCAAGGCCAGCTCCTCTTCGTCGGAAACGGAAACTAGGTCGAGTCCTTCAGGCGGCTCTTCAGCGGCAGAACCAAGCGCGACACCGTAATATCGGCTTCATTTGAAATCTAAATCGCGGGAGTGGGAAACGCTCCCGCGATTTTGTTTACCGGATGGGCTCCTTGGCTGAGGCGAGCTCGACTGCTTCAGTATCACCAGGAAGAGACTTCATTCCCGCCAGCCAAAGCAAACCGGAGATCAACATCATTGCTGAAACGACGAAAAATCCGACGTTCATGTTGGTATGACCGGCAATCATGCCGATTAATGGCGGGGACGTAGCATCGCCGAGCGCGTGAATAATTAGAATGTTCACGGCAAACGCTGTCGCACGCACTGAGGGCAGAGAAACATTTGCGACCGCGGTATTCGACGGACCTGTATTAAGGAACACAAAAAACACCGCGCCGGAAAACAATATCCAGGCGAGCGGGAACGGCGTGTACAACATGCCAAGGAAAAGCGGAAATGCGATCAGCATTCCAATTGCCGAAACCAGGAAGTAGGACCCGGCGATACGCGCCCGAAGCCGATCACCGAGGACACCGCCAACGATTGTGGAAATCAAGCCGGCCACGACCGTGATGGCGCCGAGCAATACGCGGGAGGACGCCGGTTGGTGCCGGAGTTGCAGATAGGCCGGCATCCAGAACGCAATCCCGCCGAGCGCAAAAGTCATGGCGGTTTGGGCAAAGGTGTTAAGGACAAAGGAGCGTGTTTTCGCCAGCTTGAGGTAATCTTTGAGATCAGCCCGTTTTTGCCGCAATTGGGCGCCTGCGCAAGCGCGGGGATCGCGCTGGAAAAAACAAATTAAACCGAGCAACAAGCCGGGTGGCGTAACAAGATAGAAGGCCCAACGCCACCCCAGATACACGTTGATCGTTCCGCCAAGCACGTAGCCAAGGGCACTGCCAACTGGAATCGCCGCGCAGAATGCTGCCATGACACGGCCCCGAACGCCCAGGGGAAAAAGATCGGCGAGAATTGTTGGAGCTGCTGGTCCATAGCCGCCTTCACCGATGCCGACGAAAATACGAGTCGCGAGAAGCATCGCGAAGGTTATGGCGAAACCAGAGGCCCCGCTGGCCAAGCTCCAAAGCAGCACGGCCGACCCGATAATAAACCAGCGCGAGAACCGATCGGCCAACCAGCCGAGAGCAGGCGCTGACAGCATATAGGTGACAAGAAAGGCCGTGGCGAGCGTGCCGGTCATTGCCATCGCATTCGGATCATCCGGCCGGAAGAATGTCGCGCGAATTTCTGGCTCGACCGCGGCCAGGATCTGTCGGTCGATGTAATTGAAAAGATTGATGCCGATCAGAAGCGTGAGCGCCGTTATCGCGCCCGATTTTCGCTCGCGGACCATGGAAAGGCGATTGCAGAGGGAGAAGCGACGAATGTAAACGTTAAACAATGCTGGGAGATTCTGCCGCGGAACGTGCCTTTTACTTCTTTGGCTCCCTGATTGTGAGGCTCGCCTATCGCGTGAAAGCGATCGGGCACGAGAATCTGCCGCGCGGCGGTTGTTTACTCGTTCCCAACCATATCACATGGGTCGACGCCATCGTGCTCCAACTTGGTTGCCCGCGGCCGATCCGCTTCATTATCGACGAAGAATTTTATCGAAATCGAATTCTGCACCCCATTTTGCGCATCGCGCGGGTGATCCCGATCAATCGCACGCGTCCCCGCGAAGCGATCCGCCGCGCCGCCGCACAAATTCAAGGTGGTCAGATCGTTTGTATTTTCCCGGAGGGGCAATTGTCGCGCACGGGAACATTGCAACGGCTGCAGCGAGGATTCGAAATCATCGCGCGGCACGCTGGCTCCCTCGTCGTTCCTGTTTTTTTGGATCAACTGTGGGGCTCGATTTTTTCCTTTCAGGGCGGCCGTTTCTTCCGCAAGTGGCCGCGAAAATTTCCCTATCGAGCAACCGTCGGGTTTGGTCCGGCGCTCACGCCGGCGGAAGCGACACGCGCGCGGGTACATGAGGAGTTGTTAAAAATTGGCGCCGATTGTTTCGAGCAACGCCGCGAATTAGGTGAGCACCTCGCTCGCCGTGCCATTTGCGGGCTTAAACGCTCCCCTTTTTCCACCCTTGTCATTGACGGAATGGACGGGAGTAAACTGAGTCGCGGGAAGCTTCTCGGTCTCTCGATCGCGCTCGGTCGACATTTCCGAAAACATTTTCCGGAAAAACGGCTCGCCATCGTATTGCCAGCCGGGAGGGGAGCTGTCGTCGCCAATCTCGCGACTGCGCTCGCCAATAAAGTTCCGGTCGGCTTGAATTTTACCGCGTCATCCGACGCGATCACTTGTGCAATTCGACTCGCTGAAATTGACACGGCCGTCACTGCAACACAATTCCGCGATCGTCTTCCAAATTTCCCATGGCCGCGGAACACGGTTTTGCTCGACGAACTGTTGCCCAAACTGAAGACGAAAATTTTGTTTTGGTGGATCGCGAGCATTCTTACACCGCACAACGTTTTGTCGCGCTGGCTCGACTTGCCGAATAAAGGCGGACATGAAGAAGCCGTCTTGCTCTTCACCAGTGGCACGTCGGGCGAACCGAAAGGAGTCATCCTTTCGCATCACAATATTATCGGCAACGTGGCGCAATTTACTGTCATGCTCGACGCCGGGCCCGACGATCGCATCTTGGCCTCCCTGCCATTTTTTCACAGCTTTGGATGCACCGTCACTCTCTGGTACCCACTAATCGAAGGCACACCGATCGTCACTTATCCGAATCCTCTTGAGGCGGCGAAGAATGCAGCGTTGGTCGAAAAATACAATATCACGGTCGTGCTGGCGACACCAACCTTCCTGCGCGCTTACTTGCGCAAGGCCGAGCCGCATCAGTTACGCTCGGCGCGATTAGTCATCGTAGGTGCAGAGAAGATGCCGCTCGACCTGTCCGAGAAATTTTTTGCCCGATTCAGGAAATGCGTTTTCGAAGGCTACGGTTTGACGGAAACGACTCCTGTCGTCTCGGTGAATTTACCCGATCCGATTCCGGAACGCCCGGATGTCACCGTTCAACCGCTGTATCGACTTGGCTCAGTCGGAAAAATGGCGGCTGGTATTGCGGCTGAGATTCGCGACCCAGAGACTGATGAAAAACGGACGATCTACGAGACGGGTATGCTCTGGCTGCGTGGCCCGAATATTTTCGAAGGTTACCTGAAGGATCCAAAACGAACGGCCGAGGTTTTACGCAACGGCTGGCTTAAAACCGGCGACGTCGGCCGGCTGGACGAAGACGGATTTCTCTATATTGAAGGACGACTATCGCGTTTTTCGAAAATCGGTGGCGAAATGGTGCCCCACGAAGGGGTAGAGCAGCAAATAATCAGCGCCCTTAGCTTGGAGGAGAGCGAGCGAAGAATCGCCGTTTGCGGCGTAGCGGACGAAGCAAAAGGCGAATCTTTACTTCTTCTCACCGCCGATCCGATTGAGATGGATGAGTTGCGCGTCAAACTCAAAGATAAAGGCGTGCCCAATCTCTGGATTCCGAAACGCGCCGTGGTCGTCGAAAAAATTCCGGTCCTGGCTTCGGGCAAACTCGATCTGGTGAAATGCCACGACCTGGCAACGGGTGCTAGTCCAGCCACCCCATCGCAGTGAGAAAGCGCTTGAATTCAGAGTCATCGATCGAAAGAGCGGGCAGCCATTGGCCGATCGGTTCCCGTTTCCACCAGGCTGGATCATCTAGCGGCGTGAATTGATAGTGATAAAGTCGGGCGCGAACAAAATGAGGCGGTGTGCCCGGAAATGGATTGCTCGCGAGCAGCGAGAGCGTTTCGGGATCGTTGTGCAAAAGTTTCCAAACAAAATGTAGAGTCCAGGGATATTCTGCCGGTGAAGCCATGGCAGCGAACCAGATTTGCCAGTCGATTCGAGCTTGGTAAGGCGCGATGAATGGCGGCCGCAAATTTGGATCACCCGGTTTAGCCTTGAACTCGTATTCCTTCCACTTGGTGTCTCCGGTGATGACCGCGTCCGCAGTCCCTTCGAAAATGATTTCGTTGCGTTCTCTGCCGACGCTTCCAAAAGCGCCGTAAGTGTTCACCAGATTGAACGGATCGAAGGAAAAGTTCATCAACTGCCGATTCGAAATCAAATTCGTTACCGGCGCGATGCTCAAATAGCCGACAAGGATGCATAACGCGGCGGAGAGGGCGAATTGAAGACGCGAGGGTTCTGCGTCGGGCATTCGCCTCACCAAGAAAGCAGGAGCAATTCGGCGCCAGAATGTGTCATCAAAGCAGGCCAGGAATGGAATGATGGTCACGTAGTTCAGAAAAGAAAGATTGCCGCTGACAATAAGAACGACCTGAAAACTCACGAGCAAGAGACCGGCGATGTGACGGACGTGGCGCGGACCGAAAGAAAACCACGGCACAACCAATTCTATGAAATGGTTCCAAGCGGTTCCGAATTTATGAAACCAATGCGGCGCGAAATGCAGGTAGCGACTAATTGCATTTGGGATCGGCTGGGTCTCGTAATGATAGTAAAGGCAGGTCAGATCACGCCAACACGCGTCGCCCCGCAGCTTAATTAGGCCGGCTCCGATCATGATCCGAAAACCGAGCCAGCGAAAAAGCCAGATCACGAGAAGAGGCGGCGGACGCTTGGGGAATGGGCGGAGATCGAGCAGAGGGCAGAGAAAGATCGACAAGAATCCGGTTTCGAGGAGCTGGGTTTCCCATCCATAGCCGTACCAAATCTGGCCGACATGCACGATCGACATGTAGATGATCCACAAAACGGCTAGGATCAGTGCGTTCGCGTAACCGGAGAGAACGATGAGAGACAAGGCGAAACCAATCCATGAAAAGATTGAGAGGGCTTCATCGGAAATGCCGAGCCAAAACAAAGTCGGAACCTGCATTGCCCCGGCCGCGCGAGAGCCCAGCTGCGATTCAATCGCCAACAGAAAATTCCTGGCCGGTGTTAACCCGTGCTCGCCCACCAACGGCACCAATTGCTGGGCTGCCACGAGAAAGGCGACCGCGTAGACAAAGCCCAGCAACCGGAGAATGACGAAGCGGGTGAGCCGATAATCATTTCCGCCACGGAAAAGCTTTTGGAGGAGATCCTGAGCCGTCATAACATCATCGGCGCTCGGGGCAAACGGCAATTAACATCGAATGCCGAAGGGCTGGCATCGTAAGCGGCTTACGATGGGCGCTGCCTACTCCAGACCGATGCGCTTCAGGAGCGCGATAAAACGTGGATTGGAGCGAAACGAATCCCAATTCGGGTCAACTTTCAGAAGTGTTAGCCGCACATCTCGCTCCTCATAAGCCTTCTCCAGGTACGACAAGGCTTCGTTTTGTTCACCTAGACCGTTATAAATCAAAGCGACCGTTGTGGGAGGAACATAATGCCGGTTCGATAGGCCTTTCATTTCCTCCACCACGCCGCGGGCTTTCGCCACATCACCGGTCAAAGCTGCGATGTAACCGATCGAACCGATCGTGTCCGAGTTTCCGTGAGATAATTCTCTCGCCTTGCTGAACTCAGCGATGGCTTCGGGATATCTCCGCTGTGTTATGAGGACCTTTCCCAAGATGAGGTGCGTGATCCAGAAAGTCGGATCGATCTCAAGAGTCCTTTGTAATTGCGCACTCGCTTCGCTGTCCCGTCGGGCATGATGTAGAAACATTCCGTCTATCGCATTAAAGAGTAGAAAGACCGGCTCCAGCTCCGTCGCTCGGGCGCCTTCGATAATAGCTTCGTTGTGGCGTCCAAGATCTGAGAGGAGATGAGCATAAGCGTAGTGGGCGATTCCAGAATTAGGATTCAGCGCGACGGCCCGCCTGGCCTCCCTTTCGCCACCGCCCCAGTCCCAATCGTACCAGATGAGAGTGAACGAAAGAGAGGCGTGAGCTTCCGCGAGGAAGTCATCAAGCTCGATCGCTTTCATCGCGGCCGCCTTGGCTTGGGGAAGGCAATCCTTCGACGGCACATCGGATGTGATGGCAAGAGAACGGTTCGCTTCTGCCAAACCGAAGTAGGCCAGTGCATAGTTGGGATCCAGGTCGATTGCCTTTTGGAAGAACTCGATACTTTTTCTGACCTCCGGAGGGATAAGTCTGGCATGATGATAACGTCCCGTTAGATAAAGCTGATAGGCTTCAAGATTCTCGGTATAGCGTCTCGTCAAACGCTTCTGCTCTTCTCCGCTGAGGCGCAGCGCCAGGGCGTTGGCTACCTTTTGGGAGATCGCGTCCTGCACAGCAAAGACATCCGTAAATTTTTCATCGAACGTGTCTGCCCAGAGCGAGGATCCGTCCTCGACACTAATCAAGCGGGCCGTAACTCGGATGCGATCGCCGGATTTCTGGACATTGCCTTCGAGGACGGAGTTGACCCCGAGCTCGCGTCCGGCGGCCAAAGGATCTTGTTCCAAACCACCATATTTGCGCACGGAATTCAGCGAGCGCACGACCATCTCCCGGATGTTGCTCAGCTTAGCAATCAAGCTATCCGCCATTCCGAGTTCCAACACTTGGTCTCGATCGTCCGGCACCAAAGGTTTGAAAGGGAGTACGGCGATTTTTTTCTGGGCAATCGAGGTTAGAGCAGTTGCACCGGGCTTTGTCGATCTTTGCGCTCCGTCACGAGAAAAGAACCAAAACCCAAGCGGCAACGCGATTACCACAAAGAGCGCGCCAGCAATCAGTGTCGGCTTTGACTTGGTGCGAGACGCAGCGGCGGTCGCCTGCTTTTCCTCTTTGAGCTTCTTCGGGAGCGCGGGATTCCCCACCTCGTCAGTGTAAAAGTTAACTAGGTTGACCTTCGCGCCGTGCTTTACTTCGCACTCGCCAAGCTCGTGCAAATGCGGCTGCCATTTGCTGTATTGCGCGAGGTCGTCTGCAATCCTCCTTGACAACAGAATGTGACCGGCATCGCCACAATCCATCACGCGCTGCGCCATCGTTATTCCCGCGCCCGCCACGTTCGACCGTTCATTCACATCGAGAACCGGATCGACCGGCCCACTGTGGACACCCATGCGTAAAGGCAGTTTCGGATTGTTCCGCAAGGCTTTGCTAATTTCCATCGCACATCGAACCGGCGCTTCGGGACTGGTAAAAAAAGCGAGCGCCATTCCGTCGCCTGTCGGTAGCCGGATCAGTTTTCCGACTGTTTCGGCGGCACGAAACTGCTCAGTAGCTCGGACGATTTGGTTCAGATCCCGCAGCACCTCGCTCTGTTCGTTGGTCAACAATCTCGCGGAACCCACGATGTCTATAAACAAAACGTGCGCGATCTCGAGAGGACGATCCGGCTTAGGTTCGGACATACGGCCCGAAATGGTTATACATTGAGGACCGCTCAACGCTCAATGCTAAGCGCCAAATAGAAAAGCTGCCAGGGAGGAGAATCGAACTCCCGACCAACCCCGAATGCTTTCGGGGCTGCTCTACCGCTGGAGATGATAAATGGCGAGCTTGGGATTTTTCTTCCGTTTCAGAATGCGTTCCAACTCGCGAGCCTCCGCCATTTCTTTCTTTGCTACAATCTCGAGTTTCTCACCAAGGCGCTTGGTTGTCGCAGTGTGGCCTCGGAAATGTTGTGCGAGACGGGCATCCAAATTAACAGTCGAGCCAATGTAGTGGCGACCAGATGATCCTTTCAGAACATATACCCAAGGCATGATCACTCATGCCAGGGGGGAGAATTGAACTCCCGACCAACTCCGAATGCTTTCGGGGCTGCTCTACCGCTGGAGATGATAAATGGCGAGCTTGGGAT
>WNGI01004187.1_pt1 | contig 12868 bp, 8 predicted proteins | sample 5400621 | NCBI WGS metagenome assembly WNGI01 (sample SAMN13153374, study PRJNA577476) | soil metagenome | isolation source: 20 cm soil or saprolite under Garry oak tree replicate 1 | place: USA:California | collected 2016-06-15 | reverse complement strand
TCGTAGGCGCGCTCGACGCGGGCCACGAGCGGGAAGAGGTCGCCCAGCGCCTCGCCGGTCAGCGCCGAGACGCAGAGGAGCGGCAGCTCGGCGAACGCCGGATGCGCGGCGACCAGTGCCGCGCGGAACGCGGCCCGGTCGCGCCGCCCGGGCGGCACCAGGTCCCACTTGTTGGCGAGCAGGACGACGCCCCGCCCCGCCTGCCACGCGCGCCCGACCAGGCGTGCGTCCTGATCGGTCATCCCTTCCGCCGCGTCGAGCACGACCAGCACGAGGTCGGCGCGCGCGAGCGTGCCGAGCGCCCGCACCGCGCCGTGGCGCTCGAGCGGCTCGCGCACCTTGCCGCGGCGGCGGATGCCGGCGGTGTCGATGAGCACGTAGGGTCGCCCGGCCACCACCAGCGGCGTGTCGATCGCGTCGCGCGTGGTCCCCGGCTCGGGCGCGACGATCGCCCGCTCGGCGCCGAGGAGCCGATTCAGGAGCGACGACTTGCCGACGTTCGGGCGGCCGATCAAGGCAAGGCGCGTGCCGCGCGCCTCCGAGGCCTCGGGCGCCCCTTCCGGCAGCGCGGCGGCGAGCGCGTCGAGGAGGTCCGCCACCCCCCGCCCGTGTGCCACGGAGATGGGGAGGAGCGGCTCGATGCCGAGCGCGTGGAAGTCGTGCAGCAGCGGCTCGCGCGCGGGCGTGTCGAGCTTGTTCACGACGTAGACGACGGGCTTCCCGGACCGGCGCAACAGGCGGACGGTCTCGCGGTCCTCGGGCGCGAGCCCGGCCGGGCCGTCGAGCACGCACACCACGCAGTCGGCCTCCGCCACGGCGGCCAGCGTCTGCGCCCGCACGCGAGCCGCCAGCGCCGCCGGGTCGCGCGGCGGCTCGGCCGCGAAGCCGCCCGTGTCGACGCACAGGAACGCCCGCCCCGCGTGTACCGCCGGCGCGACCACGCGGTCGCGCGTGACGCCCGGCGCGTCGTCGACGATCGCCCGGTGCGCGCCGACCAGACGGTTGAAGAGCGTCGACTTGCCGACGTTCGGCCGCCCGACGATCGCGACCACCGGGAGCCCGCGCGCCGCCGGGCGCGCCTCGGAGGCTGTCCGAGTGGTCATGTCGGCTGCGGCGAACGATCCGGGGGAGCGCGGCGGCAGCCGCGCTGCCAGATGGCTGCTCGCTCCTCCCTCCTGCGGCGCATCGCTGCGCTTCCCGCTCTCGCTCCCCGGCTCGTTCGCCTCGCTCGCCATGACCACTCGGACAGACTCCTGGGCGCGCTCGCCATCAGAGGCCGAGCTCCTCCAGGCGGCGCGGATCCTTCGCCCAGCCCGGCTCGGCGCGCACGAAGATCTCGAGGAACACCTTGGTGCCGAAGACCGCCTCCAGCTCGAGTCGCGCTCGCCGCCCGATCTCGCCGAGACGCGCGCCGCGCGTCCCGATGACGATCCCCTTGTGGTTCGGGCGGTCGACCAGGATGGTGGCGTGCACGACCAGCAGGTTGCGCTCCGGCTGCGCGCGGAACTCTTCGACCCGCACGGCCGTGCCGTAGGGGATCTCCTCCTCCGTCTGGGAGAAGAGCTGCTCGCGGATCAGCTCCTGCGCGAGGAAGCGCTCGCTCTCGGCGGTGTACTCGTCCTCGGGGTAGAGCCGCGGCCCCTCGGGGAGCGCCTTCACCACCGCGTCGAGGACGACGCGCACGTTCTCGCCCGTGCGCGCGCCGACCGGGATGATCTCGCGCCCCGGGAGGAGCGTCCCGAGGGCCTCCATGGCCGGGAGCAGCACCGGCGGCCGCACCAGGTCGAGCTTGCTCAGCACGACGACGGTCGGCCGCGCGAGCGCCGCCAGCCCGCGCGCCAGCTCGCGGTCGGCGGGCGTCACGCCCGCCGTCGCCTCGACCACGAGCACCACCACGTCGGCGTCGCCGAGCGCCTGCCGCGCGACCTCGACCATGCGGCGGTTCAGCAGGGAGCGCGCCTCGTGAATGCCCGGCGTGTCGAGGAAGACGACCTGCGCCTCGGGGAGCGTGCGGATGCCGAGGATGCGGTTGCGCGTCGTCTGCGGCTTGGGTGTGACGATGGCCACCTTGGCGCCGACCAGCGCGTTGAGCAGCGTCGATTTGCCGACGTTCGGGCGCCCGACGATGGCAGCGTATCCCGCGCGGTGGGCCATCGCGGCACTACGGCGTGCAGCCGAGCGTCACCCGTGGCCTCACCGGACCGCGCGCGTCGGCGACCAGCGCCCGTAACGCGACGTGCCCGTTCACGGGGACGATGACGGGCACGGTCGCCGTGCACGCGGCGTCGAGCGCCGTGGGCAGGGGCAGCGCGCCGATCGCTTCGGCGAGTGCCTGGTGGTTGGCGGCTGCGGTCGGATCGCGGCGACTCGCGCGCGGCGCCAGCAGGCGCGCGCCGTGCACCGTGCCTGGCTGACAGAGCGGCAGGCCCTTGCGCCGGCCGCGCGCGTGCAGCTGCGGACCGCGGGAGTCGAAGACGTTCAGGCAGAGCGCCACGCGCAGCGTGCAGTGCCCGTCGGCCGCGCCGTCGGCATCGCACTGCGGGTCGCCGTCGCGGCAGGTCTGGCGCGGCGCGGGCAGGCGATTGCGCCGTACGAGGAAGAGCTCCTGCTCGACCAGCCACTCGCCGGCGCACGAGTGCCCGCCGCGGCCGCTCGGCACCATGCAGACGAGGTCCGGCTCGCAGGGCCCGGGCCCGTCGAGCGCCCCCGCCAGCGCGTCGACCAGCGGCGCACCCCAGCCGCTCGCCAGGTCGAAGCCCGGCCCGGCGACGAAGGCGCCGTTGCTGCCCGTGACCACGTCGCGGAAGACCGGCGGGCCCACGCCGCGCGCCTGCTCGCTCGCCACGCGGTAGAGGTCGGGGAGCAGCTGGCCGAGTCCGCCCGTCACCCCGCGCGTCTGCCCGAGCCGCTGGTTCACGAGCGCGAGCGCGCTTGCCAGGGCAGGCGTGCCGGCGCTCGTCCCGCCGACGATCTGCGCCACACCGCCCTCGACGACCACGTAGCCCGGGTCGACCGGGCTCGCGGCGACCGCCAGGTCGGGGAGCGCGCGCCCGCTCGAGAGCCCGCCGAGGCCGGCGGCGATCTGATAGCGCGGCATGCCGAAGACGATGCTCCGCCCTCCCCCGCCGGCGCCGCCGCTGTCCTCCCACACCCGCTCGACCAGGTTGGCCGGCACGCTGCCGTCGGGATTGAGCGTGAAGCTCGTGCCGCCGACGGCGACCACGTGGGGCGAGGAGGCGAGGCCGCTCACCGCGGGCGCCAGGCTCTGCGGGAAGCAGTCGCGGCCGCCGTCGTCGCCCGAGGCGACCAGCACGGTCTGCCCCAGCGAATTGGCGATGGCGTAGAAGGCGTCGAACAGCTCGTTGGTGACCACGGGCGCCGCCTGCTCGCAGAGCCCGAAGCTGAGGGTGATGACGTCGCCGGCGCGGTTGTCGATCGCCTTGATGAGCGCCTCGGGGATGTTGCCCCCCTGCGAGCCGATCACCACGTTGAGGGTCGCGCCGGGCGCGAGCGATCCCGCCCACTCGGTGTCGAGCAGCACCTCGATACGCTCGCCCTCATCGGAGAGCATGCCGGGATCGGCGCTCGCGAAGACGCGCACCGGCGCGAGCTGGAAGTGCAGGAAGTTGCTCGAGAACATCGCGACGTCGCTGTCGGCGAAGTTGCTGCGCGCGATGACGGCGATCGAGTGCCCGGCGCCGGTCAGGCCCGCGGCCTGCAAGGACGCCACGCCGTAGGCGGTGGCGAAGTCGCTCGGCACGAGTGCCGTGTCGCCGCCGGGAGAGATGGCGAGCGGCCGGAACTTGGGCAGGTCGTCGAGACCCACGATGCCCCGCACCGAGGCCGCGATGCTGGCGGGCAACGACGGCTCGGCGAGCGGGGCGTGATACGTCCGCCCGCCGCGCACGTAGCGGCCGATCGGCGCCCCCAGCGCAGTCTCGACCTGCGCCGCCGTCCCGGCCACCACCAGCACGACGCGGAACGGCGAGTCGCGCACCACCTCGAACCCGTGTGCCACGAACCAGCCCCGGACGCGCTCGTACTCGTCGCGCCGCGGGCCGAAGCGGTCGGCCACCTCGGCGGCGCCGAGCCAGCGCTGGAAGAGCGGCGAGCGGCGGTCCTGCTGCGCGGCGATGAGCGCCTCGAGGGCGCGGCGATGACGGAGCCCGAGGAGCACGGTCACGTGCTCGAGCCGCAGGTCGGCCGGCGCACGGCCCGCGGGTGTCATGGCGGAGAGCGCGCGCGGCACGGTCCCCGGCAGCGGGCGCAGCGGTTCGGCGGCGGCGGCGGCGGCGAAGGCGAGGAGCGCGGCAGTGGTGAGCCCGATCTTCATCCAGACTTCTCCGTGTGCTGGTGGGTGAGCGCGGCCAGAGCCTGCATGGCGGCGGCCTGCTCGGCCGTCTTCTTGGTGCGGCCGACCCCGCGCCCGAACCACCGCCCCCCGATCGCGATCTCGGACACGAAGCGCTTCTCGTGCTCGGGCCCGCTCTCCTCGGCCAGCGTGTAGACAGGGGTCTCGCGGAAGAGCCGCTGGGTCAGCTCCTGGAGCTCGGTCTTGTAGTCGCGCGGTCGGGCCGTCAGGAGCTCGATGACGTCGTCCGTGAAGTGCGCCTCGACCACGGCGCGCGCGCGCTCGTAGCCCGCGTCCACGTAGATCGCGCCGAGCAGCGCCTCGTAGGCCGCGCCCAGGATCGAGGGCCTGTCCCGGCCGCCGCTCTTCTCCTCGCCCTTGCCGAGGCGGAGCCAGCGTCCCAGCCCCAGCTCGCGCGCCTTGCGCGCCAGGACCGCGGCGTTTACCAGCGAGGCGCGCATCTTCGAGAGGTCGCCCTCGCGCGCCCCGGGGAAGCGCGCCATCAGGAGATCCGCCATGGCGAGCGCGAGCACGGCGTCGCCCAGGAACTCGAGCTTCTCGTTGTTCTCGCCCTCCGCGAAGGAGCGGTGCGTGAGCGCGACCGCCAGCTGCTCGGGGCGCTCGAAGCGGTGGCCGAGGGCGACCTCGAGGGCCTCGCGCGCGCTCATTCCTCCGCCCCCACGGCCGCGGTCACCTGGCCCGCGCGGCCGACGGCGAGGCGCGCGCGGAGCCGCCGGCCGCGCCACGCGTCGGGCCCTGCCAGGCGGGCGCGCAGGTAGTTGCGCGTGTAGCCGCGCAGCGCCCCGCTCGCGGGGTCGCGCGTGGTCTCGACCAGCACCTCCGCCTCGGCGCCGTCGAAGCGACGGGCGAACGCCGCGCGCTTGCGCTCGCCCGCGCCGCGCAGGCGGCGCGCGCGCGCGGCGATGGCGGCGGGCGGGTTCCGCCCCTCGAGCTTGGCGGCGGTCGTCCCGCTCCGCACCGAGTACGGGAAGACGTGCAGGTAGGTGAGCGGGCTCTCTTCGACGAAGGCGACGGTGCGCTCGAAGGCGGCCTCGTCCTCGCCCGGGAAGCCGGCGATCAGGTCGGTACCGAGGGCGGCGTCCGGCACGAGCTCGCGCATCATCGCGAGGCGCTCGCGCGCGAGCGCCGCGTCGTAGCGGCGCCGCATGCGGCGCAGCACCGCGTCGTCGCCCGACTGCAGCGGGACATGGAGGTGCGGGCAGAGCGCCGGTGCGCGCGCCAGCAGGCGGACGAGCGGCTCCGTCACCTCGTGCGGGTCGATCGAGGAGAGGCGGAGGCGCGGGACGAGCCCTTGCTCGGCGAGGGCGGCGACCAGCCAGGCGAGGTCGACCGGCGGGACGAGGTCCCGCCCGTAGCCGCCCAGGTGGACACCGGTCAGCACGATCTCCTCGAAGCCCTCCCGGGCGAGCGCCGCCACCTCGGCCAGCACATCGCGCGGCGGGAGGCTCCGGCTGGCGCCGCGCGCCATCGGGATGATGCAGAAGGTGCAGAAGAGGTCGCAGCCCTCCTGGACTTTCAGGAAGGCGCGCGTCTGCCCCGCGAAGGTACGGGCGCCGAAGGTCGAGACGGTGCGCTCCCGGCGCGCGTTGCCGACGACAACACGTGCCACGGCCGGAAGCGGCGCCGTGACGGCGGCCACCAGCGCGTCGAGACGGTTGAGCCCGATCACGTGGTCGACCGCGGGCTCGCCCGCGGCCTCGGTGGGCCTCGTCTGTGCGTAGCACCCGGTCAGGACGACGCGCGCGGCGGGGTGCTCACGCCGGGCGCGGCGCGCGAGGCGGCGGCTCTCGGCGTCGGCGGCGTCGGTCACCGTGCAGGAGTTCACGATCACGACGTCGGCGGGCGCACCGGCCGCGACGATCTCGCAGCCCGCGGCGCGCAGGCGGTCGGCAATGGTCGCCGCGTCGTAGGCGTTCACCTTGCACCCGAGGGTGGCGATGTGGACGCGCGTCATGGGCCCGCTCCCTCCGCGAGCGCCGCCGCGATCCAGCCGCCGCCGAGGACGGCGTCGCCGCGGTAGAAGACGGCCGCCTGCCCGGGCGTGACCGCCGGCCCGTCGCCCTCGAAGAGGACCGTGGTGTCCGCCCCGTCCGCGCGCGCAAGCCGCGCCCGGACCGGCGGGTGGCGGTGGCGGATGCGGACGGCGAGCGGCGTATCCGCGGCCGGTGCCGCCCCGCTCGTCCACGACACCTCGCGCGCGACCAGCCCGCGGGCGCGGAGCCCCGCCGCGTCGCTCACCGTGACCGTCGCCGTGCCCGCATCGAGCGCCCGGACGTAGCGGCGGGTACCACCGCCGACGGCGAGCCCGAGCCCGCGGCGCTGGCCTACGGTGAAGCGGTGCACGCCGGCGTGCCGCCCGAGCTCGCGCCCCGTCTCGTCCACGATGAGGCCCGGACGCAGCGTCTCCGCCGGCGCGTGCCGCTCGACGAACTCGGCCACGTTCCCGCCGGGCACGAAGCAGACCTCCATGCTCTCGGGCTTGTCGGCGACCGCGAGCCCGAGCGCGGCCGCCTCGGCGCGCACCTCCGCCTTGGTGAGATCGCCGACCGGGAAGAGCGTGTGCGCGAGGTCGGCGGGGCCGAGCGCGAACAGGAAGTAGGTCTGGTCCTTGGCCGCGTCGACGGCGGTCCGGAGGTACGGGCGGCCGGTCGTCGGGTCGGTGCCGATGCGCGCGTAGTGGCCGGTCGCGAGCCAGCGGGCGCCGAGCGCGCGGGCGCGCTCCCAGAGGACGCCGAACTTGAGGTGGCGGTTGCAGCGCGCACACGGGTTCGGGGTGCGGCCGGCCACGTACTCGGCGACGAAAGGACGGACGACGTGCCGCTCGAAGTCGTCGGCCAGATCGAAGACGTAGTGCGGGAAGCCGAGGCGGTCGGCGACCACGCGCGCGTCGTGGAAATCGTCGAGCGAGCAGCAGCTCCCGCCGCCGTCCGCTGCCAGGCGTAGCGAGATGCCGACCACGTCGTGACCCGCGGCCAGCGCGCGCGCGGCCGCGACCGCGCTGTCCACCCCGCCGCTCATGGCGACGACGACTCGCTGGCGTCCACTCATGAGGCTAGGCGGCCGCTTCCCCGCGCGCCTGCGCCACCAGCGCCGGCAGCAGCTCGAGCACGCGGTCGATGTCGGCCGCGGTGGTGGACGGCCCCACGCTGAAGCGCACCCCGCTGCGCGCCGCGTCGCGGTCGCGTCCCATCGCGAGCAGCACGTGCGAGGGCTCGGCCGCCCCGGCGGCGCACGCCGAGCCGAGCGAGACCGCCACGCCGGCCAGGTCGAGGAGGACGAGGAGGCTCTCGCCCGCCGCGCCCGGGAAGGAGACGTTGAGCGTGTTCGGAAGGCGCGGCCCGTCGGCCGGGCCGTTGCGCACCACGCCCGGCACGCGCGTGCGGAGGCCCGTCCACAGCCGCTCGACGAGGCGCGCGGCGGCGGCCGCGTTCGCGGCGAGCGCGGCGCGCGCCCGCGCCGCCGCCACGCCGAAGCCGACGATCGCCGCGACGTTCTCCGTCCCCGCGCGCCGGCCGCGCTCCTGCGACCCGCCGGTCGTCTGCGCGGCGAGCTCGACGCCGCGGCGCACCCAGAGGGCGCCGATCCCCGCCGGCCCGCCCAGCTTGTGCGCCGACAGCGAGAGGAGATCGACGCCGAGGGCGGCGACGTCGAGCGGGAGGCGGCCCGCGGCCTGCGCCGCATCGCTGTGCACCAGGACGCCGTTCCCGCGCAGCCCGGCCGTGATCGCCGCGACCGGCGCCAGCGAGCCGACCTCGCCGTTGGCGAGCCCGACGCTCACCAGCCGGGTCGCCGCATCGCACGCCGCGACCACCTGCCCGGCGTCCACCCGGCCCTCGCGGTCGACCGGCACCACGCTGAGCGGGGCGCCCAGCGCGCGCGCCGTCTCCAACACCGAGGCGTGCTCGATGGCCGTCGTCACGATGCCCAGACCCGCCGCCGTGCCGCGCAGCGCCAGGTTGTTCGCCTCGGTCGCGCCGCTCGTGAACACGATCTCCGCCGGCGCCGCGCCGACCAGCGCGGCCACCTCGGCCCGCGCCGTCTCGAGCGCGCTCCGCGCGCGCGCCCCCTCGCGGTGCGCGCTCGAGGGGTTCGCGGGCGGGCCGAGGAACGGCAGCATGGCCTCGCGCACCTCCAGCCCGAGCGGCGCGGTCGCGTTGTGGTCGAGGTAGATGCGCATGGCGTGCGGGGAGCGGCGCGGCTCAGCCGCGGGGCGCGGCGTCCGCAGCCCGGCGGCGGTGGCCTCCCCGGCGCTCCTTGTAGAGCTTGTAGTCCATGCTGTCGACCAGGGCCTGCCAGCTCGCCTCGATCACGTTGTGCGACACGCCCACCGTTCCCCAGCGCTCGTGCTCGTCGCCCGACTCGATGAGCACGCGCACCACGGCCTCGGTGCCCGCCTCGTTGCCGAGCACGCGCACCTTGTAGTCGTGGAGCCGCACGTGCTCGACCTCGGGGTAGAACTTGCCGAGCGCCTTGCGAAGCGCGCGGTCGAGGGCGTTGACCGGCCCGTTCCCCTGGGCCGCCGTGTGCTCGATCTGCCCGTCCGGGCCCTCGAGCATGATGGTCGCCTCGGCGATCGGCGGCTCGCCCTCGGTGCGCTTCTCGTCGATCACGCGAAAGCCGATCAGACGGTAGAAGCGCAGGCGGTCGCCGTCGATCGCCTTCCGCATGAGGAGCTCGAAGGACGCCTCGGCGCCCTCGAAGGCGAAGCCCTTCGCCTCGAGGTCCTTCAGCTCGCGCAAGAGCGCGGTCACCGCCGGCTGGTTCGACTCGAGGTCGAGGCCGAAGCGGGCGGCCTTGTAGAGGAGGTTCGAGCGCCCGGCCAGGTCCGAGACCAGCACGCGCTGGCTGTTGCCGACCAGGTCCGGGTCGATGTGCTCGTAGGTGGTCGGGTTCTTCTGCACCGCGGCCACGTGCAGCCCGCCCTTGTGCGCGAAGGCGCTCTGCCCGACGAAGGCCTGGCGCTTGTTGGGCTCCAGGTTGGCGAGCTCGTAGATCAGGTGGGAGACCTCCGAGAGCTTCTTCAGCTGCGCGGCGCTGACGCAGTGATGCCCGTGCTTCAGCTGCAGCACCGGGATCACCGACACCAGGTTCGCGTTCCCGCAGCGCTCGCCGAAGCCGTTGATCGTGCCCTGCACCTGCACGCAGCCGTGCGCGATGCCCTCGACCGAGTTCGCGACCGCCAGCTCGCAGTCGTTGTGGCAGTGGATGCCGAGCGGGGTCGGGACCGCGGCCCGGGCCGCGTCCACGCCGGCCCCGATCGCGGCCGGCAGGGAGCCGCCGCGCGTGTCGCACAGGCAGACGAGGGTCGCGCCCGCGTCGGCCGCGGCGCGCACGCACGCGAGCGCGTAGTCGCGGTCGGCTGCCAGGCCGTCGAAGAAATGCTCGGCGTCGAAGATCACCTCGTCGGTCCGCGTGCGCAGGTAGGCGACGGAGTCGTGGATGACCTCCAGGTTCTCCGCCAGCGGGATGCGCAGGTCCTCGCGCACGTGGAGGTCCCAGGTCTTGCCAACGATGGTGACCACCGGCGTCTCGGCGGCGAGACAGAGGCCGAGGTTGCGGTCGTCGGCGGCCTTCACGCCCGCCCGGCGGGTCGAGCCGAAGGCCGCCACCTTCGCGTGCTTCAGCCCGAGGCGCTTGACGGCGCGGAAGAACTCCTCGTCGCGCGGGTTCGAGCCCGGCCAGCCGCCCTCGATGTAATGGACGCCGAGGTCGTCGAGCCGCTCGGCGATGCGCAGCTTGTCCTCGAGCGTGAAGGAGATGTCCTCGGCCTGCGTCCCGTCGCGCAGCGTCGTGTCGTAGACCTGGATCCGCCTCATGGACGCGTCCCCGGCGCGGGGGTGGGCGGGTTCCCGATAAAGGCGTCGTGCAGCGCGCGCACCGCGAGCTCGGTGTACTTGGCGTCGATGACGACCGAGATCTTGATCTCCGAGGTGGAGATCATCTGGATGTTGATCCCCTCCCTGGAGAGCACGTCGAACATGCGCGACGCGATGCCGGCGTGCGTGCGCATGCCGATGCCGACGATCGACACCTTGGCGACGTCGAGCTGGCCGGCGACGCCCTGCGCGCCGATCTCGCGTGCGGTCGCCTCGAGGAGCCCCTTCGCCTTGTCGAAATCTCCGCGCGACACGGTGAAGGTCAAGTCGGTGGTGCCGTCGGCGCTCGCGTTCTGGATGATCATGTCGACCACGATGTTGGCCCGCGCGATCGGGCCGAAGACGCGCGCCGCCAGCCCGGGCCGGTCGGGTACGCGCAGCACGGTCAGCTTGGCCTCGTCGGGGTCGTAGGCGACGCCGGCGACCGACACCTCTTCCATGGCGGGATCCTCCTCGACGACCCACGTCCCCTCCGCCTCGCCGAAGGAGGAGCGGACGTGGACCGGCACGCGGTAGCGCTTGGCGAACTCGACCGAGCGGATCTGGAGCACCTTGGCGCCCAGGCTGGCCAGCTCGAGCATCTCGTCGTAGGCGATGCGCTCGAGCTTGCGCGCCTGGGGGACGATGCGCGGGTCGCTGGTGTAGACGCCCTCGACGTCGGTGTAGATCTCGCACACGTCCGCCCCGAGCGCGGCGGCGAGGGCGACGGCGCTGGTGTCGGAGCCGCCGCGGCCGAGGGTGGTGATGTTGCCCTCCCCGTCCACGCCCTGGAAGCCGGCGACCACGGCGATCGCCCCCTCGGCGAGCGCCGCGCGCAGGCGCTCGACGTCGACACGCACGATGCGGGCGCGGCCGTGGGCGCTGTCGGTCTGGATGCGCACCTGGTGGCCGAGGAAGGAGCGCGCCGGGACCCCGGCATCGTGCAGGGCGAGCGCGGTGAGCGCCGCCGTCACCTGCTCGCCGCTCGCGACCAGCGCGTCCGACTCGCGCTCGTCGGGCGCGTGCGCGACGGCTCGCGCGAGCCCGAGCAGGCGGTTCGTCTCGCCCGCCATGGCGGAGACCACGACCACCACCCCGTGCCCGGCGGCGCGCGTGCGCGCGATCCGGCCCGCCACGCTCCGGATACGCTCGACGTCGGCGACCGACGTGCCGCCGTACTTCTGGACTACCACCATGAGGGTCCTACGCGATCTCGGCGCGGTCGGGCAGACGGCGGGGCCGCGCAGCGCGCGCCTCGCGGAGTCTGTCCTCGTCTCCGGCGCCCGGGAGGAGCCTGTCGAACCCCTCGACGGCCGCCATTCCCTCGCCGTAGAGCACGTCGGGCCAGAATAGCGGATCTGCGCGAGCGCCCTCAAGGCGGCGTCACGAACGTGGAGAGACCTCCGCCTGTCATGACGACGTGTGGCGGCGCTTGTTGCGCCGCGGGGCCGCGTGTTAGTCGGGCGCCCCGATGCGTGCCGCCGGGCCAGCCCCAGCCGCCAGCCGGCCGGCCCTCGCGAACGACGCCTCCTCGCCTCTCCAGTCGCCCATCGACCGCGTGCTCTGGCTCGCCGCGGCGGCCATCCTCGGGGCGCTCCTGATCCTGCTCGGCGTGGAGCACTACTGGCTCCGCGATCTCAAGTTCGACGACGCGTACATCCATTTCCGCTACGCGGAGAACATCGCGCAGGGCGAGGGCTTCGTCTACAACCCCGGCGAGCGCGTCCTCGGCTCCGGGGCCATCCCGTGGAACCTGATGCTGGCGGTGATCGCCGCGCTGGCGCCCCCCGGGACGCTGCCGGCGGCCGTCTCGGTCCTCAACTATCTCGCGCTGCTCGCCTGCACCGCGCTCCTGCTAGCGGCGCTGCGGGAGCTGGTGCGCCCCTGGGTCGGCATAGCCATCACCGCCGCCCTGCTCGCCCAGGGTCCGCTGGTCGTCTCGTCGGTCGGGGGGATGGAGACGGTCTCCCTCTGCCTGCTCTACCTCGTCACCTTCCTGGCCCTGCTCCGCCAGCGCTACATCCTCGCCGGGCTCGCGGCCGGGGCCGCCGTGTGCTTTCGCGTGGAGAGCATCTTCCTCGCCGGCGTCACGGTCGTCGCCCCCCTGCTCCACGACCGCCGCCAGCTCTGGCGCGCGCTCGGCGCGACTCTCCTGTTGCCGCTCCTCGTCTACCTCTGGGCGTGGGTGTATTTCGGCTTTCCGCTCGCCAACTCGACGATCGCGAAGCGCATCGTCTACAGCCCCCCTCCCCTGCACGCGCTGAGGACGTGCCTCCAGGCGCTGGCGGACGGCCTGCAATTCGCACAACTCTGGCCGCGCGGCCCGATCGCGGTCCATTGGGCGCGCGACGCGCGGGTCGTCCTCTGGCTGCCCTTCCTCTGTCTCGGGTACCTCGTCGTGAGACGAAGAGCGCCGGCCGCCGCGCTCGTCGTGGCGCAGCCGATCGGCGCCCTCGCCTTCTACGGCGTGAGCGACCCGCTCATGTTTCCGTGGTACACGTGCACCTTCGTTCCACTCGCCACCCTCTTCGCATTGCTCGGGGTCGCCGCCGCGGGCGGGTGGGTCCCGGGCCCGCGCGCACTGCGGGCGGTCGCGACCCTGACCGCCATCGTCTGCCTGTCGTGGCCCCCCGCCGTCGAG
>WNGI01004182.1_pt1 | contig 12873 bp, 12 predicted proteins | sample 5400621 | NCBI WGS metagenome assembly WNGI01 (sample SAMN13153374, study PRJNA577476) | soil metagenome | isolation source: 20 cm soil or saprolite under Garry oak tree replicate 1 | place: USA:California | collected 2016-06-15 | reverse complement strand
AGATAGGCGCCGACGGCAAGCACCGCCGATTGCAGGGTCATGCGCATGACCTTGGCGATCGCGCCAAGACCCCCGGCGACATCGCTGGCGCGCTGATTGCCGGCAAGATAGCGCTCGTTGGCCTCGCTCCAGCGCTTGGTGAGACGTCCGGCCATTCCCATCGCGACCAGCACCTCGGCGTTGCGCCGGCTGCTGGCGGCCAGATCATTGCGGCGCGCCGCCAGGCCCATCGCCTCCCGCGCCGGCGTGCGCGACATGAACTCGGTGACGAGGGTAAGGGTGACCAGGATGATGGCGCCGACCAGCGCCGTCAGGCCTATCAGGACGTGGAACGCGAAACAGATCGCCAGATAGAACGGCAGCCACGGCAAATCAAAGAACGCGCCAGGGCCCATGCTGCCGAGGAACGAACGTACATTGTCGAGGTCGCGCAGCGGCTGAAGGCCCTCGTTGCGACCGCCGACCATCAGCGGCAGGCGCACAATGGTTTCGAACACCCGGTTGTTGAGGGCTTCGTCGAGCGAGGTTCCGATACGACCCAGAATCCGTCCCCGGATCAGGTCGAGGAAGCCCTGGGCGATGTACAATCCGCCGGCGAGAATGACCAAACCGACCAGGGTCGGTACGCTCCGGCTCGGGAGCACCCGGTCGTAGATCTCCAGCATGAAGATCGACCCGGTCAGATAGAGCAGGTTGATCATGCAACTCATGGCGCCGACGCCAATGAACGCACTGCGGCAGGCGCGCAGCGCATCACCGAGTTCGGAACGCCGGACACCGGGAACGGCTGCCATCAATCCTGATCTCGCGAAAGGTGGCGCCCCCCTGAGACACGAAGGTACGCGAGGTCTCATCCTACCGATTTTTATAGCTAGCGTCCATTGAAGTGGGGTTAACCTAAACACCCACCGCCCTCGCCTGGACGCGGAAAATGGAACCAAACCCCGGGCGGGACAGCCGCCGCGGGCCTGTCGTGAAACGCAGGCCAGCAAGCGGGGCACGGCCGGGATGGGCGGTCGCTTGGAAGAGCAACCGCCGCAGCGGCTAGCTTGCCGCCGCCGCAGGCTTCGGAAACGGCACCAGGACGACGGACATCGAGACACGGCCGATCTCACCGCGCAGGTCGAGCAATGTGCCGCTTCCGATTCCAACCCCGGTGGCAGCTTGCCAGCGGGTTTGCGCGCGAATGCCAATCCACTCGCCGAGCGGCTGCCTGAATAGCTGGACCGTGAGATTGGGATTGGGATCGGCGACGACATTCTGGAACGGGCGCGCAATGCCATGGGTCCAATCCGCCGGACCAAGCACGCAAGCCAGCGGGCCGGCGCCGTCGATGACGCGATGGTTGAGGCGAAACCAGGCGACGTCATCGCCCACGCGCGCCTCCATGGCGTCCATGAACCAAGGCCGGCCATGGCCGGCCCGTGGGGTTCGCAGCGGAAACCGTGTCGGGTCGAGCGCATCGCCGTGTGTATCGACAGATTCGGGCAAGCCGACCCCGCGCTCGCGCGACAGCGTCACCCGCACGGTGGCGCAAGGCTGTTCTTCGCCGTCGGGCCACAACGTGTTGTCCACGACGCTGACGCGGCCGCCTTCGGTCAGAACGGCAAGCTGGGTTCGCAAGCTTGCCATCGGCGTCGGCCGCAGGAACCAGGCCGTGGCCGAGACGGCCGTGCCCCATTTTCGTGCGCCGGCCAGGGCTTCGACTTCGGCCGTCAGCAGGCTCGCGACCGCGCCGCCCTGCAAGCCCGCGAATGGCCCGGCGGCCAGGGCCGAGGGCTGCCAACAGTTTGGCGCGGCAAGCGGTTCGAAAATGGCCAGGGGATAGCGTCCCGGCGATGCTGGAGGCCGCCGAGCAGGGCCTCGGCGTCACGCACGCAATGACCCCTTTGATCAAGGCGCGGCCAGGATTCGGCAAGAAGCTGGTCGCTCCGTTTGATCTCGACAGCAGTCCCACCGAGACAATCTATCTGGTGTCGCGCACCGAGCAGGCGCGTGACCGGCGGATCGCCGCGCTGCGGCGATGGATCGTGGATGCCGTCGACCGCGCCCGTTAGGAGCCAGGTTCGGGATTTGTCGATCTCACCAACGGCCCCGGCCTCGAATGAGGCCCACGATCAGCAAGAGTATGACGGCGCCGATCGCGGAATAGATGATCTCGCGCACGATCCCGGTTCCGATGGCAATGCCGAGCTTTGGAAACAAGATACTGGCGACCAGCGCGCCGGCGATGCCGATGAGGATATCCCCGATGATCCCAAAGCCGGTGCCGCGCACGATCTTCCCGGCCAGCCAGCCGGCGACGAGGCCAACGAATAGGATGACGAGAAGGCTTTCATTGGATAGTTGCATTTGAAGTTCCCCCCTGTTCGCAGGCGATCCACCGCGCCGCCTTCAAACCTATCCATAATCACCTGATGTGACTATTCCAATCTGCAGGAACTCGTTGTTCGGACCTGGCGCTTTGCGACGAGCGGAAGCTTCGGCATTGACGGACGAAACTTTCATTCGCCGGCGGCGTTATGCAACCATGGCACAACCCGATATCTGGTATGTGGCCTTTGAGCCGCAAAAACCTTTGAAACCGGACGACGGCGGCTTCGGCGCGGTCCGGTCAACCCGGACGTTCAAATCCGAGATCGACGCGAAATTGTTTGCCATGCAGATTCTGGCGAAAGGCTGGCCGGCGAGCGCCGGCACGCTTAATCCGCACCAACAGACCGTTGCGCCTTCGCAGATCGAGCGCTGGGCCGACCCGGGCCTCGGCAGTTGACGCATTTGCTTTCCAGTTAGATGGCGGCAACTAGATGGCGGCAACGGCTTCGGCGCGCTCCGCCAGGATGCACCTTGCGATTCGGTCCGCTCCTACCTGCACGTTGGGCGGCAGGTGCTCCATACAGCGGGTTTCCGCAAAGGCGCAGCGAGGCGCAAACGAGCAATGGCTCGGCGCCCTGTCGAGCGACGGCGGCGTCCCCGGGATCGTCCCCAGCCGCTGGCCCCGCCTGGCGCCGTGAACGGTGGAGGCCAGCAATCCGCGCGCGTAGGGATGGATGGGTGAACGCACAATCTGGCTTAACGTGCCCTGCTCGACGATCTGGCCCGCATACATCACGGCGACACGGTCGCAGATTTCGATCGCGACGCCGATATCGTGGGTGACGAAGATGACGGACATGCCGAACTCGCGCTGCAGCTCGCGCAACAGCAGCAAGATCTGGATTTGCACGGTGGCATCCAGCGCCGTGGTCGGCTCGTCGGCGAGAAGGATTTTCGGCTTGCAGGCGAGCGCCAGCGCGATCATGGCGCGCTGGCGCATGCCACCGGACATTTCGTGCGGATAGGCATCGAGCCGGCGTCTGGCCGAGGGAATGCGCACCACCTCCAGCATTTCCAGCGCGCGCGCACGCGCTTCGGTCTGGCTTTTTCCTTCGTGACGCATCACGGTCTCGGAAATCTGCTGGCCGATGGTGTAGACCGGATCGAGCGCGAGCGCCGGCTCCTGAAAGATCATCGACACGGTCTGGCCGCGAAACGCCGACAATTCTTCGTCATCGAGCGCCAGCACGTCGCGGCCCAGAACCTGAACGCTCCCGGAGATTTGCGTGCGCTTCTTCGGCAATAGCCGCATCAGCGCGCGCAAGGTGACGCTCTTGCCTGAACCGGATTCGCCGAGCAGGCCGAGCACTTCGCCGTCGCCGAGCGAAAGCGAGAGATCGTTCACGGCGTAGACGGTGCGCTCGCCGGTGAAGCGAATATTGAGGTTACGTATCTCGACGAGATGGGTCATGCTGACTTCGGCACCCTTTGGTGAAAATCGGTGACGCGCTGGAACGCAGCCCCGATCCGCAACAGCATGGCTTCGTCGAACGAACGGCCGATCAGCTGCATCCCAACCGGAAGGCCGCCGCGGGTGAAACCAGCCGGAATCGAAAGCGACGGCAGACCGAGAAAATTGATCGGCCGGGTAAACCGCGTCAGCCGCTGGATCACGGATTCGGCGTCGGGACTGTTGCCGACATCGCTCTCGGCAATGGTTGGAGCTGCGACCGGCGCCACCGGTGCGATCACAGCATCGACACCGGCGACGGCGGCGAGGTGCGCTGATAACGCCGAACCGCGCCAGCGCATCGCTTCAAGATAGGTCACGCCGGGGATGGCAAGCCCGTTCTGCAACCGCATCAGCACCTGCGGTCCGTAATCCTGCGGGCGCTCGATCAGCCAGCGCTTGTGAAAGGCCGCCGCTTCGACGGCGAGAACCAGCTGACAGCTGGCGGTGAGCTGGCGCTGATCGGGAAGTTCGACCTGGACGATATCGGCGCCCTCACGCTTCAAAGCCGCGACGGTTTCGTCGAGAATACGCGCGACCTCCGGATCGAGGTCGTCGACATAAAAAACGGTGGGCACGCCGATCGTGAGGCCTTTTATCGACTCCCGCGCCGCTGCCGTGTAGTCCGGGATGGGTCCTGTGATCGCGGTGGGATCTTCCGGGTCCGCGCCCGCCATCAGACCGAGCAGCAATGCGCAATCCTCGACACTGCGCGCCAGAGGCCCGACGGTGTCGAGCGACTGCGACAGCGGCATCGCGCCGGCACGGCTGATCCGGCCATAGGTCGTTTTCAATCCGGTCACGCCACAGAAATGCGCGGGCATCCGGATCGACCCGCCGGTATCCGATCCCAACGCCGCAAAGGTCAGCCTTGCCGCGACCGCCGCGCCCGATCCCGACGACGAGCCGCCGGTGATGCGATCGATGCCCCACGGATTATGCACCGGTCCGTAATGGGAGTTGTGGCCGGTCGGCCCATAGGCGAATTCGGCCATCTGCAACGAGCCCAGCCGGATCGTGCCGGCATCCTTCAGCCGCTGCAGGGCGGTCGAGGTCGTCCTGGCGACGAAATCGCGCCGGATTTTCGAGCCGCAAGTGACCACCTTGCCGGCCTCGTAATACATGTCCTTGTGCGCCAGCGGCACGCCGTGCAGGGCGCCGCGCCTGCCGCCCTTCGCCAGCGCGCCGTCGGCTGCATAGGCCGCCGCCAGCGCCGCTTCTGCTTCGATCGCCATGAACGCATTAAGGCGGGGCTGCCACTGGGCGATCCTGTCGAGACAGGATTGCGTTACCTCGCGCGAGGAGACGCGCTTTTCGGCGATCGCCTTTGCGACTGACGTCAACGACATCAAGGCCGGCTCGGTGCTCATTGCGCGGCCTTTTTATTAGTGACCGTGGCTGCCTGCTGGACCAGAATAAACGTCGCGGGTTCCAGATCGAACGGCAGCGTGCCGGCGATGGCTGCAAATCCTTCGAACGCCGGACCAATTGAGTTGGCGATGCGCTCTGCAACCTCATTGCTCACGGGCACGCCGGCAATGTCAGCTGTCGCCTTGATTTCTTTCGCTGTAGGTCTCGTCATGCCGCGTCCGCTCCTTTTGCCGGCGCGAGGCTGTGGCCCGAGCCTGGTATCGCCATATAGCACGCCGCCTCGTGACCCATGCTATCGATGGCCGTCAGTTTTGGCGTTGCATTTGCGCAGAGCGGCTCCGCGAACGGACATCGGGTGTGAAACCGGCAACCCGAAGGCGGGTCGATCGGATTGGGCGGATCGCCCGATATCGGCGGCGTCTCGGTCCGGTTGTCGGGATCGGAAGACGGCATCGCCGCCAGCAGCGCCCGCGTATAGGGATGCGCCGGCGCGTCCCACACCCGGTCCACCGGACCAAGCTCGACTACTTCGCCGAGATACATCACCAGCACGCGGTCGGAAATGTAGCGCACCACATTGAGATCGTGGCTGATGAATAGATAGGTCAATCCGAACTCGCGCTTGAGATCGACCAGCAGATTAAGCACCTGTGCTTCGACCGACTTGTCCAGCGCCGATACCGCCTCGTCGAGAATCACCAGTCGCGGCGACAAGGCCAGCGCGCGCGCAATGTTGACGCGCTGACGCTGGCCGCCGGAAATCTCGTGCGGGTAGCGATTGGCAAAGGTTTCCGGCCGCAGGCCCACTTTTCCAAGCAGCTCGCGCGCCAGCGTGCGCGCGGCCATATCGGCCACGCCGTGGACCTTCGGGCCGAACGCGATCGATTCCTCTATCGTCAGGCGCGGATTGAGCGAGGCATAGCTGTCCTGAAACACCATCTGCATGCAGCGGCGAAGCTCGCGAAGCGACAAAGCACGCCCGACCTGCATGCCGTCATAGATGATATCCCCGGCGTCGCGCTTCATCAGATGCATCAGTAGCCGCGCGGTGGTCGACTTGCCGCAGCCGGATTCGCCGACGATCCCGACCGTTTCACCTTTGGCGATCGAGAACGACACGTCATCCACCGCGCGCACCGTCTTGCGCTTGCTGAAGAGGTCGCCGCGCACCGGGAAATGTTTTGTCAAGCCATCGACCTGCAGCAGCGGTTGCGCGGCGCCGCCGCGATCCTCGACCGGCTCAAGCATATCGAGTGAGGCAGCTGTCTCGCTCATGGCATCAATTCCGTATGTCCATGGCGCTGCGCATGCCGTCGCTGAGCAGGTTGAAGCAGATCGACACCGCGAAGATCATGACGCCGGGCAAGGCCGCCACCCACGGATTGATATAGATCGCGGTTCGCAAGGTGTTGAGCATCAACCCCCATTCCGGCTCCGGCGGCTTGGTGCCCAGGCCCAGGAACGACAGACCCGCCGCCAAAATCATCGACACCGAAATCAATCCGGTGGCATAGACAAAAATCGGTCCCAGCACGTTGCCGAGCATGTGCACGCGCATGATGGTGAAGGGGCCGGCGCCGGACGCGCGCGCCGCCTCGACGAAATCCATGTTGCGCACCCCGGTAGTGACGCTCTCGGCGACGCGGGTAATCTGCGGCACGAAAACGATCGTCAGCGACACGATCGAGTTGACGATGCCCGCGCCCAGCGCGCCCGAAATCGCGATCGCCAGCAAGACCGAGGGAAACGCGTAGAACACGTCGATGGTGCGCATGATCGCGGTGTTGATCTTGCCGCCGACATAGCCGGCGACGAGGCCGAGCGAAGTTCCGATCACGAAAGCGAAGATCACGGGGAGAATTCCGACCACCAGCGACAGTCGCCCGCCATAGATCAGGCGCGCCAGCATGTCGCGGCCGAGTTCGTCGGTGCCGAGCGGATAGTTCGGCGTTCCGATATGGCGGAGTCTGCGGATCATCGAGCCCTGATAGGGATCGGCCAGCCCAAGCCAGGACGCACATAATGCGGAAAGAAAAATCGCGATCAGGATGCAGGCGCAGGTCATGCTGACCTTGTCGCGAATGATGCGTCGTCCGACCGTGGTCCAGTAGCCGCGCGCCTTGTCGGCGGGCGCCGCCTGCAGGGCCGCGTCCGATATTGCGCTGATCGGGCTGATACTCATCGGCTCAGCTCCGCTTGATGCGCGGATCGATCGCGGCCTGCGCGATATCGACCATCAGGTTCAGGAACACGAAGAACAGCGCCAGCACCAGGATGGTGCCCTGCAGCAGCGGCAGATCGCGCTGGAAAATGGCCGAATTGAGCAACAGTCCCGAGCCCGGCCACGAGAATACGGTTTCGATCAGGATCGAGCCGCCGAGCATGTATCCCAATTGCAGCCCCATCACCGCCATCGCCGTCGGCGCGGCGTTCTTGACGACGTGACGGAAAACGTGGGTTTCGCGCAAGCCCTTGGCGCGCAACGCCTCGACAAAATCCTGTGACAGGATGTCGCCGGTCAGCGCGCGCACGGTGCGCGTGACAATCCCCATCGGAATAACCGAGGTGGTGATCGCGGGCAGGATGAGATAGCGGATGTGTTCCCAGTCCCATCCCCATGCGCCGGAGCCGCCGGGACCGGCGCCGACCGCGGGCAGCCAGTTGAGCTGCACCGAAAAGATGATCACCAGCACCATGCCGAGCCAGTAATGCGGCACCGAGACGCCGGCGATCGCGATCGAGGTAGCAACCTTGTCGATCCAGCTATCGCGGAAATAGCCGGCGATCAGCCCGAACAACAGTCCAAGGGTAAATCCTATCATCGCGGCCGCGATCGCCAAGGTGACGGTGTTGCCAACCGCCCGCATGACTTCCGATAGCACTGGGCGCCCGGTCGCGATGGAATGACCGAGATCGCCGTTGACCGCTTTCCATAGCCAGAGACCGAACTGGATCGGCAGCGGGCGATCAAAGCCATAGGCGATGCGCAATTGAGCTGCGAGCTCCTGCGATGCGTCCGCCGGCAGGATTGCCACCAGGGGATCGCCGGGCGTGATGTGCACCAGCAGAAAGCACACCAGCGCCACGCTGATGACGATCGGGATAACATAGACAATGCGGCGGGCAACATAGGCAAGCACGGAATTACTTTCTTCTTTCCTTCTCCCCTTGTGGGAGAAGGTGGCGAGAATGAGCGCAGCGAATTCGAGCCGGATGAGGGGTCGGTCACCGCGGAGAGAAACCCCTCACCCGCCTTCGATGCTTCGCATCGTAGGCGACCTCTCCCACAGGGGGAGAGGTGAAGTGAAGCGCGGCCATAACGACTGAGCGAACGCTACGGCGTCATGGAAATCGGCGAGAAGTCCACGAACCAGCTCTTCGGCTGCACGAAGCCCTTGATCTTCGGGCTCATCGCGCGCGGGGCGACGTCATGGGCGACGTAAAGGAACGCCGCGTCGTCGACGGAGGCCGCATGCAGCTCGGCCAGCGCCGCATCGCGGGCAGCCGGGTCGAAGGTCTGGCGCGCCTTGGTCACCAACTCGTCGAATTTGGGATTGTTGATATAACCCCAATTGTTCGAGACCGGCGGCGCCATCGACGATTGCAGGAAGCGCACCAGGGCGAAGAACGGGTCCATTGCCGCGTAGGTCACGTTGGTGGCATTGGCGCCGTTGGCGGAAGGATCCTTGACGCCGCGCCGCCAGTTCGTGAACAGCGTATTCCATTCGATGACGTCGAGCTGGACATCGAAATAACATTCGGCCAGCGCCTGCTGCAGATATTCATTCATCGGCAATGGCAGCATCTGGCCGGAGCCCGACGCCGAGGTCTGGGTCTTGACCGTCAATCTCTTGTTCGGACCGTATCCAGCCTCCTGCATCAGCTTCTGCGCCGCGGGCTTGTCATACTTGATCTCGAAAGTCGGTTTTCCCCGCCAGGGATGGCCTGGCTCGAAGGTGCCGGTTGCCGGCACCATCAGGCCGGCGAGCAAGCCGTCCTTGAGGCCCTCGCGATCGACGCAGAGATTGGCAGCCTTGCGGACGCGGATGTCGTTCCAGGGCGAACCTTCGACCCGCGAAAACTGCCACGGCCAGACATGCGGCTCCTCATTGGTATAAAGCGAGAAGCCGCGCTGCTTGATTTCCGCGACCGCGTCCGGCGAGGGCGCCTCGATCCAGTCGACCTGGCCGGAGAGCAATGCCGCCGTGCGGGCGCTCGCCTCGGGCATCGGCAGCAGCAGCATCTTGTCGACTTTTGGAATGCGCGCCTTGTCCCAGTAATTCTCGTTTTTAGCAAGTTCCAGCCGTTCGCGCGGCGTGAAGCTCGCCATTTTCCATGGGCCGGTGCCCGAGGCGTTACGCGCGAATGCGGCCCAGGCGGCTTGCGATTTCGCCTTGGCATCCGCGCCTTCTGCCGCATCGAACAGCTTCTGCCATTTCGCCGGGCTCGCCATGAACAGGTTGGTGAGATTGATGGGCAGAAAGCTATCCGGCTCCTTGGTGGTCAATTCGACCGTCATGTCGTCAATCTTGCGAGCCGAAGCCAGCGTCGGCATTCGCGAGGCGGTCACGCCGACCTGGCTCGGATCGAATTGCGGCGCATCCTGCTTGAGCACTTTCTCGACATTCCAGACCACGGCATCGGCGTTGAACGACGAACCGTCGTGGAATGTGACGCCGGGGCGAAGCTTGAACGTCCACTTCTTCTTGTCGGCATCATCGACTTTCCATGCGGTCGCGAGCCCGGGGATCACGACGCTCGCCTTGTCGGCGGAGGAGAGGTCCCACATCGTCAGCGCGTCATACATGGTCAGGCCGGTGAAGCGGTTGCCCTCAAAACCCTGATCGGGCTGGCCTAGCGTGCGCGGAATGTCGGCGGCGGTCATGCCGATGCGGAGAACGCTCTCGGCGCCCGCGGCCCGCGGCAGCCCCATCAATGACGCAATTGCCAACACCACAACCGCCGCCGTTGCCCGCCTTTTTCCAGTTTTTTCGTTACGCATCGCAGCAAATCCCCTTCTCAGCTTTCGGTGATTATTTCTTGTGCAGCAGTATGCAATGGCTGTGCCAAGGCGGGCAACCGCTCATCCATTGTGATTGGCGGTGCAATTCCTTGTGGGTCCGCACGAGGAAGAGACGCAGATGCCTAATCTGGCATCAACCTTGCAGGTTGAGTGGTTGGCTGGAAGTACGCCGACTACCTTTTTCCAATGGAGCTTAGTTCATGCGCGCCCGAAATTCGATGCTTCTTGCTGTCACGGCGATTGCCATCGGCGCCGCCCTGCCCGCCCCTGCGGCGCGAGCCGAAACCATTGTGCGGTACGGCATCTCGATGGCGGATATTCCGCTGACCACCGGCCAGCCGGACCGGGGCGCCGGCGCCTATCAGTTCAGCGCTTATACGATTTACGATCCGCTGGTCGCCTGGGAAATGGACGTGTCGGATCGGCCCGGCAAGCTGGTGCCCGGCCTCGCCACCGAATGGAAAGTCGATGACAACGACAAGACAAAGTGGCGATTCAAGCTGCGACAGGGCGTGAAATTCCACGACGGCAGCGACTTCAATGCCGATGCGGTGATTTGGAATCTGGACAAGGTGCTGAACGACAAGGCACCGCAATTCGACAAGCGCCAGAGCGCGCAAGTGAAAACCCGCCTGCCGTCGGTTGCGAGCTATGCCAAGGTCGACGACTCCACCGTGGAAATCACCACCAAAACCGTCGATTCGTTCTTCCCGTATCAGATGCTCTGGTTCCTGGTCTCCAGCCCCGCGCAATACGACAAGCTCGGCAAGGACTGGGACAAGTTCGCCAGCCAGCCTTCCGGCACGGGACCGTTCAGACTGACAAAACTGGTGCCGCGCGAACTCGCCGAATTGTCGAAGAACGAGGATTACTGGAACAAGAAGCGGATTCCGAAAGTCGACAAGCTGATTCTGATTCCGATGCCGGAAGCGTTGACGCGAACCAATGCGCTGCTGGCCGGGCAGGTCGACCTGATCGAGACGCCGGCGCCCGACGCGGTACCGCAACTCAAATCGGCGGGCATGCGCATCGTCGACAACATCACGCCGCATGTGTGGAATTATCATCTCAGCGTGTTGCCCGGCTCGCCCTGGACCGACGTAAGACTGCGCAAGGCGCTCAATCTCGCAATCGACCGCGAGGCGGTGGTCGGGCTGATGAACGGCCTTGCAAAGCCCGCCAAGGGTCAGGTCGATCCATCGAGCCCGTGGTTCGGCAAGCCGACCTTCGAACTCAAATACGATCTGGCCGCAGCCAAGAAGCTCGTCGAGGAAGCCGGCTATTCCAGGGAAAAGCCGCTCAAGACCACGTTCATCATCGCCCAGGGTGGAACCGGGCAAATGCTGTCGCTGCCGATGAACGAATTCCTGCAGCAAAGTTTTAAGGAAATCGGCATCGATATCGACTTCAAGGTGGTCGAACTAGAGACGCTCTACACGCACTGGCGCAAGGGCGCGGCGGATGAAATGAATGCCGGCATTACCGCCAATAACATCGCCTATGTGACCTCCGACCCGCTTTACGCCATCGTGCGCTTCTTTCATTCGGGTCAGATCGCGCCGGTGGGCGTCAACTGGGGAGGCTACAAGAATCCGAAGGTCGATGCGCTGATCGACGAAGCCAAGCAGACCTTCGATCCCGCCAAGCAGGACGAATTGTTGGCGCAGGCGCATGCGCAGATCGTCGATGATGCGGTGCTGGTGTGGGTGGTGCACGACACCAATCCGCATGCGCTATCGCCGAGGATCAAGAAATTCGTGCAGGCACAGCACTGGTTCCAGGATCTGACGACGATTGGCGTGGAATAGGATCTGACCGTCTGGCGCCGCTTAACCGCTCGCAAAAGCCGTCATACTCCGCGAAAGCGGAATATCCAGTGCGCCGCGGCCGCCGGTCCATTCCATCACTGGCGTCTCTGGAATACTGGATCACCCGCTTTCGCGGGTGATGACGACTACGAGTGCGGTGACAGCGGCGTAGCGACCAGGAATTTGCGGACACTCTATTTCGTCAATAGCGCGAAGGCGCCGTTCCAGTCTTCCGGCGGCGGGTTTTTCTGATAGCCGCGAATTCGCGCCTCATAGAGATTGTAGAGCAACTCTAGCGCGCCGGCGTCATCGGTCTTGCGGCCTCGTTCGATCGCCTCCAGCGCACCGTCCCAGTCGCGGCTGCGATAACACGCCAGCATCTCGATGGTCAGATTACGCAAACGCTGGAAGCGGCCGGAGTGCGCGGTATCCTCGCGCCCGGCAATGGCATAGATGACCTCGGGCTCCTTCTTGCCTTTGACCATGATAAAATCGAGCTCGAGAATCGCAAACTTGTCCTTGACCGCGAGCGCGGTGTTCGAGCCGACGATGATCGGGAAGCCATATTCCTTGGATTGTCCTTCCAGCCGCGATGCAAGGTTGACGGCGTCGCCGAGCACGGAATAGTCGAACCGCAAGTCGGAGCCCATATTGCCGACAACGCAGGTGCCGGTATTGAGGCCGACGCCGACGTTGATCGGAATATAAGGGTGGCCACCTTCCTTGGCCTCAAGCTGGCGCACCTCGTTCAACCCCTCGATCCGCTCCAGCATATCGAGCGCGGCCTCGCAGGCGTTGAGCTGGTGCTCCTTGTCATCCAGCGGGGCATTCCAGAAAGCCACGAT
>WNGI01015379.1_pt1 | contig 12876 bp, 16 predicted proteins | sample 5400621 | NCBI WGS metagenome assembly WNGI01 (sample SAMN13153374, study PRJNA577476) | soil metagenome | isolation source: 20 cm soil or saprolite under Garry oak tree replicate 1 | place: USA:California | collected 2016-06-15 | reverse complement strand
GAATGCAGCGGCTCGTCGATGGGCCGTTTCCGGCGTGGATGATCACGGCCAGCATCGCCGCGATGATCTTGAGCATGATCCCTGTCGCGACTGTAGGACTGAATCATCACATGACTATGCAAGGCTATTTTCCGCTGATGCGCTATAGCCCGACGCTGCGGTTCACCGTCTTCGGCGCAATGTCTTACACCGTGTTTAGCGTCATTGGACTGTTGATTTCGCTTCGCTCGGTTGCCCGCTACGTCAACTTCTCGCAGACCAGCATTGCTTACTCGCATCTAGGGCTTTACGCATTTTTTACCATGGTAATTTTTGGTTCGATGTACTACATCGTGCCGCGTTTGGTCGGCCGCGAATGGCGGTACGCGTCGTTGATCAAACTGCACTTCTGGGCATCGGCTTACGGGATCGGTTTGATGACGCTCATGCTGCTCGCCGGCGGCTTTCTTCAAGGCGCAGACATGGAGAATCCCTCGCTCCCGTTCAGTGAGACTGTGGAAACGGTCTTGCCGTATCTGCGAGGACGCAGTCTCGCCGGAATTTTGCTTACAGCTGCCCATTTCATTTTCGCGTATCACTTCGGATTGATGCTTTTGGGATTGGGACGCACATCGACTGTTCCCACATTCCTCAACCCGGTTGAAGCGGAGACTTCTGGAGGACATTGATGAAAGGCCTCGCCCCTCTTTTTCTCGGAATCTTCGGCACATTCGCTTTCTCGTGGGTGGGATTGACCGTGCTTCCGAATTGGCAAATCGGACATCTCAACCCGCAGTCCGACGAGGAAGGCACAGATATTTATCCGCAGCCGCAATCGGGAATGTTCGAGCGCGGCGCGCACGTTTATGCTGCGAATGGCTGTGTGTATTGCCACAGCCAGCAAGTACGCGCCGATTACGCCGCGGCCGATATCGAGCGAGGATGGGGTAACCGCCGCAGCGCGCCGCGCGATTACATTTTCGAGCGCCAGGTGTTTCTGGCGAAAATGCGTATGGGGCAGGACATCGCAAACATCGGCGCGCGTGCGCCCGCAGAACAGCAGAGTCCTGCTCCAGCTGGAGCTGCATCTCCTGCAGCTTCGCCTGCGCAGCAAGGTGCCTCGCCTCCACCAGGCGCTTCTCCGGGACCAGCAGCTTCTCCGGCTACACAAGGAGCCGCGGTCTCTAGTCCGCCGTCAAAACCAGCATCCGCATCGCAATCTCCAAGTTCGCCCTCTCCAAAGCCAGCGGCACCTGCTCCGCCAACGGGTGTTGCGTCGTCGTCGCCAGGAGCAATGGCAAATGCAAGCCCTGGAGCAACGACTGCTCCGTCATCCGGGCCGCAGGTCGCAGGAGCTCCATGGCCAGAGCAAACAATTGGCGAGCGAGCGATGTACTCCGAGGCCTGGCATCACGCGCATCTTTATTCGCCGCGCAGCATCAACTTCGATTCGAACATGCCTGCGTATCGTTTCCTCTATGAAAAGCGCCGCATCCGTGACGCACGTTCGGCGGACGCTTTGCAGCTCACCGGTTCCGACGCGCCACCAGAAGGTTGGGAGGTAGTTCCCAGTTTCGACGCGAAATGTCTCGTCGCTTACTTGATGGCGCTGAATCAATCGCATCCCCTTAACGATGTCAGATCGGCCGGAGGCGTACCCGCGGCATCTGCAGCACCGTCGCCCGCGGCCGGATCGCCACCGCCGTCGCCGGCTCCTGCAAAATGACAATGCAATGAACGAAGAACCGAAACCGCCAGCGCGTATAGGGCAGGGAATGGATTACGGCGAACAGTCCGACGTCCAACAGGTGCACGCCGCTGTTCAACGCGAAAAACGCGAACCGCGCGTTGGCGCCGAGCCGCTCTCGATTTGGTTGATCGCGATTTACGGGCTGGCGATATTTTTTGGTGGCGCGTATCTCGGCCGTTACTCAGGCAACTTCGTTGGTGGCGGGCTCGATCCCATGGGCGCGCCTCCTCCCGCAAAGAAAGCAGCTGGAGGCGCTGCTGGTGGTGAGCAAGCCGTCGAATTATCGCCGCACGATCGCGGCAAAAAAGTTTTCTCAGCAAATTGTCAGACGTGTCATCAAGCCAATGGTCTCGGTGTGCCCGGTCAATATCCCCCGCTTGCGGGTTCTGAATTTACAAATGGCGGCTCGCAACGCATGGGCATGATCGTGCTTAAAGGCTTGCAAGGCCCGGTGAAAGTGAAAGGGCAACAATACGGCACGGCGGTGATGCAACCGTGGGACAAAACTTTGACTGACAAACAAATCGCGGACGTCATGACCTACGAGCGGAGCGAATGGGGCAATAGCGCAAGCCCGGTCACAGCCGAACAAATTGCCGCATTGCGCAAAGAGCTCGCCAACCACCCAAATTCATTTACTGAGCCTGACATTCTCGGTGCCCCTGACCAAGACATTCCCGGCGGAGGCGGCGCACCCGCGGGCGGCGCACCACCGAAGCCCGGCGAAGCCGTAAAACCCGGCACACCACCAAAACCCGGCGAACCTCCGAAATAACAAGGTAACGCACACGATGAGACACAGACCGCGAACGGTTAAGCTGCCGCTGTCTCCTGACGAGATCGACGGGCGGACTGTGACGTTCAGGCCGGTTAGAGACGGAATAGATTCCGAAGTATTCGGTGTGCTCGAAGTCATCGAAGATGCTGATGGATTTAACGTCAACGCTTCGTACGTAGTCAGCGAGAATCCACCGCGGTCTCACGTTTATTGGTTCGATCAATCTGAGGTTGATGCGATCACTAGGTCGCTCATCAAAGAAAAACGACGCATCCTGATTGTTGACGACGACCCGGAAAGTACGCACCTGGTGAAAATTCTTCTCGAAAAGACTGGCAACTATATCGTGCTCGAGGAGAACGATGCCGATGGGGCTCATCAAAGCGCCCGGAATTTTAGGCCGGATGCCATCTTGATGGACATCATGATGCCGAAGACAGATGGAAGCGAAGTCGCGGCACAAATTGAAGCCGATCCAGAATTGCGAAGCACGCCGATTATCTTTCTCACTGCATTAGTCACAGAGCCTGAGACAAAGGCTGGTCTCCGGATCGAAGGACATCGATCTCTCGCCAAGCCGATCAATATTCCTCAGCTGATTGACCAAATTGAAGAGAGTCTGTCGCGCACGACTATGACGCCGTCGCGCTCGCGGGAATAAAAGTATCCGGTTCGTCGAATCGGAGTCGCTTTCGCAGTTCGTGCCGCAGCAAGAAAAGATTAACGCACATCTGAAGAATGATAGACCCGACCGACAGATACCAGACGTGCCTGATTTCAAACCCGGGCGTCCGTGAGATGTAAATCGCCGGCAGAGCGAACAGGACCAGCCGTGTCATCGAGCTAAACAACGGTGGTAGCGTGTTGCCGATTCCCTGAAAAACGCTGGAAGTTACAAAGACAACTCCTGCCGACACGAAATTCACTGACACAGTCCGAAGATATTCGCTGCCGAAGGCGATCACTCGCGGATCGCGCGAGAAGATGCGAATCAGCGTTCCCGGCGCGAGGAACGCGATCAACGTAAGGACCAGCATCATCAGCGACGCGATGCCGATCGCGGAATAGACAGATTGGCGGACCCGGTCGGCGCGACGGCCGCCAAAGTTCTGGCCCACCACAGGCGACACAGCAAAGCTTAGCGCCACCACCGGTAAAAAAAGCGCCTGCATTACGCGCGCGCCGATTCCGAACCCCGCCTGAGCTGCTGGTCCAAAGCCGCGGATGATTGCGTAAACAAGCAGGATGTAAACAAAAAGCAGCATAAACTCAGCGCCGGCCGGCACACCGATGCTCAGCATCCCCGACCAAATTTTTGTCCGCGGTCTAAAAAGCGGGAATCGAAAACGCAGATAGTGATATTTCTTTTCGAAATAGATAACCATCAGCACGTCGGCGACGAGAATGGAAATGAACGTTGCGAGCGCCGCGCCGGTTACGCCGAGTTTAGGCCACGGGCCGATTCCAAAAATCAGCAAGGGAGCAAGCACGATATTAAGCAGCACGCTCAGCACCTGGAATCCTACAGCCGGCTTGATGATCCCGGTGGCGCGCAGGACCGAGCCCAGAGCCACGAGGGGGAACTGCAGTAACAGCCCGGGAAGAAACCAGAGCAGGTAAGCCTTTGCTAGCGTTGCCGTCGTCGCATCCGCACTAAGCCAATCACAATAGACCGGGCGCAGAAGGAATCCGACAATACCGAGGGCGAACGCAATCACGATCGACATGACGAAGGACTGATTGAACACCAGCTCGGCGCGCACCTGATCTTTTCTTCCAGCCGCCTGCGCGATCGATGTAGTTGTGCCCACTCCGAGCATCTGGGTGAGCGCCAGCACAATCATCGTGACGTTGCCCGCCACGCCAACCGCCGCGATTGCTTCCTTTCCTAAATGTCCCACCCAGTAGAGATCAGCCAGCAAATAAAGGGTCTGCACCGCCATGCTCATGGCCAGAAACGCAGACATATGCACTAAATGTCTGGTGACCGACCCTTGAGTTAGATCTTTCATTGGCTCGAAGCTTCGCTCAACGTTTCAGTTGCTCAAAGCTCGAACTACGATGGTTCCGAGTAAGCATCGTGCACGGCGCAAGATGATGTCTTCTCATTTTTCTGCTCGCGCAACTTTGATTGCTGCGGAAGATTGAATGTGTATGAAACACTACGCCAAGATTCTCTTCTCGATTCTCACGGCGATGATTTGCGCAACTGCGTTTGCCGCAGATCAGCCCGCGTGCAAGAAGACCGGAAAGAATTGCCCCATGAATGACGGTAAGGCGTGCAATTGCGGCAAAAGCTGCAGTTGCTAGTCAAAGCCGAGGAGCCGTAAATTCTGCCTGCGACACCGTTGTCGAAGCGGCGGTCGGACGAGGCAGCTGGCGGCGGTATGGGGGGTAAGGAGGTCGCGGTTCTCCTGACCTTCGGGCGTGAATTCATATCGATCATTCTGCGACCACCGGTGCAGATAACCGGCGCCTGCGAAAACGAATGCTGGCCTTGCTGCTGTCGCGGCAGGCGTGTCGCCTGCAATTTCTATTGTAGCGGCGGCGTATGTCTCTTTCGCGTCGAGTGGGATGCAGGCGAGAGCTGGTAGGGCAAGAAGCTGAAGGATGTGAATCCTCACAGTTCTAAAACTCATGCCGGTGATGACGGCTGAGGAATCGGAGGAGGACCTCCGGCAGAGAGCCTCTTTCTCCAGGCGACGCGATGAAGAATGAGAAGGATCAGCCAACTGACAAATGCGAGTAGACCGCCGGGAAGAGTCACAAGCATGAACCAACCCATCAGGCCGAGCTCGTAAAGGAGCTCCCCATAATCGTGGCCGTTTATAATGCAAGGATGCACTGAGCCTTCATCCACTTTGCACCCGTGCGCATTCGCAATCCAAGCGCACAGCATCACTGATCCCACTGGCGCAAAGGCGAACCCAACGGTCAGGACAAGCGTAATCCCATAAAGGATTCAGGGAAATCGTTTTCGAATCGGTAGAGGTGGCGGGTTCATGACGGCGACCTAATACAGAAGTAATAGCCAGGTTGTCGAGCAGGCATGTTAGCTGATCGATAGCTAACAGATCTATTGCGCTTGCTGGACGATCCCGTGTTTCTCGGCCCAGTCCCAAAGCACAACAAATTCGACCGGCGGCCGTTTGAGGGTTCGCTGGAAATGCGCCCGGTGGTCCATCAGCATTTTTCCAAACGTCATTCCATCAGCGCCGGCGCGATTCGGATCGGCGCCGCGGTCGAGCAAGGTCAACGCATCTGCATAAGCGAGGCTGTCATCGAGTCCCATTTTTGTGCGGTAAAGCAGCAACGGATACCCAGCGGAATCCGACCCATCTTCGGGCATTGCTGAATTGACGTCAGCGCCACGATCAAGGAGAAGCTCAAGCCGCGATCTCGCCTGATCTTTGTAGTAACCCAGATACCAGTTCATGAGGATCATTGGTCGGCCAAACTCGTCGCGGGTGTTTGGATTTCCACCCGCCTCCAGCATTGCGCGGAGAACCGGCGCCGACGCATGCACCGCGTTAGCCATTGCGAAGGAGTCACGCTTCCCGTTCGTGTAATTGGGATCTGCGCCGAGCGAAAGCAAAGTTCTGACCGCCTCGGTTAATTCCGGGCGCTGCCACGATTGCGTCACAGCAAAGTAGAGCAACGTCGCGCCGTCTCGGCCGGGCGCCTGCAAATCCGGGACGCCCTTTGCGGCCGCACGAATGGCGTCCGAATCATTCTTCACGATACCTTGGGCGACAGCGAACAAGGCCGGTTGATCACCAAAGTCCCATCTTCCCGAGCGCAGCTCCGCGTCGAATTGGCGGCGATGTTCTTCGCCTCTTTCCATGGAGACAAAAAAAGCGACGAACAACCAAACCACAGCGCCAACACCGATAAGAATCACAAACGCGATTACGCCGGCCGTCCATTTAAGTGCGATTTTTGCTTTCATGGAACGGCGTCGAAGGCCAGTCACCTGGTTCAATCGCGCTGAATTAAACAGGATTTGCGCAACGCTAACAAACACGAACTTCGGACGACTGCCGCGTAGCATCCGCCGACCTGTCGCCACTTCCCTGCGGGAAGCGCCGATCGAATCTGTTTAGCATTTGTAGAATGCGTCGCCTGCAGGGCGACGGCTACAACAGCTCTTCGTACACGCAACGCGCCGAGATTGCTCTCGGCGCGAGCTAAATCCGATTGCGAATTGGCGATTAAGTCTGCGTCTTGCCTTCGCCTTTCTTGCACTGGGCTTTGAACTTCGCGTACTGCTCCGGAGTCAGGATTGATTTTGCCTCTTGCATGTACTTGCTCTCGCTGGCTTCCGAGCAACCGGCCTTCTGATGCTCCGACATAGCCGTGTCCATTTTCGTCTTCTGTTCAGCTGTGAGTCCCGCCGTTACTAACGCAATGAGTTTGGTCATAGTGCAAACTAGACATTGCCGCAGGAAGGGGCGTTCAAAATCCTTCAAGTCGAACGAACTAACGCGAATGCGTTTTCTTGAACCCGTCCGTGTAACCGTTTTCGAAGGCGAGGTCCCAAGCCTGCTGGTTGCCAGTTCCCTCCTGCTTGAAATGCTTCTGAGCCATCATGTTCAATTCTGCGGCTGTCGGTAACTTTGTGTCGCGCGGCGCTTGCTCTCCAACTCTCTCGCCGATGGCATAAGCTGCACGTTCTTCCGCCGTTCTGCCGTGAGCCGCGCTATGAGTGTAAAACGCTGTCACGCCACATACGACGAACGCCGCCACGGCCATCATCACAAAAAAACGCACAGGCTTGAATTGTCTCGCCATGATTGGACGCCTGATCTAATTCCGGAGAGCCTCGGACGCAATCGGAACCATCGTGGACGAAACCGAATTAATCCTGATTTGTCTTGTTGCGGTCGCACTGCTGGCGATCGTCGCCAGGAAAATCCATGTCCCATATCCAATTCTGCTGACTATCGGCGGCGTTGTCCTCGCTCTAATCCCGGGTCTTCCTGCGATTCACCTCGAACCGAAACTGGTCTTTAATCTCTTTCTTCCGCCGCTGCTTTATCCCGCGGCCATTTTTACCTCGTGGAGAGATTTCCGACTAAACCTTCGCTCAATTCTCCCAATGGCAATCGTCCTCGTCCTTTTGACGATGACCGTGACTGCTTATCTGTTCCACGGTCTGGTCGGGTTACCCTTGGCGGTAGGTTTTGTTTTCGGCGCCATCGTCTCGCCGCCCGACGCCGTGGCAGCGCTGGCAGTAACTCAAAATTTGCGGGTGCCTCGCAAGATCATTGTGATCCTCGAAGGAGAAAGCCTGATAAACGACGCTACTTCTTTTATCTCGTTCCGTTTCGCAGTGGCCGCCGTGATGATCGGCACTTTTTCGCTAGCACAAGCAAGCTTGCAGTTTCTTTTTGTTGCTGCAGGCGGCATCTGCGTTGGTCTCGCCGTCGGTTGGCTGGTAGTCCAACTGCAAAAACGTTTGGACAATCCGCCGGTCCAAACATTGTTTTCTTTGCTTACGCCGTACGTTGCCTACTTCAGCGGTGAAAATCTCCATGTCTCAGGAATCCTCGCAGTCGTAATTGCGGGCATTTATATTGGATGGCGCGCCCCGCGGGTCTTGAGCGGGCGCACGCGCCTGCAAGCGTTCCCTGTTTGGGAAATGGTCACCTTCATTCTGAACGGGATACTTTTCATGCTCATTGGGCTTCAACTGCCGCAGGTTATCCACGCGCTCGCTCCGGGCACAGTGACTCGCGCAGCCTGGCTGGCGATCGTGTTTGTTGCTGCAATCGTGCTGGTTCGTTTCGTCTGGGTATTCGGAGCCACCTACTTACCGCGTCTGCTGAGCCCAACGTTCCGCCGTAAAAATCCCGCTCCGTGGCAACAGACTGCGTTGATCGCATGGACCGGGTTGCGCGGGGCGGATTCGCTCGCCGGGGCACTGGCCATCCCGCTTGTGCTCGCAAACGGCCAGCCATTCCCCGGACGCGACCTCATCCTCTTGCTCACGTTCTGTGTCATTTTCGCAACGCTCGTTCTGCAAGGACTCAGTCTTGCGCCGCTGGTCCGTTTACTGAAAATCAAGGACGACCGCGTCACTGAAAAAGAAGAGCGACTGGCGCGCCTGAAGGCCAACGAAGCAGCCCTTGCTCGTCTTGAGGAAATCGCATCGTCGAAGCGAACCAGGCCCAGGACCGTTGAACGTTTGCGCTCGGAATATGAAGACCGTATCCGGCAACTTCGCTGTGAAACCCCGGATGAAGAAAGCGTCAGCAGATTGTTCTCGGAAGACTTTGAAGATTTAGCGCGCGAAATATTACAAACAGAACGCGACACTGTGATTCAATTGCGTAACGAAGAAGCCATCAACGACCAGGCCTTACGCCGGATCCAACGCGACATTGACCTGGCCGAAGCCCGGCTTCACCGGCCAGAGCGAAAATCGAGATGATGGCATGAATGCCTCGTCGTAGAAGTGACTCTCCGCCTCGCGAAAACCTCGCAGTTTCGCAGTTGGAGGCGACGCCAGATTTCTGGCCCGTTCATCTCGTGTTGCTAAGCGCAAGCAAGCTTTTCGATCTCGGTCACGACGCGATCGAGCTCGTCGATGAGATCGCTATGATCGCCGTGCTGCCGAAACGCGATGACAAGCGCGCGATAATACCAGAGCCGATCCTTCTTGCCGCCGCTGAAACGTGCCCAGACAGCGTCGCCGCGTTGGCGTAGCTCCCGAAGAATGCTGCGCACGTTAAACAATTTGTCGGCTGCGGACACGAGCCGTGTGGACGCATCGGTCTCTTTGAGATGCGCGAGATATTTTTCTTTGCGCTCGCGCCAGGGCGGTTTCGGTGTCTCCAGAGTGTCGGTGCAACCTTCTACTATCGTGGCCACTCTTTCGCCGAACCGGATCCGGATATCGTCGATCCGGGCGGCGCCACCAGCATCTTCAGCCGTATCATGGAGTAACGCGCCGATGCCTTCGTCTTCGTCCGCGCCGTATTCGAACGCAATGCTGGCCACACCGAGAAGATGCGCAATGTATGGAATTCCGGTTGCCTTTCGGATCTGGCCGGCATGCACAACGCTCGCGTAAACCAGCGCCTCCTCAAATTTCCGCGACAACTTCATTTAATGTAGTGGTGTCCACAGATTGCACAGATTTACACAGATTTTGGACGGTGGGTATTCGAAGTAATATGCGAAATCTGTGGATGATCTCTGCGTCCTTCGTGTCCTCTGTGGTAAATTTTCTCGGCTTCACTGTTGCGGATACGTTTTCAACTCGCGACGCGGTTGCAGATCAGATGCCTCTTCTGTCCTATTCTCTTGACGGACGCGGCCAATCTCCGATTCAATAAGGTTGATCACCATCTGATGTACGGGGGCCGAATCACCAGCGAGGAAAGATCCGCCATCAGCACGTACGTCGGTGTCGGCATCGCGATCGTGCTCATCGCGGGTGGGGTCTACGTCTTCTTTCTCGCGCAGAAAGAGAAAAAGGAGACCACAGGTTTCGATCCGAACCGGCCGGTCCCCAGCGACGCCGTTTTGAAACGCCGACTGAAGGCCGAGGAATATTTCGTGGTGCGGGAAGGCGGCACCCAAACTCCTTTTCAAAACGAGTTCTGGAACAACGATCGCCCTGGCATCTACGTCGATGTCATTACCGGCGAACCACTTTTCACTTCGCTCGACAAATTCGATGGTCAGATCGGCCTACCCACGTTTAGCAAGCCGATCTCGAAGGATCTCATCATCGAGAAGCCGGACATTTCGAACGATATGAAGCGCACCGAGATTCGCGCCAAACGAAGTAACGCCCATCTTGGCCATCTCTTTTCCGACCCGAAATCGCCGACAGGACAAAGTTACGCCGTTAACTCAGCCGCCTTCCATTTCATTCCGAAAGAATACATGAAAGACAGAGGTTACGAAGCGTACCTCTCGCTTTTCGACAAAAAGTAGCGCCCGAACTTGCATTGTAGCCGCTGGCGGTGACTGCGGCCCTATGATCTAACGGTTAGCACAAGAAAACCCGCGCCGGCGTTTTAGTTTCCGAGATCTGACACCCAACTCAGACAACGGGCGAAATGTCTCCATTTTCCCGACGATGAATTATTTCAGGGGCGCCTCTTTTTTGGGCAACCACGCGATGATTGTTGGGTTCAATCGGCCAAACAACAGGAGGGATATCGAATCATGGAAAAAAAACTAATTGTGATAGCATCCGCGGTGTTCGCATTGGGCTTTGCATCTGCTTCGCGATCGAATGCCGGCACCGAAATGATTGAGCCTTACAGCGGTCCCAGGCCGACGTACAATTACGCGCCACCACCGCCGCCGCGACCGGTCTTCTATGCTCCACCTCCAGTAGTTGGCGTGTTTGTTGGCCCGGGCTATGGCTATTACGGACCGCGGTTCGGGGGGTATCGTGCCCACCGCTTCTATGGGCGCCACGCTTACTGGCGTTCTCATCGTCACTGGCGCTAAGCACCGAGCTAGAGCCGCTAGCGATTACGGCGGCCTTACATTAGTTGCATCTGCAAAGATGCTGTAGAACCCGTGCTCGGACCGACCAGTAGCGGCCGACTTTCTTAAAGCGCAGCGACAGATGCTCAGGATTTCCAACCAAAGTCCGGAATGTAGCGCGCTGTCTCAGCGCAGAGTGAAATGAGTTTTAGATTTACTCCGCTGAGGACAGCGGACTCTACAGCCCTTTTCCCTTGTTTCCTGCTTTGCGGATTAGACCGGTCATTATTCCGCGCCGTACGTCGATAAGAGACGGAAGCAGGCGAAAACCACTGCGAAAGCTCTACATCGTTGCCGACTTAGTCGCGGGCGACTGGCTCGCGCGTGGCCGCGGGCCCAGAGGCGGTGACCAGCCGAGGCGTCTCGCTGTCGGTCTCCGCTGAGGTAACGCTATTTCCACTCGCACGGATCGACTCTTCCATTTTTTTTTCGGTGGTTTGCAGAGGATCGTACGTGACGTGGATAGCTCCATTCCCCTCGCTCTCGATACGCGCTACCATGGTCGCGACCAACGCTGCCCAATTTTTGTCCGTTTCTTCGCTCACACATCAATCCTCCAGGCCTAGTTCGGAACTGACCAAGCCAACGCGCGCACGCAGGGCAAACGCCAGATCGAACGTTTAGCGTTTTCGCTAGCGGCTCTTAAACGTATTGGACTAAAGTCCTATTTGCGACTGTCGGAGTTGGGGGTAAAATCATCTTTGATTACGGTATCCGACGTCCCAACGCACTTTCGGCTGGCCTGAAAAACCGGTTGTAAGGCTTAACCTTCGCTGAGACACCGCTTGCGCGATCTCCAGATTCAAGTGGACCCCCGAGGAATCTGATTGAGGCCGCCGTTCAAAGCGCCTCGTGGTTTTGGTTCCTCGTTCCGCGCGGATTTGGAGCAGTCAACCCAAATGGGAAAGGACGTTTATGAAATTCGTTAGTCTCAGAAGAAAGCGCGCTCACCCACGAAGTAAATTAGATAAGCCGCCGCGCGCCATGGTTGAATCGTTCAGCAAACCAGTGGCCGCGTCTCACGCAATCCACACGTACGCCGAGCTTCGGCGACAGATTCACGACGACCTCAGGATCCAACATCCCGAATGGATCCAGCCAAACGGCGAGTGCCCCATGTGTGATTCGTACGAAGCGCGCCTGATGGAAGAGCTCGACAGTTTTAGGACAATCGGATCCGGCGAATCTGTCGGTGATATTCATCTCGCGCTAGAATACGGACTCAACCGAATCAAAACCGCGCCGGTATAATAGACTAGCGCATCTTGCTCAGCCTGCTGCTGCAGTGCCGGCTGCCTGCTCGCGAACGGAGCGAATCGGAAGATCAAGTCGCAGGCGTCATTTCGCCGCCGCCTGTTTTCTCTTTGCGAGCCCGAGGCGCTCCGTCTTCTTCCGGCGTTTTGCGCGTTTCTTGGAGTTGTCTCTGCCTTTGCTGTGTCCCATAGGTTTTAAGACTCACCTACTCGCGCCATCTCGTCACGTCGTAGTTTCAACGAAGACCAAAAACAATGGAGCGAGTGGGGTAAGCGACATGGCCGGTAAAGCCGCGAAGGGCAGCGGTCGAGCGTGGCGGGAGCAACCGAGATACAAACTCGCAGCAGATTCTGCGTCTGTGTTAGTGGTGCTTCGCAGCCGAAGTTTCTGGACGTCCCATCGGACGAAACCGAGGTCGGCGTCTGCGCTGCTGCTGCGGTCGATGCGATACTGGCGCGGGCGCGTCCTGAACTTTGGTCGCTTGCTGATCCCGCGCTTCCGCCAGCGACCTGACCGCTTGGCCGCTTCCTGGCGCGCGTCCCGCGTCGCGCGTGTTCGTGATCTCGAACGTGCGAAAGAGTCCTGCCAGATCAATCACTTCGTT
>WNGI01013305.1_pt1 | contig 12877 bp, 13 predicted proteins | sample 5400621 | NCBI WGS metagenome assembly WNGI01 (sample SAMN13153374, study PRJNA577476) | soil metagenome | isolation source: 20 cm soil or saprolite under Garry oak tree replicate 1 | place: USA:California | collected 2016-06-15 | reverse complement strand
CGCCTGGCTCGTGAGAAACACCTCGGGATACCCGTCGCCCGTGAGGTCGTAGCTCGCGATCCCCATTCCCTGCACCTGGACTTTCACCCAGCCGTCGTCCGCGGTGTAGAGCGAGGGCGGCTGGCCCGGCGCGATGCGCCACAGCTGCTCCTCGCCGTCGGTCGGCAGGTAGTAGTGCGCGTCGTTGCTCACGCGGAGATCCATGCGGCCGGAGCGATTCCAATCGCTGAACAGCATCGAGAGGGTGCACCAGCTCGGGGTCAGCGGCGTGGACGGACCGAAGCGCCGGCCGTTCGTCGAGGGGCGCACCAGCTCGTTGTCGAAGCAGAGGTGGTGCGGATCGTCGCTCGCCGGGTTCACGTAGTTGCCGAAGGCGAGCGTCGGAAATCCCGCACCGCTCTCCCAGGTCGCGCTGAATGCCATCGTGATGGAGTCGTCTCCGGCATACCCCCAGCGCTCGTTCGCGCGCTCGAAACGGCACCCGCCAAGACCGCGAAGGAGAACGTTCTCCCCGTTCCGAAGCAGGACGAGGTCGACGATCCCATCGCCGTCGACGTCGATGGGATATGCGCCCGTGACGCGCATGAGGTCGGTGGCGGGGTCGGCAATGCGGGTGAACCGGAGAGTCCCGCCGATCGGACTGTCATTCCGGTAAAGCGCCGCGGAGCGGCTGGCACCGGCGAAATAGAGGTCGGGCTTTCCGTCGCCGCTGCAGTCGAACGCGGCCACACCGCCGCCGGCCGCGTACTCGAACTCGCCGTCGTACAGATGGTCGATACCGGCGCTCGATGTTTCTTCGACGAAGCGCGGCGGCCCCAGGGCCTCTGCCGGTTCGCCGCTCGCGAGGGGTGCGATCCGCACATCGGGCAGGAGCGCGACGCCAACGATGACCAGAAGGACGATGCCGGTGACGAGGAAGCGCCGGGAGTTCATCGAGCAGATGGTCGCGCGAAAGAGCGCGTCTCGTGGTCTGACCACTCGAATCTCTTAGACCGGGGTGTTAGCGTGACACCCGCGCCACGCTCAGCGCAGGCGCTCAAGGGGGAAGGAAAATCGTGAATAGACGCTTAGCGGTGCTCGCTGTAGGACTGACATTGCTCGTTTCGGCGTGCGGTGGGACCGGTGGTGGCGGCGCGGCATCGCCCACTACATCGGCCGCTGCGGCCTGCACGGTCGGAGTCTCGTGGAACAACTATCAGGAAGAGCGTTGGGCCAAGTGGGACGAGCCGGCCATCAAGGCCGCGATCTCGGCGGGCGGCGGGAAGTACGTCTCCAATGACGCCAAGTCGTCCGCGGAAACGCAGGCCAGCAACGTCGACAACCTGATCTCGCAGGGCGCCAAGGTCCTGATCATCCTCGCTCAGGACGGCACCGCCATTAAGCCGGCGGTCGCCAAGTCGATCCAGAACGGCGTTCCGGTCATCGCGTACGACCGGCTCATCGAGGATCCGAAGGCTCTCTACATCACCTTCGACAACGTCCTCGTCGGAAAGCTCGAGGCGCAGGCCGTGTTCGCCGCCAAGCCGAAGGGCAGCTACGCGATCATCAAGGGCAACAAGGCCGACGCGAACGCCGACTTCTTGCGCAGCGGCATGGAGCAGGTCATCGGGGCCGCCGTGAAGTCAGGCGACATCAAGATCGTTGGCGAGACCTACACAGACAACTGGGACCCGGCGAAGGCGCAGACCAATATGGAGCAGATCCTCACGCAGAACCAGAACAAGGTCGATGCGGTCCTCTCGGAGAATGACGGCATGGCCGGCGGCGTCATCGCCGCCCTCACGGCGCAGGGTCTCGCGGGCAAGGTGCCGGTGTCCGGCCAGGACGGCGACAAGGCTGCCCTCAACCGGGTGGCCCTCGGTACCCAGACCGTGGACGTCTGGAAGGACGCGCGCCTCCTTGGCAAGACCGCGGGCGAAGCCGCGATGCAGCTCTGCAAGAACTCCGACCCGAGCAAAGTCACGGGCACGGCCAAGTTCACGACGCCAGGCAACAACAGCCTGAGCTCGATCCTTCTGACCCCGAACCCGATCACCACCGCAAATCTGAACGACGTGCTGACCGCTGGCTGGATCACCAAAGCCGATCTATGCCAGGGCGTGCCGGCCGGTAAGGTCACCGCCTGCGGTTGATTCATTCGCGACTCGCATGACGAAAGCGCCCCGCCCTCGCTAAACGCGGGGGCGGGGCGCATCTTTTTTCTCGTGCGCATGACGGAGGTCGAGGCAACGAGCTGATGGGAGTCTCAGTTCCCGGCGAGGTGACCAAGGAAGGCCAACCCGCCCCGCCGATCCGTTCATTCGTCGACGGCCTTCGGTCGGCGTTCGCCCCGGTCACCGGAGTATTGCGTCCGCTCGAGGTCGACACCCGGATGCTGGGGATGATCGCCGCGCTTGCCGTGATCTGGATCGCCTTCGACGTCTTGTCGGGCGGAACGTTCCTCAGCCCCCGAAATCTTTGGAACCTGTCGGTGCAGAGCGCATCGATCGGGATCATGGCGACGGGGATGGTCCTGATCATCGTGTCCCGCAACATCGATCTCTCCGTCGGATCGATGCTCGGCTTCCTCGGATACACGATGGCCATGCTCCAGGCGGTCTGGATCCCGCAGAGCCTTGGGCTCGGATTCGAAACGCCCTACGCCTGGATCGTCACGCTGGTCGTCGGGATCGCGCTCGGAGCGTTGATCGGGGGACTGCAGGGCTTCGTCATCGCGTTCGGCGGCGTCCCCTCGTTCATCGTCACCCTCGGCGGGCTCCTCGTCTGGCGCGGCCTCATCTTCCGGTACGCGCAAGGGCAGACGATCGCCCCGCTCGATACGACCTTTCAGATGCTCGGTGGCGGCGTGGTGGGCACGCGTGTCGGTGCGCTCGGGGAGTGGCCGAGCTGGGGACTGGGCGCGGTCATCTCTGTCGCGATCATCCTTTTGATGATCGCGTCGCGCCGCCGCAAGCGGCGTTACGGCTTTCCGGTCAGGCCGATGTGGGCCGAGGTCCTTGTCGGCGCGGTTACGTGCGGGGTCGTGCTTGGAACGGTTTGGGTCGCGAACAGCTACCCGCTCCCGCCGAACGTGGCGGAGCAGGTCGCCGCGGAGCGGGGAATCCCGGTGCCGCCGGGCGGCATTCCAACCGGCGTCGCGTTTCCCGTCGTCATCATGCTGATCGTCACGCTCGTCGTGACGTTCCTGGCGACGCGCCGGCGCTTCGGGCGGTACGTGTATGCGATCGGCGGCAATCCCGACGCGGCAGCTCTCGCCGGAATCAACGTGCGGCGGACGATCATGCTGACCTTCGCGCTCATGGGAAGCCTCGCAGCGGTCAGCGCCGCGGTGCAGACCGCCCGTCTCGACGCCGCGGTGACAAATCTCGGGGTCCAGAACGAGCTCGACGTGATCTCCGCCGCGGTCATAGGGGGAACGTCATTCTCCGGCGGCATCGGGACGGTCCCCGGCGCGATCTTGGGTGCCGTCGTCATGCAGTCGCTACGCTCGGGCATGGTGCTTCTGCTCGTCGACTCGCCGACGCAAGACATCGTCGTCGGCATCGTGCTCGTCGCAGCTGTCGGGATCGACACGCTTTTCCGCAGGCGGGTGAGCTGATGATCACTCCGACCGAGACGCCGAGCGCACCGGTGCAGCGCGTTCCGATCGTTGAGATGCGGAACATCCAAGTGGCCTTCGGCGGCGTCCGCGCGGTCGCCGGAGTGACGATCGATCTCTACCCGGGCGAAGTTGTGGGGGTGGTCGGCGGCAACGGCGCCGGAAAGACCACGCTCATGCGCACGCTATCCGGGGCGCGCCCGCCCGACGCGGGGCAGATCCTCGTGAACGGTCAGCCGGCCACGATCGGGAACCCGCGCGATGCGAAGGCGCTCGGGATCGAAACGATCTACCAGACGCTGGCCCTTGCGGACAACCTCGATGCGCCGGCGAACGTCTTCCTCGGCCGCGAGCTGACCGGAGGCGTCACCCTCAACGATGCGGCGATGGAGTCGGCGACGCGGAAGGTCATCGGCCGGCTCAATCCGAATTTCAAGAACTTCAAGTCGCCGGTTCTCCGCCTTTCCGGAGGTCAGCGCCAGGCGGTCGCGATCGCCCGGGCGATCCACTTCAATGCGCGCGCGCTGATCATGGACGAGCCGACGGCCGCGCTCGGACCCGCCGAGACGGCGCAGGTGCACAGCCTCATCAAACAGCTCAAGAGCGAGGGCATCGGGATCTTCCTCGTGAGCCACGACATCCACGACGTGTTCGACCTCTCCGAGCGGATCAGCGTCATGTACCACGGAAGGCTCGTCGGCACCGTGAACAAGAACGACGTCACGACAGACGAAGTCCTCGGGATGATCATCCTCGGCAAGCCCCCGACGAAGCTCACGAGCCAGGAGTTGGCCGAGCTACACGGCTAGGCTTTTGAGGGCCGGTCGAGGGCCCAGATCCGCCGGTTGACGGACCCTTCGAGAAGCTCCTGCTCGCCGGACCGCGGTCGTGGGTCGATCTCGCCGGCTGCGACGCGGCGCTCGAGGTCGGCGAGCGTCACCGAACCCGACAGGATTCTCTTTCCGAGCTCGTTCGACCAATCCGCGTAGCGCTTCGTCCTCGGCGCGGCGAGTGTGCCGCGCTCGACCATATCGGCGGCGACGAGGAGCGCACGCGCGAGGGTGTCGATGCCGGCGATGTGCGCGTGGAAGAGGTCGGTCCGGCTGATGCTTTGCCGCCGCAGCTTCGCGTCGAAGTTGAAGCCACCCGTCGTGAATCCTCCGGCGGCGAGGATCTCGTGCAGGGCCAGCGACAGCTCGTCGACCGAATTCGGAAATTGGTCCGTGTCCCAACCGTTCTGGTAGTCGCCGCGGTTGACGTCGATGCTGCCGAAGGCGCCGAGCGAGATCGCGCTCGCGACTTCGTGATGGAAGCTATGGCCGGCGAGCGTCGCGTGGTTGGCCTCAAGGTTCAGTCGGTACTCGTCGGCGAGATCGTGACGGCGAAGGAACCCGACGACGGTCGCCGCGTCGTAGTCGTACTGATGCTTCGTCGGCTCTTGTGGCTTCGGCTCGATGAGCAGCGTCCCCTTGAAGCCGATCCGATTCTTGTGGTCGGCGACAAGCGCCAGGAAGCGCGCGAGCTGGGCCTCCTCTCGCGCGAGGTCCGTGTTGAGCAGCGTCTCGTAGCCTTCGCGGCCGCCCCACAGCACGTAGTTCGCGCCGCCGAGTCGATGGGTCACCTCGAGCATGGTCTTGACCTGCGCGGCGGCGTACGCGAACACCTCGGGATCGGGATTGGTCGCGGCGCCGGCCGCATAGCGGGGATGTCCGAAGAGGTTCGCCGTGCCCCAGAGGAGGCGCGCTCCCGTCCGTGACATCTGCCGTTCGATCCGGTCGACGCTCGCATCGAGGTTCGCGCGCGTCTCGGCGTACGTGCTGCCTTCGGGCGCGACGTCCCGATCGTGAAAGGCGAAGAACGGAACGCCGAGTTTCGAGATGAACTCGAATGCCGCATCGACCTTCGCCTGCGACGCCGTCTTTGGATCCATGCCTGGCGCGAGCCAGGGGCGGTCGAATGTCCCGACACCGAAGACGTCGGAGCCCGGCCAGTTGAAGGAGTGCCAGAGACAGACCGCGATGCGGAGGTGATCCTCCATCCGCTTCCCAAGCACTTCGCGAGCAGGCTGGTAGACGGCGTAGGCCAGCGGATCGTTCGACTCCGGGCCGCCGTAGTCGATCCGCCGCGGCACCGCGGTGAAGAAGTCGCTGGTCATCGTGAATCCTCCGATCGCTGGACGATTCTGCGCTCCAAAGCGTGGCACGATTGCCGGATCAAGCGTCGCGGAATCGATGAGGTCCTCGCCGAGGCCCAGAGGCGGCTGCGCCGGTTGACGCCCGCCGAGGCCGCGGCGGCGATGCAGGAGGGTGCGACGCTCGTCGACACGCGCGACGAGGACCATCGTTCGCGCGACGGCCGCATCCCGGGCTCGGTCCACATCCCGCTCAGCGTTCTCGAGTGGCGGGTCGACCCGACGTCAGGTCATCAGAGTCCGGCGCTTGCCGGACGCGAGGACAGGCTCGTTCTGATCTGCGACGAGGGCTATTCCTCCAGTCTTGCCGCCCTGCGGCTGCACGACCTGGGATTCGCGAACACCGCCGACGTCATCGGAGGTTTCGTCGCCTGGGCCGCGGCGGGACTTCCGATCGAGCGCTAGGTCCTGTCGATTTCAGACGTCCCTCGTTCGACGTGTCTGTAGAGCCAGGGTTCGGCCGAGCAAGGAACCGGAACCCGGGCTCAAAGAAATAGAGGAGATACGAGATGCCGCGATTCCTGATGTACGAGATCGACGACAAGGCCGTGGCGGCCAACACTCCACCCAGCCCCCAGCTGATGGCCGAGATGGGGAAGCTCATCGAGGAGACGACGAAAGCCGGCATCCTCGTCGCGACCGGCGGGCTCGGACCGAACAGCACCCACGTCCGGACGTCGGGCTCGAAGGTGTCGGTCACGGACGGCCCCTTCACAGAGACGAAGGAGCTGACCGGCGGGTTCGCCTTGGTCGAGGTGAAGTCGCGGGACGAGGCCATCGAGTGGGCCAAGCGCTTTCGGAAGATCGTCGGGGACGGCGAGAGCGTGATCCAAGAGGTGTTCGGATGAATCGATCGCTGTGACCGCTGCCGATCCGCACCGCGCGATCGACGCGGTGTGGCGGATCGAAGCCCCGAAGCTCATCGCGGGTCTCACGCGGATCGTGCGCGACGTCGGCCTGGCGGAGGATCTCGCGCAGGATGCGCTCGTCGCCGCAGTGGAGCAATGGCCGGAGTCAGGCGTCCCGGATAACCCGGGCGCCTGGCTCATGGCAACCGCAAAGCACCGCGCGATCGATCGGCTACGCCGCAACGAGCGGCTCGAGCGCAAACAGGAACAGCTCGGACGCGAGCTTGAACTCCAGCAGGAGATGGCGATGGCAGACGACACCATTTCGACGGACGACGACGTAGGCGATGATCTCCTCCGCCTCATGTTCATTTCCTGCCATCCGATCCTCGCGCCCGAGGCGCGCGTTGCGCTGACCTTGCGCCTGCTCGCGAGCCTCACCACGGAAGAGATCGCGCGCGCGTATCTGGTCCCGGTGGCGACCATCGCGCAGCGGATCGTTCGCGCGAAGCGCACGCTCACGGAGGCGCGTGTTCCCTTCGAGGTGCCGACCGGACCGGAGCTCGCCGCTCGCACGTCGTCGGTGCTTCAGGTCATCTACCTCGTATTCAACGAGGGCTACGCGGCGACGGCCGGTGACGATCTGATGCGCGCCGGTCTGTGCGAGGACGCGCTGCGTCTCGGCCGCATCCTGGCGGGGCTCGCGCCGAAGGACCCGGAGGTTCACGGTCTGGTGGCGTTGATGGAGATCCAGGCATCGCGCTCGCGTCCTCCTCCTCGATCAGGACCGTGGCCGCTGGGATCCTCTCCACATCAGTCGCGGTCTCGCGGCGCTCAAGCGCGCCGAGAAGCTCGGTGGCGCGCTCGGGCCGTATGGCCTGCAGGCCGCGATCGCCGCGTGCCACGCGCGTGCGCGCACCGCAAGAGACACGGACTGGGCGCGCATCGCCGCGCTCTACGACGCGCTCGCGGAGCTCATGCCCTCACCGGTCGTTGAGCTCAATCGCGCGGTCGCGGTCGGTATGGCGTTCGGTCCGGCGGCGGGGCTCGAGCTCGTCGACAGGCTCGTGTCGGAGCCCTCGCTCAAGGCGTATCACCTCCTGCCGAGCGCGCGGGGTGACCTGCTCGAAAAACTCGGCCGCTCCGACGAGGCGCGAGCGGAATTCGAGCGCGCGGCATCGCTCACGCAGAACGTCCGCGAGCGTGACCTCCTTTTGGGGCGCGCCGCCGCATGCGCGCGAGGGGTGTCCTGAAACACGGGGCGGTCGGCTGCGGCGCGATCGCGCTGCTCCTGACCGCATGCACCGTCTCCGGCGGCGGCGCGTCGGAGTCGGTCTCCCCAGTGCCCACCCGCTCGGCGGAGACGTCGGCCATTGTCGCGGCCGCGACCCCTTCAACGCCGCCGACGGCGACCCCGACGCCGCGCCCCGATCCGCCGGTCGCGGCGACGGACGCGGATGCCCTCGCGTCACAGATGGCATCCGCCGAGCGCGCCATTCGCGATCCGAGGGTCACCGGCGCGGACCTCGCGTGGTTCGGGCACCTGCAGCAGCTCACCTACCGGCGTCTCGCCGGGTCGCCGGAGCTGCGCGACACGGTGCTCGCGGCTGTGCCCGCGGATCTCAAAGCGGCGGCAACGGCAAACGCGGACGCGACCGCGGATCTGCGCGCAACGGTCGTGCCCGGTCCCGACCTACCCGCCGCATGGCGCATCGTCGAACCGGCGCCGCTTGAGGACCTCGCTCGCTACTACCGCGACGCGGAGGCCGAGTTCGGTGTCCCGTGGTCGTATCTCGCCGCGATCCATCTTGTGGAGACCCGCATGGGCCGGATCCGCGGGACGTCGACCGCCGGGGCGCAGGGCCCGATGCAGTTCATCCCGGCCACGTGGGCGAGATACGGCGAGGGCGACATCAACTCGGACCGCGACTCGATCCGCGCGGCCGCGCGTTATCTGCGCGCCAACGGCGCGCCGGGCAACATGGCGAACGCGCTGTTCCGCTACAACCAGTCACAGCGTTACGTGCGCGCCGTCACCGCGTACGCCGAGGTGATGCGCGCGGATCCGGATGCGTACCGCGGGTACTACCAGTGGCAGGTGTACTACCTGACCACGCGGGGCGACATTCTCCTGCCGGTCGGGTACGGGCGCTAAGCGCCTGGCTATGCACGGCCGGTGACGGCGATGCCCTCGATCTCGACGAGGAAGTCCGGATCGGCGAGGCTGGACACCACCACGAACGTGCTCGCCGGGGGCGGCTGGGCGATGTAGCGGGCGCGGACTTCGCCGATCTTCCCCCGGTACTCGAGCTTCGTCGCGAAGACCGTGATCTTCGTGAGGTCCGCGAACGCGGCACCGACCGACGCGAGCGTTTCCTTCAGGGTCTCGAACACCGCCACGGCTTGGGCCTCGATGTCGCCGCGACCGATGACGTTCCCGGCCGCATCGCGTCCCGACACGGCGCCCGCGAGATAGATGGTGTTCCCGGCGACGACCGCGGACGAGTACGCGGGCTTTCCGTTGACCTTCGCTTCTTTGCCTGAGATGAGGTGCCGGTTCGTCACGGGGCCTTGATCATAGAAAGCGGGTCGATCAGCTCGCCACTTTGCCACATGCTCCAATGCAGGTGCGCGCCGGTCGTGTTGCCGGTGAGTCCGACGTTACCGATCCGATCGCCGGCCTGGACCGTGTCGCCGGCCTTCACCGGTGGGGGAAAGACGTGGTTGTCCAGGTGCGCGTACATCGAGACGAGTCCGGAGTCGTGCGTTATGACCACCACCTCGGCACCGTCGCCCATCATGCCGGCGAAGACGACCACGCCGCTGGCGGGCGCGAGGACAGGCGTCCCCCATGCGGTGGCGATGTCCGTTCCGGTGTGAAAGTGCGCGTAGTAGACCCCGCGGTAGGTGAGCGCCGGCTCGAAGAAATAGGACGTTGACCCGAAGTCCTGGGTGTCCTCACCGAGAACTGGAATGCGCCACGGCGTCGGCGCCGTCACGGCCGCCGCCCCATTCGCAACGAGTTGTCCCGCGGTGACGAGATCGTTCGCGACCTGCGTTTGTAGGGCCCGAACCGCCGCGTCGTCCATCACGTCCGCTGGAGAGCGAAGGAGGCCGCCGCGAGCACGCGGATCGAAGACTGTGGCGAGGACCGCACGATTCGCATCCTCGCGTGCGGTCACCGCGGCGAGACGATCGTCGGAATCCTTCTGTGTCGTCGCGATCGAGTTCGCGTAGTCGATGAGCGCGTCGTACGTCGAGAAGGTGCGGGGATACGAACGAGCGCGAGTCACCGCGCGCGCCGGTGCCGGCGTCGGGACGACAGAGGCGGAGGCCGGGACCGCAGTCGCGGACGGGCCGTCCGTTACCGCGTTCGGCGTCGTCACGATGGATGTCGCCGAGGCGATCAGCGCGTCCAGGGGCGCGAACGTGTGCGGGGCGGAGGGAGCGATGCCGGGCCGCGGCGTCGGCGTTGCGACGGGGCCCTCGTCCGCTGCGGCAGGCGTCGCGAATCCCATGGCGCAGAGCGCCACGGCGATGGAGACATGGAGGACAAAGGCCTTTTTCTTCATTGATCACGTGGTCGGGAACGTCAGCCAGGTAGTGGCGTCGCGTCTCGGCCTATGCCTCTTCGCGGTAGCCGGGCCCTGTCCCTTCCGCCGTCGATGCTGGGGTTGTCCGCTCGGTTAACCGTCGTTTGGGTACTGGGCTCACCACAGGTCAAGGGGCGAATAGGCCCGTGAGCGAGCGAGCGCTCGAAATGTCCCGACCTTGCGCGCCGAAACGACACATCCCTCAGGTATCGGCGCTGTTCGCGGACCGAACAAACTAGTAAGGGCGTCGCAACGGACCCGCGATTTATCTCGCGATACGGGAAAAACGACGATGGTCTCTTGCTTGCTGCTCCTGTTCGTAGATCCAGCGCGGAACTGAGAGGAGACGTTCTCATGGGATCTGATCCGGTGCGCGGCAAGACCATCCGGTGGACCTACGACGATGGGCCGATGGCCGGCAAGAGCTTCGAGCACACGTTCGCGAATGACGGAACGGTCACGTGGCGCGAGACCGGCGGCGAGGAGCGAAGCGCGAAACCACCCTCCAACGGGAAGCAGAAGAGCGGGAAGCCGCCGACCACGCCGAGAGCGAAGTACGAGGTCGCGACGGTCAACGACGACGTCTGCGCCGTCTCGTACCTGTCGGAATCCGGTTACACGCTGACGAGCGTGCTCGACTTTGCCGCGGGGACGGTCGTCAGCTTCGCGTCGAACGAGAAGGAGCTCGTGCCGCAGCACGGGATGTTCGAGGTGGCCGAGCGCGTGTAGTCGCGCGACCTGTCAGCGGTCGGCGATCTCGATCACCGATGGATCCCACTCGCCGGTGCGGTCGATAACTCGGAGCGGGTTCGTGTCCACGACAAGCTGCCCCTCGGCGCTCTCGCTGATGTGAAAGAGCTGCAATGGTTTCGGAGCGGGGGTCCGGAGCACCACCGCGGTGTGCTTGTCGTACTGCGATGAGTGACACGGGCAGTGGAATCGGTCCTCGGCATCGTTCCAGGGCACCGCGCACCCCAGATGGGTGCACTTGCGGTAGGCGGCGATGATCCCGCCGGGGGCGTGAAGAAGGAAGAAGCGTCCCTCGCGGAAGAGGATCGGCCGATCGTTCGTGGCGTTGAACATCTGGAGGACCTGGGTCTTCGTTCCGACGGCGACCGGCTTCCCGAGGCCCTCGATCCGGTTGACGCGAATGAATGGGGCGACGAGCGCCGCGACCTCGACCGCGGCCAGGCCGAGCGCGCCAAGGAAGCCGACCCTCAGGATTGCCCGCCGCCGCCAGCGCAGGACCGTGTCGCGAGGTGTTCCTAGCTGAAGCATCTTCGGACCTCCCGCCAGAACTACTACGAAGGGTTAGCAGATGATTTGGCATAGTCAAACCACCCGCGGGCGAGGCGGCGGGGTCGTGCGACCTGAAATCCGTGCGGCGGGGGCCGAATGAACCGGTGCTAGGCTCAGCCACTACTCGCAGGGGGAGGGCCCAATGTTGAAATCGCTTCGCCACGCCTCGATCGTCTTTGCCGTCGCGCTGCTCGTCGCCGGAGCGTGCGGCGCGCCCAGCACGCCAGGCGCCAGCGCTTCGGTATCGCCGTCCGCGGGCGGCGCCGCGAGCACGCTCGTGATCGACCGGGATACGAGCGACCTGATCTCGCTCGATCCCGCGGTGCTCTATGAATTCAGCGCCGTCTTCGCCACGCACAACGTGTACGAAACGCTCGTGAAGTTCGAGGGCACCGACCTCACCACGCCGAAGCCAAGCCTTGCCACAAGCTGGGACATAAAGGACGCCGGCACCACGAACGACATCACTTTCAAGCTGAAGTCGGGCGTGAAGTTCGCCAGCGGTAACGCGCTGACCGCCGACGACGTCGTCTACTCGTTCCAGCGGGCGATCAAGCTCAACAAGTCCCCGGCGTTCCTCTTCACCGACATCGCCGGCCTCAAGCCGGAGAGCATCAAGGCCACCGACCCCTCGACTGTGGTGGTCAGCGTCCCGAAGACGTCGAGCACCCAGACGTTCCTCATCATTCTTACGTTCACCATTGGCGGCATCATCGATTCGAAGGAAGCGAAGGCAAAGGAAAGCGGCGGGGACTTCGGCTCGGCCTACCTCCTCGATCACTCTCTGGGGAGTGGGCCGTTCTCGGTCGACCACTGGACCAAGAACACCGAGGTCCTCCTGAAGGCGAATCCCAACTACGGCGGCACGAAGCCCTCGCTCAGCGGCGTCCTCTTCAAGCACGTGCCGGAGCCGACGAACCAGCAGTTCGCGCTCGAGAAGGGCGACATCGACATCGCCAACGATCTCGGTCCGGAGCAGATCGCGGCGCTCCAGGGCAAGGCGGGTGTGACCACGACCTCGGCGGACAGCCTGCTGCTCGTCTACGTCGGGATGAACGCGATGGTCAAGCCGCTCGACAACGTCAAGGTGCGTGAGGCGCTCCGTACCGCCGTCGACTACGACGGGATCATCAAGGACCTCCTCAAGGGGAACGGCACGAGGGTGCAGGGCATCGTCCCGAAAGGTCTCGCCGGGTACAACGAGTCCGCGCCGTTCCAGGCCGACGTGAACAAGGCCAAGGACCTGCTCCAACAAGCGGGGCAGACGAGCGTGACGCTGGACTTCCTCGTGCCGACTGGCCAGGCGCCGGGCGGCGCCGCCTGGAGCGACATCGCCGCCAAGCTGAAG
>WNGI01015943.1_pt1 | contig 12879 bp, 13 predicted proteins | sample 5400621 | NCBI WGS metagenome assembly WNGI01 (sample SAMN13153374, study PRJNA577476) | soil metagenome | isolation source: 20 cm soil or saprolite under Garry oak tree replicate 1 | place: USA:California | collected 2016-06-15 | reverse complement strand
CCGATCTGCCGCCGCTCATTGTAATACCAGTCGCGCGCCAGCATGGTTCACATCCCCTCAGGCCCGCGCCCGATGGCGGCAACGCCGGTGCGCGAGACCTCGACCAGGCCGAGCGGGCGCATCAGATCGATGAACTGGTTGATCTTGGCGGAATTGCCTGTGATTTCGAACACGAAGCTCTCGGTGGTGGCGTCGATCACCCGCGCGCGAAACGCCTCCGCCAGCCGCAGCGCCTCGACGCGATGGTCGCCGGTGCCACGCAGTTTCACCATCGCCAGTTCGCGCTCGATCGAGCGGCCGGTCAGCGTCATGTCGACGACGCGGTACACCGGCACCATGCGGTCGAGCTGGTGCTTGATCTGCTGGATCACCATCGGCGTGCCCGTGGTGACGATGGTGATGCGGGAGACGTGCTTCTGGTTCTCGGTCTCGGAGACGGTGAGACTTTCGATGTTGTAGCCGCGGCCGGAGAACAGCCCGATCACCCGCGCGAGCACGCCCGGTTCGTTCTGCACGAGTACCGAGAGCGTGTGCGACTCGGGCGGCTCATGGCGCTCTTCCATGAAGTAGGCGGATGCAGGCTGGTCCATTGTCGTCCCTCGTCGTTCCTTTTTCGTCATGCCCGCACGCCTGTCATACCCGCGAAAGCGGGTATCCAGTAATCGCGGGCGCCTGAGGTGGAATACGTCCGCCGCGGCGTACTGGATCGTCCGGTCAAGCCGGACGATGACAGTGGAATTTGCGGTCGCTGCTCAACGACAAACATTCGTCATCTCACACCAGTACCTTGCCGGTGGCTGCGGCTTCCGCGGTGACCCACCGGTTGAACAAATCGAAATCGATATTGCCGCCGCTCAGGATGAGACCCACCCGCTTGCCGCGGATTTTGGGCCTGTCCTGCAGGGCGGCTGCGAGCGCCGCGGCGCCGGCGCCCTCGGCGAGGTTGTGCGTGTCGGTCCAGTAGGCCCGTATCGCAACAGCGATCTCGTCATCGGTGACCTGCATCACGCGGGAAGCGCCCTTGCGGATGATCGCGAGCGCGTCCGAATCGGGGACCCGCGTCGCCATGCCGTCAGCAAGCGTATCGCTGCTGTTCGTCCGCACGACCGTACCGGCCGCGAAGGACAACGCATAAGACGGCGCCTCGGTCGACTGCACGCCGACGATTTCCGTCGTCAGCCCGAGCAGATCGCGCGCCAGGATGCAGCCGCAAATTCCCGACCCTTGCCCGATCGGCACATAGAGCACATCGAGGTTCGGTGCTTTTCGCAACAGTTCGAGCGCGTAGGTCGCGACGCCCAGAACAAGATCGGGATGGAAGGACGGCACCATGTGAAGCCCGGTCATTTCGACTTGGCGATAGGCTTCCTCTCGTGCCGACTGAAAATCATCGCCGTATTCGACGAGCTCGGCGCCGAACGCGCGCATCGCGCTGTTCTTTTCGACCGAATTGCCGCGTGGCACATATAGCGTCACGGGCAGACCGTGCTGGCGTCCGGCGAAAGCAAGGCTCTGGCCGTGATTGCCGCGTGTCGCGGAAATCAAGCCGGGTGTATCGGGCCGCTCGCGCTTCAGGCGGTCGACATAGACGAGCCCGCCGCGCACCTTGAAGGCGCCGATCGGCGTATGATTCTCGTGCTTGACGATGGCGGTCGCGCCGAGCCGCTCCGACAATAGCGGCCAGGCGTAAGCCGGCGTCGGCGGCATCGCCGCGCCGACGATCTTCTGCGCGCGCTCCAGTTGCCTGAGATCAAACATCGGCTCGCCTCACCCTCACACCAGTGCCTTGCCGCCGGCGAAGGCCGTGGCGGTGGCTTCGTCGGTGGCTTCCACCGGCAGCAGCATTTCGTTGTGCGCCTTGCCGGAGGGAATCATCGGGAAGCAATTCTCCAGCGCCGCCACCCGGCAATCGAACAGCACCGGCCGCTTGACGTTGATCATCTCCTTGATCGCGCCATCGAGATCGCGGGGTTTGATGGCCTGGATACCGACGCAGCCATAGGCCTCCGCGAGCTTGACGAAATCCGGCAACGCCTCCGAATAGGAATGCGACAGCCGGTTGCCGTGCAGGAGCTGCTGCCACTGCCGCACCATGCCCATATACTGGTTGTTCAGGATGAAGATCTTGATCGGCAATTCATGCTGAACGGCCGTCGACATCTCCTGCATCGTCATCTGCACCGAGGCGTCGCCGGCGATGTCGATCACAAGGCCGTCGGGATGGGCGACCTGGACCCCGACCGCCGCCGGCAGGCCATAGCCCATGGTGCCCAAGCCGCCCGACGTCATCCAGCGGTGCGGCTCCTCGAAGCCGAAGAACTGCGCCGCCCACATCTGGTGCTGGCCGACTTCGGTTGTGATGTAGACGTCGCGCCCGCGCGTCGCCTCGAACAGCCGCTGGATCGCGAATTGCGGCAGGATCACCTCGCTGTTCTTTTGGTAGGACAGCGAATTGCGCGCGCGCCATTTCGCGATCTCATGCCACCAGGCGCGGATATCCGGCTTCTTCGCCTCCGCCTTGAACACCTGCAAGAGATCGCCGAGCACATTGGCGGCGTCGCCGATGATCGGAATATCGACGCGGATGTTCTTGTTGATCGAGGACGGATCGATATCAATGTGGATTTTCTTCGAGCCCGGCGAGAACGCATCGATGCGTCCGGTGATACGGTCGTCGAAGCGCGCGCCGACGCACAGCATGGCGTCGCAATCATGCATCGCCATGTTGGCCTCATAGGTGCCATGCATGCCCAGCATGCCAAGCCAGTTCTTGCCCGACGCCGGGTAAGCGCCGAGGCCCATCAGCGTGGAGGTAATCGGAAAGCCGGTTGCTTCGACCAACTCGCGCAACAGCCTTGAAGCCTCGCGTCCGGAATTGATGACGCCGCCGCCGGAGTAGATCACCGGGCGCCTGGCGGAGGCGAGCAGCGCCACGGCCTTGCGGATCTGCGCCGCATCGCCCTTGACCCGCGGCGTATACGACACGTGAACGTCGGACTTGCGCGGCGGATGATAGGTGCCGACCGCGAACTGCACGTCCTTCGGCACGTCGACCACCACGGGACCGGGACGCCCGGTGCTCGCGACATAGAACGCCTCGTGCAGCACCTTGGCGAGATCGTTGACGTCGCGCACCAGCCAGTTGTGCTTGGTGCAGGGCCGGGTGATGCCGACGGTGTCGCATTCCTGGAATGCGTCGTTGCCGATCAGATGCGTCGGCACCTGTCCGGTGATGCACACCAGCGGGATCGAATCCATCAGCGCGTCGGTCAGCGGCGTCACCATGTTGGTGGCGCCCGGCCCCGATGTCACCAGCACCACGCCCGGCTTTCCGGTGGAACGCGAATAGCCCTCCGCGGCGTGGCCGGCGCCCTGCTCATGCCGGACCAGGATGTGCTCGACGTCGCTTTGCTGGAAAATCTCGTCATAGATCGGAAGCACCGCGCCGCCGGGATAGCCGAAGATATGCTTCACGCCATGATCGATCAGCGCGCGCACGACCATCGCTGCGCCGGTCATCTGGTTCGGATCGTGGCTCTTGTCGCTCATGGCTTGCTCCGGATGCGCTATTGTTTGCGCGGCTTTCTTCAGTTGGATTTCGAGAAATAAAAAAGGGCCCAAGAGGCCCCATGCACACCGCCTGAATTTGGGATGGCCTTAGCCATCCCCGGCGGTGCGCCTGGGTACGACGACGATAAGCAGTTTGGTAATTTTATTGCTCATATGGCCGCTCGGACTTCCCAAAGGTTGCGCGAACCATAGCGGCGAACCCCCGAAAGTCAAGGGAAGGCATCGCTCGGCGCGATTTGTGCAGTTTAGCCGGATCCCGGGCATTTCGCGAGCGCATTTTGTTGTCATTCCGGGATGGTCCGAAGGACCAGTCCCGGAATCTCGAGATTCCGGGTTCGCTCGCTTCACTCGCGCACCGGAATGACGCCCGTGAGCCATCCCCCCGCCTCCTCCGGCTTCACCCACTGAAATTCCAGGAGTTGGTGGCGGAACCAGGTGAATTGCCGCTTGGCGTATTGGCGGGTGTTGGCGCGGCCGGTCTCCGCGGCCTCCTCGTGCGTGAATTCCCCCCCGAGATGCCGGATCAGGGCCGGCACGCCGTGGGCCTTCATGGCCGGCAGCAGCGGATCGAGATGCCGCGCCGCCAGCGCTGCGACTTCCTCCAGCGCGCCGGCTTTGAGCATCGCATCAAAACGCGCATCGATGCGTGCGTAGAGCCGATCGCGGTCGGGCGCCAGAAACAGCGCGCTGAACGCTCCCGATGGCAACAGCGGCGGCAAGCCCTCGCGATGCCAGTCGGTCAGCGAACGCCCGGTGGCCTCGACCACCTCGAGCGCGCGCGCGATCCGGGTGCGGTCGCGTGGTTTTACGCGCTTGGCGGTGTCCGGATCGCGTTGCGCCAGCTCGGCATGCAGCGCATCGACGCCGTCGCGCTCGAGCCGCGCTCGTACGCCTTCGCGTATCGCCGGCGGAATCGGCGGCACCGCCGATAGTCCACGCGTTAATGCCTTGAAATACAGGCCGGAGCCGCCGACAAAAATCGGCAGGCGGTTTTGCGCGCGCACCTCCGCCAATGCCGCCGCGGCGTCGGCCACCCAGTGCCCCGCGGAGAAATTCACCGCGGCGTCGACATGGCCATAGAGGCGGTGCGGGACCTTTGCCTCTTCTTCGGGCGTCGGCCGCGCCGTGATCACCCGCAAGTCGCGATACACCTGCATGGAATCGGCATTGATGATGACGCCGCCGGTTTTTTGCGCAAGCTCGAGCGCCAGCGCCGACTTGCCGCTGGCGGTCGGCCCTGCGATAAGCACGGCCTTGCCGCTCTCGTGATGCGAATTCGCCTGCATGTCTCTCGTCGCCACGCTCATCTGCAATCCCGCCGACCCCGCGCTCGACTCGACCGTGGTCGATGGCGCCCTTGCGATTCTTCCCTCCCCCGGTCATGCGCAATGGCTGTTCGACGAAGTGGCAGTCGATATTCCATTCACCGGCAGCGAGGACATCCGCGCGATCGAACACCGGCTGCTCGCGGCACGCGGCGATCTGCCGATCGACATTGTCGTGCAGCCTCAAGGCGTCAGACGCAAGAAGCTTTTGCTGGCCGACATGGATTCCACCATGATCGGCCAGGAGTGCGTCGACGAACTGGCTGACTATGCCGGCGTCAAAGCGCGTGTCGCTGGGATCACCGAACGCGCGATGCGCGGCGAGATCGAGTTCGAGCCGGCGCTGCGCGAGCGGGTCGCGCTATTGAAGGGCCTGCCGGTCAGCGTGATCGATGAAGTCCTGAAAAAGCGCATTAGGCCGACGCCGGGCGGCCGCGCGCTGGTCGCGACCATGCGCGCCCACGGCGCCTATACCTGCCTGATCTCCGGCGGTTTTACCCTTTTCACCAGCGCAGTCGCTGCGATGCTCGGGTTCCAGGAACATCGCGCCAATGAGTTGGTGGTCCGCGACGGCACGCTGACGGGCGAAGTCAAGGAGCCGATCCTGGGCCGCGCCGCCAAGCTGGCGACGCTGATCGAGCTCCGCGAATCCTTCGACCTTGACGACATCGACACGCTGGCGGTGGGCGATGGCGCCAACGATCTCGACATGATCCAGGCCGCCGGGCTCGGCGTCGCCTACCACGCCAAACCGGCCGTCGCCGCCGCAGCCGCGGCGCGGATCGATTACGGCGATCTCGCCGCGTTGCTGTACGCGCAGGGCTATCGAAGGGAAGAGTTTGTGGAGGGATAGGCTCACGGCAACAGGGCTGCCTACAACGCTCCGATCTCTCCCTCCGACCGCGATTCCGTGTTATAGTTAGCTCATGGACTGTAGCGAAGCCCTTGAAACCTTGCGTCGATCCGAACCCGATCTCCGCGCGCGCGGCGTGCGCCGGGCGGCTGTATTCGGCTCGGTAGCGCGTGGCGACGGCCGTCCCGACAGCGATATCGACATCCTGGTCGAAATCGACCCGGACGCGCATCTCACGGTGTTCGAATATGTTGGCCTCAAGGATTACATCGGGAGCCTGTTTGACGGTCCCGTCGACGTGGTGAACCGCGACGGCCTTAAATCCTATGTCCGTCCCGCCGCGACCGCTGACGCGATCTATGCCTTCTAAGCCGATCGACACCGCCCTTCGCGACATCCTGCATCACATCGAACTCGCTGCAAATTTCTCGGTTGGGTTCGACCGCGCCTCGTTCAAACAGGATGTCAAGACCGTGTACGCCGTCACCCGGTGCCTGGAGATCATTTCCGAAGCTTCACGCCGCTTGCCGGATGATGTGAAGGCGCGGCATCCAGCTATCGCCTGGAAGCAAATAGCTGGCGCGGGAAACGTCTATCGCCATGATTACGAAGACGTTGCGGCTGAATTTGTATGGGAAACAGTGCAGCGGGCGCTGCCGCCGCTACGGGCCGTAATCGAGGCCGAACTTAAGCGCGTTGCCTGAAGAAACCGCGCGCAACGCTTTGAAGCGTTAGACGCGCTTCGCGCTTTTTTCCCCGCAACGACGAGCCCTACTGCACGCTGAGCGCCACGAACCGCAGCTCGCCGTCGGCGTTGGCGACCAGCAGCAGAACGGATTTCTTGCCGTCCTTCTTCAGCTGATCGACGCGCTTCTTGACGTCGGCGGCATTGCTCACCGCCTCCTGCGCTACCTCGACGATCACCTCGCCGGCGCTCAATCGTTTCTCGGCGGCGTCGGACGTTCCGTCGACACTGGTGATGATGACGCCCTTGACGCTGTCCTTGATCTTGTAGCGGGTGCGCAAATCCTTGCTCAGCGTGGCGAGATCGAGGCCGAGCGCCTTTTGCGTGACCGGTTTCTCGGCGGGGCGGCCGAGCGTGACTTTCCGGGTTTCCTCCGCGCCCTTGCGGATGATGACGACGTCGACCTCCTTGCCGACGGCGGTATCGGCGACGACGCGCGACAGATCCTTCGGCTCCTTGATGTCCTTGCCGTCGAACTTGACGACGACATCGCCGGGCTCGATGCCTGCGGGCTTCGCCGGACCCTTGTCCTCGACGCCGGCGATCAGGGCGCCGCGCGCGGGCTTGATGTTGAGGCTTTCGGCGATCTCATCGGTGACCTGCTGAATGCGGACGCCGAGCCAGCCGCGGCGAAGCTCGCCGAACTGCCGGAGTTGATCGACCACGCCGACCACCGTCTTCGAGGGCACCGCAAAGCCGATGCCGATCGAGCCGCCCGATGGCGAGATGATCAGCGTGTTGACGCCGATCACTTCGCCATCGAGATTGAACAGCGGACCACCGGAATTGCCGCGGTTGATGGCGGCATCGGTCTGGATGTAGCTGTCATAGGGGCCTGAGTTGATGTCGCGGTTGCGCGCGGAGACGATGCCCGCGGTGACCGTGCCGCCGAGACTGAACGGATTACCGATCGCAATCACCCACTCGCCGAGGCGCAATTTGTCGGAATCGCCGAACTTCACCGCCACCAGCGGCTTCACCGGCTTGAATTTCAGCACCGCGAGATCGGTCTTCTTGTCGACGCCGACCAGCTCGGCCTTGATCTTGGTGCCGTCGTTCATGATGACGTTGATCTCGTCGGCATCCGCGATGACGTGATTGTTGGTGACGACGATCCCCGAGGTATCGACGATGAAGCCGGAGCCGAGCGAATTGGTCTTGCGCGGCTGCAGGTCAGTGCCCCTGTCGCCTCCCTTGGAGTTGCCTCCCGGACCACGGCGGTTCTTGAAAAAATCGTCGAAGAATTCCTCGAATGGCGAGCCCGGCGGCAATTGCGGCATCGCGCCCCTGCCCTCGCCGCCGCCCTTGGCTTCGACGGTCTGCGACGTCGAGATGTTGACCACCGCGTCAATCACCTTCTCGGCGACGTCGGCGATGCCGTCCGGACCCCGCGCCGAGGCCGGCGCCGAAATGAGGACGCCTGCGGCGCCAAGCGTAGCGCCAAGACAGATCGCGGCCAGCACGGGACGCAGGCGATGACAAAGGGCTGGGATCGCACCGGTCATGTTCGATCACTCTCCAAAAAACGGCGTCGGAATTTGAGGTCCACACTGCGCCCGAACGGGGCTACGGCGCAAGCAGCTGTGCCGGACATTTCACCCCCATCGGCGCCCTTCAATACGGCGAAATGCGGTACGCCGCCACTCACGATGACGTTGATACCGCAGCATTTTTTGGACTTCAGCCAATCCTAACGGCGGACCGCCCATATCAGGATCAGGCCCGCGACCGCCGATCCGATGCCGACCAGGCGCAGAATGTTGTCCGGTGTCGCCAGCGCGCTCTTCATGGCCCGGCGCATCCAGGCCGGGCTTGCCGCAAACAGCAGGCCTTCAAGCACAAACAGGATGCCCACACCGATGAGGAAGTCGGCGAACGCTATGGACCTCATCGGATGGAAAGCTCCCGTTTGATCTTTCTTGATTTTAGGAGGGCGAAGCGATCCTCGCTTCGCCCTCCTTCGTGTGTTGCCTTATGGCTTCGGCGCGGCGGGCGATGCCGGCGCGGCCCCAGCCGTCGCCGCCGCGGGCGGCTTGCCGGACGAGTTGCTGAAGAACTTGAAGAAGTCCGAGTCCGGCCGCAGCAGGAAGCGGGTATCGTTGCTCTTCAGCCCGGTCTCATAGGCGCTCATCGAGCGGTAGAACGCAAAGAAATCGGGGTCCTTGCCATAGGCCTCGGCGAACAGCCTATTGCGCTCGCCGTCGCCGGCGCCGCGCACCTGCTCGGCGGTCGAATTGGCTTCGGCGACGATGACGGTCGCTTCGCGATCGGCATTGGACCTGATCTCCTGCGCCTTCTGGCCGCCCTGCGCGCGGAACTCGGCGGCTTCGCGCTGCCGCTCGGTCTGCATGCGCTGGTAGACGGCCTGGCTGTTCTGTTCCGGCAGGTCGGCCCGCCTGATCCGCACGTCGACTACCTGGATGCCATAGCCGTCGGCTTCCCTGTCGAGCTGCTCGCGGATCCTCGCCATCAGGGCTTCGCGCTGGTCCCGCACCACCGTGATGAAGGTGACCTCGCCGAGCACCCGGCGCAGCGCCGCGTTCAGAAGCGTGGTCAACTGGATGTTGGCGGCCTGGATCGAGCCGACGCTCTGATAGAACCGCAGCGCGTTCTTGATGCGATAGCGGGCGAAGGCATCGACCACCAGCCGCTTCTGGTCTGAGGCGATCACTTCCTGCGACGGATTTTCGAGATCGAGGATGCGCTTGTCGATCGAGATCACGGTATCGATGAACGGCGCCTTGAAATTCAGGCCCGGTTCGGTGACGACACGGATCGGCTCACCGAGGCGGACCACCAGCACCTGTTCGGTCTGCGCCACGGTGAACACCGAGCTGTAGCCGACGATGAGGACGACAAACAGTACGAACAGCGCGGCAATGCCTGTAACCGGGGATCTCATCGGCTGCCCCCGCTCTGCTGTTGCTGTTGTCCCGTCGTGCCTGGCGCCGCCTGACGCCGCGGCGTCAGTTCACTCAGGGGCAGATACGGCACGATGCTCTGCGAGGACGACGAACCGCCGTCATACAGCAGCTTCTCGGAACTCCCGAGGATGCGCTCCATCGTCTCCAGATAGATTCGTTGCCGGGTAACGTCGGGCGCCTTCTTGTACTCGTCATAAACCTTCAGGAAGCGCGCGCTCTGGCCCTTGGCCTCGGCGACCGCCTGCTGCTTGTAGCCTTCGGCGACCTGGAGGATTTGCGCGGCGCGGCCCTTTGCATCGGGGACGACGCGGTTGGCATAGGTCTGGGCTTCGTTCTGCAATCGCTCGAGATCGGCGCGCGCCGCCTGCACGTCGCGGAACGAATCGATCACCTGCGCCGGCGGATCGACCTTCTGCATCTGCACCTGCGTCACCTGGATGCCCGACCCGTAAGTGTCGAGCGTCCTCTGCATCAGGTCCTGTACGCCCTGCTCATTGGAGGTGCGCGCGCCGGTGAGGATCGGCTGGATGTTGGAGCGGCCGACCACTTCGCGCATCGCGCTTTCGGCGACCGCCTTCACGGTGCCTTCGGGGTTCTGGATGTTGAAGAGATAATCGCCGACGCCGTCCGGCTTGATCCGCCACAACACGGTGAAATCGACATCGACGATATTCTCGTCGCCGGTCAGCATCAGGCTTTCTTCCGGCACGTCGCGCATCGTGCGGCCGCGCCGCGCCGGATCGTCGATCAGCGTCATGCCGATGGAGATGGTGGAGACGCGCAGCGCCTTCGGTAGCAGCACGGTCTCGATCGGATACGGCAGGTGATAATTCAGGCCCGGCTGCACCGTGCGCACATGCTTGCCGAAGCGCAGCACCACGCCGAGTTCTTCGGACTGGACGCGGAAAAATCCGGACAGTCCCCAGATCGCCAACGCGCCGATCAGAACCAGCGCGATGCCCAAGCCGCTGAAATACCCGCCCGGCAGCAATTGCTGCAGCCGGTCTTGGGCGCGGCGCAGAAGGTCTTCAAGATCGGGCGGTCTTGGCCCAACCGGTTGCGGTCCCGAGCCCCATGGCCCTTTCGGACCCGAGCCCCACGGGCCTCCGCCTTGATTCTTCCACGGCATGGACAGTCTCCTCTGCGGGCCCTTGAGGGCAAGACGCCCGGCCTCGCAACATCTGCACGGCTTTATAGGGGACCGCCCCGGCCCTTACAACGCGCCTTGTTGACTCGCAGCAGCTATGCCTGAACCGATAATTGTCAATGTAAACATCGCCGAACGGAGTTAATGCGACCTTCGCCGGCGATATGTCACATAGGAGAAGTCCGCGCTGTCGTCCTGGCCGGCGGGATTGCGCACGCGCGCCACCTCTTGCCAGTCGGCCGCATCGATTGCGGCAAAAGACGTGTCGCCCTCGGGCCGGGTATGAACTTCGGTGACTTCGAGACGGTCGGCGACACCCATCCATTGCTGGTAGATTTCGGCGCCGCCGATCACGGCAATGTCAGGGGCGAAACGCCGCAGCGCATCGCCCAAAGCAACTGCGCGGGCCGCAGCGAATGAAGTTGTCACCACTGCTCCCGCAGCGCGAAAGCTGGTATCGCGCGTGACGACGATATTGGTTCGTCCGGGAAGCGGCCGACCAATCGAGGCGAAGGTCTTGCGCCCCATCACCACGGGCTTGCCTGTTGTGATCGCCTTGAGGCGTTGCATGTCGGATTTCAGCCGCCATGGAAGGGCGCCGCGAGAACCGATCACGCCATTGTCGGCGACCGCGACGATAAGGACGATTTCAGGAAATGACATGCCGCGCGAATCTATCCAATTCCGACGCCAGACAGTCTCGTCATTCCGGGATGGTCCGCAAGGACCAGACCTCAGATGTGCACTTGCACGTCTTAGGTTCGCATCTTCGACACGCCCCGGAATGACGCTTCACTCACACCGCGACCTCGGCCTTGATGTGCGGGTGCGGGTCGTAGCCCTCGAGCACGAAGTCTTCATAGCGGAACGCGAAGATGTCCTTCACATCACGATTGATCTTCATGGTCGGCAGCGGCCGCGTCGGACGAGTCAGTTGCAGCCGCGCCTGCTCGAGATGATTTGAATAGAGGTGAGCGTCGCCCAGACTATGAACGAAGTCGCCGGGCTTGAGGTCCGTCACCTGCGCCACCATCATCGTCAGCAACGCATAGGACGCGATGTTGAAGGGTACGCCGAGAAATACGTCCGCCGAACGCTGATAGAGCTGGCACGACAGTTTGCCGTTCGCGACGTAGAACTGAAACAGGCAGTGGCACGGCGGCAGCGCCATCTTGTCGACATCGGCCGGATTCCACGCGCTGACGATCAGGCGGCGCGAATCCGGATTGCGGCGGATCATCTCGATGACGTTGGAGATCTGGTCGATGCTGCGTCCGTCCGGCGCCGGCCAGGACCGCCATTGCGACCCGTAGACCGGCCCGAGATCGCCATTGGCGTCGGCCCATTCGTCCCAGATCGAAACGCCGTTATCTTTGAGATATTTGATGTTGGTATCGCCCTGGAGAAACCACAGCAATTCATGCACGATCGATTTCAGCGGCAGCTTCTTGGTGGTCAGCATCGGAAAACCGGCGACCAGATTGAAGCGCATCTGATGGCCGAATATCGACAACGTGCCGGTGCCGGTGCGGTCGTGTTTTTCCGCACCGTCCGAAAGAATCCGTTCAAGCAGATCGTGGTACTGATTCATGGCGTTAGGTCAGGCCTTGGAGACGGCGAATGTTAGCGGCCGCACCGGCCAATCGACACGGCGATTCGGCCGATTGCTGCGATTATACCCGAAAAAATGAACATTCGGCTCATAAACGGCAAGGGCGGAACGCATGTTCCGCCCTAAATTCCCTGCCGAAGGTCGATCAGGTCTCGGATTCCACGAACACCTCGTCGCGCTTCTTGCGCAACGACGGCAGCAGTGCCAGCACCAGCAGGAAGGCGGCCATTGCCATCAGCACCGCCGAAAGCGGCCGGGTGAGGAACACGCTCCAGTCGCCGCGCGAGATCAGCAGCGCCCGGCGCAGGTTTTCTTCCATCAGCGGCCCGAGCACCATGCCGAGCAGCAGCGGCGCCGGCTCGAAATCGTGCTTGATCAGCCAATAGCCGAGCAACCCAAACGCGCCGGCGAGGATGACGTCCACCGGAGCGTTGTTGATGGAGTAGATGCCGATCGCGCAAAAGATCACGATCGACGGAAACATCAGGCGATACGGCACGCGCAGCAACCGCACCCAGATGCCGACCAGCGGCAGGTTGATGATGATCAGCATCAAATTGCCGATCCACATCGAGGCGATCATGCCCCACACCAAATCGGGCTGCTTCTGCATCACCTGCGGTCCCGGCACGATGCCGTGAATGGTCATCGCGCCGACCATCAGCGCCATCACGGCGTTGGGCGGAATGCCGAGCGTCAATAG
>WNGI01004174.1_pt1 | contig 12882 bp, 8 predicted proteins | sample 5400621 | NCBI WGS metagenome assembly WNGI01 (sample SAMN13153374, study PRJNA577476) | soil metagenome | isolation source: 20 cm soil or saprolite under Garry oak tree replicate 1 | place: USA:California | collected 2016-06-15 | reverse complement strand
AATCAGCGAAGCCATACCATATCTATATGCCGCGCTACGGGCGCAGCCAGACAATTTTGACGCGCACTACAATTTGGCAAATGCTCTGGTCTCTCAGGATAAGTTTCTGGAAGCAACTGAGCATTATCGCGCCGCCGTCCGCTTGCACCCGGACGACGCCAACGCGGAAGCCAATCTGGGCGGCGCACTGGCCGAAACGGGCAAGATCTCGGAGGCCAAGCTGCATTTTCAGCGCGCCTTGCAGATCGATCCCAATCACAAGCTAGCGCGGGAGAATCTCGAACTAATCAACCACGATCCGAAGAATCTTCAACAGTAACGGAGAATTTGGTTGTCCTTGAAATCGCAAGATTGAACGTCGGGCTTGAGCCAGTTGCACTAGAGGTTCCAACGTGCGCGAACTACACTGTTTGACCGTCATTTTAGCGGCGGGACTATTGGTCGGTTTTCTGCCCGCCTGCGGTGTGGCGTCGGCGCATATGATTTCGCACAGAGTGCCCGGGCAGTCCGGCAAGGAAACCAAGCAAAGGCCGGACGGTTCACAAGATCCGGGGGACGTGGAAGCGCGCGGTCATTTACGAGATTTGCCAGCGTAGCTTCCAGGATTCGAACGGGGACGGCGTTGGCGACATCAACGGTATTACGTCCCGGCTGGACTACCTTCGCGACCTGGGCATCGATGCCGTCCGGATTGCTCCGATGTACCTATCGCCCCTGATGGATTCGGTTAGCATGTCTCTGACGACACGGCCATCGCCAAACTATGTTGCCGCCCGCTTTGAAGTGGGCGTGGCCTAACGCCAGCAAGGCAAACCCGAGATGCGCAAGAAGAATTTCGAAAGGCCGCAGAACTCGATCCTCGTCTGATGCCTCCGCCTTCTAGAAAGAAACAATGAAACAGAAATTACAGAATGCTTTGAGGAGGATGCATCCGTCGAGCGTGAATTGGTTCTTTTCATTGAGGACCCTTGCGCAACGCGACAAGTTCAGAGACTACAGGAACTCCGTGGGCGACTTTCACACGTATCACCGCTTCGAACGGTTTGAGCTCGCCCGAATTCGAAACGGAGAGCCGAAGGAGCAGTTCCTCCAAGGAATTCTGCTGGCAGACGTACTCGACGGCGCTCTGCGTCCCTATCGTTGTTGTGCCGGCCAGGATCAACACAGAACGGGAAGGATCCAATCCATGTTTCAATGCGATGACAGAGTAATCGTCCGCCAGGGGTTCGTTCGGCGGAGTCGCCAGAAACTCTTTCAGCTCTCCGGACTCTGGATGCACGTTAACTATTTTCATGGCTCCCGCGGAGACTCCCGAAGTAATTCTTTGGAAGATGAAATTTTGCATGCTCGGGAGTTCCAGAAGCGTCAAGTTTTCGGATGGCGAACCGATGAAGATGAGATCGTTGTTCTTGGCATCGTCCAGGGAGAACAAGCTGCCTCGCTTGACGCGGATCTCCTGGCGGAGCTGCCCAAATACTTTATCCAGAGCGTGCACCGCGAGCACCTCTCCGACTCCCGTGTAGTAATCGAGGACTCGTGCCCGCGAGTCCCGGCCGGAGTCGTAGTAACGCATCCCGGCATCCGGGCGTCCAACGAAGGGCGCATTGCTGAAGATCACCCATGGCTCCTGCGGGCTGGTAAGAAACCCTTTCCAGAAAACACGAAAAGCCACCGGCATATTCGGATTTTCGCTGGTGAGCCGGGCCTCAGCCGATCGGCGCGTCAGGAGACGGTCCGTGGCGACGGCAACGGCGGCAGCAAGAACAACGGACAGCAAAACGATTGCGGCAACCCACTTACGGGGAGGTGGGCCTGTATTTGCGGCCTCGGCCAGTGACTCGTGCGAAGCGCTTGCATGGTTTCGTATGGGGTCATGAGGCCGGACGTGAAAGTTAAGCGCGTAATTACCCTTGGGCATGTCCACCACAATCGCGTCCTCAGCCCCCACTGATGCGTAGTACTCGGCCAGCTTGGAGCGAAGGCGTCCTGCCTGAACTCGAATAGTTGCATCAAGATGGGGATCGAAGTCGGGAGGTCTGCGGAAGACCTTTGTCGCAATCTGATACTCTTTGATGGAGACTCCCGGATGATGGAGAGCATGGTGCGCCAGGTACTGAAGCAACTTGCAGAGGGATTCTGAGCCATGCAAGACATGGCTATCTACAATTTTATGGACCTGCTCTAGACGAGCATTCTTCTCATCCAATTGAACCGGGGTAACAGACAATTTAACACCTGCCAGACATACCTTCTAACTTACGGGAAAGCGGGGACTTCTCCGCCGTTACCGTATCAAACCCATTGAGACTATAACAAATGCTACGATTGTTTTAATAGTGTGCATTCCTTTTTCTACAGGTAGCCGTCGAGGGAAAGACCGGTGCAGAGTTTGGCCACGCGGACGGCAGGGTGCCTTAATTGGACCTGCAAGTTCGTGGTGGGAGTTGGATATTGACCGGAGGAGGTAGACATCATGAAACGTTTTAGGGGGTCTTTGGCAGCTAGCTTGCTGTGCGCGGCCTGCTTTGTGTTGCTGACCCGGACAGCGAATGGCCAAGCCGCATACGGCACTATCATTGGCACAGCATCGGACCCAAGCGGTGCCGGCGTGCCAAACGCTCAGGTTACGGCCACGGACACGGAGAAGGGGGTTTCCCAGACGACGACTACCAATGATTCGGGGAACTATACCCTAAACAACCTGACTCCAGGCAACTACAAAGTCACGGTCGAGGCCAAGGGCTTCAAGACGTTTGTTCAGGAGAATTTGCCGGTCATCGTTGGCTCATCCACAACTCTAAATGCCACCCTGCAAGTAGGCGCGGTGGGTGAAATAGTGACCGTCGATTCCGCTCCGCCGCTGCTCGAGACAGATCGTGCCTCGGTAAACACTGACCTGACATCAGAGCAGGTTGTCTCTCTACCCATTCTAGATCGAAACTTCACGGCGCTGGAACTGCTGCTTCCTGGGGCTGCAAAAAATCCGTGGCAGCACGGTCAGACTGAGAACCCGCAAGGGGGAATCCAGATTGCTACAAACGGGCAGCTCTTTAGCGGGACCAATTTCATGATCGATGGCATGGATAATAATGATCCAGTATTGGGCATTATCGTCATCAATCCGGCCATCGATTCCGTACAGGGATTCAATGCCACAACAAGCAATTTCGATGCGGAGTTTTCGCAGGCCGGCGGCGTGGTCGTCCAGGTGGAAACAAAGTCCGGAACGAACCAGATTCATGGGTCGGGATTCGAATTCTTCAGGAACAATATTTTCCAGGCGCGTGATCCTTTTAACCAGCCTACCAGCGTACCAACCGTTCACTGGAATCAATTTGGCGGGTCCGTTGGAGGGCCGATCCGCAAGGATAAGATGTTTGCATTTTTCGACTATCAGGGATCTCGCCAGCACAATCCTGGTTCGACGGGAATCCGGGTGCCGACGCAAGCGGAACGAGGGGGAGATCTCCGCGATTTGGGAGTGAACATCTACGATCCAACCACAGGCAATCCGGACGGAACTAGCCGAACACAGTTTGTCGCGTCTTCAAATTCAGCGAGCCCAAACTTCAATTCTCTTTGCACGATTGCAGCCGGGTGTCCCAACGTCATCCCCACGAGCCGCATTTCGGCCCCGGCCGCAAATCTTCTCGGCACCACGTTCGTACCTTTGCCAAAACTAACGCCGGCGAACCCAACGGATAATAATTACTTCACGAGTGGAATACAGGAATTCAACACGAACCAGTTTGTCGGCCGGTTTGATCACTACCTCACATCGAAACTTCGCTATTTCGGGCGTTACAGTTACGGTGGTTACTACCTGAATAGCCCAGGGGCCCTGGGGACCGCCGGAGGTGCGCAGCTCACGGGCTTCGAGGGAACGTCGAGCGTGCGAAATCAGAACGGCGTTGGTGGGTTGAATTACTCCCTTAGTCCGTCCTTACTCGCAGACTTTCGATTTGGCGTCACGAGATACCGAGTCTTCGTGACGGCCCCCGATGAGACAACGCCATTTGCCACTCAAGTAGGCATCCCGGGAATCAACGACCCGAGCCGGCCGGATACCTTTGGCTTTCCCCAGCTGAACATTAACGGCACCGCCGGATTTCAAATGGGCTATCAATGCAACTGCCCGCTCAACGAACAGGAGCTCCAATACCAAGGTGTAACGAATTGGACAAAGATCGTCCGAAACCACGCCTTCAAGGGAGGCGCCGACATCCGGCGCCGTCGAAACAAGCGCCTGCCAAGCGACCAGCATCGTTCGGGAGTCTATGGGTTCAGTCCCAATATAACCGCCCTCAATGTAGGGGGCGGGGGCGCGCCTTCAGGCGGCTTAGGGCTGGCTTCTTTCCTTGTGGGCGAACCCAGTACGTTTGACCGGTTCGCTCAAATCGACACGAGTGAGCAGGACGTGCAATGGAGTATGTACTACTATGCTGAAGATACCTGGCGCCTGACGCCCAAACTGACCGTAAACTACGGCTTGCGCTGGGACACCTGGTTCGCGGATGAATCGCTCAACAAGGGCCAGGGTGGCCGCTACGATGTCACTACCAATACCGTCTTTATTCCCGGTGTCGGCGGCGTCTCCATGTCGGGTGGTGTGCAGACGCAATACCATAACTTCTCGCCTCGCTTGGGTATTGCCTACTCCCTAAACCCCAAAACTGTGATTCGAACCGGCTGGGGACGCAGCTACTTCCAGGGAACTTTCGGATGGACCTTCAACACCTTGGATGCCGACGTATATCCGTCAATCGTCAGCCAAAGTATCCCCGTGGCCAACAGCTTCTCCCCTGTTAACTTTGGGACCCCGGTGACACCTTGCGCCACACCTCTCTGCACGGCTCCTCCCTCGGCTACGGCTCTTTTCCCGGCAATACCTTCGACTGGCAAGTTGCCTCTGGTATGTTGCCAAATCTCGACTGCAAACATACCGACAAACCAGAAAATCCCATACGTGGATTCCTACAACCTGACGGTAGAGCGCGTAGTTTTTACCGATGCGACAGTGAGTCTGGCCTACGTTGGAAATGTTGGCCGCCACCTGAATGGAGGTTGGAACCTCAATGCTCCGCCTCCGGGACCGGGCACGCTTACCTCCCGAGAGCCTCTCTTTGCCGCCTTCGGCCTCTCGCAAGACATCTTCAACAAATGCGACTGCGAAAGCAGCGGCTATAACGCCTTGCAAGTCAAGTTCACCAAGCGCTTCTCGCGCAACTACTCCGTGCTGGCGAGCTACACCTGGTCGAAGACTTTGGACTTCGGTGAGTTCGGAACTTCTACAAACCAAAATAACTATAGGGTAGACCATGGCCCGGCGTTGTTCGACCGCGCGAGCGTGTTCACGCTGGGGCACACTGTGTTGCTGCCGTTCGGACGCGGGCAACGCTTCGCGTCGGACGCTGGCTCGGTCCTGAACGCCTTCATTGGCGGTTGGGAATGGACGGGGATTACGACCGCGGAGAGCGGCTTGGTCTTCTCTCCGGGCATTGATGCGGGGTCATTGAATAGCCAAGACCAGGGTCTCCGCCCTAACAAGGTCGGCAATCCTTTTAGCGGTTCTTGCCCTGCTGGCGACGCTACCCATACTATAAATTGCTGGTTCAACCCGATGGCGTACGCAGCACCAGCTGCCTTTGCCTTCGGAAACGCAAGCCGCAATTCGCTGCGCGGGCCGGGGCTGTTCACGGCAGACTGGGGCTTGGACAAGAATTTCCAGATCACGGAGAGATTCAAGCTTCAGTTACGTTGGGAAGTCTTCAATGCGTTAAACGTGGCCAACTGGGCGAATCCTGGTGGCGACGTGACAAAATGCAATGCGGGTGCGGGCGTTACTTGCACTTCTTTACCGGGACAGATTACCGACGTTTCTCTGCCGATGCGCAACCAGCAACTAGGCTTGCGCTTGACCTTTTAACTGTAGGTGACGACATAGAGGTCCGCGCGAGTCGAGGCCCCTTCTTTCTTGCGGACCGCGGGCTGCCCGCTTTCATTTGAACGCAGGCAGCCCTTTTTTCGCCTCGTGAACGTGAGAGGCCCGCTGAGCGGTTTTTTCGTGCTCGGCGCCCTCCTGACCTCCGCTGGCGGAGGGTTGAGTAACGAAAACTCTTCCGGCGGCTGGAAGAATGAAAGTTTTCGACGAAGAGGTGCTCATCAATGAGGCTCTCCCGCAGGTCGCTTGGCAGGAACTGCATTGCCATGCTGGCAGGATCCGTAGTTCCGCAGGAACTATGGAGCGCGCTCGCGGAAGCATACCCACGATATTCTTCAGCTGAACCGCTGGGTTTTTCTGGACCTCCCAAGATGGTGGTGGAGGACTTTTCCAAGGTTTTCGATCCGGCTTACCTGAGCAATGGTTTGATCGGGATTCGTCCAGGCCCAAATCCCCTGGCTAGGGCGCAAACATGCGTGAGCGGGTTTGTCTTCGCTCACCCCGCGCATCGGGTCGAAAGCCTCTCGCCAGCGCCATGCGCGCTAGAAACCGATATCCGCGTCCAGGGAATCAGCCTGCTAAAACATCCGGAGTTGTTGAAAATTCAGCGCCAAACACTCGACATGTCGTGTGGTGAACTCTCCAGTGAACTGGTCCTTGCTCCGAGCACCGGCGCGCGGATCAACATTGAAGTGCTGCAGTTTGCAAGCCGATCGGTTCCATCCCTGTTGTGCCAAGAGATTCGTCTCACGCCCTCAGTGGATGCAGAAATCGAGATTGCCGCGTCGATTGACAGCAGTGGAGTGCCCGGACGCACGTACCTAACGGAGCCGCCTGAGCGCACGCAGATTGATCTCGTGAGCGGCATCGAGAGTGAAGGCAAACCCTCCAAGTTGGGGGTCGCACTGTGGGTCCTTACACCAGACGGGCCAGTTCAAAAACAGGAACCGTCTCTCACGGCGACTGGCTCAACGCGAACCTACATTTTGAAAGCAAAGAGCGGCCAACTCGTTCGCTTCCGGACGATCGCGGCGATGGTTTCCGAGCTCTATCATCCCGAACCACCGATGGAAGCGATCCGGCTAGCGAGCTGGGGCAGTCTCCTGGGGTTTGAGAGACTTCGCAACGACAACCGCGCGGCATGGGCTGATCTCTGGAAATCGCGTGTCAAAGTGATTGGAGACGCTGACGCCCAGCGTGTGCTTGACGCGGGGTTTTTTTATCTCCACTCGAGTCTCCACGATTCCACGCGCACGGGCATGCCACCCTTTGGCCTGTCTCAATTTGCTTACTACTATGGACACAGTTTCTGGGATACGGAAAGCTGGTCGTTGCTGCCGGTCACGCTGGCGGCACCGGCGACCGCGAGGTCGCTGCTTGAATACAGAGTTCGTGGACTTGAGTACGCAAAGCGGCAGGCGGCTCTCTATGGTTATCGCGGCGCGCAGTTTCCGTGGGAGGCAGCACCTACGACGGGATTCGAAACTACGCCGACCTTCGCGGGTACCGGCTGGGGCGAACAACACGCTACACCGGACGTTGCTCTGGGATTTTGGGAGTATCAACTCGCAACCAATGACCAAAGTTTTCTGCTGGAAGGCACCTGGCCGGTGCTCAAAGCAGTGGCCGAGTGGATCGAGAGTCGCGGAGTTTCCACGGATCGTGGATTTGAAATCCAACACATTATGGGCCCTGACGAGGGCGTGCCAAACATCAACAACGTCTCGTATATGAACATGGCATGCAAAATGGCGCTGACCGCTGCCATGAGATGCGCACAAATGGTTGGAGCGCACACGCCGAGTTCCTGGGGCAAGATCCGGGATGCCTTTGTCCTACCTATCGACAACTCCAAGAATATCGTTCAGCCGTACGACAATCCACCCCCTCCGGCGAGCAACTCTTATTCCATGGGGCAGCTGGATATGTTGACGGTCCACGACGTTCCGATCGACACCGAGCTTTTGAGAAAGACTCACGCCTTCGAACAAGGAATCCGCCGGGAGAAACAGGCCGCGTCGCTGGCGGGATCCTTCTTTTCGATCGGTTTTGCGGAGGCGGCTGTTTCGGCGACCGCTGCTTTTCTGGGCGACAAGCAGCACGCCCTGGAGCTTTTCCATCGGTCCTGGAAAAACGTTTGGCTTGAGCCCTATGGCATGATCCGGGAGGCGCCTTCGCAAGATTATGGGTGTTTCATAACCAACTACGGATCCCTGCTGCAAACCGTGATGCTGGGATTTACGGGACTGCGCGTCTCGGAAGGTGATTGGCGAAAGTATCCAGCCTCTCTCCCGGCAGGCTGGAGCCGGATCGAAATCGACCGCGTCTTCGTGAAAGGGGAAGTGAAACAGCTAGTTGCGACGGACGGCGTCCCCGCCCGGCTCCTGGGCGGCTAGCAGCAGCGCGCTCAAGAATTTCTGGAGCTTCCAACCCGGCGGGGAGCCTTGACCGGATCAACGTTTTTTTGGTGTGCGCTTCGGCTAAGCTGCTATTGGGGATTACTACATGCGACGAATTCGATTACTTTCAGACCTTGTCGCTTGGTTCTTGTTGGCATCTCAGACGTTCACTTCCTCAAGTGCTGCTCTCGCTCAGGATCAGACTCAACCGGCGAAAAGGACCGAAACGCAAGGGGAGGGCCCGGACTCGGCATTTGGCGAAGTGCGCCGCCTTTCCCAGCAGGGAAAATACGATGAGGCGCTAGCTCAATTGCAAGACCTTGCGGCAAAGCAGGCGGCTCTGAAAGGGCTTTCCCACCAATTCGGGGTGACCTATTTTAAGAAGGCCGATTACCCCAAAGCAGTCGAGAGCTTCAAAAAGGCGCTGGAAGAGGACCCGGAGGACAACGAAGCGATACAGTTGATGGGACTATCGTATTACCTGGCGGGGAAGTCTGCGGAGGCCATCGAGCCGCTCGAAAAAGTACAAACGTGGTACCCCAGCGCAAATGTCGATGCCTCCTACATTCTTGGAATTTGCTACATGAAAACTAAGGACTACCCAAGCGCACGCAAAGCTTTTGCGAAGATGTTCGATGTGCCGGCCGATTCCGCGGCCAGCTATCTCTTTACGGCCCGGATGTTGCTGCGGCAGGATTTTGGACCTGTTGCCGAGGAATACGCAAAAAAGGCGGTGGAACTGGATCCCAAGCTTCCGCTGGCGCACACCCTGCTCGGAGAGCTGTATCTCTATAAGTCACGCCTGCCGGAAGCCGTCGAGCAGTTTCAGAAGGAGCTGGAGCTGAATCCAGGGGAAGCCGCGGTGTACTACAAGCTGGCGGATGCTTATAGCCGCTTGCAGAAATACGAGGAGGCGGAAAGGCTGCTGCAGCGCTCCATCTGGCTGGATGCCACATCGACGGGGCCGTACATCCTGATGGGGAAGGTCCTGGAGAAGAAGGGCGAGACCGCCCTTGCCGTGCGCGCCTTACAGCGCGCCATCGCCATGGATCCCAATAATCCTATGCCTCACCATCTGCTCGGACAGGCCTATCGCGAATTGGGCCGGACCGAAGAAGCGGAGCGCGAACTTAAGTTGGCGGAGCAATTGCAGATTCACCAAGACGCAAAGCCTTGAGCAACGCAGTCGAGGCGTAGCAGAATCAGGGAGATCAACCGTGTTGAAACGCGCAAAGATTATCTTTCCCCTTGTCACGATCGGCCTTTGTCTCGCGCCAGGTCCCGGCCGGACACAGCAAGCTCCGGCGAAAAGTCCGAAAGCCGAGCACGCTCCTGAGAAGGCGCTGGACCCGTGGTGGAAGCACGCGGTCATTTACGAGATTTATCCGCGCAGCTTCCAGGATTCGAACGGTGACGGCGTGGGCGACATCAACGGGATTACTTCGCGCCTGGATTACCTTCGCGAGTTGGGCATCGATGCCATCTGGATTAGCCCCATGTACCCGTCACCCTTGGTGGATTTCGGTTACGACGTCTCCGACTACACAGCCATCGATCCTCTTTACGGCACACTGGCGGATTTCGACCGGTTAGTGAGTGAAGGGAAAAAACGAAATATCCGCGTGATCATGGATTTTGTTCCGAATCACACGTCGGACCAGCATGCCTGGTTTGCGGAATCGCGTTCTTCGCGTACAAACCCGAAGCGCAACTGGTACATCTGGCGAGACGGGAAAGGGTCTGGCGAGCCGCCCAACAACTGGCAATCGTGGTTTGGCCATTCCGCGTGGAAATTCGACCCAATCACCAACCAGTATTACTACCATCACTTCTACACGGAACAGCCCGATCTGAACTGGCGCAATCCCCAAGTCCGGAACGCCATGTACGACGCCATGCGCTTCTGGCTCGGCCGTGGCGTGGCAGGGTTTCGAATCGACGCCGTGTCGCGCTTGTTTGAAGACCCGAATCTGCATGACGACCCGATCCTGCCCGGGAAGAATGCTTATGGCGATCCAAATATCGCGCACAAATACACGGACAATTTGCCGGAAGTTCATCAGGTGCTCCGCGAAATGAGAAGCGTGGTGAACGAGTATCCAGGGGATGCAGTCCTGATCAGTGAGGCCGACGAGCCGAATATCGCTGAACTCACGAAAATGTATGGCAGCAAGAACGATGAAATCCAACTGCCGATGGATTTTCAGATTGCCGACGTCAACAAACTCTCCGCGCCGGATTTCCGCAGGCTGCTGGATGAAATCGACCGGAACCCGGCCGGCGGGCAGCCCCACTATTTTTTCAGCAATCATGATCAGCCGCGCCAGTGGGATCGCTACGGAGACGGCGTCCACAACGATCAGATCGCCAAGCTCATGGCCGCGCTCCTTCTCACCACTCGCGCGACGCCGCTGATGTATTACGGCGAAGAGATCGGCATGCGGACCACTGATCCCGTTCGCAAGGAAGACGTGCAGGATCCCATCGGGCAACTCGGCTGGCCGCAGGAGAAGGGCCGCGACGGTGAACGCACACCCATGCAATGGGACACTTCGAAGGACGCCGGGTTCAGTACGGCGGAGCGCCCTTGGCTGCCCGTGCCGCCCAGTTCGGCCGAATACAATGTGAAGGCCGAATCGCAAGATCCCAACTCCATTCTGTCCTTCTACAAACGGCTGCTCGCGGTGCGCCGGAGCGAGCCTGCATTGCGAGATGGAAAATATCTGCCCCTGGATCAAGGCAACCCGGATGTCCTCAGTTTTCTGCGCAAGACTCCCGGGAAAGGCGACTCGATTCTTGTTGTGCTGAACATGAGCGCTGAACCAAGGACGGTCAGCTTCGCTCTCGATGTTCGCGGAGTCAGGGAAACTACTGCGAGGCCGCTAATTTCTGCTCCGAAAATTGCCCGTGAGTCGGCAGTCCTGACTCATTTCACCGTTCCCGCTTTCGGAGTTTTTATCGGATCGGTTCACTGAGGGATTTCGCGATTTCCGGGATAAGCAGGCGGCATCCTCCGTTCTGGCGACTGCCAGCTGGGTGGACTATGGCACTCAGCTTTCCAGCTTGAAAATCCTTTCCAGCGGCAGCCACTTCTCCCCCGGCCGCGCATCTGGCAAAGCCTTCTGAAATTTCCACATCAGGTTTTCCCACTCCTGCACTTTTTGATACTTGCGGTCCGCCTCGGCTTTTTTCTCAAATGAAAAATTCTCGCTCACTTCCATGATCATGAACATTCGTGTCCCACGGAGATAAATTTCCAGGTCCTCGATTCCTGCTTCCTTGATGCTTTTCGTGATCTCCGGCCAAATTTTCTCGTGGTAACGCTTATATTCGGCAATCAGCTTTGCATCGTCTTTCAAATCGAGCGTCAGGCAATAGCGTCTGCTCATAGCGGGGCGCTCTCATTTCCCATACTCGTCCTCTCCAGGCCCGGTATGGCGGCGGGCTTGTATCCCGACAGCCCAAAATAAAGGATAAACACGTAGCACAGTAGCGGCACCACGAAGGCTCTCTGAATACTCGCCGCATCGGAAATGCGCCCCATGATCGCAGGAAAAAATGCGCCGCCCACAATCGCCATAACCAGCAGCGATGAACCGCGCTTCGTGAGCGCACCCAGATTCTTGATACTCAGCGCGAAGATCGTAGGGAACATGATGGAGTGAAAGAAACCGATGGCCACAACCGCCCACACCGGTATTACTCCGGTAGCCAGCAAAGCCACTGTGGCACAAACGAGAGACGCTCCGGCAAAAAGAGACAGCAAGCGCGGCGCCGCAATCTTTTTCATCAGCGCCGAGCCGATGAAACGCCCGGCCATGAATCCCACCTGATGCAGCAACAAGTACAGCGCTGCCACTTTCGCCGTTGTTCCGGGAACGGAGAACTGCGCGTAGCGAATCACGAAGCTCGCTACTCCAACCTGAGCACCCACATAAAAAAATTGCGCGATGACGCCTTTCACCAGATGCGCGTTAGACAGCACGCTCTCCGCACTCTTTTCCGTCCCGGCCGCTCCTCCTTCCACGGCCGTTTCCTGCACGTCGGGCAAGTGCGCCAGTTGAATCAGCACCGCGACAACCACGAAAATGGCAGCGATCATCAAGTAAGGACCCTTCACCGTGCTGGCTTCGGCGGCACGGTACGCTCCCAGTTGCGCCGCACTCATTGCCGCAATCTGCGCCGGCGCATACTCGACGCCCGTGAGAATGAACGTTCGTCCCAGAATCGGTGAAAGGACTGCTCCCACCGCGTTGAATGACTGTGCAAAATTCAGCCGGCGCTCGGCGCTTGCCGCAGGGCCAAGGATGATCACGTAAGGATTCGCGGCCACTTCGAGGAAGCTCTGCCCGCAAGCCATCACGAACAGCGCGAAAAGAAAGAAGCCGTAAACCCGCGAAGAAGATGCCGGCAGAAAGAGCACCGCCCCCGCGGCGCACAAAAAAAGACCCGCAAGGATTCCTTTCTTATATCCGATCTTCTCCATCACCCGCCCGGCGGGAAAGGCCGCCAGGAAATATCCGCCAAAAAATGCCACCTGGA
>WNGI01004173.1_pt1 | contig 12883 bp, 6 predicted proteins | sample 5400621 | NCBI WGS metagenome assembly WNGI01 (sample SAMN13153374, study PRJNA577476) | soil metagenome | isolation source: 20 cm soil or saprolite under Garry oak tree replicate 1 | place: USA:California | collected 2016-06-15 | reverse complement strand
AAGAGGGTTGTGCCGAAAACGCCGAACGAAACGACCGCACCCGGCGTCGTTGCGTTAGGTCTTCCCTCCGCAATTGCTTCAGTCGCCGAGACCGTGATGATCGACGGGAAAAAGATGATTCCGGTTCCCGACGTAGCAGTGGTGATCGAGATGGTTGCCGTGACCGGGTCGGTAATCGTGATCGGGAATGTCGCCGTTTTTGTTACACCACCAACCGTGTTGCTCGCCGAGATCGTTGCTGTTCCCGGCTTGACACCGGTGACAATTCCAGTCGCGCCAACGGTCGCCACTGACGGATCGCTGGAGAAGAAGCCGGGCCGACCGATTCCGCTGGCATTGGTAGCACCGCGTTGCGTCGCGACCGTCGCTCCGCCAGCGTCCGTGTAGGTAATCGTTAGCGTGTCAGTGGATCCTGCCCCCGCTGTCGAGCGGGAAGACGTCAGTGTCATATTGGCAACCGCTGGCGGCGTCGCGCCCGCGGCGAGAACGGTAACCGGAGTCGTGTCCGCGAGCGTTACGGATGGAACGCTGGTCCCGCCCGGAATGTTCTGAAGTGCGCCGATAATGCTGGTGGTTCCCGCTTTGGCCTTCGCGGTCACCACTCCATTCGGATCAACGGTGGCTACGGTGGTATCAGTGGAGCGGAAGGTGGTAATTCCATTTACAGTGATCGGATTTCCCGGGGCGAGTGGGTTGCAAGTTGCGCCGGTGCAGGTGGCGTCGAACGCCGTCACCGTCAGTGCCTGGGATCCGCCCTGGGCCAGAGTGACCGCCTGCGGGTCGACTCTGACCGCATAGAACGAGGAGACGTTCAGTACTTCAGTTATTTTGTCGTTTTCGCAGGCGACAAATAGCGCAGCCACGGCAAGAAGACAGAATTGCTTCATTAGTGTCATCCTAGAGCGATAGGGATAGTGGTGTTCTATGGGTTGCGATCTTTGCAGCCTGTGAATTGCGGATTATTTCTCTCTGCCTGCGGAATTACCAGGAACTTGTCCGTTCCGTACAGACCGCCTTTGTAGTAGGGCCCGTTAGGGAACACGGTGGTTTCCGCGCGGCCAAATCCTCCCTCAGTGGTTGGACGAACCAGTCTGCGCATGTCTGCCAGCCGATGTCCTGTGCTCCAGAGCCAGAAGGCTCTCTCACGAAAAAGCAGATCTTCCCGCGCTGTCTGAGTTACCGGATCCGCGAGCGGAGGCAGCGACCCACCGACCGGCACCGTTGGACATCCGGTTACTTGCACGGTTGCCGAGCAGGGATTCGATGGCTGCTTGAAGGTGTTGAAGTTGGCGCGCAACTGATTGAGCTTGGCCATGAACGTGACTGGATCGCCCGTTCTCAGCGCGACTTCAGCTTCAATCAGCCGCGCCTCTGTTCCAGTTGCGATGGCGATGTCAGCCTCGCGCGTCGGCCAGTCCAATTGGACGAGGAAAGTGCCCGGGCCAAAATTATTGTCGAACGAGGTGGTCCGAGTCTGGTTGGGATCGAAGGTCTTACAGTTAGTACTTCCACCGATGCACATCGGCACCCGCGGGTCATTGGCGCCAAAAAAATTCAGACCTACGCCACCTTCGTTGTTCCCCGGCATCCATCGGCCGGCGCTGTTGTTTAGTGCCCAGATCTGGTTGTCGCCGATGACCTGAGTATAGAACATCGAGAACCTGAAGTTGTCAGGAACGGCGGCAGTATTGATGGTCGTGCCGGCGCCCGCGACGTCACCGAGGTCGAGTTGAACTCTGGCCTTCTCGATCCCGACCAGCCATTTGACTGTATCGGCACGAGAATCCCCTGCTGGCGCGTTTTGCAACGCTGTGTCGAAACTCGCGATCGCACGCGCGTAGATCTCGGTGTTCTGCAATTGATCGCCGTAAACAATATTATTGCTCTCGTCCAGCGAGCTAAGCGGCATTCCATTGCAAAAGTTTTCAGCGATCGTCATTTCTGCCCAACCGCGGACCCAATACATCTGACCGACATCCGAGATGTTGTCGGGTTTCCATTGACGGAGCACCGGGATTGCCTGAATCGCGGCGAATCGCGTGCGGTGCAGCCCGCGCGCCTCGAGCGTCATCGCCGTATTCGTCTCGGTGATGGCTCGCGAGTCTGCCTCGTCCCGCTGTACGAATGTATCGGTCGACCGCCACTCGTCTGCGACGACACCGCTGAAATGAAAGATTCCTTCGTTGAGCGAGCCACTTCCCTGCAGTCCACCAGTAACATCGGAAATTCGGGTTAACGCGCCGACGCGTAGCGCTTCAGCAGATTCCGCTGAACCGACGTCGGCTGGATTGATAATGTCCGGATCAGTAACGTGCAGGATCTTGTCTCTGTTGCACGCCGTCAAAACTCCAGTCGCTAACATCAACGACAGAGCTACTGTGAGGCGCGCCTGATGATTCACGTTTGCCATTGTTTATCCTATTGGGAAGCGCTGACGCGCGTCAGAAGCCGAGATTGATTCGGAAGGTCACATAGCGAGGCGGCGGAACTGCCTGGAACGGATCTTCTACTTCCACACCCGTTCCGCCCGGAGCTGTAACCGCTTCCGGATCCATGCCCGTGTACTGTGTCCAGGTTTTGAGATTGCGTCCCGCGAGCGTCATGCTCAACTTCTTGCCCGGCATGAACCGATGCTCGAGCCAGCTCTCCGGCGCATTGAAGGTGAGTGCGACCTCACGGAATTTCGTGTAGTCACCCTTCTCCCAGAATCCGCCCTCAGTTCTCGAGGGGTGATCGCGTAGCGCCACCACGCGCGCCTGCTCCCAGAGCGGCGACTCGGGATTTGAGAGTCCGCTGCAGTTGAGGCGCTGGTTGCAGCGGATGCGCTCGTTGGAGTTCTTGAGCCAGTACCCGCCCTTGTGGTCGAATTGCGCAGTAAGCCGGAATCTGTTGTGCCAGAAATCCATTCCCGGCGAGAAGCTCAATTCCACATGCGGACTCGAGCGACCAATGAACATCGCCGAGTCGCTGACGATGATTTCGTTAGCGGTCAGAATGCCATCGCCGTTGAAATCGTTGAAGCCGAGAATGCGACGCTGCCATACTCCGAAGAGCGGATAACCCGGAATCTCACGGATATCGGCGCCAATGATCGGCGGAACCGATCCGAGGCTCACGAGCTTGTTGTTGTTGACGGCGTAATTGAACAGACCGTCCAGTCCGATCATGTCGAGCTGAAGGACCTGCGCCCTCAGACTGGCCTCGAATCCGCTGTTCTGGACCGAGCCGAGATTCTCGAATCGCGATGCGGACACCCCGGCTGACGGCGGAAGAATTCGCTGGACGAGGGCATCACGCGTCTTTTTCCTGTATCCGGTGAGCGATACCGAGGCGCGGTTGTCGAACATATCGATGTCGACCCCCGCCTCAAATTCGCTGGCGCGCTCGGGTTTCAGATTTCGATTCCCCACCGCGCTGAAGACCACGGCAGCCGTGCCCTGATCAGCAACGTTTGCGTTTGCTGCAACGAAGAAAGGCAAGGCATCATTGGAGCCCGGCGAGTTGCCCGACTGCCCAATGGCAGTCCGCAAGCGGAGCTGACTGAGGAACCTGGGCTTCGGAAAGAACGGCTCCTCTGAGACTACCCACGAAAGGCTGCCCTTTGGATAGAACGCCGATGTCGTCTTCGTACCGAACGTGCTGTTTTCGTCGACACGAAACCCACCGGTCACGAACAACCGGTCGTGAAGCGCGAACGTCTGTTCGAGGAAAGTGCCGGCGTTGACCTTGAACGTCGATGCCTCGTCAGCACCAGGAACCGCGCCGGCGGTAACGGTGGTCGCTCCAGGAGGTAGAACCGAAGAGTTGGCTCCGTTGCGGGCGAAAATGCTACGGAAGTACTGCGCGCCGGCCGTCGTCTTCGACACGACTGCGTCTGACAAGTGGAACTGTCCCGTTGCGCTCGCGTCAAACGTGTACAGGAAGAAGTTTGTGCGGTTGTTGTACTTGAAGCCGAGACGGCTGCTGCCGAAGTCAGAGCACTGACCCTGGCGGCAAATGTCGGAGTCGACACGGTTGATGAAGTCGACGCCGAAATTCCCGCGGGCAGTCAACCAGGTGAGAGGACGCCAGTTCGGCGTCAGGCTTCCGATGAACCGATTGATGTCCTGACCGACGCTCTCCTGGAACATGTCACCCGGAGTGAAAGCTCTGTATCCGTTCCTGAACAGAGTCGTTCCGCTGATGAATCCGTTCGTTCTGTAGCCAGGTCCGCCGTAAGCGCTGGATGTCAAACCGGTTGTATTGTTCTCCGTCTGTGGCAGACGTTGCGAGCTGGAGACGAACATCGTCGAGACAGCCACGTCAGCCAGAGGCGATAGCTGAAGATTCATGTTGCCGCGGAACGTGGCGCGGGTGAGAGCATTGGGACGGAGCTGCTCGCCCGGTATGAATCCGTTCTTGGCAAGGAGACGCTGGATCTCGAAATCGGGAACCCTGTAAACGCCTTGCTCGCCCGCGTAGTTGCCCTGCAGGAAGTAACGAAGCGTCTCTGAGCCACCAGACACGCCAGCCCCATACTCTTCCTGATAGGCGGGATGCAGAGGAGTGAGATCCTTCTCGGCGAAGATATTGAGCGAAGCGACGCTATCGAGGATGCAGGTACCGAGTGAAACGTTCGGCAAAGAACAGTTACCCAGCGCCGTCGTCCGCAGAGCTCCCTGTGGTGAATGACCGAAGAGAGTGTAAGCCGTGGGATAAGTGGTGTGATCGGAGATTCGACCGTGCTGGAGATACGTATCCCAGCGCGCGCCGCCAACTCGGCCGCGCTTCGTCGTGATCACGATTACACCGTTCGCGGCGTCCGTTCCGTACAGAGTGGAGGCGGATGGTCCCTTTACTATTTGGACGTCCTCGATCTGGTTCGGGTCGATATCGCTCAGTCGGCTCGGATTTGATCCACCGATACCGATACTCGAAGATCCCGTGGCGCTCTCCATTCGAATGCCGTCGATGAGCACAATGGGATCGTTGCTGAGCGAGAGGCTGTTCACGCCGCGAATTCGAATACGCTGGCCGGTTCCGGTCATGGTCCCCGCCAGCACTTCGACGCCCGGCGCTCTCGCGTTCAACAGATCGGTGATGTTCGTCACCGGCTTGGTCTCAGCGATCTGAGCTGCCGGGATTCTCGGGATATCGTTCCCCACCTCGTTCTTTCTCTGCTCGCCCGTCGCTGTGGTAACGACCTGCTCGAGCTGGATCGCCGTTACCCCCAGCGAAAAGTCGAGCGTCGCGGTTCCGCCCGCTGGCACTGTAACCGGAAGCTTTTGGGTGACGTGCCCGAGGGCGAGCACTCGGACTTCCTGCGCTCCGGCCGGAGCGCCATGAATGATGTAAGTGCCGTCATCTCTTGTCGGAACCATGATGCCGGTTCCGACGACGGTCACTCGCGCGTTGGGGACGGGCCGGCCGGTCCCTTCCTCTCGCGCGACGCCGGTAATTGTGCCTGTGGTTCCCTGAGCGATCGCCAACACCGGACTGAACACGGCAATTGCGACCGCCACGATCTGACGAAGACGAATCATTTCCTCGTTACCTCCTGTCAGTATGGTCAAGCTCGCGCGCTTGGTCGGAACAATGCGAAACCACAGGGAGGCACATTGCCTGCCTGGCTCGTCGGGTGTGATTGTCCGTACCGGGTAGGCGGGGCGCCTCCCGAGGGTAATACTAAGCAGCGCATCACACACACGCCAGCGTAAGAGGCCGACGCAAATAACATCAACCGCCTAGCAGATATCAACCCAAATGGCATTGAGCCCGTTCGAGATTCTGAAAGAGTCTGGGCATCAGCTTGACAAACTTTGGCACCGCGCGCAGGCTAAGACTGTAATCGGCATCGGAGCATTTAATGGTGGCAGCGAGGTTTTTTCTCCCGGCAGCGACGCTTTTGGTAACGACGCTCAATGGACAGGAGCAGCCCGCGACCAACAGCGAGCCGACTATAAGCGGCGTAATCAGGGACGTCGCCGGACTTCCTGTTTCCGACGTGGAAGTCGGTATCATAAAAGGGGAAAGACTGCAGCAGTTCTTCATCACCGCCGCAGACGGGAAGTTTCTGCTGGCAGGTGTCAACCGAGGGATGGTCCCGCTGCGGATTCGTCGCCTCGGTTACGCAATGCAGTTTCTCGATGTCGATGCGCGACTTCCTTCCTCTGCTGCGCTCGAGATAGTTCTGAAAAGCGTCGCCAGCGAGCTTGAGGAGGTGACGATCGCGGCAAATGACCAGGTCAAGCTGCGCGAGTTCTTCGAGCACAAGCAACAGCGTGCGAGCTTCGGGCGATTCCTCTTGCAGCACGAGATCCGTCAGCTCGGACCGATAAATCCCAGTGACCTGTTCCGCAACATTCCGGGCGTTGTTGTTGCCACGGCGTCCGGGGGTAATACTCTGCGGATCCGGGGTTGTCAGCCGATGGTTTGGCTGGACGGGCAGCGCGTGCCGGGCGCAGAGCTTGATGAAGTCATTCACCCCTCGGAGATAGCGGCGATCGAGTTCTATCCGTCCAACGCCGGGATTCCCGCGCAGTATATGGAGCGCGGAAATCGCCTTTGCGGTTCGGTGCTGGTCTGGACCAGAACGCAGTAGCAGGCGCGGAAATCCCGCACAAAAAAAGGCCTCCCGAATCCGGGAGGCCTTTTTCTTCCTGCTTGATGCCAGTCTTTACCGCACTCCGCAGACCGCCGCGCCCGGGTACGTCACCGCCGCAGTCGGCTTCGAGTCCCAGTACATTCTGGTTGTGAAGTCGTCGGCACCCTGGCGAGCGATTGCTGCATCCAGGTTTGCGGAGTTCACCGAAGCTTCCCTGATTGAATACTCATACCGGCGAGGCACCGTCCCGATTACAGCAGCGGGTCCAGGCTTCACCGTCTCGGGAACGCAGGTCCGGCGCCACTCAGACCATGCCTCGACGCCGTCAGAATAAAGAGCGATCCATTTCTGAAGCGCGATTTGTCGCATGCCAGCCGTGCCGGGCGTGTAGGCGATCCCCGGTGTAGCGAGGAAGGCAGCGATAGCCGTGGCGTCGGTTACTCCCCACTGAGCCATCGAGGCTTGAATTCCCTGGTTGTAGTACGTTGCCGCTGTTCCAGTAGTAATCCAGCCTCGTTCCGCCGCCTCGGCCAGAATGAAGGAGATCTCGGCGTAAGTCATAATAAACGACGGGAACCTCGCTCCGGTGAGCGGCGTACAGCCGGCCGCTGCCGGGCAGAACCGGGAGGTGGAATAAAACACCCTTCCCGGGCGCGAGGAGGTGAGAGAGTAAGTAGCCGCGTCCGACGCCGTCAGCCCATTCGGCATTCCGGCGTACTTCGCAGGGTTAGCGGGACACCCGGTCGCAGCGGGGTTTTGCCAGCACAGCGTCGGCTGGGCATAGACGGGGATACGCGGATCGTTGAATGGAAGCATCTGGTTCATTAGCGTTTGCGACAGACGGTGATCATCGCGTGTGCGATTGTTGGCCGCCCAGGGGTTGTCATAAACTCCATCCCCCGGCCAGTTCATGAGGGCGTTATCGGCATTCGACGCGATCAGTCCTCCAGGAGCAGCGATCGCCGCAGCGAGTTGCGCCTGTGCGGTCGCCGGGTCCACGTTGGCCAGGCGCATCGCATGTCTCGCACGTAGAGAGTTACCGAACCGCTGCCAGCGCAAGCGATTGCCGCCATAAATGGGGTCTGCGCTTCCTACAGGTGATAGCTTACTCGCTGCGCTTGCACCCGCGGCCATGGCATTCACAGCCGCGGTCAGATCAGCAAAAAGACCGGTGTAGATATCCTTTTGCGCGTCGTACGCGGGCTGGAGTGTCGCGTCCGCGGCATCTCCTTTCAGAGCCTGGGAGTAAGGAACGTCGCCCCAGACATCGGTGACGTAGCCGAATATGAGGCTGCGCATGACCTGCGCCGGGCCCCATAACATCTCCTGCTGATCCGGCTTTGAGACGTCGATAACAGCCTGGAAGTTTTTAAGCTCCAGGGCGTACGTGTTGATGAAGCTGGCATCGGTAACGGTGCCATCAAGTCTCAGATACTGGTCCTCATCCGGGTACTGAACCTCAGCGAGATGCTGAGTGGTGAGGGTCGGGCCGACCATGTTCAGTGGAGTCCGCCCGAAGTAGCGCTGCATGGAAACGCGCGTGGCATAAGTGAACACCGGTGCCGGCGGCGCCGACGTCGGGTTATTCGGGTCCGTGTTGATCTTTGTCAGCTTATCGGGGTTGCATGCGCCCAATCCGAGCAGCACGACCGCACCGAGGCTGGCGAGTCTTCTATCCGTCATTTTCGTCATAGCTCCAGTGAGGGTGTGTTACGGAACGATGCGGAGGTTGAACCCGATGCTGCGTGGATTCGGCGACATGTTAACCTCGATGCCCTGATCGTTCCTGCTGCTGTAAGCAAACTCTGGATCGATGTTCGGAACGTTCGTCCACATCTTGAGATTCCGGCCGGTGAACGCGATGGTCGCACCATGAGCGCCCATGAGTCTGTTCGCCCAGCTCTCAGGAAGGTTGTATGACAGACGCAGCTCACGAAACTTCACGTAACTCGCGTCGTAGACGTACCGCTCCGTGTATCCGAACAGGCCGTGATAATACTCCTCGGCGGTGATCCTGGTGGTGTTGGGCTGACCCGTCGCGACATCGATTCCCTGGACGAGTACGCCTGGATCGTCCCAGTCATTCTCACGTCCGGGTACGGTGCTCGCGAGCACGCCGGCGTACTCACCGAACATATTGGTGACGCTGTAGAGTTTACCGCCGTGGCGGGCGTCAAGCAGCGTGTTGATGGAGAAATTGCCGAAGCTGATTTGGTTACCCCAACCACCGGTCCATTTCGGCTGGATATTGCCAAGCACCGAGAGGCTGTTCTCCCTGAGCGGGAAGCCATCCTCGACCTGAATGTTGCCGGCGGCATCGCGCAGGTATCTGTAGCCGCGAATCGCGCCGTATGGCTCGCCTTTCCGAGCCTCAACCACCACGTCGCCGAAGCCGCCCGTTGCAAGGACGATCGTTTGGACATCGGGAGCAAGGTCGACGACCTTGCTGCGATTATGAGCAAAGTTCAACGTGGTGGTCCACCTGAGCCCGGTCGGTGACTGAATGGGGCTGATCGTCAGCAGCGTCTCGATTCCCTTGTTGCTGATTTCACCAGCGTTGACCCACTTCTTGTCGAAGCCGCTGGCACCGGAGATCTCCACGTCGAAGATCTGGTTGCGCGTTGATTTGCTGTAGGCGCTGAAATCCAGGCTCACCCTGTTGTCGAACAGGGCCAGCTCGGCACCTACCTCGTCAGAGCGCGTGATTTCAGGTTTCAAATCGGGGTTGGCCAATCTGGTGTCCAGACTGAACTGCGGTGAAGTGCCGAATCTATTGGCATTGCCGATAAAAACGGGTACCAGTGAATAGACCGGAGCATCACTGCCAACTTTGGCCGATGCAGCGCGGATCTTGAGGGCGCTGATGAACCTGCTCTGCAGGCCGGGAATAGCATCCGTCACCACCACGGAAGTGTTGACTGACGGATAGAAGTACGAGTTGGCGCCGAGCGGAAGCGTAGACGACCAGTCGTTGCGCGCCGTTCCCTCGATAGTCCACCAATTCTTGACCGTGAAGGCGGCGGAGCCATACAGGCCCTGCACCTGCCGACGCTGGATCGTTTGGTCAATAGATGGTGCGATCGCCGCGTTGGCCGGATTATAAACGCCCGCCACCAGGAGGCCAGGTGTCTGCTGACTGTTGGTGTTGAAATACTCGCGCCGCAGGTTGCCACCAGCGACGGCGTTCAGATCCAGCCAGCTGGAAAGCCGGCGGTTGCCGGTAAAGGTCAGGTCCGTGTTGTTGTCGTTTCTGTAATCGTTGGCAAAGCGGAACCCGCCGTTGTACGCCTGGTTGACGTACGACTCGGCGCCACGCGCGTAAAGCTGCTGGATTCCCATCCGGTAAATATCCGAGCCGGTCCGCAGCATGGCGTTCAGACCTTCAGCCAGCTGATAGTTCAGAGACACCGATCCGATCACGCGATCGCGATCGTCCAGCTGCGGGTTTTCCGCCATGACCCAGAACGGGTTGTTATGATAGCTGTAGTTCCAGTTGAACTCGCGCGTGGCGGGTCCACCGTTCGCGAGTCCGCCCTGCGCCCAATTCCTGAGCGACTCAGTGTTGATCTGCCGGCCATACCAGTTGAACATCGACTGGAGCGGGTTACGGCCTGAGTAGCCGACGCCCGGACGGTTGCGTCCGGAGTTGCGAATGTATTGTACGGATCCGTCTGCGGTCAGCTTCTCGTTTGCGCGGAATGTACCGCTGAGAGACGCGGTCCGCCGCTGGAACAGGTTGTTCGGAAAAACTCCATTGATGTTGTCAGCGCCCAGCGAAAGGCGGCCAAACGAGCGCTCAGTGCCGCCGCTCACGCCCACCGTCGTTGACCCTGTAACACCGGTCCGGAAGAAATCCTTGACGTTATCCGGGTGAGCAATCCACGGCGTCGCAGTGCAGTTGGCGCTACCCGCACCCGGGCTGTCGAACTGACAAATCAACCGTCCGTCGAGCCGCGGGCCCCAACTCTCGTCGGTGCCGTCGTTGATGCCGCCGTAGTTTCCATCCACCCACTCGAACGCGCCTCCGGAACCCTGACCATACAGGTTCTGGAAATCGGGGAGAAGCGCCGGCTTCTCGAAAGTGAGATTGCTGTTGATCTCCGTGCGCATGCGTCCAGCCGTGTTGCCGCCCTTGCGCGTGGTGATCAGGATGACACCGTTCGCCGCACGCGATCCGTAAATGGCCGCCGCGTTGGGACCCTTGAGCACGCTCAGCGTTTCAATGTCGTCCGGGTTGATGTCGTTTAGCGCGTTGCCGTAATCGAACGAGGTATTGGTGCCGACGAAGGCGGCGCCGCCACGGTTGGCGTTCGATACGGCTACTCCGTCCACGACGAACAGCGGCTGGTTATTGCCGGTGATCGAGTTCTGACCGCGGATGATAATGTTGGTCGAGCCGCCCTGTGTGCCAGGTGACGTGATCGCGACACCAGAGACCTTGCCCTCAAGCTGCTGCACCACGTTCTGAGCGCGAGTCTCGTTGAGCTCCGTTGAACTGATCTGCTGTTGGGCCGTTCCGAGTTTGCTCTTCTCTCGCGTCAAGCCCAAAGCGGTGACGACCACGCCTTGCAGCTCTGTCGCGGCGGCGGAGAGACTGAAGTTCTGAACCACCGGTGCACCACTGAGCGTTACTTGCGCCGAGCTCGGCTGAAAACCGAGACGACGGGCGGTGACCGTCACCGTCCTTCCGTTTGCGCTCGCCGGCACGGTAAAGTTGTACCGACCTTGGTCATCCGTGAATCCGCCGACTTGCAACGAGGGAATACTCACGCTCGCGCCTACCACTGCTGCTCCACCGGTCCCAGTTACCTGGCCACTGATGGTCGTTCCCTGCGCCTGAGCAAGTGCCGGGACAACCCCGAGCATCAGGCCAGCAATCGCAAGGAAGCGAGAGATCTTACCTGTCATTCCCATACAACACCTCGCAGAAAGTGAAACTGGGATGAGACGTGTCGCGTATGGCAGGAGCGATCTAGTCATCGCTCCCGCCTACCGACTATGTGGGTTGCATCACGATCGATCGCGCGAAGCAAGATCACAGCGCGCGCCTGTGATGCAGAAGACAAATACCCGAGGCTCCCCGCCAGGGAGGTCTCGGGATTTACCTGATATTCGAGTAACATAGGCCACGTGCGACAAATCTGTCAACCAAGGGTTTAAATCGTGTGTTCCCACCGGTCCCGGTCCCACGACGGACGGAAGGTCGCTGAGATAGGTCGGGGCCGACGCATATCGGATGCGGCAAAAGATGCAAAAAAGGCGGAGCCACGGCTCCGCCTTTCACATCTGCGCTTCTTTATCCCGTCAGGCCGCTGATGCTTTCTCGGTGACGACACGCACCTGGTTGTTCAATACCTGCATGAACCCGCCGCTGACATTGAATCGGCGGCCGGATCCGCCGCCGATGCGAAGCTGACCCTGTCCAAGCAGCGCCATAAGAGGGGCATGATCGGTAAGAATCCCAACCTCTCCGTCGTAGGCCGGAGCGACGACGGAATCCGTCTCGCCCTCGAACAGCACCGCTTCCGGTGAGATCACCGATACTTTGAGCATCGCTTAGGCGTTGGAGAGCTTCTGGGCAGTCTCGACCACTCCGTCGATCCCGCCCTGCATGAAGAACGCCTGCTCCGGATACTGATCGAACTCGCCGGCCACGAGTCGCTCGAACGACGAGACCGTCTCCTCGAGCTTCACGTACGCGCCTTTGATTCCGGTGAACTGCTCGGCAACCGAGAACGGCTGCGACATGAAGCGCTGAATTCTGCGCGCTCTGCCGACGACGAGCTTGTCCTCTTCGGACAGTTCGTCCATTCCCAGAATCGCGATGATGTCCTGAAGCTCCTTGTAACGCTGCAGAATCCGCTGCACATCGGTCGCTACCTTATAGTGGCGATCCCCAATGAACTGCGCGTCGAGAATTCGCGAGGATGAAGCGAGAGGATCGACCGCGGGGTAAATACCCAGCTCGGTGATCGCGCGCGACAACACGACGGTCGCGTCGAGGTGCGCGAACGCCGTCGCCGGCGCCGGATCGGTGATGTCGTCAGCAGGAACGTAGATCGCCTGCACCGACGTGATCGATCCGTTCTTGGTCGAAGTGATGCGCTCCTGCAGATCCCCCATCTCCGTCGCCAGCGTCGGCTGATACCCCACCGCGCTCGGCATGCGTCCCAGCAGCGCGGACACTTCGGAACCGGCCTGCGTGAAGCGGAAGATGTTGTCGATGAAGACCAGCACGTCGGCGTTCTCGACATCGCGGAAATACTCGGCGACAGTCAGACCGCTCAGACCGACGCGCAG
>WNGI01005978.1_pt1 | contig 12886 bp, 16 predicted proteins | sample 5400621 | NCBI WGS metagenome assembly WNGI01 (sample SAMN13153374, study PRJNA577476) | soil metagenome | isolation source: 20 cm soil or saprolite under Garry oak tree replicate 1 | place: USA:California | collected 2016-06-15 | reverse complement strand
CGCCGGCGACCTCGCCGCAGACGACGCGGGCGGTCGCGCCCTCGGCCGTCTTCGCCTGCGGGATGTCGTCCCGCTTCACCTCGCGGTAGCGCGGGTCCATCATCTTGTGGCGCGCGGGGAGGTTCGCCCAGAGCTGGAACCCCCACATCCGGCCCTCGCGGTCGCCCTTCGGCATCTCCTGGTGGATGATGCCGCTGCCGGCCGTCATCCACTGCACGTCCCCCGACCCGATGACACCGCGGTTCCCGAGGCTGTCCCCGTGCTCCACGTCGCCCGCCAGCACGTACGTGATCGTCTCGATACCGCGGTGCGGGTGCCAGGGGAACCCGCGGACGTACTCGGCCGGGTCGTTCGAGCGGAAGTCGTCGAGGAGGAGGAACGGGTCGAGCTGCGGCACTTCGTGGTAGCCGAACACCCGCTTCAGGTGGACGCCGGCGCCTTCGATGGTCGGCTTTGCCTTCCAGACCTTCTTGATCCTGCGGACGTCAGCCATCGTCGCCTCCTGCGCACGGGAGTGCCATGACCGGCCGTCCCGCTCAAGCCAGGGGGTCTAGCGAAACGCCGGAATCACGTGCTGCCCGAACAGCTCGATCGACCTGGTCACCTTGTCGGGCGCGATGTCGTACGGCTGCATCAGGCAGAGGAGCTGGTCGCAACCCGCCTCGCGGTAGCGCTTCACCTTCCGGATGCAGGTCTCGGGGTCGCCCACGATGACGGCGTCCATGTCGTCCAGGAGCGGGAAGGTGACGTCGCTCAGGTTGAGCGCGCGCAGCATGCGCGTGTAGTCGTAGCTGCCGAGCTCGCGCCCCTCCTGCCAGGCGGCGACCGAGCCGATCAGCTCGATGCTCCGGCGGAAGTACCACAGGACGGACTCGGCGGCGTTCTGGCGCGCCTCCGCGTCGGTCTCGGCGCAGTGGACCATGGTGAAGGTGGCGGCGCGGTCGTTGATGAACTTGCCGGCGGGCCGCGCCTCCTTGAGGCCGTTTCGATAGAGCGCGATCCGGCTCGCCAGCTCCTCGGGCGGCACGCCGATCGTGAAGGAGAGGAGGCCGAGCCCCTTCCGGCCCGCGATCTCGTGGCTCGCGGGGCTGGTCGAGGCCATCCACAGGGGCGGGTGCGGCTTCTGGAGCGGCTTCGGCAGCACGCGCCGCGGCGGGACGTGGAAGTGCGTTCCCTCCCAGGAGAACACGTCGGTGGTCCACGCGCCGACGATCACGTCGAGCGCCTCCTCCCACATGCCCCGCGTCTCGTTCGGGTCGATGCCGAAGCCCTCGAGCTCGTCGCGCGTCGCGGAGCGGCCGGTACCGAACTCGAGGCGCCCGTCGCACACGCAGTCGAGCAGGGCGGCCATCTCGGCGGCGCGGATCGGGTGGTTGTAGGGGAAGGGCAGGAGGCGGACGCCGTGCCCGATGCGGATCGTCTTGGTGCGCGCGGCGACCGCGCCGTACAGCACCTCGGGCGCGGAGCAGTGCGAGAACTCGGAGAGGAAGTGGTGCTCGACGGTCCAGAAGTGCGAGAACCCGACCTGCTCGCCCAGCACGGCCTGGTCGATCACCCGATGGTACGCGTCGCGCTCGCTCCGCGCGTGCCACGGGGCGGCGACCGGGATCTCGTAGAAGAGGCCGAAGTCCAAACGAGCGTTTGTTTACACGGGCGCGCCGCTCGTGACAAGGAGAATCGCATGGGCAGACTCGACGGCAAGGTGGCGATCGTGACCGGCGGCGCCTCGGGCATCGGGGCGGCGACCGCCCGCCGGTTCGTCGCGGAGGGCGCACGGGTCGTGATCGCCGACCTGAACGACGAGGCGGGCGAGGGCGTGGCGCGCGGGCTAGGCGCGGCCGCCGCCTACCGGCACGCCGACGTGCGGCCGTCGCCTTCGCGCGCGAGCGCTTCGGCGGGCTCGACGTGATGCACAACAACGCGGCGATGAGCGGCGGCGGCTACGTGGCGGAGATCGAGCCCGAGGTGTGGGAGCAGAGCCTCCGGGTCATGCTGACCGGCGTCTTCTACGGCATGCGCGCCGCCATCCCGGCGCTGCTCGCGCGCGGCGGCGGCTCGATCATCAGCACGTCGTCGGTCGAGGGCTTCTTCGGGGAGATGCTGGCGGCGCCTTACTGCACGGCCAAGGCCGGCATCATCAACCTGACGCGCACGGTCGCCCTCGAGTACGGGCGGAAGAACATCCGCGCCAACTGCATCTGCCCTGGCGCGGTGGACACGCCAATGCTGGGGCTGCTCGCGCAGGTGAGCCCTCGCTCGCGAGAGGATCTCGCCGCCCAGCATGCGCTCGGGCGCATCCTCCGGCCCGAGGAGATCGCGAACGTGGCGCTCTTCCTCGCCAGCGACGAGTCCTCCGCGATCACGGGCGCGGCGATCGTGGCCGACGGCGGGCTCACGTGCGGGCTCGGGATCACGGGGCTGCCGCCGTACGGCGGCTAGCAACCCCCGCGCCGGTATCGCGGGAGCCCGGGCAAGCTGGTATCAGGGCCCCAATATGGCGATCGCGCCCCGCATGGCGTTGGCGGCCTCGCCGGCGAAGGCGACGCTCCGCGCGCTGCTCAGCCAGCACGCAACCCGGCTCGGCCTCACGGCGTCCGCCATCGACGTGATCGTCGCGCGCTCGCAGATCACGCACTGGCGGGCCGATCAGCAGATCTTCGCGGCCGACGACGCGCACGACCTCGTCAACTTCCTGGTCTCCGGAGCGGTGAAGGTCCTCTGCCAGGGCCGCCGCGGCGTGCCGGTGCTGGTGCAGATCGTGCGGCCGGGCCAGTTCTTCGGCCTGGCGTCCCTCTTCGACCGCCCCGGCCGGCGCCAGTTCTCGGCGGTGGCGCACGCGCCCGCCGTGGTGGCGATGATGAGCCAGGAGGTCATGAACGGCGTCGTCGCCGGTCTGCCGGCCGGCCGCGCCCTCCAGCTCATGGCGTACAGCTGGCGGGCGCTCTCGTGGCTGCTCTACGAGAAGTGCCTGCTCCTCACCATGCCGCTCCGGGATCGGCTCGTGCACGAGCTCGAGATCCTCGCCCACGACTTCGGGCAGCCGGATCCGGCGGGCGTGCTCATCGATCTGCCGCTCACGCAGGCCGACCTCGCGGAGCTGGTAGTGGGCTCGCGCGCCAAGGTGAGCCGCTGCGTGGCGGATCTGCGCCGGGCCGGGAAGCTCGAGGTGTCGGGGCGCCGTCTCATCCTCACCCGTCGCTTCGCGCGCCACTGAGAGTGTGCCCTCGGGCACACGGGACGCGCTTCTCGTGTGTCGTTCGGCACCGCGCCGCGTTCCGGCCCCTCGCTCCCCTTGGTACATGACTGTTCCCATGGAAGACATCACGCAGGAGCTGACCAAGCTGGTAGCGAAGACGCTGAAGGTTTCGCCGGATCAGCTGCGGCCCGAGGCCGACCTCGTCACCGACCTGGGTGCCGACTCGCTCGCCGTGGTCGAGCTGATGATGGCGCTCGAGGAGCGGCTCGGAGTGCGCATCGAGGACGAGGAGGCCGAAGGGCTCCGCACCTTCGGCGACGCGCTCACCCTCGTGCGCGCCAAGCTCGCGGCCTAGCGCCGATGCCCGGCGCGGCCGTGCTCGGCACCGGCTTCGCGGTGCCCGAGCACGAGGTATCCAACCATGACCTCGAGGCACGGCTCGACACGTCCGATGCGTGGATCGTGTCGCGGACGGGCATCCGGACCCGCCGCACGCTCGACGGCTCGGGCCTCGCGACCTCGGACCTGGCGGTCGCCGCGGCGCGGATGGCGCTCGCGCGCGCGGGGGTCGAGCCCTCGAGCCTCGACCTCGTCATCGTGGCGACCTGCTCCGGGGACTACCCGATCCCCTCGACCGCCTGCCTCGTGCAGGCGGCGCTCGAGGCGCGGCGCGCGGCGGCCTTCGACCTGAACGCGGCCTGCTCGGGCTTCATCTACGGGCTCACGCTCGCCGACCACGCGCTCGCGACCGGCGCGGTGAGCCGCGTGCTCCTGATCGGCGCCGACGCGCTCACCCGGCACGTCGACTGGGAGGATCGCACGACCGCCATCCTCTTCGGTGACGGCGCCGGCGCCGTGGTCCTCGGCCGCGGCGGCGGCCTCGTGGGGACGCACCTCGGCGCCGACGGCCGCCGGGCCGGCGATCTTTGCATTGCGGCGGGCGGCTCGCGCCACCCGGTCGACGAGGAGGCGATCGCGGCCCGCCTGCACAAGATCGCCATGAACGGCCCCGAGGTGTTCCGGGCCGCCGTCGAGGCGATGGCCGACGCCCTCGCCGCGGCGTCCGAGCGCGCCGGGGTGCGGCCGACCGAGCTGCGCTGGGTCTTCGCGCATCAGGCGAACGCGCGCATCCTGCGCGGCGTGGCGGAGCGGCTCGGCGTCACGCTCGCCGCCTTCCGCATGAACCTCGAGCGCTACGGCAACACGGGCGCCGCCTCCATCCCGATCGCGCTCGCCGAGGCGGACACGGCCGGCCACCTCGTGCCCGGCGACCTGATCGGCTTGACCGCCGCGGGCGCCGGCCTCACCTGGGGCGCGGCGATCCTCCGTTGGAGCCGAGGCGGGGCATGAGTCGCCGTGTCGTCGTCACCGGACTCGGCATGGTGACGCCGCTCGGCGTCGGCGTGCCTGCGAACTGGGAGGCTGTGTGCGCGGGGCGCTCGGGCATCGGCCCGATCACCCGCTTCGCCAGCGAGGGCTTCCCGTGCCGGATCGCGGGCGAGGTGCGTGGCTTCCGCCCCGAGGACTGGGTGGACCGGCGCGAGCGAGATCGCATGGACCTCTTCATCCTCTACGCGATCGCGGCGGCGGCCGAGGCGGTGCGCGACGCCCGGCTGGAGGTGAGCGAGGAGATCGCCGATCGGGTGGGTGTCGTGCTGGGCGTCGGCATCGGCGGGCTCCCCGGCATCGAGCAGAACCACAGCGCCCTCACCGCGGGCGGCCCGCGGAAGGTCTCGCCCTATTTCATCCCGGCCGTGATCGGGAACCTCGCCCCGGGCCAGATCGCCATTCGCCTCGGCGCGCGCGGCGTCAACATGACGACCACCACGGCCTGCGCCTCGGGCGCGCACGCGATCGGCGAGGCGTTCGAGATGATCCGGAGCGGCCGGCAGGACGTGGTCGTGACGGGCGGTGCCGAGGCGGCCATCACGCCCACGGCGATCGCGGGCTTCGGCGTGATGCGCGCCCTCGCCCGCTGGGACGGCGCGCCGGAGGCGGCGTCGCGGCCCTTCGACGCGCGCCGCTCGGGGTTCGTCCTCGGCGAGGGCGCCGCGGTGCTCGTGCTCGAGGCGGAGGAGGTCGCGCGACAACGGGGCGCGCCGGTGCGTGCGGAGGTGCTCGGCTACGGCGCCAGCGCCGACGCCCATCACATCACGCAGCCCCCACCGGACGGGAGCGGGGCGCAGCGGGCGATCCGCGCCGCCCTGGCCGCGGCCGGGGTCGGGCCGGACGCCGTGCAGCACGTGAACGCGCACGGGACCTCGACCCGACAGGGCGACATCGCCGAGACGCGCGCGCTCCACGCCGTCTTCGGCGCGCATGCGCGGAGCCTCGCGGTGAGCGCGACCAAGTCGATGACGGGCCACCTGCTCGGCGCCGCCGGGGCGGTGGAAGCGATCTACACCGTGCTGGCTCTGCGCGAGCAGACCGTCCCGCCCACCATCAACCTGGACGAGCCCGATCCGGAGTGCGACCTCGACTATGTGGCGCAGGGCGCCCGCCGGGCGCGCCTCGAGGTAGCGCTCTCGAACTCCTTCGGCTTCGGCGGCACGAACGCCGCGCTCGTCTTCGGGGCGGCGGCGTGACCCGGACCTGCCTGCACTGCGTGCTCGCCCGCGTGCTGCGCGCGGAGGCCGATGCGCTTCGCGAGCTCGGCCTCGAGGTGCGGCTCGGGCTGTCCGAGCCGGTCCTCCTGCCGGCGGCCGGCGCGGCGACGTACCGCACCGTGCGGGCGCTTCTCCGCGCGGCGATGGCGGATGCCGCCGGCCCCCGCATCCGGCTCGCGGTGGTCGATCAGCCGGGCAAGAGCCATGTCGAGGTCACGGCCGCGTTCGCCGTCGCGCGCCGCACGCGCGTGCTGTCCTGCGCCTTCCCGCGCCACGACCCCCAGGCCCTCGCCGGAGGCTTCGCGGAGCACGGCGCGCCCGAAGCTGCGGTGCCGTCGCCGATCTGAGGCCGTGCGCGGAGCCCGTGGCGGCGGTCACGCGGCTCGCGCGTGCATGCCGAACGAGGCCACCCGTGGCCGCACCAGCCGGGCGAAGTCGGCGTACGCCATGCGGACCGTCTGCTCGTGCGTGCCGGCGTTGAACGAGATGTCCTTGTCGCGCGTGAGCGCCTCCTCGACCCAGACGGGAAAGCCGTAGAGGTTGCCGAATGGCGGCATCGCGCCGGCCGCGCACTGGGGAAAGAGACCGGCGAACTCCGCCTCGGTCGCGAGGTGCAGGTCGAGCTTCCCGGCGGCCGCGCCGAGCTGTCCCAGGTCGACTCGCTGCGGGGCCGACAGGACGGCCATCAGGAACTCTCCGCCCGCGCGGACGATCACGACCTTCGCCATTTCCCGACCCGGCACGTGCTGGGCGGCGGCCACCTCCTGCGCCGTGAAGGCCTGCAGGTGCGAGCGAACCTCGTAGGCCGCCCCGTTCGCGTCGAGGAACTCCTTGAGCTTGGCGAGAATCGGCATCGTCGGTTCCTCCTCTCGGGTTCTCATAGCACTGCTCGCGACGCCGACCAGCTCAGGCGTGCCAGATCCTGCCCGTACCGCTCACCAGGTCGGCCAGCGACGTGATCTCGATCCGCCACGGCGTGAGCCGCAGGACGCCGAAGGTGGGATCCTCCTTGCCGCGGGGCCAGAACGCGATCGGGTCGTAGCCGATGGGCGGAGGAATGGAAGCGAAGAGGTCCCAGAGGCGCGCCTTGTCGGCGGGGTCGTCGGCCCACTCGGCGCGGCAGTCGACGTAGACCTGCTGGAGGTCGCCGCTCGCGTAGCAAAGCGAGACGTGCGGGTTCGCGGCGAGGTGCCTCGTCTTGAGCGTGTGGCGTCCGGTCAGGATCCAGCCGGTCCGTCCTTCCCAGAGGGGATGGAGGATGCGTGACCGCGGGCGCCCGCGGCGGTCGACGGTGGCCACGTTGCACCACACGATCTGGCGGACGCGCGCCAGGAAGTCCTTCTCGATGTCGGCAAACGCGGAGACTTTCATGCGATCGCTCCTTCCCTTCTCATCCGGCCCGGAGCCAGGCGAAGCCGCGCGCGCGGCGCAGCCCTCGGTCGAACGTGTAGGTGGTGGTTGCCCCGGCCTGCTTCGCGATCTGCCCGATCAGATGGTCGTTGAAGTCGGCCCGACCGCGCTTGAAGAGATCGAGGGCCGCGCGCACCAGGCCCCGGTACTCGAGGGTGAAGGCCGGGTCGTTCCACAGCGTCTCGACTGCCTGCGCGAGGCCCCCTCTGGGGAGCCGGTAGATGCGGCGGAGGACGAGCGCCGTCTCGGCGAGGACGACGGCGCTGATGAAGACGGTCTCGCCGGCAGCGATCGCGCCGGCGACGACACGGCTCGCCGCCCGCGACTGTCCCGGATCGTCTCGCTGGTAGAGATGGCGGACGAGGACGTTGGTGTCGAGGGCGATCACCGCCGCCTGCCGCGCCGCACGGCGCGCGCGAACCGTCGCGCGACCGAATCCTCGACGGCCCGCTCCATGTCCTCGACGCTCGCGTGCGCGCCCGGCTTGACGAGCCGGTCGCAGACGCCTTGCGCCGACGACCTTGTCCGAATCGGCTTCAGCTTGTAGCTGCCGCGCCCGTCGGCCACGAACCCCACGTGGTCACCGGTCACCAGCCCGAGGTCGTCCCGGACCCGTTTGGGGATGGTGAGCTGTCCCTTGCTCGTGATGGTCGCCTTGACCATAGTGTTTCCTTACCTCAGTCGATAAGGTAAGGAAAGGGCTTTCGGTGATATGCGAAGTGGCGGTTTGCTATTCTTCCGCCGTGCATAGGAGCCCACCATTGCACGTCCTTCACTTCTTCGTGGATGAGACGGGCCTCGACGCCAGATCCCGCTTCGCCGCTGTGGCCTGTATCATCGTGGATGACGCAGAGCGGATCAGACAGGAGATCGACGCCCTCCGGGAGAGCCTTGTCCATGATCCGTTTCTTGACGACAGGACAGTGCGGACGCTGAGGCGCAAGGGATTTCACTTCACGGACGATCCCGCCGAGGTAAGGAGCAAGTTCATCGACCTCTTAATGACGTTGACCTTCGAGGCGTATGTCTGCTTCGTAGAGAAGCCGACGCCCTTCGATCCGCGTGCGTGGCTGGACAGGCTTTTGGGGAGGCTGATCTTCGAGCGGCTACGAGCTAATCGCTCCCACGCCGTCCACCTGTGCATCGAGCAGACCGACAGCAAGAAGCAGAGGCGCCTGACCGAGGTTCGCGAGGTAGTAGCGCGCTGCGCCGCGCGCGTACGGCGTGAGCGTGGCGGCCTGCCCATCGCCCCGGCGGTCCGGTGCACTGGGAAGGACGAGCCATGCCTGGCGGTCGCTGATTACGCATGTGGTATCGTCCGTGAGTATCTTGAAGCTCGGGATGATCGAACGAAGACGTACCCACGGCGCAACCTCGCTCGCCTGCGCCCGAAGCTGCGCGTGATCCACGACTACGCGACCGATAAGTTCTACACGCGCAAGCACCCGCTGCCTTGATGACCGGTTTGACGAACCCGGCGCCGCGGTCTACAAGCCGCTCGGGGCCTCTAGGGGATACCGAGTCGGGCGTGACTTCGCGTCCGCTGTAGAGAGAATTACTAGCTAGCTGTGCCTATCTCCAGAGGCCCCGCCTTCGGCATGGTTGTGGTGGTGCATGGAACACGTCAAGTTCGATCAGATTCGGAACGACGAAGACCTGGCGCGGAACTTCGGGTGCAAGGTCAACGACCTGCGCCGGTTGACGGAAGGGGACCAGAGGCTCCTCTACTTGACGATTCGGATTCCTAAGAGGGGCGCAGCAAGGCGAGGCCAGTACCGGATCGTCTACAAGGCGCTGGACCAGACGCTGCGTCTGCTGCAGAAGAACCTCGCCAGCAGCATCGCGGCTCGAGTCACCTTCGCTGACCACGTCCAAGGCTTCGTCGCGAGGCGATCCATCGTTACGAACGCGCGGCGGCACCTAGCGAGGAAGTACGTCCTCACCGCGGACATTGAGAACTTCTTCGAGTCCATAACAATCGAGCGGGTTGCCGCAGCATTCCGTGGCCTGGGCTGTCACGAGGGTGTTGCGCAGACCCTCGCGACGTTGGCGACGTTGAACGGACACCTCGTCCAAGGCTCAAGCGCGAGTCCGGTGCTCGCGAACCTCGTGTGCGAAGGTATGGACGCGGATCTGCTGGCTCTGGGCGGGTCCTACGACTGCACGTTCACTCGGTACGCGGACGACATTACCCTGTCGGGCGACGAGAGAGTGCCGTCGGGTGAGGAGATCGCGGATGTCCTTGCAAGGCACGCCTTCGTGCTTCGGGACGGTAGGGTTCGAGTGCTTCGCAGGGGGCGGAGGCAGTACGTGACCGGGCTGTCGGTCTTCGACGCGGAGCGACCCCGCATTCCACGGGTGCACAAGCGACGCCTTCGCCTGCTGCTACATTATGCAAGCAAGCACGGTCTTGAAAAGCACTTCGAGCGGATAGGAATCGAGCCCGAGAACCGGTACCGGGAGCTGCGGCGGATGGAGGGCTGGATTCAGTTCATGCGCTCCGTTGAGCCACGGAGAGCTGCGGAGTTCGCGGCGCAGCTAGACGACGCGCGGGCAGCCGACGCAAGAGGACTCCCCAAGTAGACCCAGCAGCGGCTTGTGGGTGGGGCCAGCACCGTGCGCTGTGGCCGGCAACCGCACCTTCGCGTGCGGGCGCCGTGGACCGAAACGCCAACTTGGACGCTCGATGTCATCCGAGCGGTGGCTTTCCAGGTTCGAGTTCGTCCCGTAACTTGTACTTCTCCACCCGCTGCGTCGCGGTCTTGGGGAGCGACGCGCGGAACTCCCACAGGCGCGGCACCTGGAACTTCGCCAGCCGCTCCGCCGCAAACGCACGTAGCTCCTCTGCCGTCACCGGCTCCTTCGCCACCACGAACGCCTTGATCTCCTGCCCGAGCACCGGATCCGGCACGCCGATCACCGCTACCTCGGCGACGCGCGGATGCTCGCGCAGCGTCTTCTCGATCAGCACCGACGACACGTTCTCGCCGCCGCGCCGGATGACGTCGCGCTTGCGGTCGACGAAGTAGAGCCAGCCGTCCTCGTCGACGAAGCCGAGGTCGCCGGTCAGGAACCAGCCGTCCCGCAAGGCGGCCGCCGTCGCCTCGGGGTCGCGGAAGTACGCCGACAGGCGCGCGGGCGAGCGCACCGCGATCTCGCCCGCCCGGCGCGGCGGGAGCGCGCGGCCCTCGTCGTCGAGGATGCGGAGCTCGACGCCGGGGACCGGCGGGCCGCACGAGCCGGGGCGCCAGGCGGCGCCGAGGGGCGTGATGGTGACCACGCCGGCATCGGTCGAGCCGAAGCACTCGGCCACGTGCGCCACGCCGAAGCGGCGCATGACCTGGTCGCGGATGGGTGCCGCGCCCAGGCCCAGGATGACGCGCAGCCGGCTGGTTTGCTCCAGCGCCGACGGCGCGCGCGTCAGCAGCATGGCGAGGATGGTGCCCAGCGTGTAGAGCACCGTCGCGCCTGTCCGGTGGACGAGCGGCCAGAACTCGGAGGCGTGGAACGCCTGCGGGAAGGCCACCGTGCCGCCGGCGTGGAGCGCCGTCTGCACCGCGCCCCAGGCGTTGCCGTGGAAGAGCGGCGTGACGGCGAGGAGCACGTCGTCGGGTGTCAGGCCGAGCGCCTCGATGAAGTGCCGGCCGCCGACGCCGGTCGAGCCGTGGCTGAAGAGCACGCCCTTCGGCGTTCCGGTCGTGCCCGAGGTGTAGAGGAGCGTGGAGGCGTCGCCGGGACCGAGGACGACGCCGGGCGGCGCCTCGGAGCTGCGCTCGATCAGCGCGCCGAACGCGCCGGGCGTCAGCACGGTGCCCGCGGCCTCGAGCCCGCCCGCATCGGTGATCACCACCTTCGGCTCCGCGTGGCCGAGGATGAAGCTCAGCTCGCGCGCGCCGAGCGTCGGGTTCACCGGGTTCAGCACGCCGCCGATCTTCAGGATGCCGAAGGCGGCGACCAGATACTCGACCGAGTTCCCCATCGCGAGCGTGACCCGGTCGCCCTTCCCGACGCCGAGCCCGCCGAGCGCATGCGCCGCGCGGTTCGCGAGCCGATCGAGCTCGGCGTAGCCGACGCCACGCCCCTCGTGCAGGACGAACGGATGCGCGCCGCGCTCGGCGACCGCATGCTCCAGCGCTGCGAGGAGCCCCGTCACTACGCCAGCGTCCCCCAGTCCGCCACCAGCGTCGCCCCCGTGATCATCGGCACGTCGTCCGAGGCGAGGAACGCGATCGTCTTGGCCACGTCCTCGGGCTTCGACATCTGGTGCGGCACGGGCGGCGAGTAGTACGCGACCAGCGACGGCTCGAAGTCCGGCCGCGGGATGAAGTTCTTGATGATGGGCGTCATGATTCCCGCCGGCGCGAGGCAGTTGGCGCGCAGCCCGCGGCTCGCGAACTCGAGCGCGATCGAGCGCGTGAAGTTGACGAGCCCCGCCTTCGAGGCCGCGTAGTGCGCCGCGTAGGCCTGCCCGCGCATGCCGGCCGTGGAGGCGACGTTCACGATGTTTCCGCGTGTCGCGAGGAGATGCGGCAGGGCCGCCTTCACGGTGTTGAACGGGCCCGTCAGGTTGACGGCGAGGACGCGTGCCCACTCCGCCTCGTCGATCTCCTCGAGGCGGGCGCTTCGTCCCACGCCCGCGGCGTTCACCAGCACGTGCAGCCCGCCGAAGACCGACGCCGCGCGCTCGACCGAGTCGCGCACCGACGCCATGTCCGTGACGTCACAGCGCCCGCCCTCCGCCGTGCCGCCCGCCAGGCGGATGGCGAGGATCGTCTCGGCGAGCCCGTCGGGGTTCACGTCGACGGCGAATACCTTCGCACCCTCGGCGGCGAACAGCTTGGCCGTCGCCCGGGCGAGGCCCGATCCGGCTCCCGTGATGAACAGCACGCGATCCGTGAAGCGTCCTGTTGACATGATCCCCCTCAGCCGTCAGTGGAGTGCGCCATGGCGACCATCCAGGAAGGAAAGGCGGCCCCCGCCTTCACGCTCGCGGACGCGAAGGGGAAGGAGGTCTCGCTCGCGGACTTCGCGGGGAGGAACGTCATCCTCTACTTCTACCCCAGGGACGACACGCCCGGCTGCACCAAGGAGGCGTGCGGCTTCCGCGACGCCTGGAAGGAGATCGGGAAGCTCGAGGCCGTCGTGCTCGGCGTCTCCGCCGACGGCGAGGCCTCGCACCAGAAGTTCATCGCCAAGTACAAGCTCCCGTTCCCGCTCCTCTCGGATCCCGAGCGCAAGGTCATGAAGACCTACGGCGCCTACGGCGAGAAGATGATGTACGGCAAGAAGACCGTCGGCGTCATCCGCTCGACGGTGTGGATCGGGCCCGACGGTAAGGTGCGCAAGCACTGGGCGCGGGTCAGCGACGCGGCGAAGCATCCCGAGCAGGTGCTCGCGGCGTTGCGGAGCGGGTAGGGCGCCGAGGGCGGGCGTCCGCACGCGGTCGGAAGGGGTTTCCCTCGGCGTCGAGCTTCTTCATGACCGGTTGCCTCGGGGACGCTTACCACGCCCGCAGACAGGTCTTCTACCGCGGACCAGGACGCGAGGTTCTCGTTGACCGGGCCTTTGTCCGCGGCGTAGCGTAGATACCCAACGCCAAGGAGGCTCGCATGCCCCGTGCCGCCCGCACTCTCGCGCTCGCGCTGACTCTCGCCGGAGGCTCGACGGCCGGCGC
>WNGI01004169.1_pt1 | contig 12886 bp, 9 predicted proteins | sample 5400621 | NCBI WGS metagenome assembly WNGI01 (sample SAMN13153374, study PRJNA577476) | soil metagenome | isolation source: 20 cm soil or saprolite under Garry oak tree replicate 1 | place: USA:California | collected 2016-06-15 | reverse complement strand
GGTCGCGGCGGCGCGGCAGCAGGAGGCCTCGGCGGCCATGCAGGTGCAGACCCAGCAGGCGCAGGCGGCGGCGCAGGCGGCCGCGCTGCAAAACGCGCGCCTCGCCGTGGCCAACGCCACGATCACCGCTCCCTTTGACGGCATCGTCGTCAGCCGGAGCCTCGATCCGGGCGCGTACGTCACGCCCGGGACCTCGACCCCGATCCTGACGATCGCCGACCTCGGCCAGATCGATGTCGTCGTCAACGTCACCGAGGTGCAGATCGCCGCGATTCAGCGGGGCGCCCCCGTGCAGGTCACGGTCGACGCCTATCCGGATCGGACGTTTCGAGGCAAGGTCAGCCGGATCGCCGGCGGGGCGGACCCGATCACCCGCACGGTGCAGGTGGAGATCGACATCGCCAATCCCGGCCAGCTGCTACGTCCCGGGATGTACGCCACCGCCCAATTGTCGGCGGGAGCGGACAAGGACGTCCTGGTCGTGCCGCTGGGGGCGCTGGTCACCGTCGGCGATCAGCACTTCGTGTGGGTGGTCAAAGACAGCGCGGTCACCAGGCAGCCGGTGACCGTCGGCCGCGCCACCGGAGAGGTGGTGGAGGTGACCGCGGGCCTCGGCGACAGCGACCAGATCGTCGCCCGCGGCGCCGATCTCGTCCGGGAAGGCCAGCGGGTCCGGGCGGTCCCCGTCGCCGGCCTGTAGGAGGGTTCAGTGTTCCTGACCCGCGGAGCCACCCGCAACCCGGTGTTCGTGCTGATGGTCAGCATCGCCGTCGTGGTGCTGAGCCAGATCGCCCTGTCCCGGCTGCCGACGGACCTGTTCCCAAGGATCACCATCCCCGTGATCACGGTGAACACGAACTACCAGGGCGCAAGCCCGGAGGCGGTCGAGCGCACCGTCACCTACCCGATCGAGCAGGCCGTCACCCGGGTGGCCGGGGTGCAGCAGATCCTCTCGAGCACGCGGCAGGGGAACAGCGACATCGACGTGTGGTTCAACTGGGGGACCGACCTGAACGCGTCCGAGGTCGAGATCATCCAGAGCGTCCAGCGGGTGATGCGAAGCCTGCCCACCGGAGTCAGCCAGCCCTTCGTGTCCAAGTTCGACATCTCCAACATCCCGGTCGTGCAGGTCGTGGTGGGGGGCGGCGGGCTCGACGCCCGGCGGTTGTACGATCTCGCCTTCAACACCATCGAGCCGCAGCTCGAACGCCTGCCGGGGGTGTCCCAGGCCTTCGTCAACGGCGGGCTGGTGCGGCAGTTCAACGTCAGCGTGGACCCCAACAAACTGGTCGCGGCCGGCCTGACGCTCCCGGACGTCCAGGGCGCGATCGTCAAGTACAACGCGCTCATCCCCTCCGGCAGCCTCCGGAACACCCGCATCGACTACCAGCTGAATGTGCCTTCGCTCCTGCAGAGCGTCCCCGCGATCCAAAACGTCGTCATCGCCACGCATCAGGGCGTGCCGGTGCACATCCGGGACGTCGCGCAGGTGGCGGACGCCGCGGCCGACCAGACCCAGATCGTCCACGTCGACGGCCGGCCGGGCGTGGTCATGTTCGTCGCGCGCCAGCCCGACGCCAACACCATCCAGACGGTCAACGAGATCCGCGCCGCGCTCCCGCGTCTGACGGGGGTGCCGCCCGGGGTGACGCTGTCGCTGGGCTTCGATCAGTCCCGGTACATCCGGGCCGCCATCCAGACCCTCGGGCGCGAGGCGATCGTCGGCGCGGCCCTGACGTTCGTCGTCGTCCTGGTGTTCCTGCGGAGCCTCTGGAGCCTGGTCATCGTCGGGCTCGGGATCCCGCTGTCCGTGTCCAGCGCGCTGCTGCTGCTCTATTTCACCGGCCAAACGCTCAACGTCTTCACGCTCGGCGGGCTCACGCTGGCGATGGGGCGTCTGGTGGACGACGCCATCGTGGTGCGGGAGAACATCACACGCCATCTCATGGTCCCCGGCCGCTCCGTCCTCGAGGCGGTGGTGACGGCCACGCACGAAGTGGGGCTCCCGGTCCTGGCTTCCACCGCGTCGACGATCGCGGTGTTTTTCCCGGTGGTCTTCCTCAGCGGGATCGCCCAGCGGCTGTTTGTGCCCATGGCGCTGACCATCGTCTTCGCCCTCGGCGCGTCCTACGTGGTGTCGATGACGATCGACCCGGTGCTGAGCACCAAGCTGCTGCGCGCGGGCGTGCCGAAGACGGAGGGCGGCGGCCTCGTGGCGCGGTTCAACCGCTGGAGCGAGGGGCTGATGGAAGGCCTCGATCTGGGCTATCAGCGCGCCTTGGGCTGGACGCTCCACCACCGCGCGGTGATCCTGGCGGGGATCGGGGCGGTGTTTGTCATCTCCCTGGCCGCCGCGCGGGGCATCGGGACGGAGTTTTTCCCGGCGACCGATGAGAGCCAGTTCCAGATCAACCTCGAGGCCCCCCAGGGGACCGCGGTGCAGGTGACCTCGGTGATCGCCGAGCAGGTGGCCGGGATCGTCCGCCAGGTCGCCCCTCCCCACGACATCGTGACCATCTACACGAACGCCGGGATCCCGTCGGCGGGCGGTGGGTTCGGCGGAAACGCGGGGACGAACGCCGCGAGCGTCCAGGTCCGTCTGGTGCCGCCGACGGCGCGCCGCGAGTCCCAGGACGATCTCGCCAACGGCGTCCGCCGGGCGCTCGCGGGCAAGTTCCCCGGGATCCAGCTGTTCGTTCGGACCGGCGGCCTGCAGAATCGGGTCGTCAACTTCGGCTCGGCGGCGCCGATCGATATTCAGCTCCTGGGGTTCGACCAGCAGGTCGGTGCGCAGTTCGCCCAGGAGGTCGCGGGCATCGTCTCGGCGACCCCAGGCACCGCGGACGTGCAGATTACCCCGCGCGGCCAGTACCCCGCCTTCACCGTGGCCCTGGACAGCGAAAAGGCGGCGCTGCTCGGCCTATCCACGACCACGGTCGCCAACGCCATCGACATGGCGATGGCGGGGAACGTGGGGACCGCCAGCCAGTTCATCGACCCGGTCACGGGGAACGAGTACAACATCGTCGTCCGGCTGATGGACCAGTACCGGAGCCACCCCGAAGACCTGGCCAACGTCCCGCTGGCCGTCCTCGCGGACCCGGGGCCGGGGTCGGCGCCGGCGGCCGGGCCGCTGGTGGCGGTCCGTGTGCGGGACGTCGCCCGGATCGCGCTCGGCAGCCAGCCCCTCCAGATCGCCCGCAAGAACGAGCAGCGCGTGATCGACGTCACCGCGAACGTCATCGACCGCCCGCTGGGGGCGGTCTCGCAGGAAATCGTCGGCCGGCTGAACCAGCTGCCGTTTCCCCCGGGGTTCACCTACCACCTGGCCGGGCAGTCCGAGCAGCAGCAGAGCGCCTTCGGCAGCCTCGGGTTCGCGCTGGGGCTGGCCCTCATGCTCGTCTACATGATCATGGCGTCGCAGTTCCAGTCGCTCGTGGACCCGTTTGTGATCATGTTTACCGTCCCGTTGGGGATCATCGGCGTCATCTGGATGCTGCTGCTCACCCACACGACGCTGTCGATCATCTCCTTCATGGGCGTGATTACGATGGTGGGGGTCGTGGTCTCGAACGGCATCCTGCTCGTCGACTACTCGAACAAGCAGCAGGAGGCGGGGCTGGCCGTGCGCGACGCGGTCCTCCGGGCGGGGCGGATCCGGCTGCGGCCGATCCTCATGACCGCGCTGGCCACGATCATCGCCATGATCCCGATGGCCGTCGGCTTCGGCGAGGGCGCCGAGACGAACATGCCGCTCGCCCGCGCCGTGATCGGCGGGCTGACCGTCTCGACGGGCCTGACCCTGCTGTTGATCCCGACCCTCTACGTCTTCTTCGAGGAGCGGTTCCCGCGTCGATCCCATAGGGCATCATGACGAGCCCGACCGTATCGCCGCGGGGAGAACTGCTGATCCAGGGCCTCTCCGTCACGATCCCCAAGCCGGCCGGCGAGATCCGGGTCCTGGAGGACGTGTCGCTCGATGTCCCCGCCGGCCGGGCGGTCGCGCTGGTGGGCGGGTCCGGCGCGGGCAAGTCGATGACGGCCTGCGCCGTGTTGAAGCTGTTCCCGGTCCCCGCAAAGATCACCGCCGGGAAGATCCTCCTCGCCGGGACCGATCTCGTCCCGCTGCCCGAGCGCGGGATGCAGGCGTATCGCGGCCGGCGGATCGCCATGATTTTCCAGGAGCCGGGCTCCGCGCTCGACCCGGTGATGTCGGTCGGCGACCAGGTGATGGAAGGGATCGTCGCCCACCTGGGCCGGCGGGGGGCGCGGGAGCGGGCGGCCGAAGCCCTCGTTCGGGTCGGGCTGGATCCCGCGCTGCTTCGCCGGTATCCCCACGAACTGTCGGGCGGGCAGCGGCAGCGCGTCCTTGTCGCGGCCGCGATCGCGCCCGGGCCCGAACTGCTCATCGCGGATGAACCCACGGCCGCCCTGGACGTGACCGTCCAGGCGCAGATCCTCGATCTGCTCGGGCGGCTGCAGCGCGACCTGGGGATGTCGCTCCTGCTCATCACCCACGACCTGGGGGTCGTCGCCCAGACCTGCGAACGGGTCCACGTGATGCGCGCCGGGCGCATCGTCGAGTCGGCGGAGACCCGGCAGCTCTTCGCCGCCCCCCAGCACCCCTACACCCGGATGCTGGTGACCGGGGCCCAGCGGCTGGGCCTTTGGGCGGAGTGACGCGGGCTCCGGGCGGCCGGCTGACGCTGCTGGCGCCGCTGCGTCACCGCAACTTCCGTCTCTTTTTCGCGGGCCAGCTCGTCTCCCTGATCGGGAGCTGGATGCAGACCGTCGGCCAGGCGTGGCTGGTCCTCAGCCTGACGCGCTCCCCGTTCCTCCTCGGTGTGATCAATGCGCTGCAGTGGTCCCCGGTGCTGCTGCTGTCCCTCCCCGCCGGGGCTGTGGCGGACCGGGTGCCGAAGCGGTCCCTGATCCTGATCACGCAGACGTTGCTGCTCCTGCTCGCGCTGTGCCTCGGGGTCTTGGCGACGGCGGGCGTCGTCCGCTACTGGCACGTGGCGGTGCTGGCGGCGCTCCTGGGATCGGTGAACGCCTTCGACGTCCCCGCCCGGCAGGCGTTCATCGTCGAGATGGTGGGCGGGACGGAGGATCTCCCCGGAGCGATCGCCCTGAACTCCTCCATCTTCAACAGCGCGCGGCTGATCGGGCCGGGTGTCGCGGGGGTGATGATCGCCGCGTGGGGCGTGGGGACGGCGTTCCTGGCCAATGCCGCCAGCTTCCTCGCCGTGATTGCCGCGCTGGGCGCGATGCGGGTGCAGACCACGATCCGAGTCACGCCGGGGGCCGGGCTGCTGATGCACATCGCCGAGGGCGTGGGGTTCATCCGGTCCTCCGCCGCGGTGTCTCGCGTGCTGGCCGGGCTCGGCGTGCTGAGCCTCTTTGCCATGAACTTCAATGTCGTCGTCCCGGTGCTGGCCCGCGTTCAGCTCCACCTCAACGCGAGCGGCTTCGGATTCCTCATGGCCGCCCAGGGGGCGGGGGCCCTGGCCGCCTCGCTGATCGTGGCCGGGACGTGCGCCCGCGGCCCGCGGCCGTCGTATCTCCTCTGGGGCGCCGTGCTGCTCTGCACGGGGTTGATGGCGCTCAGCCAGGTCACCCGGCCCGGCGTCGCCGGCGCCGAACTGTTTCTGGCGGGGGTGGGGACGGTCCTGTTCACCGCCACCGCGAACAGCACCGTGCAGATGGAGACCCCCGACGTCCTCCGGGGACGGGTGATGAGCATGTACGCCCTCGTGTTCAACGGGCTCGCCCCCTTCGGGGCGTTGATGATGGGTGGGATCATCGGCGCGTGGGGGCTCCCGGTGGGGCTGATCGTCGGGGGTGGGGTGGGGCTCGCGGGGACGCTGGGGGTGCGCGGGATCCTGAGACGGTCCCGCGAGCCGGTGGCGGTGCCCGGGTGATCGGTTCGGGTTCGAGAGGGTGCTGAGGCCCGCTCGCGCGGGCGAGGAGGTCCCCGATGCAGGTCGTCGAGTTGGAGATGAGTGCGGCCGGAGGCTCCTGGCGTTGGACGCCCGCGGTGCGGGCGATCCTCAATGGCGGATGGACGGGGCGGGACATGGCCGCCGTGCGGGCGCACGTCGAGGAGATGCGGGCGCTGGGGGTTCCGGCGCCCACCGAGGTGCCGATCGTCTTCCCCGTCGCGCGGGCGATGCTGACGCAGGGGGATCGGGTCGAGATCTACTCGCCGCAGAGCTCCGGGGAAGTGGAGTACGTGCTCGTGGCCACCCGGGAGCGCGTCGCCGTGACCGTGGGGAGCGATCATACCGACCGTGAGGTCGAGGCCACCTCGATCGAGCTGTCAAAGCGGATCTGCCCCAACGTCATGGCGCGCGGGGGGTGGGACTACGCGGAGGTCCGCGACCACGCCGATGACCTCGTCCTCCGCGCCTGGGTCAGGGAGCAGGGAGCCTGGCATCTCTACCAAGAAGCGCCGGTCGGAGCGCTGCTGCCCCCGGACTACTGGCTCGGCCGCCTCCGGGGCCGGCTGCCCCCCTCCGGCGCCGTCGTCCTGTTCTCGGGGACCATCCCGACCCGCGGCGGCGCCCTGCGGTACGGGGACGGGTTCCGGGTGGGCCTGGAGGACCCTCGCCTCGGGCGCTCCATCGTGCACGAGTACGATGTCGCCGTTGTCGACAACCCGCTGGCCTGACGCGCGGGGTGCAGGAAGACTTGGCATCGCGCGGAATCCTGCGGGGCAGCCATGTCCACGCTGATCGTCCAGTCGCTGAACGCCCTCCTGAATACGGCCTTCCTCTTCCTGATTGCGGGCGGTCTCAGCCTCGTCTACGGCGTCATGCGCATCGTGAATCTGGCCCACGGGAACCTCTACATGCTGGGCGCCTTCGCCATGGTCGGCATGGTGGGCGTGGCGGGGGGGACCGTGCCGGCGGCGGCGCTGATCGCGCTCCTGCCGTTTGCCGCGCTCGTGGTGGCGCTCGTCGGCGCCGCCGTCGAGCCGACGCTGCTGCGGCCTCTCTACGCCCGGGCCGAAGAGTATCAGCTGCTCATGACGTTCGGCCTGCTGCTGATTCTCGAAGACGTCACGAAGTTTGTCTGGGGTCCGACGCCCCTCACGGCGAGCACGCTGTGGAGCGCGTTCGGCACCTCGACGATCTTCGGTTCCGACTATCCCAACTACAATATCGTCGTCATCGTGATCGGACTGGCGACGGCGGTCCTGCTCTGGGCGGTGGTCTACCGCACCAGGTTTGGCGTGATGCTGCGGGCCACCTCGCAGGACCGCCGGATGGCCGCGGCGCTCGGCATCAATGTCCGCGGTGTGTACGTGCTGGCCTTCGCCCTCGGGTGCATGATGGCGGGGCTGGCCGGCGCGGTGATCGTCCCGATCCAGGGCGCGGTGCTCGGCATGGGCGTCGACGCGCTGGTGCTCTCGTTTGTGGTCGTCGTCATCGGGGGCCTGGGCAGCCTTGAGGGCGCGCTCGCCGGCGCGTTCATCGTCGCCTTCGTGCGCACGCTGGCGATCACGTTCTTCCCGGAGCTCGAGCTCGCGGTGCTGTACCTCATGGCGGCCCTCGTCCTCGTGACCCGGCCGGCGGGGCTGTTCAGCCGGTCATGAGCACCCCGGCCGCCGCCGCCCGCGGGACCGCGTCCGGAACGGTGCCGCCGGCCGCGTACGTGGCGCTGCTCGCCGCGCTGCTCGTCGCCTTCCCCTACATCGCATCGTCCTACCAGACGATCTTGCTGTCCTACGGCCTCGTCATGGCGATCGCCGCCCTGGCGGTGAATCTGCTGTTGGGGTATACCGGTCTCCTCTCGTTCGGCCACTCCGTCTATTTTGGCGGAGCGGCCTACGCGGCCGCGTTCGTCGTCAAGTACCTGCATCTGGCGTCCATGGAGGCGTTCCTGGCCGGTGGGGTGCTGGCCGGCTTGGTGATCGCCATGGTCTTCGGCTTCATCTGCGTCCGTTACACGAAGATCTTCTTTTCAATCCTGACCCTGGCGCTGTCTCAGGTCGGCTGGAGCCTGGCGTTGAAGTTGTTCTGGGTTACCGGCGGGACCGACGGAATCCGCGTCCCCACGCCCGTGCTGCTGGGCGGCGTCTTCGGCACGCCGGATGACAAGGTCGTCTTCCTGGCGCACCGCTACTACTATTATGTCCTGGCCGTCTTTGCCGTCTGCGCCGCGTTGATGTGGCGGATTGTGCAGTCCCCCTTCGGCAAGTCCCTGCAGGCCATCCGGGACAACGAGGTGCGGGCGGAGTCGATCGGCATCCGCGTCCGCCGGGCCCGGTGGTTCGCGTTCGTCCTCTCGGGGATGTTCACCGGGATCGCCGGGGTGCTGTGGGCGCCGCTCAACGGGCTCGCCACGCCGGACGTGCTGTACTGGCCGTTCTCGGGCGAGCTCGTGTTCATGACCGTGATGGGCGGGTTCCACAGTTTCTCCGGACCCATTGTCGGCGCGGTCGCCTTCAATTACCTGAAGTCGTACGCGGTCGGCCGGACTGAGTACTGGCAGCTGCTGCTGGGGGTGGTGTTCGTCGTGCTGGTGCTCGTCCTGCCCGACGGGATCATGGGCGCCTGGACGCGCCTCCACCGCCGGATGCGGAGGGAGGGCTGAAGTGCCGCTGCTGACCGTCCAGGGGCTCCGGAAGTCGTTTGGCGACACCCGCGCGGTCGACGGCGTCGACTTGTCGATCGAGGCGCAGCGCCTGATCTCGCTCGTGGGATCGAACGGCGCGGGCAAGACCACGCTCGTGAATCTGATCACCGGGCTCCTGCTGCCGGACGAGGGCCGGATCGTCTTCGACCGGCAGGACGTGACCCGGCTGCCGGTCTACGGCCGGATCAAGGCCGGGATCGCGCGGAGCTTTCAGCTCGTGAACCTGTTCGACGCCCTGACGGTGCTCGACAACGTCCGGCTCGCGATCTTCTCCCGCGACAACAAGATCAACCGGGTGATGCGTCTCGCCGAACGCGATCGCGACGCCGAAGAGGAGGCGCGGAGGGTCATCGGAGAGTTCGGGCTCGCGGATAAATGGAGCGTCCCGGCGAGCGGGCTGGCGCAGGGGGAGCGCAAGCTGCTCGACGTGGCGGTGGCCTACGCGCTGCGGCCCAAGCTGATTCTGCTCGACGAGCCGACGAGCGGCGTCGGCACGCGGGAGAAGAGCGGCATCATGGACCGGGTCGAGGCCGTGGTGCGATCGGGCGGGCTGAGTGCCGTGATCGTGGAACACGACATGGATATCGTCTTCAAGTACTCGGACAGGATCGTGATGATGCACGAAGGCCGCGTCCTCGCCGAGGGGACGCCGCAGGAGATCATCCGCGATGAGCGCGTCGCGGCCATGCTGGGCCGGCGCGATCCGGAGCGCGGCGGATGAAGGAGGCGGCCGGGCCGGGCTTGGTGCTGGCGCTGCGGGACGTGAACACCTTCCGCGGCCCGGCGCACGTGCTGCGGAAGGTGTCGGTGTCCGTGCGGAACGGCGAGACGGTGTGCCTGGTCGGCCGCAACGGCGCCGGCAAGACCACGACGATGGACAGCATCATGGGCCTGCTGCCGGTGCGGTCCGGCGCCGTCGTCTACCGCGGACGCGAGATCACCGCGCTCGGGCCGCACCTCCGCGCGCGGATGGGCATCGGCTACGCCCCCGACGACTGCGGGATTTTCCCCGACCTGACGGTCGCCGAGCACCTGCGGATCGGCCAGTGGCTCGCCCCAGGGCGCCGCGCCGCCGGCGACGGCTCCGCGGCCGGCGATCCCGCCGGCGCGATCTACGACCTGTTCCCGGAACTGCGCCGGCTGCTGCTGCGGAAAGGCCTGCACCTCAGCGGCGGCGAGAAAAAGATGGTGGCGATCGCCCGCTCGATGATGCTGCGGCCCGCGGTCCTGCTGCTCGATGAGGCCTTCGAGGGGCTCGCGCCCGCCGTCGTCAACCGGTTTGCCGATGCCGTCCGGAAGATCCAGGCGATGGGAATCTCGATGCTGATTGCCGAATCCAACGTGATGAGCGCCGCCAAGGTGGCCGACCGTCTGTACGTGATCGACCGGGGAGAGATCATCTTCGATGGCACGCCGGCCGAGGTGTTCAGGCACGAAGGCGTCATGCGGACGATTCGCGGCTACCGCGGTGCGGCGCGGGGTCAAGGCGGGATGGGGCCAATGAGGAGCCTGGCACGCGGTCTCATGGGAATGCCCGGTGTGATCTGGCGCGCGATCCGCGCCCGGCCGGGCATCTTCCTGGGCGTTGCGCTCGCGGTGGTCGTGCTCGATCTCTGCCTGCCGTTGTTCGTTCTCTCGGTCTTCCGGAAGCCGTGGGATCATTTCTCCTTCAACCCCTGGCTCCGGAACCTGCCCGGATGGCTGCTCTCTCCCACGCAGACACTGGCGCGCAAGGTGGAGTTTGTTTCGGATGTCTCCCTCTTTTGGTTCATCGCCAGCAGCCACTATGACGCGGCCGAATGGGGGTTTTCCGTGGGGCTCCAGGATCTGCTGCGGTGGCTGTACATGGGGGGAGTGTTCGGCGCCTACTTCGCGCTGTGGCTGTACGGGCGCGCCCGGCTCGCACGCCGCCCGTGGCAGGGCGGCGGACGCGGCGGGGCGGCGGGCGCGGTCCTGAGCACGCTCGGGCTGGCGACCGCGCCGTGCAGCGTGGCGGGGTGCGGCCTGCCGGTGCTTCCGGTGATGGGGCTGGCGCTGCAGGGCCTGACGAGCGGGACCCTCGCCGCGCTCGCCACCGTCTCCCGACTGGCGACCCAGGCCGTGCTCGTCGGCATGACCTTCGCGGTGGTCGCCCTGGCGTGCCTGATCGCCGTCGGGGAGGAGCGCCGGCCGGTCGTGACCCAGCAGCAGGAACGCCGCGGCGAAGGGCTAACTAAGGCATAAGGGCGACGCTGGGGGAGGAGGAGGACGCTGTTCGGGTAGGCCCGGTTCACCGCCGGCCCGTGCCTGTGGCGCGAGCCAGAAACGTCCGGGAGCCGGGGTTTGCGAGCCGAAAGAGGAGGCAGAGAGCCATGGCTGACCAGGGAGTCACTCGCCGGGATTTCTTGCAGCAGCTCGGGGTGACGGTAGGCTCGGCGGCGGTTGCGGGCGCCGCCGGACATCTCGCAGCGCCCCAGCCCGCGGACGCGCAGCCGGCCGCCGGGAAGATTCCCGATACGCCGTTCAAAGTGGGGCAGATGACGTTCTTCTCCGGGCCCGCGGCGGTGCTGGGCGAGCCCATGTACAAGGGCACTGTGCTCGCCCAGGAGGAGATCAACGACGGGGGCGGGCTGTTGGGCAAGCGCAAGATCGAGATCATCAAGGCCGATGAGAACGCCGGGACCGATGCCAACGTCAAGGAACTGAAGCGGCTCAAGCTCTCGGAGAAGATCGATTTCTTCACCGGGATCACCTCCAGCGGCAATACGCCGGCCCTGGGCCCGGTCGCCGAAGAGCTCAAGGTGCTGACGATCTTCGTGGACGGCTGCACGGACTTTCTGTTCGACAAGGCCGTGCCCGATCCGAAGTACATTTTCCGGATCACGAACATCCAGTCGGCCGACGGGGTCACCTGCGCGCTCGCCATCGCCCAGACGTACCCCGAGGTGCGCAGGATCGCGCACATCCATCCCGACTACTCCTACGGCCGCAACGCGTTCGACCACATTCGCATCGTGAGCGAGAAGCTGCTGCCGGGGTCGCAGATCGTGATGGAGGGATGGCCCAAGCTCGGCACCACGGATTTCTCGGCCCACATCGCCAAAGCCATCTCGGCGAATCCTGACATCCTTGTTGCCTCGGTGTGGGGCGGTGACTACGTCGCGTTCTACAAGCAGGCGCTTGGGTACGGATTGTTCAAGAAGATGAAGTTCGCCACCACCCTGGCCCTCGGCGTGGCGCCGCACGCGATCGGCAAGGATCACCCCCAGGGCGTCATCGGGGGCTGCCACGCCAACTACTACTTCACGTACCCGCCTCAGGGCCGCTGGCCGCTCAACTCGGACTTTGTCAGCCGGTACTACGCGCGGTGGAAGGAGTACCCCAACTTCCAGGCCGAAGGCGCCTACACGGGCCTGCACATGCTCAAGAGCGCGATCGAGCGGGCCAACAAGCTCACGGGCGGATGGCCCGACGACGAAGCGATCATCAGCCAGCTCGAGAGCCTGAGCTACGTCGGCCCCGGCGGATACGTCTACTTCCGGCCGGACAACCACCAGGGCTACAAGGACGCGATGACCGGGTTTACCAAGAACTACCCGGCCTATCAGTTCCAAACCATGGACACGAGCCGGGTGATCGTGGTTCCGATCCGGAGCATCACCGCGCCGCCCGGATGGAAGGGCAACGACCCCACCCGGACCTACGATTGGATCAACAAGACCTGGCCGAAGGTGACCGGCTGACGGATCGAACACCCACGGGGCGGGCGCCGCGGAGACGCGGGCCCGCCCTTTGGTATTGTGTGGGCCCCGCGCGCCATGCCGTGCGCCTCGAAGACGCCTGACCGCCGCGGCCTCGCCGGCGCCGGCCGGCTGATCACGGCGTTCGCCACGGCCCTCGCGGTGACCCTCGCCGCGCCGGCGTGGGGGGGCCACGAGTCCCCGTTCTACCCGTCGTATTACCCGCAGGAAATCCGGCTGGAGACGATCGCCCCGGAGGCCGCCGGGCCCCTGCTGGTGAACGCGTCGATTCATGCCTATGTCGGCGGGGATCCGTTTGCCGGCCGCCGCGGGGGCGACACCCCCGCCGGCGTCGTCCCCGTGGAGTCCCTTGGCTCATACGTGGTCGTCACGCCGAACCCCGCGTCGAGACGGCTGGCCGCGCCGGAGGCCCGGTGCGCGGTGGCGGCGGACGTGATCCGGAGGCTCGGCCGGCAGCCTGGCGGCGCCGGTGTGAGGCCCGGCGCGTTTGTGTTCTTACCATATCC
>WNGI01008324.1_pt1 | contig 12887 bp, 13 predicted proteins | sample 5400621 | NCBI WGS metagenome assembly WNGI01 (sample SAMN13153374, study PRJNA577476) | soil metagenome | isolation source: 20 cm soil or saprolite under Garry oak tree replicate 1 | place: USA:California | collected 2016-06-15 | reverse complement strand
ACGATCTTGAACGAAACGACGCTCGACGCCCGCAAGGCCGAGATTACGATGCTGATCGGCCCCAACGGCGCAGGCAAATCCACAGTGTTGAAGACGTTGTTCGGCATGCTGATTCCGCGCGCCGGTGAAATTCGCTTCGAAGGTAAACGGATCAACGGCAAGACCCCGCGCGAGCTCCTCGCCGAAGGTATTGCGTTTGTCCCCCAAGGCAGAAATCTCTTCGGATCGCTCTCGGTGCGCCACAATCTCGAGCTCGGCGGCATTACGCTGCCCCGCGGGCAGCTCGGCGGGCGCATCGAAGAGGCGCTCACGCGCTTTCCGCGGATCAAAGAGCGAATCGACAACCAGGCATCGACGATGTCGGGCGGCGAGCAGAAACAGCTCGAGATTGCGCGCGCAATGCTGTTGCGGCCGCGCGTGATCCTGATCGACGAGCCGTCAATCGGATTGTCGCCAAAGCTCGTTCAGGAAGTGATGACGCTTCTGCGTACGCTCGCCGACGGCGGCACGACCGTGCTGATGGTCGAGCAAAACGTGCGCACGGCGCTCAAGTACGCGAATCGCGCGCTGGTGCTCGAAATGGGCCGACTCGCGCTCGATCGTCCGGCGTCCGAGCTCCTGAATGATCCGAATCTCAATCGTCTGTTCCTGGGCGGTCACGTCAAAACTGCGGCGGCCTGATGCACGCGATCGGACTTGCGGCGCTGACCGTGCTCGAGCTTTCGCCGCCGGACATGGTGTCGTGTGCGGCGGAGGCCGGATTCACGAGCATCGGCTTGCGGTTGCTGCCGCCCACCGCAGAGGAGGTTCAGCATCCGATGATCGGCGACACGCCGCTCGTCCGCGAGACGGCGCGTCGTCTCGCCGATACCGGCATTCCGGTACTCGATATCGAGCTTTTCCGCTTGAAACCGGATACCAGCGTTGAAGACTATCGCGCCGCGCTCGAGACGGGCGCACGTTTGGGCGCGCGCGAAGTCCTGTTGGCGGGGAACGATCCCGATGAAGCGCGGCTGACCGATCGATTCGCCAAGTTCTGCGAGATCGCTCACGAGTACGGCATGGGCGCAAGCTTGGAACCGATGCCGTGGACCGACGTCCGCAATTTCGCCCAGGGTGCACGGATCGTCGCCGCAGCGGGCCGCGTCAACGGCGGCATCGTGATCGATCCGATTCATTTCGATCGCGGCGGCAGCCGTGCCGAGGAAATCGCCACCGTGCCGACCTCTCGGCTGCGCTACATGCAACTCTGCGACGCACCCGCCGAGAGGCCGACCGACACCGAGACCCTGTTACATCAAGCGCGTGCGGAGCGCCTGATGCCCGGCGACGGTGGCTTGGATTTGCGCGGCATTCTGCGCGCGGTGCCACCCAATCTGCCGCTCTGCCTCGAGATTCCGATGCGGACATTGACGCGCACAATGCCGGCGCTCGAGCGCACGCGGCAGATGCTCGCAAAAACGCGGCGACTGCTGGAGACGCTTTAAGCGCGGTACCGTGCGAATGATTCTTCTTGAACGAGGTCCCGATGAAAAAAGTGCTCGTCCTGAACGGTCCGAACCTCAATCTGCTCGGCACGCGTGAGCCCAGCGTATACGGCTCGCAAACGCTTGCGGATGTCGAGCAGATGTGCCGTGATGAAGGCGCGCGGTTGTCACTGGACGTCGACTTCCGGCAATCGAATCACGAAGGTCAATTGATCGACTGGATTCATGAGGCGGGCCGCGAGTGCGCTGCAGGCTCGCTGCTTGGTGTCGTATTCAACGCCGGCGCACTCACGCACACGTCGATCGCGCTGCACGACGCGATCAAGGGCGCCAACGTCCCGGTTATCGAGCTGCATATTTCCAACGTCCATGCCCGCGAACCGTTTCGGCATCATTCGTGGCTGTCCCCTGTCGCGAAGGCGGTCATCGCCGGGTTCGGCGTCCACGGTTATCCGTTGGCCATCGCCGGTCTCGCAAAAATCACTGCGGCAAAGTAGCCGCCATGCGGAAGTGCATCGCGACGGTATCGTTGAGCGGGACGCTCTCCGAAAAGCTTGACGCGATCGCGGCGGCGCGCTTCGACGCCATCGAAGTGTTCGAGAACGACCTGATTCATTTTCAAGGTTCGCCCGAACACCTGCGCGAGATGGCAACCGATCGCGGGCTTGGGATCGATCTCTATCAGCCATTTCGCGATCTCGACGCCGCGACCGACGAACAATTTCGACGCAATCTCGACCGCGCCGAGCGCAAGTTCGACATCATGGAGATGCTCGGTGCGCCGATGATGCTGGTGTGCTCGAACGCCACGCCGGGTGCCGTGACCGACGATGCCCGGATCGCCGCCCAATTCCACGCGCTCGCCGATCGCGCGGCGCGCCGCAATCTTCGTATCGCATTCGAAGCGCTCGCCTGGGGCCGCCATGTCAATCGATACCGCCACGCGTGGTCGATCGTAAAGGCCGCCGACCATCCGCATCTCGGTGTGGCGCTCGACACCTTTCACACGCTTTCGCTCGGTGATGATCCCGCGGGCATCGCGGAAATTCCCGGCGACAAGATATTCTTCCTGCAGCTCGCAGATGCGCCACGGCTCGCGATGGATGTACTGCAGTGGAGCCGTCATTACCGGTGCTTTCCCGGTCAGGGCCAGTTCGATCTTGCCCGCTTTCTCGAATATCTGCTGATCGCCGGCTATACCGGACCGCTCTCGCTCGAGATCTTCAATGACGTATTCCGCGAGGCGCCCGGCCGGCGTACGGCTGTCGATGCAATGCAGTCGCTCTTATATCTCGAATCGCAGACACGGCAGCGTTTGACGGCTGCGGCGGCGGCGAATCCGCAATCGCCCGCGTCGCACGCGCTTGGTCGTGTCGCGCTGTTCGATCCACCACAACCGCCGCGGCTCGACGGCGTTGCGTTTCTCGAGTTCGCCGTCGACAAGAAAAACGAGACGGCCCTTGGCGGCTTCCTGGAATCCCTCGGCTTCGCGCGCGCCGGCCGCCATCGATCCAAAGAGGTTTCGCTCTATCAGCAAGGCGATATCAATCTTGTGCTCAACGCCGAGCCGGATTCGTTCGCGCGGGCGCACTTTGTCGAGCATGGCCCTTCGATCTGCGCGATGAGCGTGACCACGGACGACAGCGTGCGCGCGCTGAACCGTGCCACCGCGCTGAATTGCCCGCGCTTCGACAGCCGCATCGGGCCTCATGAGCTCAAGATTCCGGCGATCCGCTCGCCGGATGGAAGTCTCATTTATTTCGTTCCCGCCCAACTGGGGTCGGACGGTCTTTACGAAATCGATTTCGATTTGAGCCCGCGTCCGCGGTTGCAAGGAATCGACGCGGGCCTGACGTCGATCGACCACGTCGCGACGACGATGGAAAAATTGACAGCGAACGGCGCGCGCTTCGTGCCAATCTCGGGCAATTACTACGACGATCTGCTTGCGCGATTCGATCTTCCGCCGGCGGACGTCGAGCGCATGCGGAGGCACAACGTCCTCTACGAACGCTCGGAAGGCGGCGAGTATTTTCACGCCTATTCGCAGCCGTTCGCAGGCCGCTTCTTTTTCGAGATCATTCAGCGCACCGGCGACTACGACGGTTATGGCGCCCTGAATGCGCCTGCTCGCATTGCGTCGCAGGTGCAGCATCTCGCGACAGCGGCGCATCCGTGACAGCCCACTACGCCGTTATCGGAAATCCTGTTGCACATAGTCTGTCGCCGCGAATTCATGCGACGTTCGCGCGCCAGACCGGCCAAGACATGGAGTACGGCGCGATCTTGGCGCCCATCGGCGGATTCGCCGCAGCGGTCGAGACATTTCACGCGCACGGCGGCTGCGGTCTCAACGTGACGGTGCCCTTCAAGTTAGACGCGTACTCATTCTCGACAGCGCTAACCGAGCGCGCAAGAAGTGCCGGCGCCGTCAACACGCTCAAGTTCAACGGCGAGACCGTGCTCGGCGATAACACCGATGGTGCAGGGCTCGTTGCCGATATCACGATGCGCCTCGGCGTGGCGCTTGCCGGCAAGCGCGTGTTGCTGATGGGCGCCGGGGGAGCCGCACGCGGCGCTGTGCTGCCGTTGCTGGCACAGAAACCGATGCTCCTGGCGATTGCCAATCGCACCATGGAAAAAGCTGTCGCGCTTGCCGCGCGCTGGACCTATCTGGGCGAGGTGCGAGGCGGCGGATACGCCGACTTCGCCGATGAGCACTTCGACGTCGTCATCAACGCGACGTCGGCCAGCTTGAACGGCGACACGCCGCCGCTATCAAAGCGCGTGTTTGCGTCCGCGGCGCTTGCCTACGACATGGTGTACGGCGAGAGGTCAACGTCGTTTCTCGGCGCTGCAAAATCGTTCGGCGCTTGCCGCGTTGCCGACGGCTTGGGGATGTTGATCGAGCAAGCTGCCGAGTCGTTTCTGTTGTGGCGCGGCGTGCGACCCGATACCGGTCCGGTCATTGCAATGTTGGGAGCTTGACGAGGACGCCACACGGCATGAAACGCGCGCGATTACCGAACGCTTTCTGCGCTCGCGCGATTGACCGGTTTATTGCGCACATCCTATACTGTCCGATATACGAACAATTGTGCGGTAATCGCACACGACGACAATGATTGATAAAACTGTCGCGACGGCCGCGGCGGCTGTAGCGGACATCGGCGACAACTCAACGGTGATGATCGGCGGCTTCGGCGCCGCCGGAATGCCCTCGGAACTGGTCGACGCGTTGATTGCGCAAGGTGCACGCGATCTCACGATCGTGAGCAACAATGCCGGCAACGGTGAAGTCGCTCTCGCCGCGTTGCTCAAGGCAAAGCGCGTGCGCAAGATCATCTGCTCATTTCCGCGCCAGACCGATTCATACGTGTTCGACGCCCTTTACCACGCGGGCGAGATCGAGCTCGAGCTCGCGCCGCAAGGGAACCTTGCGGAACGTATCCGCGCGGCCGGCGCAGGCGTTGGCGCCTTTTTTACGCCGACAGGTTACGGCACGCTGCTGGCCGAAGGGAAGGAAACACGCAAGATCGACGGGCGCGACTATGTGCTCGAATACCCGATTCACGCCGATTTCGCGTTGATCAAGGCGCAGCGCGCCGATCGCTGGGGCAACCTGGTTTATCGCAAGACCGCGCGCAATTTCGGTCCGATCATGGCCGCCGCCGCGAAATGCACGATCGCGCAGGTGCGCGAGGTCGTGAATCTCGGCGATCTCGATCCCGAGGCCGTCGTCACACCCGGCATCTTCGTCAATCGCGTCGTTGAAATTCCGGCCGCGGTGAAGATGGTTGTCCAGCCCGGCGCCGCGGCTTGAAATACAAATGCGGAGCGCGACATGAATCGTTTCACACGTGAACAAATCGCTACGCGCATCGGCCGCGATATTCCGAACGGTGCCTACGTGAACCTCGGCATCGGTCTGCCTACACTGGTGGCGAACCATCTGCCGAAGGATCGCGAGATCATTCTGCATTCGGAGAATGGATTGCTCGGCATGGGGCCGGCGCCGGAAGCCGGCGCCGACGACCCTGATCTCATCAATGCCGGCAAGCAACCAGTGACTGCGCTGCGAGGCGCGTCGTTTTTTCATAACGCCGACTCCTTCGGGATGATGCGCGGCGGCCATCTCGATTTCTGCGTACTGGGCGCGTTCCAGGTTTCGGTTGAGGGGGACCTCGCGAACTGGCACACCGGCGCGCCTGGCGCGATTCCCGCCGTCGGCGGTGCAATGGACCTGGCAATCGGCGCGAAGAGTGTCTATGTGATGATGGAGCACCTGACGAAGAAGGGCGAGAGCAAGATCGTCCCGCGTTGCACGTATCCGGTTACCGGGCTCAAGTGCGTCAACCGAATCTATACGGATCTCGCTGTAATCGACGTGACGCCGCACGGGTTGCGCGTGATCGACATCGTTGACGGCGTGTCGCTCGGCGAGCTGACGCGGCTCTCCGGCGTTGAGTTGAAAACGTAAGGAACGAATGTGAGCGACGCCTTCATCTGCGATGCCATTCGCACGCCGTTCGGCCGTTATGGCGGCGCGCTGGCGCCCATGCGGACCGACGATCTCGCCGCGATTCCGATCCGAGCATTGATCGAACGCAATCCCAAGGTTGATTGGTCGGCAGTCGACGACGTTGTCTACGGCTGCGCCAATCAAGCCGGCGAGGATAACCGCAACGTCGGACGGATGGCGTTACTTTTGGCTGGTGTGCCCCAAGAAGTGCCCGGTTCAACCATCAATCGTTTGTGCGGCTCGAGCCTTGACGCGATCGCCATCGCGAGTCGCGCAATCAAAAGCGGCGAGATGTCGCTGATGATCGCCGGCGGCGTCGAGAGCATGTCGCGTGCGCCGTTTGTGATGGGCAAGGCGGACAGCGCCTTCTCGCGCGCTGCAAAGATCGAGGACACGACGATCGGCTGGCGTTTCATCAATCCGTTGATGAAGAGCAAATTCGGCGTCGATTCGATGCCTGAAACCGCGGAGAATGTTGCGCAGGAATTCGGCGTGAGCCGCGCCGACCAGGACGCGTTCGCTTTGCGAAGCCAGCAGCGCGCCGCAGCAGCGATCGCCGAGGGCCGCCTCGCGGATGAAATCGTTGCCGTGACGATTCCCACGAAAAAAGGCGAACCGATCGTCTTCAAGCAGGACGAGCATCCGCGCGCGACAACGCTCGAAACGCTGGCCAAACTGAAGGGCATCGTGCGGCCCGACGGTACGGTGACGGCCGGCAATGCGTCCGGCGTCAACGACGGTGCTTGCGCAACGCTGATCGCATCATCCGATGCTGTCGAACGTTTTGGGTTGACGCCGAAAGTTCGGATCGTCGTGGCGGCGGTCGCCGGCGTCGCGCCGCGTATCATGGGGTTTGGACCGGCGCCGGCAATGCGCAAGGCGCTCGCGAAGGCAAGGCTCAAGCTTGGCGACATCGATGTCATCGAGTTGAACGAAGCGTTCGCCGCGCAAGCGCTGGCCGTGACACGCGATCACGGTTTGCCTGACGATGCGCAGCACGTGAATCCGAACGGTGGTGCGATTGCGCTCGGCCATCCGCTCGGTGCGAGTGGCGCGCGCCTCGTGACGACGGCGACGTACCAGTTGCTCCGCAGCGGCGGTCGCTATGCGCTGTGCACGATGTGCATCGGCGTGGGCCAAGGCATCGCCATGATTATCGAGCGTGCGTGACCGCTCGCGCACATTGAAGAGGGACGCATGACTTCCCGACCGCAGAATCTGCAGACCAAAGTGCTCGCCGGCTATCGCAAGCCCGATCGCGGCACGCAACCGGATTATTACTATCCGCCCTATGCGTCCACAGTGAAACGCTCGCCGTCGCAGCCGCTGGTGATCCTGCCGACGACGCTCTCGGAAGTGACCGGTCCGCTGTTCGGCTACGATCTCATCAAGGCCAACGATTTCGATCTGACAAAGCAAGGCAACGGGGATCCGATCGGCGAGCGCATCGTCGTCAGCGGCCGTGTGCTTGACGGCAATGCGCGGCCCGTCGCGAACACGCTCGTTGAAGTCTGGCAAGCCAACTCGGCTGGCCGCTATCCGCATCACCGCGATAATCACAACGCGCCGGTCGATGCCAATTTTCCGGGCTGCGGACGCACGCTGACCGACGCAGAGGGTCGATATCGCTTCGTATCGATCCGTCCGGGCGAGTATCCCTGGCGCAACCATTACAACGCTTGGCGCCCCGCGCACATCCATTTCTCGTTGTTCGGTCCGGCATTCGCGACGCGGCTCGTGACGCAAATGTATTTCCCCGGCGATCCGCTGCTCGACTACGATCCGATGTACACAAGCATTCCGAACGAGCGTGCGCGCCAGCGGCTGATCTCGACGTTCGATTGGGAAACGACGATTCCGGAACAGGCGCTCGGGTACAAATTCGACATCGTGTTGCGCGGTCGCGACGAAACGCCGTTCGAGAGCGACATGAAGCGGCCCGGCTAAGGAGTTTGCGATGAGCTTGCTTACGACGTCGTCGCAAACGATCGGCCCGTATCTCCATATCGGCCTCACGTGGCTTAACACCGACAATTTGGCGGTAGCCGGCGTGAGTGGCGACAAGATTGCGATCGAGGGCCGTATCGTCGATAGCGACGGCAATGCGGTGGACGACGCTGTCGTCGAGATCTGGCAGGCGAACGCGCACGGACGCTACGCGCATCCCGACGACACGCAAGACAAGCCGCTCGAACCGCAATTCAAAGGTTTCGGACGCGTGACGACCGACGGCCACGGCGTTTTCCGCTTCACGACGATCAAGCCCGGTCGAGTGCCCGCGCCGGATGGCGGATTACAGGCGCCGCATCTCAACGTGACGATCTTCACGCGCGGGCTGCTGAAGCATCTGATCACACGGATGTATTTTCCCAACGAGCCCGCCAACGACGAAGATCCGGTTCTGCAGTGCGTGCCGGTGGAGCGGCGGCGAACGTTGATCGCGACGTCTGGCGAGGGGGAGAGCGCACTCAAGTGGAACGTGATCTTGCGGGGACCCGCCGAGACGGTTTTTTTCGACTACTGAGGTTTGCCGCAGGCGCTACGCGGTGCATTCGGTGCTCGACCTTCTCTTCACGACCGACGCGATGCGCGAGGTCTTTTCCGATCGCGCGCGCATCCAGCGGATGCTCGATTTCGAGGCGGCGCTTGCGCGTGCCGAAGCACTGGTGGGTGTCATTCCCGGCAATGCCGCTGATACGATTGGTCGTTGCTGCCGCGCCGATGATTTCGACCTTGCCAAGATTGCCGTCGCAGCGCGCGACGCCGGCAATATCGCGATCCCGCTGATCGCACGACTGACGGAGCGCGTGGCGCGCGCGCAGCCGGGCGCGCAGGGTTACGTGCACTGGGGCGCGACGAGCCAGGACGTGATCGATACCGGACTGGTGCTGCAACTTCGCGATGCGCTCGCGCTGATCGAAACCGACGCGACGCGCTTGGCCGATGCTCTCGCGCGGCAAACAAGCATCCATCGTGCGACGCTTATCGCCGGTCGGACGTGGCTGCAACAAGCGTTGCCTATCACGCTGGGTTTGAAACTCGCGACGACGCTGGCCGCGCTCGATCGCCATCGCGCGCGTATTGCGGCATTGCGAGAGCGTGCGCTGGTACTGCAATTCGGTGGCGCTGCCGGTACGCTGGCATCGCTCGGACCGAAAGCGATCGCCGTAGAAACGGCGCTGGCTGCGGAGCTCGCGCTGAAAATTCCCGCGTTGCCGTGGCACACGCAACGCGACAATTTGGTCGAGGTCGCGACGTTTCTGGGCCTCATTGTCGCGACCGTTGGCAAGCTCGCGCACGATCTGGCGCTGCTGATGCAAACGGAAGTGGGCGAAGCATTCGAGGCCGCGAGGGCGGGACGCGGCGGATCGTCGACGATGCCGCATAAACGCAATCCTGTCGGCGCGGCGATTGCACTCGCCGCTGCCGTGCGCGTTCCAGGGCTCGTCGCAACAATGCTTTCGGCGGCGGTTCAAGAACACGAGCGCGGTCTCGGTAACTGGCCCGCCGAGTGGGACACGTTGCCGGAAATCGTGCTGCTCGCAGCCGGCGCGCTCGATACCATGGCCAACGTCGTCGAAGGCCTCGAGGTGGACGTCGCGAGAATGCGTGCAAACCTCGAGATCTCGCAAGGTCAGATTTTCGCCGAGGCGGTGCAGATGGCGTTGGCGCCGGCGCTGGGTCGCGACGCTGCCCACGAGCTTGTCGCGAGCGCTTCCCGGCGCGCGCGGAGCGAGCGTCGCCATCTGCGTGAAGTGCTGGCCGAGGAATCGCGGGTGACCGCGGTGCTCGATCGCGACGCGATTGGACGTCTATTCGACCCACAGTCGTACCTCGGCTCGACCGATGCGTTTATCGATCGTGCACTTGCCAGTCGCGGTTGATTTCCAACGAAAGTTCTCGCCAATGCCATTTCTCGATCTCGCCGGCGCTCGTTTCCATTACCGAATCGACGGGCCCGCTGCTGCGCCGGTCATCATGTTTTCCAATTCGCTCGGCACCAACCTCGCGATGTGGGAATCCCAGTTGCCGTCGCTCACGACGCACTACCGCGTGCTGCGATACGACGCGCGCGGACATGGCGAATCAGCCGTCACAAGCGGCCCCTACACGATCGAGCAACTGGCGCGCGATGCGCTCGCCCTTCTCGATGCGCTCGAAATCGAGCGCGTGAATTATTGCGGTCTTTCGATGGGCGGAATGGTCGGGCAGTGGCTGGGGGCGAACGCGCCGCGTCGATTGGGCAAGCTCGTGCTTGCCAACACGACCGCGAAGATTGGATCACCTGAAACGTATAACGCGCGCATCGACACGGTCCGCAACGGCGGAATGATCGCCATCACGGACGCCGTACTCGCGCGGTGGTTTACGCCGGCTTTCTTGACCGCATCGCCAACCGCGGTCGCGCGGGTGCGCGCGATGCTCGACCGAACGCCACCCGACGGGTACATCGCATGCTGTGAAGCGATCCGCGACATGGATCAGCGCGAGATCATCGGCGAAATCGGCGTGCCCACGCTGGTGATCGCCGGAACACACGATGTCCCGACGCCGCCGACAGACGGACGCTTTCTCGCCGATCGTATTAACGGCGCGCGTTACGTTGAATTGCCTGCGGCGCATCTGTCGAACATTGAAGCTGCGCCGGCGTTCTCATCGGCGTTGATGGACTTTCTGAACGGCTGAAGGAGCATTCGATGGACGAGCAGGAGCGGCATTCGAAGGGGATGGAAGTCCGGCGTGCCGTGCTCGGAAACGCGCATGTCGACCGCGCTGAAGCGAAGCGCAATGACTTCAATGGCGAATTTCAGGACCTGATCACGCGCCACGCGTGGGGCGAGATCTGGACCCGTCCCGGATTGCCGAGGCATACCCGGAGCTTGCTGACGATTGGTCTGATGGTCGCGCTCAATCGGAGTGACGAATTCAAGCTGCACGTGCGCGCCGCATTCAATAACGGCGTCACGCGCGACGAAATCAAGGAAGTGCTTCTGCAATGCGCGATCTACGCCGGTATTCCCGCGGCGAACAGCGCGTTTCACATGGCCGAGGAGGTCCTTGCGCAGATGGATGGCGCACCACGGTCGTCTTGAAAAGGCACGCGTGAAATCCAGGCCTCTTTCCGCCGATCATATGCGGTGGACTCGCAGCACGATTCTTCCGAGAATCTGCCCGCGTGCGAGTCGTTCGTGTGCCTTCGCGGCCTGCGAAAGCGGAAAGACCGCGGCAATCGGCACCTGAATGGGCACTTCGGCGATGCTGCGCTCGAGTCGTTTGAACCATCGCGAATTCGCCGTCATGTCATACGCAATGCGGCGAATCGCCTTGCGGCGGCGGGGTGGCGCCGGCTCGATGCCATTGGGGAATGCGACCGATCCGCGGGGACGGATGAGATCGAGGCAACGCTCGAGGCTATCGCCACCCGCGAACGCCAGCACCGCGTCGATACCGTCCGGCGCGAGCTTCTGAAGACGATCGGCGACATCGTCACGGCGGGCGTCGACGACCGCACTTGCTCCCAGCCGCCGGACGAGCGCCGCAGCTCGCTTACCCGACGCGGTCGCCAGCACGCGCGCGCCGCGGTGCTTTGCCAACTGCACCGCAATCGTCCCTACGGCGCCCGACGCTCCGAAGATCAATACCGTTTGGCCGCGATGCACGTGAAGCATGGCATCGACTCCTTGCAGCGCCGTCAATCCCGTAGGCGCAATCGCGCCCGCTTGCAGTGGATTCAAGCGCCGCGGCACCCGCGCTACGTGCTCGACTTTCGCCACTGCGTACTCGGCGTAAAAGCCGCCCTTGGGATTTCCGAATTCGTAGGCGTAAACGTGGTCACCGATGCGAAAGCGCCGAACATGGGCTCCTCTGGCGACGACTACGCCTGCCCCATCGGTTCCGAGGACGAGTGGAAACTTCGTACGCCCGGGCGGCCGCCACGACCCGTCGCGAATCGCGTGATCCCATGAGCCGACGCCCGCCGTATCGATCCTGATCAACACCTCGCCGGGGCCCGGCTTGGGAACCGGCTGCTCGTGAACCTTGATGGCCGACGGCGGACCAAAATGGTCGACCGCTGCCGTCTTCATCACATCGGGGATTTTCATTCGATTGACACCCATCATCACCTCGCTCACTGATTGCGACGTCCGTCCCGAACGGCTGCTCCATTTTTTGGCAGCGATCGCCGAGACTGGTTCAACCGCCAACCGTCCTCCGTTGTATCCTCGAGCGCTTTCTTTTCCGCCGTCAGATGACGATGAGAGCCCAATTCATGCGCAAGTCGGTTGCAATGCTGGTCGGTGCGGCGATGTTTCCGATCGCCATTTTGGCATCCGCGCAGGCACCGACATATCCCGACAAGCCGATTCGCATCGTCGTGCCGTTCCCCGTCGGCGGCGTCGCCGACACGTTCGGGCGTGAGATCGGCCGAAAGCTCTCGGAATCGTGGGGCCAGCCCGTCGTGATCGACAATCGGCCTGGCGCGGGCGGAAACATCGGTGCCGACATCGTCGCCAAGTCGGCGCCGGATGGCTATACGCTGGTCATTGGCAATATCGGCACACATGCGGTCAACGTCAGTCTGCTTCCCGCGATGCCGTTCGACACGATCAAGGACTTCACGCCGATCATTCACATTCTTGATGCGGAGGGGCTGTTGGTCGTCAATCCATCGATTGCGGCCACGACGGTGCCCGAGTTGATTGCGCTGGCGCGTGCTCAACCCGGCAAGCTGAGTTACGGCTCCGCCGGCGTCGGCACGACAAGCAACCTGGCGGGTGAAATGTTCAAGTCGATGGCCAAAGTCGACATTGTCCATGTCCCTTACAAAGGCAACGTGCCGGCGATCACCGATCTGATGGGCGGTCAAACGGCGATGA
>WNGI01014311.1_pt1 | contig 12888 bp, 13 predicted proteins | sample 5400621 | NCBI WGS metagenome assembly WNGI01 (sample SAMN13153374, study PRJNA577476) | soil metagenome | isolation source: 20 cm soil or saprolite under Garry oak tree replicate 1 | place: USA:California | collected 2016-06-15 | reverse complement strand
TTTGCGAGACGTTGCGGAGCTTCGCGCGATGGTGGCTGAAATGCAGGAAGCGAAGGATATTGATACGTATTACCCCTTGAACGTAGCTTTCCATGCCCGTCTGGTGGAAATGTCAGGTAACAAGCGTGTCGCTGAGATTTACAACGGTTTGAGCAAAGAGCTCCATCTTTTCCGCCGCCGTGGCCTCCTCTTCCGTGCCGACTCGATGGCTTCATCAAACGGGGAACATATGCGGATAATCGAAGCACTCCGTGACCACAGTTGTGAATTATCAGAACGCACCATGGCCGACCACATTCTGGCTGGAAAAGCGCGATTACTGGAAAGAGTGAAGGAACAAGGTCCAGAAGTTTCAGAACCTGGCCTGGGTACCACTAAGGAGAGCGAGTGAAGATCAGAGAGATACGCGCGACCATCCATACTTCGACTATCTCCGTTCCACTTCTAGAGAGAAAGGTTCACGGGTATGGCCGGGAGGAGCAAAAGGAATTTGTTTTTTGTGAAGTTGAAACGGATGATGGTCTCTCGGGTCTGGCGATCACCGGTCATTTCCTCGCTCGCTCCGTTGTTGCCGCGCTAAAATCATACGTATTACCGGTCGTGCGTGACATGGATGTGCGGGATACCGAAGCCATCCATCAAAGAATTTGGTCCAAGCTAAACCCTCGTGCCATGACGGGAGTTATCTCGAGCGCACTATCATGCCTCGACATCGCTATCTGGGACATTCAAGGGAAGGCGGCGAATAGATCAGTTGCGGGACTGCTTGGGAACGCGAGAACCACGGTACCGGCCTATGTGACCTTCGGCTTTCCTCAGTACGACCGCGAGCAGTTGGCTGAAGCCGCAAAGCTGCAAGTCTCGAAGGGCTTCTCCGCAATGAAACTCGTCGTCGGAGTAGACAAAAAGGGTTGGCGCGAGGATGCCATTCGCATTCGCGCCGTGCGCGACGCTGTGGGCAGCAACATCGATCTCATGATCGACGCCAACTATTTATTCAATCCCGTGGAGGCTAAACTTCTTTGCCGTGAGATCGAGGACTGCAACCTCACGTGGTTTGAGGAGCCTTTGCAGCAAAACGACGCCCGAGCGCTCGCTGACCTGCGCGCGCATACGAAAATACCGATTGCCGCAGGGCAAATGGAGGGGCATCGCTGGCGGCTTCGCGAACTCGTGGAAAGGCAGGCGGTAGACATTTTGCAGCCGAACTGCTGCTTTTGCGGCGGGTTCACGGAAGCGCGCAAGGCAGGCCATTTAGCCCAGATTTATAACCTGCCGATCGCAAACGGCGGCGGCTGGCCTCTTTTTAATATGCATACTTTTGCCGGACTTATGAACGGTTGGATTGTGGAGTGGCATTTAGGAATGGTTCAAGTGGGCCAGATGCTTTTCGTAAATTCGCCGGAGCCGGTCAACGGAATGTTGACGATACCGAACGCTCCGGGTCTCGGGCTGACTCTCAATCGCGATGCGCTGCGCGAGAGCGAAGTGGCCGAATGAAAATTCTCGATATTCGCGAAATCGTGGTTCCAATCAAATCAAATATTCGCAATGCTTACATCGACTTCAGTCAGATGACGGTAAGCGCCCTTGCAGTAATCACCGACGTAATACGTGACGGCAATCGTGTTGTCGGATATGGCTTCAATTCCAACGGTCGATACGCGCCGAGCGGCCTCTTACGTGACCGCTTTATCCCCCGGCTGAAAGCCGCGGACCCACAAAGCCTCCTGGACGACACCGGCGGTAATTTCGATCCGTTTAAGATATGGAACGTTCTCATGCGGAATGAGAAACCGGGCGGACACGGCGAAAGGTCGGTGGCAGTCGGCGTTATCGATATGGCGATATGGGATGCAGTGGCGAAGATCGCCGGCGTGCCGCTGTATTGCGTTCTTGCGGATCGATTCAGAGCCGGCGTCGCTGACCCAAAAGTTTTTGTCTATGCGGCCGGCGGATATTATTACCCTGAAAAAGGTCCGTCAGGATTACAAGAGGAGATGCAACGCTATCTCGACATGGGTTATTCCGTGGTGAAGATTAAGATCGGTGGAGCTTCACTGCAAGAAGATCTAAGCCGCATCGAAGCCGTCCTGAAAATCTTAAAGCGCGGGGACCAGTTGGCTGTGGATGCGAATGGACGTTTTGACCTCGAGACGGCGATTGCTTACGCGCACGCTCTTGAACCCTACCAGTTGCGATGGTATGAGGAAGCCGGCGATCCGCTTGATTATGAATTGCAAGCAAAGCTCGCCGGCCACTATCAAGGTCCCATGGCCACGGGAGAGAATCTTTTTTCAGTTCAGGACGCACGCAATCTGATCCGGTATGCAGGCATGAGGTCCGATCGCGATATCCTTCAATTCGATTGCGCACTGGGCTACGGCCTCGTCGAATACTCGCGGATATTGGACATGCTGAAAGAGTACGGATGGTCTGCGACCCGTTGCATTCCGCACGGCGGCCACCAGCTATCGCTGCACATTGCCGCCGGATTGGGACTTGGGGGAAATGAATCCTATCCCGGCATCTTTCAACCCTTTGGTGGATTTACGTCACGTTGTCTGACGTTCCGGGAATTGGCTTCGAATCAAAAAAAGAACTGTTTCGTCTACTGAAGACGCTCTCCGATAACTAGAGGCTGGACCATCGGGAGGAAAACATTGGAAACGGAAACGCACGAGACGCCGCGCCCGAACAAACGGAAGCTGCGAAATAATATTACTCTTCAAGTCTTCGTTGCGATCGTGGCCGCGATAATTCTGGGCATATTCGATCCCAAACATGCCCTGGCCATGAAACCGCTTGGCGATCTGTTTATCAAGCTTATCCGCATGGCAATCGCTCCCATCGTTTTTCTCTGTGTTTCCACGGGAGTTGCGCACATCGGTGACCTTCGCAAGGTGGGGCGAATCGGCCTCAAAGCTCTAATATATTTTGAATTGGTGACGACCATCGCTCTTTTGATCGGCCTCGCGTCTGTTGCAGTCTTCAAGCCGGGAGAGGGCGTCAATGCTCTGCAGTCAAGTTCTAGTGCGGGGGATTACGCTGCCTATTCCACCAAGGGAAAGGAGTTTTCATTTCTGGAGTTCGTAATGGGGACCGTTCCTGATAACGCGCTGGGCGCATTCGTAAGAGGTGATTTGCTGCAAGTCGTCATGATCGCCTTGTTAGTTGGCATGGCCCTGATTGGGATGGGGAACCGCGGCCATGCCGTCGTTCGGGGTTTAGACAGCGCGATGATGGTATTTTTTGGAATCATCAGAATCATTATGCGAGTCGCCCCCATAGGAGCTTTCGGGGCGATGGCGTTTACCGTAGGGAAGTTTGGCACTAGCGCGCTGTTGGCGTTGTCCAAGCTTGTCCTGGTTACGTACCTGACGGAAGCGTTTTACGTCTTCGTTGTTTTGGGGATGATTGCTTATTTCTTCGGCTTTAACTTGATTCACTTCATTAAATACATCGGTGATGAGATTCTTCTGGTTATCGGCACGTCTTCATCCGAGAGCGTTTTGCCTCAGCTCATGCAAAAACTTGAGCGCTTCGGGGCCGCACGCTCGGTAGTGGATCTGGTCTTGCCCACAGGATATGCATTCAATCTCGGGGGTTTAGCCTTATCGTTGCCTATCAGCGTTGTATTTATTGCACAGGTCTATCACGTTCCGCTCGGCTTCAGCCGCCTCTTAGCCCTGGTGGCCATCATGCTGGTAACTTCGAAGGGAGCTGCCGGTGTCACTGGAGCTGCATTTATAGTCCTCGCGACGACTGTGGGGGCATCCGGCATTCTGCCGCTAGAAGGACTCGCGCTCGTGTTTGCGGTCGATAATTTCCTATCCATGGCCAGAGCACTCGCAAATGTGATTGGGAATGGCGTCGCGACGATCGTGGTTGCAAAGCTGGAGAACGAGTTTAGTCCTGAACGCGCCGCGGAGGGAACGCCGGCGGCGATCTGAAAATAGAAATCCCCGATGGAGGAGACACGAAATGAAAAGGCTTCTCGCAATTCTCGCGACATTGTTGGCGGTCTTCGTTTCGAAAGCGCAGGGCCAGCAGTCCCAGCAGTTGCCTATGACGCATATGTCAGGGCTTCTGAGTCTGGTGGAGACCATTCCGTTGCCCGGCGATGGCTACATGGACCATCTGACGGTAGACGTGAAAGGCCAGCGCCTATTTATTTCTGGGGAGGCCGCAAAATCTCTTATTGCTGTGGACCTGCGCGCAGGCAAGGTGATCCACGTTACGAGCGGGCTCTCGGCGATGCCCAAGAAGCCGTTCTATCTCTATGACACCAACGAAATCTGGGTGACGCTGACAGACAGCACGGTTGCGGCCATAGACGGGAACACGTACGAAGTGACCAAGACCGTCAAATTGTCTGGATACGGCGATCCGAACAGGGGAGCGGATAACGCGGCTTACGATCCTGCCACCCATCTTATTTATGCCGGCGTCGAGGTTTTTGAAGATTTCGGTGGCAGTGGCCAGCACGGAGCCAATAATGCTTCGATTGACGTCGTTGATACCAAAACGGCCCAATTGGTGGGCAGCATTAAGCTCCCAGGGGGTGATCCTGCAGGAATCACAATCGAACCATCGGGAAAAAAATTGTACGTCACTATGGGAGATATTGTGGGAGGTGACAGCCACGTTGCAGTCGTCGATCTCGAAAAACGCGCCGTGGTCGCCCAGTGGCCAATCACCGGAGGGCCGGTACCTCATACCGCTGGCCTGGACGCGGCCCATCATCGCCTGTTTGTTGGTAGTCGACTGATAGCACACACGGGCGACGTAGGGGGCGGGCACCAGCATGAACCTGGCAGATTGACAGTCATCGATACGGAGACGGGAAAAGTGGTTCAAGGGCTGGACAGCGTGGGCGGCGCGGACGACCTCCAATATGACGCGGCAACCGGACGCATCTACTTCGTGGGGACAACCGGCACGGTTGCTGTGTTTAAGGAGGTGGACCCGGACCACTTCCAGCTTCTCGGAAAAGTTCCGACCGGGGCGATATCTAAAACTGGGCTTTGGGTGCCTGAACTGAAGCGGTTCTACTCGGCTGTCCCGAGGCATTACGTTGTTACTGCACGCCACGGAACGCAGGACCTACAGGCCGACCTGCTAAAGGAATTGAACATCGCACAAGGTGTGACGAAGCGCGAAAAGAACGCCGGATGGCAAACCTCGATGCTCTCTGATCTAGTAATCGAAGAGGCCCATCTCATGGTCTTTGATTACATGCCATAAGCGGTGCCATGAACATCCCCATACGTCGTAGGAAAACAGAAGCATACTGAGGCCTTTGCTGACATTGACAGCGGAGCAGAAGGTGTGATCATGAGCGAAACTGCCAAGCCCGCGCCGGACCAACCCCGCGTCGCAATAGCTGAAATCGTCGGGCTCATCACGCGAGCGCTGGTGTCGGTAGGAGTTCCACCAGAGGATGCCAGTCAGGTGGCCGCTTTGATGGCGGAATCCGACGCGGGCCCGGTGCGGCACTGGTCGACGGCGATAACGCCTTGGGGCATCTGGTCATGAAACGAGCCGCGGAACTGGCGATCCAGAAGGCGCGCCAATGCGGCATTGGTTGGGTTGGCACGCGGCACAGCAATCATGCCGGGCCAGCACAGCTTTACGCGCGGATGCCCGCGGCGCACGATATGATCGGATTGTATTTCTGCGTGGGTAACACCAACCTAGTTCCACCGTGGGGCGGGACGGAGGTGCTGCTCAGCACCAATCCCATCGCGATCGCCGTGCCCGCGTTGCAGCATCCTTCGATTGTTTTGGATATGGCCACGACGAACACCGCGTTTGGCAAGATCAGGCTCAAAGCCCAGCGTAACGAGCCGATGCCGGAAGGCTGGATGATCAACCGGCAAGGCCAGCCCTTGACCGATCCAAAACGCGCGAGTGAAGGTTTTCTTGTCCCTGTGGGCGGGCCGAAAGGATATGGACTCGCGCTAATGTTCGGTTTGCTGGCTGGAACACTGAATGGAGCCGCGTTTGGCCGCGACGTGGTCGACTACACTGTGGACTCGAAAACCCCCAGCAACACGGGGCAGGCCATAATCGCGGTGGATATCGCGGCGTTCGCGGACGTGCAGGCTTTCAAACAGGATGTCGACGAGGTATGGGACGTCATGAAGTCGTCCCCGACTCTACCGGGCGTCGACGAAGTCCGGCTGCCCGGAGAGCACTCAGAATCGCTTTACCTTGAACGGATGGCCCAGGGCGTTCCGCTGGGCGCTCAACTGCGCAAGGTTCTGGATGAACTCGCGGATCGCCTGGGCATTCAGCGATTACAGTAGAAGAGCCTTGCACGTAATACTGCCGCGGCCACCTTGTCTGGATCACCGGTGGATACAATTTTAATCCAAGTATGTTCGCGAGCATTTTCGATTCGTTGACCGTAACAATTCAGGAGATCAGTGATTATGCCGAAGGACGATGTGACCGGTGTGCGCCCCGTCGATATTCACGCGCATTTTTTCCCGCAATCCTATCTCGACGTGCTCGCGGAAGAGGGGCCGCGCTTCGATGTGGAATATCGCGCGGCGGAGGAAGGTTTTTACATCAAGACCGAAGCGCGCTTCCAGGGACCGCTTCCCTACCGGATCGTCGACTTGAAAGAGCGGATCGCGGATATGGACGCGCAAGGCACCTCCGTGCAGGCAATGTCGCTCACCGGACCGATGGCGTATTGGGGCGACGAAAAAGTCTCTCACAAACTGGCACGCGCCTGGAACGATGCGGCCAGCGCTGCGCACGTGCAATTTCCGACGCGGCTGGTCGGATTGTTGACGCTCCCCATGCTCTTCCCGGATCGCGCCATCGATGAACTGAATCGCGCGAGCAAATTACCCGGGATACGAGGCGTTTACATGGGCACGAACATCAATCATCGCGATCTCGATGACCCGCTGTTTCAGCCGATCCTTGCCCTCATCGAGGCGCTGGACCTTCCCATTTTCCTGCATCCACTGCAGGTGGTTGGCGGACAGCGCACCGCGCCGTTCTCTCTGTCAAACCTGCTGAGCTTTCCGTTCGACACCGCCATTGCCGCCTGCCACCTTATTTTCGGCGGCGTGCTCGACCGCTATCCGAAGCTTCAGTTCACCTTGCCGCACGGCGGGGGCGTGTTGCTGATGCTGATGGGACGCATCGACCACGGTTCGACTGTCCGGCCGGATATCGAAAAGCTGCGATTGCCGCGGCCTCCTAGCCAATATCTGCAGCGCTTCACGTTCGATACTGTGGTCCACTCGAAATCCGTCATGGAGTTCGTGATCGGGGAGGTGGGCGCCGAGCGTATCATGATCGGGAGCGACTACTGCCTCGACATGGGATACGAAAGGCCTGTGCATTTCCTGGATCAGGTAAATATATCGAGCGCGCAACGAAAGATGATCTTAGGCGACAACGCCGCACGGATCCTCAAACTCTGACCAAACATCGATCGCTTCTCGCCCGGTGTCATCATGGGTTACGACCCAGGGCGCCATGGTCCTCTACAATCTGCGTCACACGTTCGCTACCCGATCCATATCGTCGGGGACCGACATGACGATTTTGCAGAAAATCCTCGAGCACTCGGAGATCGGGATGACGATGCGGTACGTGAAAATCGCGGAGCATTACAATGTGGAAGCCGTAGTGAAGCTCGAGAAATATCGTGCGGTGAAGATGCAAGAAGCAGAGGAAAAGATAGGGATGGTGCAATGGGTCCCCCGAATTCCCCCCCCTAGTGAGGGGAAGGATTTTTTTTCGAGATGGCTGCAAGTCGCAGAAAATATTGGTCGGGGCGCTCGGATTTGAACCGGAGACCTCCTGCGCCCAAGGTAAATTCTGGGACGCTAAGTAGTTGTCTCGTCTATGTTTTTCGCGCATCCTGCATCACGGTTTAGGGCGGTTTTCGGCGGCTATTGTTCCCAAATCGTTCCCAAGCATTGGCATGAACCCCTGTAGTTGGACAAATTCCTTGGGCACACTCGCAGCTTTTCATTCAACCTCTGTTGCATCTCCAAGCAGGACAAGGGGCCTCGGGAAGAGGACGGCGTTTGAGTCCTCTTCCCCGGATAGCTCTTTAGATGCCCTCTCCTTGTTCTCACCGTTTCCATCGTTCACAACAAACTCCACGGTTGCACCCGCGGAGTTTGCCGAATTCTCCTGAGCGATTTGATCACGACTTTCTATTTTTCTCATTGCTGTTGCAGTTCACCTCATGCGGCGGAGATCTGGGCTCGTCTTGTCTCGACAATGTTGTGCGCCGACGCCGCGGATGAGAACAGAGGTATGAGACCTTCGACCAGTGTTGGGTGAGTCAGGACCGCATCCCGCAGCGCGGTGTAGGGCAGCCCTGCGATCATCGCAATCTGGACTGCGGCCAGGATCTCCCCCGCACCGACACCGAAGGCCGTGAACCCGAGGATGCGATCGCTATCAGCCTCTACGAGGGCCTTCACGAACCCGCGGGTCTCCGAAAGCGTGCGTGCACGCAGGTTGGTTTCCATTGGGACCTTAAACAGACGATACGCTTTCCCTTGAGCCTCCGCTTCTGTTTCACTTAAGCCGATACGAGCAAGTTCGGGGTCGGTAAACAGACAATATGGGACTTGCCTGCCCGTGGTCACACGGTTGCCGCCGGTTAAATTGGCATGGACTACGCGGAAATCGTCGATGCTGGTGTGCGTGAACTGCGGGCTACCGGCGACTTCGCCGATCGCCCAGACGCCGGGCGCGGTGGTCTGCAGCCGCTCGTTGACCTTGATGTATCCCCGGTCGGTGAGCTCCACGCCGGTCAGTTCCAGGCCGAGTCCTTCGGTGTTCGGATGGCGGCCTGTGGCGACCAATACATGACTTCCCTTTAGGACTTTCTCAATTCCAATCTGCTCGACGACGACACTCACCGAGTCGCCACATTTGCCCGACACTTGCTTGATCCGTGCATTCAGGAGAATGTCGATGCCTTCATCTGCGAGCAGGCTGCGAAGAGCCTCGCATACGTCCGGGTCTTCTTTGGACATCAGCCGCCCGTTGCGATCAATCACAGTCACTTTGCTGCCGAATCGCCGCATGGCCTGGGAAAGCTCTACTCCTACGTAGCCACCGCCGATAACGAGCAGATGTTCGGGGACTTGGCCTAATTCGAGCGCCTCGATGTGCGTGAGCGGTTGTGCTTCAGCAAGACCAGGAATTGCTTCCAATGTGGCCCGGGTGCCGGTGCTGACGATCACATTAGTACCGCGGAGCTGACGAGTGCTTCCGTCGGGGAGGGTGGCCTCCACAGTTCTCGGAGCAACGAACCGCCCGGTGCCCAAAATGAACTCGGCGCCCGTCTTCCGGTAATTCTCCATATACATCTCGTTCAGGCCGACGACCATCTTGCGCTTGCGGTCTCGGACGCCCGACATCTCAATCGTGAAGCCATCGTGAGCAATGCCAAACTCTTGGCTTCGGCGAAAGTAGTCCACAATTTTCGCACTATGGATAATGTTCTTGCTCGGAAGGCACGCAATATTAGGGCAAGAGCCGCCAATATACTTGCGATCAACGACTGCGACGCGCTTGCCTTCGCCGGCAAACGTCCACGCAGCGACGGTCGAGCCCGTGCCGCCACCGAAAATTACCAGATCAAATTCTTCCGGCTGCGACTTCTTAAGACCATGGGCAGATGAAGAGGTCTCGGTGCTCTTCATGCGACTTTTCCTTTCTGAGCGACAGGCTCACTCTTGGCTTGCATCGATTTGACAAGATCGGCGGCCGATGCTCCTTCGAGCGACAGTCCGTAGCCAACTTCCCGCACAATACGCTCTTTCAAGGGTTGAATAAAGTGTACGCGCGTATTGCGGCGCGTCACTTCCGGAGCTTTCAAGTACAGCTCTGCCAATTCCCGCGCTCGGCTGAGCGCTTTACCGTTCGGCACAACCTCACTAACCACTCCCCATTCGTGTGCGGTGCGCGCCGTCAGCGGCTGTGGGTTCAGCAAGAAAGCCTCTGCCCGTCCTGCTCCAGCGCGATAACTCCAGGTAGTAAAAATTCCATCGCCTGGCACAATGCCTCCGGCGAAGTGTGGAATATCGTGGAAGGTCGCACCCTCGGCTGCCACAATCACACTGGCAAGTAGGGCATACTCGGAGTGCACATGGGCGCGTCCCTCGATAGCCGCGATCATCGGAACGCGTATGTTGGCTATATTCTCCACAATCTGAACGCCCTCGTCGTGAACCTGGCTCCAAGCGGCGGGATCGGCGACGTTGCCGAAAGACGAAAAATCGATGTAAGGAATAAAATCGCCGCCCGCTCCCGTCAGAATTACGATCTTGTTCGCTCGATCTTGTGCGATCCGATAAAAGGCATCGACAAACTGGGTATGATCTTGTTCCGTGAAAGTGAATGGCCCGTTGTTGCTGTGAAATTCGGCAACCAGGACACCTTCGGAGTCCCGAGTCAGTTTTAGGCTGCGATATGCAGTTAAGTAGTCATCTTGAAGTTGCATAGGATTCTCCTCTCTGTGTTGTCCTGACTGCGTTCACCCGAATGTGTTACTGCGAGGTCAGCACATCGCACTCAAGTGGCAACAACGAGGCCGCCCGCGGCCCGAATGACCTCTCCCGTGATCCAGGCTGATTCGTCTGACGCTAGGAACACTGCCAGCGGGGCGATATCACTGACGCGACCGAGTCGGCCGAGCGGCGTCTTCCCAGCCAGAACAGCGCCGGCACCACCCTCAAAGGTTCCCGCCGCTACATTGCCTTCGGTTTCTGTATGACCCGGAGCGATGGCGTTGACCCGGATCTTGCGCGGCGCCAGTTCGAGCCCCAATCCCCTGGTCAGCGTTTCGATGGCGCCTTTCGTGGACGCGTACAGCAGGGCTCCCGCCACGGGATGCGAGCCCACAATGGAGCTGAGGTTGATGATGCTACCGCCGTCGGCGCCGAACCGCTTGATCGCCTCCTGCACTGTGAGAATTGCCCCGAGAACGTTGATGTTGTAGTGGAGGTGAAAGCTCTCTTCCGTGATCTCCGCGAAGGCGCCGAAGCGGAATACTCCGGCGTTGTTGACCAAAACGTTTAGTCTTCCGAACGCAGAATTCACTTCTTTGAATAACCGCGCGACATCTGCGGCCTTGGACACGTCGGCCCCGACCGCGATCGCCTTGCCCCCGTTGTCGGTAATCGCCTGAGCGACGCGTTCGGCGCCTTCTCGGTCGGACGAATAGTTCACGGCCACGCGCGCGCCCGCAGCTCCCAAGGCCGTTGCTATCCCAGCGCCTATGCCTTTGGAGGCGCCCGTCACTATTGCCACTTTCTCAGACAGTCTGCTCATAATTCACCATTGTGCTTGATCTGACTCCCGTACCCCCGAACGTCCATCGCTGTGAATTGCGCCTCGCGCGTATGAAAATCTCGATTTATGCTCCTTATGCTAAAGAGCGTTTTGAAAACAGCGCATTCTAATTTTGCATCCTGAACGAATCGTTGGCAACCCGGAAGTGATCCCGAGGAATGTCGGGGAAGAGCGAGCGTTGCTGCCGCAAAGCAATTCTGTCAAAACATTCGTCATGGCGCGAGCTTCGCTGGTCCCAGGTAGCGGCAAGCGTTTAGAAATTTGTCAATTCGGATGGTTGCGGAGGCCCGATACGTACCGAATAGACAATTCTTGTGCATCCCATTCCGCAGTGAACTGATTCGCTGCGTTGCGTAAGCTGCACAAACTATAGCTATTTCAAGGGTCGGTTTCCGTGTAGCGGACAATCCAGGAGTCGATAGCCGCTACGAGCGGCTTGTCCCAAGTGGACTACGGCGCTGAAAACGGAGCCGGTAAGCGCTGGGTGTAACCTGCAGTTGTGAGAGAAAAGTACGTCTCATGATCTCAGAGCTGCTGAAGCCACACGAAGCAGCGATTTCCTTGACGGCCTTAACAGTTTGTTCTAGCTGTTGGCGTGCAGCCTCCACGCGCAAGCGTTCCGCGAATTTAGCGGGTGTAATGCCAGTTTCCTTTCTGAAGACTCGACTGAAGTTCCGTGGGCTCATAGCAGCACGCCTGGCGAGTACATCAACAGAGAGATTCTTGTTCAGGTTTTCTGCCATCCACACCTGAAGGTCATGTAGCGCCTTACGTCCCGAAGCTTGCGTTGATAGGGAAACGCTGAATTGCGCCTGACCGCCAGGTCTGCGCAGAAACACGATAAGGTTGCGCGCTACATCCAATGCCACGGACGCACCGTGGTCTTCTTCTACCATTGCCAGAGCGAGATCAATGCCAGCCGTGATTCCGGCAGAGGTATAGATATTCCCATCTTGTATCCAGATCGGATTCGCATCGACTTTGACATCTGGATATTTCTTCTGCAAATCGGCAGCAAAGGCCCAGTGAGTTGTTGCTCGCTTGTCATGGAGTAAACCCGCTTCAGCCAAGATAAAGGCTGCGACGCACACGGATGCCATTCGTCGTGCGCGACCCGCAGTCTTTTGTAGCCAAAGAGAAAAGCGGCTGTCCCGTGTGTCTTTTGAGGTCGGTCCGCAAACGACGACCAGTGTGTCCACGGGCTCGCGCAGTCTCCGGTAATAGCCATGCGCTAACAAAGAAACTCCGCATTCGCCTGCAATGATTGATTTAGGTTGGGAGCTTACTACTCGAACGTCGTAAGCGGGGCCCCGCGCGCCGAGTACGCGGTTCGCGCCCGCAAAAACCTCAAGTGGACCAATCAGATCGAGCTCCTCCACCGGAGGTACCCCAAGGATAACCACCGATATGGGGGGTCGCCTGCTTGCCAGTATTGGTTTCATTGTCAGCCCAGGCATGATTTTCACAATGGCCGGAAAAGTGGATTATATGTCATTGCAGCCAGGCCGGCCAACCCCTACCGTTAGTTCGAATGCGAAG
>WNGI01009779.1_pt1 | contig 12889 bp, 15 predicted proteins | sample 5400621 | NCBI WGS metagenome assembly WNGI01 (sample SAMN13153374, study PRJNA577476) | soil metagenome | isolation source: 20 cm soil or saprolite under Garry oak tree replicate 1 | place: USA:California | collected 2016-06-15 | reverse complement strand
CAACGTCAGGAAGTTTCCCACTCTCATCGAGTCCCCCTCGTTAGGGCACACGGTCTTCGCGATTGGCCGACGGGCCTGAACCTATCGCCCCGTACCGCAGCTCGCCATTGCGCCCAGCCTTCGCTCTATTATCTGCCGTAGTCTACCGTCCAGCGCCGATACGCCAACCAGGAGGATGCCGTGCGGATTCCATGCGGGGTCGTGTTGCTCTCCTTGATGACCGCCACCGCGGTCGCTCAGCAGGCCGACAAACCCGTAGCGCAAAACACGTCGCCCAGTCAATTCCAGAAGAATCCGGCTCTTCCCGACTGCCTCACCCTGGCGGTGGAACGGGGTGACCCATCGAGCGGGCCGTCGATCCTGCTGGTGAAGGGCACGAAGGGCTGTCGCGCGCCCTGGCACTTTCATTCGCCCAACGAACAACTGATGATGGTGAGGGGCACGGGCCGGGTGGAAATGAAAGGCGAAGCCGCAGTGAACCTGCATTCTGGTGGGTTTGCCTTACCAGTTCACCTGCGTCGGCGGCCCGTGTTCGTTCTTCCTGCATTCGGATGGACCGTTCGATATCCATTACGTGGATCAGAACGGCAGTGAGATTCCAGCCGAGCAGGCGCTGCACAGGCAGCACAAGGCGAGCTAGAGGAGGCTCCCTTTCCGAAACAACAAGGCGCGGCAGGTGTCCATCCACCCACCGCGCCTTGCCTTCGGGGTGAGGCCATCACGCCGCCTTCGGCTGATCACCAGCCTTGGGCTTGAATGGCCCAAAGCACGTTGCGGGCGCTGGCCCACGCCCCCATCAACTCCGCGTTATCCCCAAACCGATACCGCACCAGCCCGTCGAGCACACGCACCTGCTCGGCGATCTCGGCGGCGACGACCTTGAGCTCGGCGCTTACCCTGGATACTCGCCCGGCCCGACCGCGACACCCCCGCCGCATTCCCACCCCTCCCTGCCGCAAAAACGCCCTAACGCCCGCCCCCGCGCACCAGCACCTTCCCGCCTAACATCTGCTGGAGCTCGCCCATGTCGCGTCTGGCGCTGGTCATCATCGCCGCCCTCGCCGCGCTCGCCATCAGCGCCGCTCACGCACAATGCACCGACCCGCACTACCGCTGGACCGTGAAGACAACGGTGGCGCAGCAGGGAGATCCTTCGACCGCCGCCACACCGTCCGCCATGCTCAAGTGGACACCACTGGAGCTCTATCACCCCGCCCCGGGGGTCCACGACTGTACGCCCCGGGCGGACCGGGAGCTCACGGTGTTCGCCGTCACCGGCTGGGCGCGGACTTGGAAACTTGAGAAAGGCCCTGCAGGGGACCTCGACTGGCACATCGAGCTTACGCAAGGTCGCAAGACAGACTCCAGCAGGTGCGTCGTCGTCGAAATCCCCGACCCGCAATACGGCACCGTCTTCGCAACCGCGCGGCAGGACTTCCTCGACCTCATTGTCAGTTCCACGATCAACCAGAAAAAGCAAATCATCCCGCCGGTCCGTCTGACGGTGGTAGGCCTCGCATTCTTCGACGGGCAACATCGTGGGGGCAAGGGGTCCGGCAACCCCCCATCGGGCCACGGCCACTGCAATGCGTCAGATCCCGCGTTGTGGGAGATTCATCCCGTGTACGAAGTCAGACAGCCGTGAATGCGGGCGAGGCCTCCATGACCGCCACGCCGCACCAACTCGGCATCCTGCTCGTCCACGGCATCGGCACCCAACCCGCCGGCGAAACCATCACGCGCTGGGGCGACACGTTCGTCAAGACCATCAGCGAGGCGACGAACGGCACGGTCAACGCGATCGTCGAACGCGCCGGCCCCGATCTCGCGGGCGGCGACGGCGAGCGCACCGAAGCGCTGCTTCGCCTCGAGCATGATGGCACAACGCACCATTGGCTGCTAGCCGAAGGCTGGTGGGCGGAGTCGTTCCTCGCACCGACCTACCTCGAGTTTTGTTCCTGGAGCCTGCGCGCGTTGCCGTGGGCGATCGCCGCGCACGCCGGACAGCGCTATTGGGCTGTCGAATCGAAAAGCGTACGAAAATCGGACGCCGCGCGCTTCGCCGGCGTGAAGCTCATCGCCGGGCTCTTGCTCGCGCCCGTGGTCCTCACCGTGCTCTTTCTGGTCCTCCTGCTGGGCGTGCTCCCGATCCCGGCGCTACGCGGGATGTTGCTCAGCGTCCAACGTCTCTTCACCGCGACCGTCGGCGACAGCCTCGTGTTCGTCGACAGCCCGGTCCGCTCGGCGCTCATCAAGTCCCGGATCCTCACGGCCCTCAAGGCGCTGCAAGAGCGCTGCGAGCGAACCATCGTGGTCGCGCATTCACAGGGTCCGGCCGTGGCGGTCGAAGCGCTCGGTGGCGTCGCCGGGCTGAACGACCCGCCCAAGCAGCAAGCCGATACGCTGCTCACGTTTGGCGCGGGGACAAATCAGCTATCGGTGCTGCGGCGCTCGGAAGCGCTGCCCGGCAGGGTGCGGGTCAATCCACTGAAATCCTCGCTGCTCGCGTCCTTCGTTGCCTCGGTGTTCTCGGGTTATCTGATCTCGCAGGTGCTGAAAGAACAACTGGCGCCGGAAAAAGTGGCGCTCGCCTTCCTGTTTTGGGGAGGGCTGGCCGCAGTCACCGGCGCGCTCGGCGTCGGCGGCACCAAGCTGTCCGCACGGCTCAAGTCCCCCACACCACGCCGGGCGGCGCGGGTTGGCACGATGCTACTGAGTCTCGCCTTCGCGATCTTCGGCATGTTCACGCTCTACGGGCTCGCCGATCCGTTGGGCATCCCCTCCGTACCCGTCCTCGGCATCCTGATCGCGCTCGGCCTCCTCGTTCAATCGACGTACACGATTCTCTCCAGGAACTGGGAACGCATCATGACGACCGTGCGCTTCCCGCCGCGTTTGGGCCGGTGGATCGACCTCTACGCGTCGGCCGATCCCATTGCCGCGGGACCGACACTGACGCGCGCACCGGTTGCCCCAGGACTGACGGCCGATCGCGAACCCGGCACCATCGAGTCTTTCCAGATCTGGAATGAGGGCTCGATCATCACGGACCATGTTCGGTATTGGAAGAACCTGGACGAGTTTGTGCTGCGCGTCGTGCGCGCCTGCGCCGAGACCGCCGGCACGACGTGGTCAGGGGCGGTGCCGGAAGATTCAGCGCTGATCGATCAGCGGGCGAACTGGCGCGTCTCATGGCTCCGCCTGATGCGCGCCGCATTCGGCGCGATTGCCCTCGGACTGGGCATCGCCCTGTACCACACGAGCTTCGACGCGATCTGCCGCCTCGCCGATGCGATACCGAGCTGGATCGTGAATCGCATCGCCCGGCCGGATCTCGAGCGCCTCACGCTGCTCGCGCTCATCGTCGTCGGCGCAATGGCAGCCTATCTGCTCAGCCGAACGGTGTGGCGCTGGTGGGTCGGCAAGGAGCAGTCCGCGATCTTGCAGCATCGATCGCCGAAAGGGCTCGACACGATTCCGCTGGTCGCGATGGGCACGATCGCCTGGGCCGCCCTGATCGCAGCGGGGAAGCTCATGCTTTGGACATTCTCAACGCCAACCGGCACGACTGTGCCTATGAACCTGCAGCAGGGCGTCACCCAGACGGTATTGATCCTGGCCGGCGCCGCGGGATTGTCGGCGGTTTCTACGTATCTACTGAAGAAGCTGAACCCAGCGCCGCCGTAACCAGGTCAGGCCTCGCGCGCGCACTTCTCCCCAGCGCATGCCCGTCAGTTCTTTGACGAGCCGATAGCAGGCGCTGGGGTGGCGGTGCAACCGAAAGGCTTGGTGACACAATGACTCCCCATCGTCTTCCGCGGCGCGGATCCACGATTCCAGCATCGCCCACTCGGCGAGCCGGTGCAGCGGCGGCAAGCCGGCGCGTTTGAGCATTCGGGCAAGCTTGAAGCGGTTGGGTAAGCCAAGTTGCCGCGCAACGTGCTGTGCCGACCCGATCGAGCCCTCGGAGAGCAGTACGGCCTCGACGACGGCCCGCGGGAGCAACGTCAAGGTCGGCCGAACAGCCTGAATGGTGTACAGCGAGTCAGCAAGCATGCGCGACACGCGGTGATCGGACCCAAGAAAATGCGCGCCATCGGAGAGATCGGCAAACCGCTGCTCAAAGTGTTCTAACCCACTGCACAGAATGTCATAGCCGGACAGCCCAGTCGGGGCGCAGCTTCCCGACAAGGAGACCCCCATGGCTTCGTTGCTGGAGGTAGTACTCACGTTCGTCGGGGCGATGCTGGTGTTGGCCCTCGTCGCGCAAAGTCTGCAGGAAATCATCAAGTCCAGCGTGGCGTTCAAGAGCGGCCTGCGGTTCAAGGCGGTGCGGGCGTTGATCATCGAGTCGGCGAAGGCCGTCAGACTGAGCGCTGACGACGGCGAAGACATCGTGAAGGCGTTGATCAAGCAGCTGGCGGCGCTCGGACAGTCGGCCATTCGGAAAGAGAAGTCCCTGCGTCTCGATGTCATCGATGCCGACAAGCTCGAAGCGCTGATCGCCGGCCTCGAGCCAAATGACGTGCGCGGCCTCAAGGGCCAACCCAAGCCGCCAGCGACGCTACCACAGGTCGGTGCGCAGGCGAAGAAATGGTTCGACTTATCGGTCAATCCCGTGACGGACCGACATGGCCGTCGCATGAAGCTCAGTGCGCTGGTCACGGGGGCGGTGGTGGTGGCCGTCGTGAACGCGGATGCGTTCTGGATCATGGATCATGCGCGCAACGATCCCGCCTTCCGCGCCAAGGTGGCGACGCAGGTCGACTCGCTCGGCGTTGCTGCCACAGCCGTGCGGGCAATCGAGGACTCGATGAATGCCGATACGACGGCGTCGGACAGCGTGTTCGAGGCGCTCTCGGCGCGGCGTGAGACGCTGGTGCAGCAGCGGTTCGCGGCTTCGCGATCTGCCGTGATGGGCGAGGAAGGTCTGTTCCCGGGCTATGCGGGTTGGACGTTCAGTTTCAGGTGGCTGTTCGGCATCCTGATCTCCACGCTGCTCGTCGGGCTCGGGGCGCCGTTCTGGAACGATGTGCTCGGTAGCTTGACGGGCGTGAAGGATCGCGTGCAAACGGCAGCCAAGGCCCTGCGGAAGGACGCGAGAGTGAATTAGTCCTGGGGAACCGGCCAGAGCGGTGCCCGCGTTGTCTCGAGCTGATTCTCGCGGGGATCGGGCAGGACGTCGAAGAAGTCGAGGCCCGATAACTGCTCGACGTTGCGGACGGTCTTCAGATAGAATGCGGCGTCGTGGGTGAACGTTGATTCCTGATTTGGCAAAATGAATGCGAACATCTCGAAGACGTTGTTCGCGTGTTCGCAGAGGACGACTTTGAAGAAGTGGGTCGGGACGGCGACGCGGTCGCGTCCAATGAAGCTGTCGGGCGCGATGGGCTGGGTGGCGGCGCGGTTCAGGTAGAGCGGTCCGGTAAAGATCCAGATGCTGCCGTGCGCCTTCGCGAGCCCGCGCACCTCGCTCTCGAGGTGCTCCCAGATGCGGCGATTCAGGTTGGGCCGCTGCGGGGTCATGTTGGAGAGGAGGAACGTTTCCGACATGGCGCGCACAGTGCGTTTGAAGTCCGCCGCGGGCGCCATGTGTCCTTTGTCGTAACCTGACTTCGCGTAGTCGGCGTTCTCGGAGCGTGCACCACGCTCCAGGCGGTCGTCGGCGTGGAAATTGTTTTGGCGCGTGGCGCTGCCGTGGAGGTCCGCGCGTGTGAGATGGTATCCGACCCATTGCGGCAGGCGATGCGCCACATCTTCGCAGATGATGAAGCCGGCCTCGGCAAGGATCCTACAGTTCCCCCCGGGATAACCCCAGCGCATGTGAATGTTGTTCTTGAGCTCGGCGGGTATCGGCGGAGCCGGAGGAGCGGCCGTCCCAACGAGGGAGGCGGCGAGCAATCCGCAGCAGACGACGATGAGGATGCGTGCGAGCCGCATAGGCTACTCGATGCGCAGCACCGCGCGTCCCACGCGCGCCTGAATGCGCTCGCCGAGGAGCCTGGCGGGATCGTCGCCCTCGGTGAACGCGCGCGGCACGAACGTCAGGTGCAGCGTGTCCTCGACCCACCGTGACCGCGCGGGTTTAAGCAGTAGACATTGTGCCGCACGTGCATGCCCTGCTGCGTGCGGGCGAGGTCTGCGTTGAGGAGACCGAGGCCACCCACGGTGGCGATCACGAAGTCTCGGCGGTTCATGTCTTCCATAATACCCTCTTGTCCGCGGCCGACTTGAATGGACAAGAGCGCGCGGCAGAGCGCTATGACAGACTGAGCGCAGCCGCGGGATGCCACGCGCGAGCGTGAGGTCCTCATGCTTGCTTTGTCCGGGCACCTTTGCCTTTCTGAAACCCGCGACGCACCGCCCATCCCACCTAAGCGGAACTTGAAGTTCGAGTACGGATCGAATCGGGTCCGGCCGGCGAGTTGCTGGATCTTGGTAACTACAGATTCGGCCGGCTTGGGCTGCGCCAATCCCACCTGAATGTTCACGATGCCGCTGTTCACGTCGTTTTGGGTTGTCGTCTGCTGTCTACGCGAATCTTTTCCCACAGCCACACGTCGTTCGGCTCGGAAGACCACCGAATGAGTGCCTGATATATGTGTTGAGGGATCGGCTGAGGGCGGGCCGGTTTCCGGGCCTTGTTACGTGATGGTGAAACCCGGATGTGTGGCAAAGGCGTTGTCGATGATCATGTTGGCCCGTTGCTTGGCCGATTGCTTCAGTGCGGTAGTAGTCCTCGTGCCGGCAGCGTAGAACCACCAAAGGTATAAGGCATCGAACATCCAAGCGCCGTGATAATCCCAGCTCGAGTCTGCGCCAGACCTTCCCGCGCCAAAGACTGAACCCGAAGGGAAATTCGCGTCGTGCCCTTTGCCGCCAAAGTGGCGCGATTCATGTACGAGGGTAGCCGCTCGGCCGACAACATCGAGCTGATAAAAGAAAGGCAGGTACAGTTCGACGTGCTTGCCGAAAATCCAATAATCAAAAGTTGTAGCGTTCGCGCTGCCGTCGCCGCAACCTGCGCGCACGTCCCTCATTTGATCCCGGACGTAGTGACGTCCCCAGTGGAGCATGTTGTTGCTGTAGTCGTCGTTATTGTAGTCGTCTGCCGAGTAATTCAACAGCCAGAAAGCGCCAAAGGTGCGCGACAACGGCAAATCCGGGTTGCAGCAGTCCTCGTATCCGAACCCATGATGCCAAGAATCGAAGTCGAATTCGTGTGTGGTCCAGCACCAATCTACAAAGGCCTGCCAGCAAGCTCGCGGACTATATATCGCGTCTCCACTGGACACGTTGTCATGTGACGGAACCGTGCACGTGCTCATTTGGGCAACTCCCTAACGCTCTTCCTTCGTCGGCGGGCGACTCGGCGTATGCTCACCGGTGTGTCCCGGAGCCAGTGGTGGCTTCAGTGGAGCGCGCCCCCGAGCCTCTTCGCTCAGGTACTGCTCTGGTTTGGGGACCTGCGGTACGTCGGTTACTCCGGGCTTCTTCAACTCCAGCAGGAAATGCAGCTCCGGGGGCAGAGAGGCTTTGACCCTGCCCACCAGCGTGTCCGACTTGGGAACTCCTAGAATCGCTTGAACAGCAGCCCTTCTGAGCGAAATAGAGGGCTCCCGCAGGATGCCAAAAAGAAAATCAGCAGAATCCTTGTGACCCTCCCTTGCCAAGTGTCCTATGCCTTCAATCGCGGTCGTGCGAAGCACGGTCTCGTTTGCCACTATGGAAAATCCATGAGAAGGCGACTGAGGTTCGGGAGGAAGCGGAGTCCCCGCGACGCTGGCCAAAAGGGGCAGAGCTGAGCCATGCCTCAATTCGCATGCGGCAAAGATGAGAGCCCAGCGAGTGGCGTAATCACGCGGATCACACCTCCCCAGAGCCGTGGCAATTTCGATGACAATCGCTTCGGGAACAGTGCGGATGGCAGCGAGCGCGCGTTCGTACTCAAATTGAGCGTCGGGTCCAGACTGATAGGCCGCTGAGACGAAATTCTCAAGATATGCACGGGTTTGGCCACCCTCAAAGACCCGCCCGCGGACCGGCTGGCTTAGAAGAGTGTCTGTGCTTCGAGGAGGCGTATGCTGATTGTCGGCCATCTGAGACCTCCTTGCCGTGAGCAAATCTCGTCAAGCCCACCTTCTGATGCCAGGGCCTTTTTGCGGCCCGGCGGTCTGCTAGCGTCGACGCGCTCAATGTGTCATAGCGAGCCGCTTGGATCTCGTGCCTTTTACTTCCATGCGCAGGACTCCATTCCTGTGGATTCCTCTGCTGGTGGTGCTCGCGCCTCGGACTCTAGTTGCGCAAGACAGCCTCGAATACGCGGTGAAGTTCGTGTGCGGGAAGGTAGGACTGCCGAGCCTCTTTTCGATCGCCCCGGGCAGCTACTTCACCGACATCAACATCCATAATCCCAATCGCGATAGCCTCGTCTTCCGCGTGAAGTACGCGAAAGACTCGATTGGCATCGGCGGCCCGATCAGTCCGTGGGGAAAGCTGTTCCTGCGGTACGACCAGGCGCTCAACGTCAACTGCCAGATGATTCGCAAGAGCCTACACACCGGCGCCTTCATGGAGGGGTACGCCGTCTTCGCCAGTCGCTTGCCGCTCGATGTCGTCGGGGTCTACACGGCCGCCGGAGTCGGCGGCCTCGTCAGTACTGAGCAGATTGTGCGCGTCGCCGCGCGCGTCTCAACCGTGGCCGCGTGCGTGCCGAGTCCGGCGCAACCATGGCTGCCCGACGCCGTCCCCGTCACCTCCGCGCTGCATGGCGTGTGGGGCCCGAACGCGAGCGACATCTTTGCCGTCGGCTTCGCCGGGAGGACCGTGCATTACAACGGGACGGCGTGGGCGCTGCAACCAACGCCCGCCGGCGGCCTGTTCACGCTCTCGGATGTGTGGGGCTCGAGCGGCACGGACGTCTGGGCAACCGGGGCACCGGGCGATACCCTGCTGCATTACAACGGCACGTCCTGGTCGATCGTCACGGTGTCGGGCACGCACGGCAGTACCATGGGCGTTTCGGGCAATCACAATTACGATGTGTTCGTCGTCGGCAACGGCGGCGCGATCATTCATTACGACGGCACCTCCTGGTCACCGCAAACGAGCGGCACGACCAACGATGATCGTTCTGGGCCGCGCAGGCGAGCGGCACGACCAACGATCTCAACGGGGTCTGGGGCTTCTCGGGCCACGACGTGTTCGCGGTCGGCTTCGCCGGCACTATCCTGCACTACAACGGCACGGCGTGGAGCCCGATGACCAGCGGCACCCGGGCAGTGCTGAATGGTGTGTGGGGCTCGAGCTCGTGCAACGTGTTCGTCGTCGGAAGCGTCGGCACGGTCCTGCACTTCGACGGCACCGCGTGGGCCGCCGAGGCCAGCGGCACGACCGAGCCGCTGATGGACATCTGGGGATTCGCGGGGAGCCGCGCGTACGCCGTTGGCGGCACTACGGGCAGCGTCACGGTGCGAAAGCGAGCGTTGTAGCAACGCTGCCACGAAGCCGGCTTGCGACTCGCGTGCATTTGATGTCGTATTTGTGCGGCGACCCCCACCTAGGAGGGGATCATGCGCCGCCACCTGTTGTCTCTCGTCGCAGTCGTTTCCTTCGTAGCACCCGCATTCGCACAATCGGCGGCTTCCACCAGCGACACCATCCCGGCCGCGACGCCGACGATTGTTCTCCGCGAGCCACCATCTGGTTCAACCCATTGCACAACTCTTGATCAGGCGAATCGAATCGACGTGCCCGACGGTCTCGCGGCCTGGTTACAAACGCCTCAAGTACTTAGTCGTGACGAAGCGCGCCGCCGCACGATCATCCACCTGCTCGGCTTTTTAGATGGCCCTTCCTGTTTGTCCGGGCCGTCATTCACCGTCGCGGACATCGATGTGGACAAGTCTCTTTTCATTCATGACAGGCAGACTCTGGATGCTGGGGATTTCACACTCCACCGTACGCTACACCAACTAGCTATTCAAGCGATCGCTGCTGGTGCCGGAGGCACGACTGCCAACCTCATCTTCCAAAGATTATGGGATACCCACAATCACTCACCTGGGCTTGTGGCCGGTGGCGCACAGTGCGATGACGATGGCGGCCAGCTGAACGGATTCCCGCTTAATTGCCCGAGGCGGGAGGGCGCACAAGCATCAAATCCCGAATTGATGGTACTGTATCGACCCATCGCGCTGGTAAACCGCTTGGATCTGGCCCATGAAGGCTGGAGGAATTGCGGTGAGTACCGAATAATCTATGGACGCCAGCGCCAGCGAAGTGGAAGTAGCGACGTCACCGGATCGGAGGGTCCGTTCACCTCGGATCGAGCGTTCATAATTTTTGAGGCTGTCCTACCGAATCCGAGACCAGGCTGCCGCTCTGGCTGCAAGCCAGTCGCCGAGTTCTGGGCCAGCCTTTCTGGACTCAATGCGAGCACACGCGCAGCACAGCTGGAGATGTTCTTCTACCTGGGTCTCCCCGGCTTTCGACCCGTCGTGCACATAGACCACTACACTGGCCTCGGTGCCAGCTCCGCGTATGGATCCTCAGGTAGTGGGCAGATTCGCACCAACGAGAGGTTCGACAGCGACCAGTGGTCACTCAGGGAATTCCATCTCGCGCTCACCTGCGGGTTGCCGTGCACGTCTCCCGCTGTGTTGGACGTGGTTCCAACGATGACGAAGGTGAACCCTTTTGGTTGGTTATGGAATCAGGAGGTTGCGACCGGAGCTGCGGCTCCATCAATGAATCAGTATGGGACTCGTGCAGCAGCATTTCAGGCGGAGGCATTAGCACAAGTCTCTTCGCTAGGTCAAGATGACATTAACAAATTCGGCTATGCAGTGAGCCTCGACTTCGACGCGGCGGAGAGTAGCCCTACACCAGGTGACGTAGCAGACAGCTACGTATTCACGTTCGACAATCCCTTCAGTGGTGGTACCATCAGCGCTGGGCTTTTTCACTCCAATCTGACAACGGCCGCAGCCGGTCTGACTCCTCCTCTCTCAGGAGACCAGCTGGTCAGGCGCGCCCTGGCCGTCAGCTGTGCCGGATGTCACAATCCCGCGATTTTCGGCCTGACCGTTGCTAACGCCCTAGGTCCAGCCGGCAGCAACGTCACCAGCTTTCCACCGTCACTGGCTCTCTCACCCGGCGTTGTTTTTACCCCAGGCTTCGTTCATACAAGCGAGGTTGAGAACTCGGCTGGTATTCACGAAATCTCCCCGGCGCTGCAGAACTATTTCTTGCCGGCGCGCCGTCAGTTCTTGGTCGATCAGCTGAACGCACCAACATGTCCGTGTGTACGGACGTTTCGATTCCTTTCGACGTTGCGTCAGCGACGGGCGGTCGCAATCGAGAGGGGTGTGCTGGAGGACTTCGGTCCCCGGATCACCGAGCGCCGAGAGGCTCGGCTGCAGAGGCTGCGCACAAAGGACGCCGAGCTCGCTGACTTAATCCGCCGGCGACAAGAAATCGCAGAGCTCGAGGCTCAGCAGGATAGCGCCACTGTCTTCCGCCTCGGTAAGGCAGGCATTCGCGTCGCGCCCGTCACCGTGGATCAGAGGGCTCAGCTTATGAAGCTCGACCTGCGCAAAGCGGGAGGTGATGCGAAGAGAAGGCGGTTGGTTGTAACCCGAGCCGTGCTGAATGCGCTAAAGAGTGAACCGCCCAGACGCACGGTGACGGGTCATTTCCGCGTGCATTGACGTAGTGCAGCGAGCAATGCGCAGCAGACGAACCTCGACTGGCACATCGAGCTCACGCAAGGTCGCAAGTCAGACTCCAGCAGGTGCGTGGTCGTCGAAATCCCCGATCCGCAGTACGGCACCGTCTTCGCAACCGCTCGGCAGGACTTCCTCGACCTCATTGTCAATTCCACGATCAACACGAAAAAGCAGATCGTCCCACCCGTCCGGCTGACGGTGGTCGGCCTCGCATTCTTCGACGCACAACATCGTGGGGCCAAGGGGTCCGGCAAGCCCCCATCGGGCCACGGCCACTGCAATCGGTCAGATAGCGCGTTGTGGGAGATTCATCCCGTGTACGATGTCAGGCACCCCTGAACACCTTCCCTTTCCTTTCCTTTTTTTCATTGAAGCAAGCGCGAGGTATGTCATCCCGGCGCCGGCAGGCGCGAGGGACCTGCTTTTTTGGGTACGCCGACGTGCCCATATTACTGCCATGCCATCTGACGCAGACCCATTCAAAGCCGCCCGTCTCGAACGGCTCGAAGCGGCCCTCGCCCGGACTCCTGCAGAACGTCTGCGAATCGCCGAGGAACTCGCTGCTTTGGCGCGGAAAGCGCGCCCGAAGCGTCCGCGCCGGGAGCAAATCATCGGCTTCGATACGATCGAGGAGTTCTGGGAATGGGAGAAGGCGAATCGCTGAGGTTGGTCTTCTTCCATCACCTTTTTTATAGAAGCGACCAGCGGCTGTCATCCTGAGCGGAGCGCGCGGAACGCGCGCGAAGCGAAGGACCTGCTGTCGGAGTGCGCAAAGCGAACCACCTACGCAAACAAGGCGCGGCAGCTAACCAGCCACCGCGCCTCGTTTCTTCGCCTCAGGCGTTGGTGTTACCATCACGCCGCCTTCGGCGTCTGACTACCGCCGGCCTCTGGCTCGTTCTTGGTCTTGAACGGGCCGAGGACGTTGCGGGAACTGCGCCACGCGCCCATCAGCTCGGCATTATCGCCGAACCGATACCGCACCATCCCGTCGAGCGCGCGTACCTGGCTCTTGATCTGTGCGGCCACGGCCTGCAGATCGGCGCTTGCACCCACATGATCGCGCCGGCCCGCCCGCGTGACTTCGATGGTCTTCTCCAATCCGCCGAGCGCACCGGCGAGATCGTCCAGCAACGTCGGAGGCATGCCGCGGCTCAGGA
>WNGI01004166.1_pt2 | contig 12893 bp, 10 predicted proteins | sample 5400621 | NCBI WGS metagenome assembly WNGI01 (sample SAMN13153374, study PRJNA577476) | soil metagenome | isolation source: 20 cm soil or saprolite under Garry oak tree replicate 1 | place: USA:California | collected 2016-06-15 | reverse complement strand
GGGGGCTTGTTATGCAGTGCCTCCCGTGCGGTGACGAGAGTTCTGGTCGGACCCCCGGCGTTCGCGCTTGGGGCAATTGATCCGTCTCATGTAGCAGAGTTGCGCCACAAGACGAGTTGGCGAGCGGCCTGACTTGCGAACCGCTTGACTCCACGGGCTATTCGTGTTGGCGCGCGTGTTGCAGAGGCGCAGCAGCGTATCGTGAACGGTGCAGGTCAGAGCGACGACGCCGTAGTCGTCTTGTCGCGCCTCTGACGCATATGTGATGGACGTCACGTTGGAGGTGGTCGAGCGTGGAGCCAGTACAGACCTCTCGCCCTAGGGTCGAGCCCGGCACCGTCTGGTCGGGGCCGCGGCGGGCGATTCGCGATCGCGATATCGCGGAAGAGGCCTCGCATCTCAGGCTGGAGAAGCCAGCGGCGGTGCGGTTGCAGCTGCAGCGCCGCGCGCCGGCCAACCTGCGGCATCACGTGCGCCGCGGCGTGGTGCGGCTCGCCGTGTTAATCATCGTGGACATGCTGTCGTTCGGCGTGATGCGGGAGCTGGTGCGCGCGGTGCGGGAGCACGCGCTGCTGGGCGCCGGTGTGGCCGAGCAGATCCAGATGGCGTTCCCGACCGGCACGTTGAACGGCTGGCAGTACGCAATCGCGTTGTTCGTCGGTCTCGTGGTGGTGGGGGCGTACGGTCCAGGGGATCAGCGGCGCAGCCCGCGTCGGCTGTTCTTCGCGTGTGCCCTCGCCACCGCGCTCCCGTTATGGGGCACGCTGTTCACTCGCGGAATCGAGCCGGTGCTGCTGCAGTACGCAGCCACCGTCGTACTCGTGTGGCTCGGCTTGGTGGCAGAGCGCCGCACGATCAACCGGGTGGTGACACGCGTGCGGCCGCCCGAGGCGGATGCGGTCGACACGTTGTTCGTGGGTCCCGCGGCGGACTGCATCCACGCGGCCTCCGGCCCGGCGTTTGCCGCGGGCAGTGATTATCGGCCGATCGGCTTCGTGGACGTCCAGGTCCCCCCCGGCCCCGGCGCCGTGGGGCACGTGAGCGACATTCCTCTATTGCTGGCTGCGTCCGGTGCTCAGGTGGTGGCGCTGTGCGGCTATCTCACCGATAAGCAGTTCCAGGATGTGGTGGACGCCGCTCTGGCCGGCGGCTGTCAGGTGCTGTCCGTGCCTCGAGCGGTCGAGATCGCGGGCGTGCATCCGAACACCGTGTGGCGTCGCGGGCAGCCGCTGGTCCAGCTGACCGCGCCGAGCCTCAAGGGCCCGCCGCTCATCGTGAAGCGCGTGGTCGATCTCATAGGCGCTGCGATCGGCCTCGTGATCTTGAGCCCTGTCCTCGCGTTGCTCGGTGTGATCATCAAGCTGGACTCGCGCGGACCAGTCTTTTTCCGGCAGGAGCGCATTGGACGGGGCGGCCGGCGCTTCAAGATCATCAAGCTACGGACGATGGTGGATGGAGCAGAGGCGAAGCGGGACGAACTGCTTTCGCAGAGCGTGTACCGCGACCCTCGCCTCTTCAAGGTGCCGACCGATCCGCGGATGACGCGGATGGGTCGCTGGCTCCGGCAGACGAGTCTCGACGAGCTCCCCCAGCTCGTGAACGTGCTGCGTGGGGAAATGTCGCTAGTGGGGCCGCGCCCGCCCCTGCCTGCCGAGGTGGTGCTGTACGAGGCGCACCACTATGCTCGGTTCGATGTGAAACCGGGGATGACAGGGCCGTGGCAGGTGGGTGGAAGGAACGAGATCAAAGACTTCGAGCGGGTGGTAACGTTGGAGACTCAATACATACGGGATTGGTCGCTCTGGTCAGATCTCTGTCTCCTGTTCAGGACGATTCCGGTCGTGCTTCGCCAGCGTGGGGCTCACTAAGCTTTCTCTGGACGTACTGCACGTAGTTGAGGCTGCCGCCGGCGGAATCAGGCGCCACGTATTGGACCTCGTGAGCGGGCTTCAACGGTTAGGCGTTGCGCAGGGCGTGGCGTACTCTCCCCTCCGTGCTGATGATGGCTTTCGCGACGGCATTGCGGACTTGCAAGCGCGAGGCGTAATCGCGTTCAGCATCCCGATGCACCGAGAAGTCAGTGTCTCACAGGACCTCAGAGCGTCGCTTGCCGTCCGCCGCCTGGGCATGACATGCCGGCCCACGGTGTTGCACTTACACTCCAGCAAGGCAGGAGGCTTGGGTCGTCTAGCGGCCATGGGTCTTTCGGGTGCGCGTGTCGTGTATACGCCTAACGCATCCGCCGCGGTTCTGTCCCGTAAGTACGCGTGGATCGAGCGAGTTTTAGGGCGCCTGAGAACAGATTGCCTGATAGCCGTGTCGCAGTCGGAGTACGAGGAGCTAGCGAATCTCGACTACGTCGCCTCCAGGAAGCTCAGGCGCGTCGACAGCGGCCTGAGTGCGAACGAAGTCCAGTTCGCTGCGCAAGCTCGGCCGGCTGTTGCTTTGCCCGATGGACCAACCGTCATGGCGGCGGGTAGGCTGTCATACCAGAAGCATCCCGAAATGCTGGTGGACGCCTCCGCCATCCTGTTACGTGAGTTCCCCAAACTGCGGTTCGTGTGGATCGGTGACGGTGAGCTCCGAACTCAGGTTGAAGAGCGCATGCAGGAGCATCGCGTGCGCGAGCAGTGGATCGTCACAGGTTGGTTGAAGAATCCATATCCCCTGATTCGTCGTGCCAGCGTATTTGCGACGCCGTCGCGCTACGAATCATTCGGGTACGTCGTTCTAGAGGCGATGATTCTAGGCGTTCCCGTGGTCGCGACGAAAGTGACGGGGCTCCGTGATCTCGTGCTGGACGGCGACACGGGCTATCTAGTAGACCCGGGAGACGTCCATGGGCTTGCCGAGCGAATCGGCCGTCTCCTTCGGGATCCTCTACTGGCGCAACGCTTTCGGGAGGCAGGGTCGCAACGCGCTGGCGATTTCGGCGTCGAGCGGATGGTTGAGCAAACGCTGCGACTCTACCGTTCGGTCGCCGGACCTGCGTGGGGAACTCAAAGGACCGGATCTTAAGCGCCAAGGTCTTGCGTCCCGCCGCCTGCCGCTTCGCGGTGGCGTACCTGATGTACCTGTCGAAGTACGTCATATGCTGCCCGCGCGGTGTGCTTCCAGCTAAAGTTCGCCGCCCGCGCGATGCCACGCTTGCGCCATGGGTCGAGGGACGCCGGGTTCTTCACAGCTTCGACGATAAGCTTGCTGGTGTGAGACCAATCGCGCGGTGCCACGAACATGGCTGCATCGCCGCACACCTCCGGAAGCGCAGATGCGTTCGACGCGATTACTGGGCATCCGCTGGCCATGGCTTCTACACAAGGCATCCCAAAGCTCTCGTGGAGAGACGTGATCACAAGGCAGAGGGCGCCGCGGTAAAGCTGCGCCAACGTTCGTTGCGGGACGTATTCGAGCCTGACAATTCCGGCTCGGGCGTTTTGCGGGATCGCCTCAAGGAGCGTATCAAGGTACGAGCGCTTGTAGCCCGCGATGCACAAGCGAAGGTCCGCGCACGCGGAGTGCGCAACTACGAAGGCGCGGAGCAGGGTTTCGACGTTCTTGTGCGGGTAGCTCGCGTTGACGGTCAGTATGTACTGTTGCGCGCGGAGTCCCAAGGTACGCAGCGTGTGAGCATCCTCCGCAACGCCGCGCGGTGTGAATAGCTCTGGGTCGACCGCGTTGTAAGCGAACCGGAACCTTGCTGCGCTTTCGCGATAGCGAGCCGCTAGCCGCTTTAGGGCGTAAGCGGAAGTCGTGATGACGGCAGCGCTGGCGGCGATCAAATGAGGCACCACGTAACGAAAGTAGAGATACTGCAGGCGATGTTGTTTGGGGAAGCTGAAGGTTGCGTCCACGTCGCTCTGGATAGTCAAGACCTGGGGAGACCCCGGGACGTGGTACGGGAAACCGTGATGAGTCAGGTGGTATATGACGTCGTGGCCCTGGGTGAGTGCGAGTGTGGGGAGCACCGATTGGCACCAAAGGAATCGGTACACCCCACCTAACCGACCAAAGGAAGGACGTGCCAGGCGGCCGGTGTTCACGATGCGTACACCGAGATCAGAGAAGGCGGGCGAATATCCCGTGAACACGGTGACCTCGTCCGAAACGTCGAGGATCGTGATCAGTTCTCTCACAACGTTGATCGCATAGAGGCCCAAGCCTGTGGGTGCTTCGTCGACGATGGAGGCATTGACTGCGATTCGCATGCGAACACCTACTCCCCAGTGGGAGGTGACCCCGGTCGGGACACTCGTCAGGGGCGCGGCATACGTCAACCCTAGGCAGCTCTTCACCCTGACGCCTATATTAGGTCCCCTGAAACGTCGGCGTGAAGCAAGGAGCCTTGGCACTGATGCCAGAGCACGAATCGCTCGGCCCGCTGCCCTCAGGTGATCCGGCGCGGCCCCACCGTCCTCCGCTCGTCAGCGGTGGATTTTTTGTATTCTTGTTGGTCTGGCCAATCCTCTGGAGCAATGCGAAGATCGTCGACGCCAGCGACCCGGGGCGCTGGGTCAGCCTTCCAACCACAGTGCGGTTCGTCGAGCCCGCGGTCATACTCGGGGTGATAGCCCTGGCTTATCTATTCGGCAGACCGTCGCGAGACCACTTCACGACATCGATCCTGCGTTGGCTGGGGATACTCGGGGTCGCTGGTATCGTGGGATCTATACTGGCCCCGCCGGGCCTGCTGAACATGCTGTACGGTATCTATGACGTCATGGTTGCATTTGTCTTGCTCGTAGCGGCGCTAGTCGTGGGCTTCGATCGAACCGAACTCATGAAGCTCACGAGGTACCTCGTCCTGTTGTGCCTGCTGAATTGGATTGTAGGAGTGGTACAGGCTGTCGTTCTAGGCGTTGAAGCAGATCTGATTCATGGCCTCTTTAACGATGCCAATACGATGTCTACAGTGTTCTACGTCTTGAGTGGCTACTGTCTGTACCGGTATGCCTTGTCCCGGAGCTTGCCCCATTTGTTCTATGGCCTCTTCCTGCTTCCCATCGCCTATCTGGGGTTCAACGAGAAACTGAATCTCTTTTTCTTGGGATGCATGATGCCGCTGGTGTTCCTCCGTCTAAGGAAGAGGCTATTGCCGGTGATCCTCGCAGGTGTAACAGGCGTACTGCTGATCGTGGCCACGGTGGACTTCGCGGCGAGCCGCGGTCTGAGCGGTCGCACGAGCCAAGTGTCAGACCTCACTGCTCAGCGTGGCGGACTGGTCGCGCTAGGCGTGATCCGCAGCTGGCCATTGGCGTGGGAACAGATCAAGGACCAGCCGCTGGAGCTGTTGTTCGGAAGCGGGGCGTCGAACTACGGGGGACCTGTGGCGGCCGGACGCTTCAACAACGGCACGGCAACCACCATCACAAATGAGATATTCGAGTTCCAGACCGGTCGCGAGTACCTCGGTGCGTTTGATTCGCCCACGAACTACTTCTCGAATGTCTTGGCGGAGTTCGGGCTCGTGGGTTTTCTTGCCGCGCTGGCGCTGCTCGGGCGGATTGTATGGACTCTGCATCGACTCGGGGCGTGGCATTCCGATCCGGACCTTGTCGCGTGGGCCTGGGCGGCGAAGTGGGGATGGATAGTCGTTGCGATGCAGGCGGTTTTCGTCCCGTTCGGGGCGTTTGGCAACCTCGCAGTGATGACTCCGATCGTGTTGGCGACGGCTGTGGTCGTTAGCGAAGGAAGCCGTCGTCCCCACATGCTCCCGGCCCCGGTCTATGCCGCGGCACGCCGATGACCCCGCGCACGGAGGCTTGATGACACGGACGGTGGGGAGCCCTGTTGCGATCGTGTACAACGGCGTTTGCGCGAGGCGGGGGGGTCGGTACTTTCACTCAGAAAGCTTTGCAGTACTCTTGCGAGAGCTGAGCGCTGAGTTTGGTCGCGTTCAGTACTTTGGTTTTTTCCTCGACGAAGGCGACCCCGGGCTGGAGCACACCTGTGAGGCCCCGCTCGGAGGGGCAAACCTCGAGCTGCACGTCGTTCGGGGCAACACCTCGCGGACCGGGTCCTGGGCCTTCTGTCGAAATTACGTTGCCGCCCTGTGGCGTTTGGGGCAGTTCTTGCCTGGGACGTCGCAGATCGTGGTGTTCGTTCCATCGTTTCTATCGGTCGCGGCTGCACTCGCAGCGGTGGCGTTGCGCAAACAGGTAGGGCTCTACATCGGCGGTAATTGGAGCGAGGAAACGCAGCACCGTCAGCTCTCGCCTATCCAAAGGGTCTTCTATCCTGTGAATCGCTACGCCGTTGACCCTCTGGTTCGCTGGATCGCCCGGCGGGCGCGGTTCGTGATCACCCCGGGCTACGATAGCTACACTCGATTGCGGAGCCAGGTAAGGCGAATCCTGCTTCCGGCACCGCTGCTTCGGGTGACGCGAAATGACATCGTCACCCGGCGCGACACGTGTAGCGGTCCGGAGATTCGCGTCCTGTTCGTCGGAGCTCTGCGGGTCGCTAAGGGAGTGATTGACCTAGTAGAGGCGTTCGCGCGCGTGCGCGAGCGCATCTCCGGAAAACGAGTGATTCTACAGCTCGTCGGCAGCGGCGAGGCAGAACCAGAATTGCGGGAGCGGGTCGCAAAGTTGACGCTGGGACACTCGGTGCAGCTCCTGGGGCACGTTCCGAACGGTTCAGACCTATTCGCGCTGTATCGAAATGCGGATGTGTTTGCGTTGCCGACGTATAGCGAAGGCTTCCCTAGGTCACTGTACGAGGCCATGACGTTTGCGGTCCCCATCGTAACGACGAGCGTTGGTGGCATTCCCCATCTTCTGGAGCATGGGCGTCACGCGCTCCTAGTCCGGCCCGGGAGTCGTCGGGCTCTTGAGGACAGCATGTTCTCTCTCTGCACGGACTCGGGTCTTCGCTCGCGTCTGATCGAGCACGGCAGGCAACTCATGCGCGATGTGGTCTATCCCCGAATCGAACGGGATGAGAGTTTGGCCAAGCAGATCCGCCACGAGTTCGACCTGCCTCAGGAATCGAAAGAGCTCGTCGCGTGACGGCACCGCGGGATGAGACGAGTGAGGCTCGACTGCCTCCGGTGGTGATTGCCTATTCGCCCGTGTCCGTGTGGACCTACCCCAACGTCCTGCTCCGGCGGTGGCGGCTCGTCCTGGGGGTGCCACTGGCAGCTGCTGCCGTCACGGCGGCGTTCCTACTGCTCTCGCCGAGGGAATACACAGCCTACGCGAGCTTCGTGCCACAAGAGCCGACGTCCGTACAAGGGGGTCTGGGGCAGTTGGCCAGTCAGTTAGGGCTCGCGGCGGCCAGAGTCAGTGTGGGCTCCCCGCAGTTCTACGCGGACTTCCTGCGCTCGCGTGAGGTATTGCGAGACGTGGTGATGACGCATTACGAAGGGCTCGGCGGAGAGACTCTCTTGACGTACTTCCGGGTGAGACAGCGGCCGGGAAACCGCCCGATCCTGGAGGGCATGAAACAGCTCGATAAGATCTCGTCAGTAAGGATGGATCGCCTTACTGGTGTCGTGAAGCTGGAGGTGTACACGACCAATCAAGCGCTCTCGGAAGAGGTTGCGAATCGGTTCATTCAGCTTGTCAACGACTACAACCTTCGGCGGCGGCAGTCGCAAGCCCGGGCGGAGCGAGAATTCGTCGAAGATCGAGTCGGTCAGGCGAAGATAGAGTTGTCGAACGCCGAGGACAGCCTGGCAACGTTTCTGGGACACAATCGGAGCTTCCAGGGTTCGCCCGAGCTCGTCGCTCGGGAGGCTCGCCTGCAACGCCAAGTCACGCTGCGCCAGCAGCTCTACGTCACATTGGCTCAGAATTATGAGGCGGCTCGACTTGACGAAGTACGGAGTACGCCTGTGATCACGGTTGTGGAGAACCCCGAAGGGCTCGTCGCTCCGAAGCCGCGCGGCACGATCGTCAAGACGTTCCTCGCGTTATTCCTGGGACTCCTTCTGTCCTGCGGGATGGCCTACGCCGGCGACTATTGGTCACGGGCTCGCGTCGATGCTCCTGCGGACTACGGCGAGTTTGTGGCCCTCCGGCACGCGGTTGCCTCCGAACTCCGACGCCTGCTCCTTCGGGGCAATGCCAGGTAAGGCTCCGGGCGGCCCCGCACTGAAGGTGCTGGTGACCGGTGGACTGGGGTTCATCGGCAGCAATTTCATCAGGCTAATCCTCGCGGAGCGGCCCCGCTGGACGCTCGTTAACCTCGACCTGGTGACCTACGCGGCCAACCTCGAGAACCTCTCGGATGTGGCTGAGGACTCACGTTATCGACTCGTTCGGGGCGACGTCGCTGACCGCGCCTGCGTCGCGGAGCTGTACCGTCGCGAGCGATTTGACGCAGTCGTGCACTGCGCCGCCGAGACACACGTGGATCGATCGATTGAGGATGGCGGGCGGTTTGTTCGCACTAACGTCGAGGGGACGTTAGTACTGCTCGAGGCGGCGCGGGAGATTGGGGGAACACGCCATATCCAAATGAGCACCGACGAAGTGTACGGGACGTTGGGACCGACCGACTCTCCATTTACGGAAGCCACCGCGCTGGCGCCCCGCTCCCTCTACAGTGCGAGCAAGGCCGCCGGAGATCAGCTGGCACTCGCGTCGTACCACACTTACGGACTAGACGTTGTGGTTACACGATGCTCGAACAACTACGGCCCGTACCAGCATCCGGAAAAGTTGATCCCTCTGATGATTACCGCCGCGCTTCGCGGGTTGCCCCTTCCAGTCTACGGGGATGGCCGCCAGCGCCGAGATTGGATCCACGTCGAGGATCACTGCCGGGGCGTGTTGGCTGCGTTGGAGCAAGGGCGCTCGGGAGAACTATACAACTTTGGTGGTGGAGCAGATTGGGAGAACATAGAGGTGGTGAGGCGCATCCTGACTCTGGTCGGGGCCTCGGATTCACTCATCCGTTTCGTGACGGACCGCCCCGGTCACGATCGTCGCTATGAGGTGTGTTCGGACAAGGCCCGGCGCGACTTGGGCTGGGTGCCGCGGTGGGGGTTCGAGCAGGGGCTCGAGGACACCGTTCGCTGGTATGGGAGCCACAGGGAGTGGTGGCACGGGGCGGCAACGCGCGCCTACGATGACGGAAATCGCCGAATCCGTTCCTGGGCAGAAGGTGGAGCGTGACAAGAGGGATTATCTTGGCGGGTGGCAGCGGCACGCGGCTGTTCCCCGTCACTCGGGTCGTGAGCAAGCAGCTCATGCCCGTATACGACAAGCCTATGATCTATTACCCCTTGTCGACCCTGATGCTGGCAGGCGTGCGGGACGTGCTCATCATCTCCACTCCTGATGATGTACCCCGGTTTCAGGAGCTGCTGGGGGACGGATCACAGCTCGGGATGACGCTTGCCTATGCGAAACAGGAACGACCTGAGGGCATTCCCCAAGCGTTCCTGATCGCGCGCGAGTTCATCGCGGGACGACCGTGCGCGCTCATTCTGGGAGACAACATTTACTTCGGCCACGGTCTACCTGAGATCCTGCAAAAGGCCGCGAAGGTTGAACGGGGCGCGGTAATCTTCGCCTATCGTGTGCGGGAGCCAGGCCGATACGGCGTTGTCGAGTTCGACGCGACGGGCCGAGCGATAAGTCTGGTCGAAAAGCCGGACCGACCGCGTTCCAACTTCGCTGTGCCCGGGCTGTACTTCTACGACAATCGCGTTAGCGATATCGCGGCGACTCTTGAGCCATCGGCGCGGGGCGAGCTCGAGATTACCGACTTGAATCTCGCGTACTTGAGGGAGCGGACATTGCAGGTCGAAGTTCTCGGGCGAGGCATCGCGTGGCTGGACACGGGTACACACGAGTCGTTGCTGCAGGCGGCAAATTTCGTGGAGGCGATTCAAGAGCGGCAGGGTCTGAAGATCGCGTGTGTCGAGGAAATCGCCTATCGCGCGGGCTATATCGACCGTAATCAGTTGCTCAGTCTCGCAGCCAGCCAGAGCAAGAACGGGTACGGGCAATACCTCCTCGAGATCGCCGCCGAAGGATGAGGGCTGCTCCGAGACCCGACGCTTTGCCTCGCAGGCGGAGACACCCCAAAATGGGACCGAGGTCATGAGCCGAATCCAGGGTGAGATGCCGCTTCTCGAAGTCGGGTCTGACAATATCGTCCTGTTCCACCCGCACGTGCCGCGCCGAGGAATCGAGTACGTAAACGATACGCTTCAATCTCGCTGGATTGGGCAGGGACCGAAGGTGGAGTTGTTCGAACGGCGCTTTGGCGAGCGCTTTGCCCCGGGTTTCGCGTCGGTAGCGGTTGGATCGGGTACGGACGCGCTCCACCTCGCGTACATCCTCGCCGGTCTGCAGGCCGGCGACGAGGTGATTGCGCCTGTGTTCACCTGCACGGCCACGAACATCCCGTTCCTCTATATGGGTGTGAAGGTCCGGTTTGCAGATATCCAGGCGGGCACCATGAACATCGATCCCGCGCATGTGGCTTCGCTTGCGAACTCGAAGACGAGGGCGATCGTTTGTGTGCACTATGGCGGGCTACCCTGCGACATGACAGAACTGCAGGCGGTGGCTTCGACTTGGGGCATCCCGATCGTCGAGGATGCGGCGCACGCCGTGGGCGCCACGTACCGAGGTCGCCCCGTCGGTGCAGTATCTGACTTCACCATGTTCTCGTTCCAGGCGATCAAGCACATTACGACAGGCGACGGCGGGATGCTAACGATGAGGAACCTCGATCTGCTGGAGAAGGCGAAGCGTGTGCGCTGGTTCGGGATCGATCGCTCCGCGAAACAGCTCGGCATCTGGGAGAACGACATCACGGAGATCGGATACAAGTACCAGATGACCGACATCGGAGCGGCACTGGGGCTGGCGGCGCTAGAGGAGTTCGATGACACTCTTTCCCAGCGCCGGCGCTTGTTCGCACACTACGAGAAGGGGTTGCGGGGCATCTCTGGGCTCACCTTTGTCGGGGGAACTTACAACGATCGCGAGCACGCTGCCTGGCTGTGCACGATTATAGCGGAGCGTCGCCAGGACCTGCAGCGCAGACTGCGTGAAGCCCACATTGAATCGAGCCAGGTTCACTACCGCAATGACCGCTACTCCATCTTCGGCGGTCGAACGCTGCCCTTCCCGCACATGGATGCAATCGAAGACAAGTATCTTGTTCTGCCTTTGCACACCCGGATGTCAGTTGCGGATGTTGAGCGCGTGTGCGAGGTCATTCGGACGGGATGGTGAGACTGGGTCTACCCGGAGTGTGTCCTGTTGGCCTGAGTGAATGACCGCGGCACACGGGAGCCTGGCTCGCTCGTCGGTGGTCGTGGCGTTGTTCGGCGCTGTGGGCATCGTCCTTGGCCTTGGGGCCACGGTCGCGACTGCCTCAGTGTTCGGCGCATCCCGCGCGATGGACGCCTACCTCGCGGCGGCAGCGATTCCGACGTATGCGACCACCATCCTAACGGGCGCGTTGGGGATCACCTTCATTCCGGTGTTCGCCGAGTATCGCCACACCAACCCAGCCTATGCCTGGCTTACGGTCAGCGCTTTCCTGAATCTCGCTGTCATCGTGACTGCCGTGATCGTCGTAGTTGGAATGGTATTTGCGCTGCCCATCATGCGTGCTGCCGCGCCTGGATTTGCCCCTGCCGAACAGGCACGTGCGGCAGTCATGCTCCGCGTGTATCTCCCGGTAGTGATAGTCGCGGTCGCGAACGAGTTACTTGCTAGTATCTACTATTCGCATCAGCAATTCGTCGTCCCTCTGCTCAACAAGGTGATTGCGCCCAGCATCACAATCGCCTACGTGGTGCTCCTGGCTGCACGGTTGGATGTGATGAGCCTCGTCATCGCAACGCTTACTGGGGCGATCCTTCAGTGTGCAATTCTCGCTGTGGGGATCGCGCGCAAGAAGGAGTTCAAGTTCGTACTCACAAGGACCTTGCACAACGAAGGCGTGAAGAAGGTTGTGCGTCTGATGGGGCCGTTGGTCGCAGGAATGCTGATCTACAAGGTGGTTCCGGTGTTCGATCGTTTCATCCTATCGTCGCTGCCGCCCGGCAGCATCGCGGAGGTGAACTACGCTTCAAAGCTCCAGGGGGCCGTGGTCCAAATCCTTTCTGGGAGCGTTTCCCTTCCCGTCTTTCCAGCCCTCGCAGCGATCGCGGCGGAGGGTAAGTGGCATTCTCTCAAGGAAACGATGGCGAAGGTGATTCGGTTGCTGTTCTTCGTCGCTGTCCCATTTGCGGTCTTGCTGGCGGTTCTCGGGGAACCGTTAGTGAAGCTTGTCTACCAGCGGGGCGCCTTTTCTCCGAACGACACCAGGGCCGTCTTCCTCTGCTTTGCATTGTACATGGCATCTTTGCCGGTGGTCACCATTGGGGGCGTAGTCAGCCAAGGGCTGTACGTCCTGCAGGATACCCGAACGGTGGCGCTCGTGGGCGTTGGGGAGACCGTACTGTACATTGCGCTGTGTTTTCTACTCGTTGACAAATTCACGTACCTGGCGCCTCCGATCGCCTATGGCATCTATTTCACGGTGTCGGTCGTCGTTCTCGGAGCCGCGGTCAGGAAGCGGCTTGGGCTGGGAGGTGGCATGAGCCTCGCACGCTCGTGCGCGCGCTATGCGGCCCTCGGCATCGCCGTGGGGGTGCTCGCGCTTGGCGCGCGCGTCGCCGGCGCTCGGTCTGAGGCGGGCGCGATCGCATGGTTCGCAGTGCTCACTTTGGCGTATTTCGGCGCCGCGCGCGCCATGCAGAGCCCAGAGGCAAGCTTGATCTGGGAAAAGGCACATGCCGCCGTACTTAGGCTTCGTCGCGCGTAGATTGCTCGCGCAAGTCCGCCGGCTGCGCCGGCGGGCGCTACCTCCAGAGTTGACCACCCTTCTCCGGCGCACACCCGTCAAGCTACACCTCGGATGTGGTGACGTACACCTGC
>WNGI01004165.1_pt1 | contig 12896 bp, 13 predicted proteins | sample 5400621 | NCBI WGS metagenome assembly WNGI01 (sample SAMN13153374, study PRJNA577476) | soil metagenome | isolation source: 20 cm soil or saprolite under Garry oak tree replicate 1 | place: USA:California | collected 2016-06-15 | reverse complement strand
GTCCCGTCGAGGAAGGAGCCGAGCACCGTCAGCGGACCGACGCAGAAGATCAGGCTGGTGGTGATGAAGGCGAGGCTTACCCGGCCCGGTTCGCCACCACGGCTCATCCGGCGCTCCGCCCACGATCCGATCGCCCGCACGCCGTCATCGAGCCGAAGCAGTTCGCCGAGCAAAACACCGATGAGCACGCTGACCAGCAAGATCAGCGGATTGTGCGTTTTGAGCGCCATCTGTATGCCGATCACGGCGACGAAGAGACCGATGGCCGCACGGATCGTCTGGTGGAGGCTGGCGGGGATGACCCGCCCGAGTGTGAGGCCGATGGCGGCGCCGGCGAGCACGGTGCCCGTGTTGAGCGCGGTCCCGAGCCCGGGGATCAGAGCTTTTCGAAGCGGTCGACGCTGACGATGAAAACGGTCGCACCGCCCACCTGGACCTCGACCGGATACGGGACGAAAAAATCGCCCGGCTCGACCAGCGGCGGCATCGGGTTCATGAATTCGCTGCGGGTCCGGCAGTTCTCCTTGATCAGCCCGAGGACTTCTTCAATCCGGTCATCATCGATGCCGGTCATCAGCGTCACGTTCTTGTGCTGCAGGAATCCACCGGAGCTGGCGAAGCGGGTCACCGAAATGCCCCGGTCATTGAGAGCGTCCATCGTCGCCGACGCGTCTTCGCCGTGCACCACCGCGATCAGGAGCTTCATGCCGATCGCCGCTCCGCCGGCCGCACACCGGCATGCGCAAGCGCGTCGCGTACCAACGCCAGGATGCGCTGTGCAACCTGGCCCTCTTCGGCCGCGGCGTCCACCTCTCGCCACCGTTGCGGTTCGGCGGCCGCCATCTTCTGGTAACCGGCACGGACACGCTGGTGAAAGGCCGCCGTCTCGCGATCCAGTCGATCTTGCGACGGGCGCGGAATCCTGGAGAGGCCGGTCTCGACCGGTAGGTTGAGCAGGATCGTCAGGTCGGGTTGAAGACCACCCGTCGCCTGGGCTTGCAGCCGTCGCAGCGTGTCCAGGTCGAGGCCTCGCCCATACCCCTGGTAGGCGAGCGTGGAATCGGTGTAGCGATCGCAGAGCACCAGCTCGCCCCGTGTCAGCCGCGGCCGAATCACCTCCTCGACGTGCTGGGCCCGCGCCGCGGTGAAGAGTAAGGCCTCCGACCACGGCGTCATCGGCATGTGCTGCCGGCCCAGCAAGATGGGACGGATCATCTCCCCCACCCTGGTACCGCCCGGTTCGCGGGTGGTCCACACGGGATAGCCCTGCTCGGCCAGCGATGCGGCCAGGCGATGGATCTGCGTCGACTTCCCGCCGCCCTCGGGCCCCTCGAAGCTGATGAAGAACCCGCCTGGCTTCCCCGCGGTTTCCACGCTGGGCTGAACTATAGCGAGTTCAGTCCGCCGTGGTATAGATGCGCAGACGCCGGTTAGGCTCCTTTCCAGTACTGCGCGCGGTTAGCTCGTGACGCTCGACCAGCTGGTGCTGCAAACGCCGGACGTAGGCGTTTTGCGGCGAGAGCTCGACCATCGAATTCGTCGCTTTCGCGCGGCTAATACCCTCGAGCGTTTCCTGTAAGGCCGACTCCGTCGGGTCGGGCGTGTCCAGCTGGTAGACGCGGCTCAGGGCATTCTTGATCTGGGTGATGGTGTTGCTTTTGAGTACCTGGATGGGGATGCCGTCGGCCTCAGCTTCCTTGAGCGGCGAGTCCTTTCGCCGGTAGTAGTTCTTCAACGTGACGATCAGGTCGGCGTCTTCGATGTGGTTCTGGACCCGGATCGGAACCTTGAGCTCGTTGATCGCCTGCTCCAGGTAGTTGCGGCTGACCCCATAGGGAAAGACCGAGACCGTCTCGTGGAGGCTGCGCGATCGCGGCGCTTCCAGTGGCTCGCGGACGGCCGCCGTTCGCATCGGCGGGGCTTCCGCGATCCGGGCCACGATGGCGCCGTCCGCACCACGGATCCGCATCTGCGGCGGCTTGAGCGTCCCGCGGAGGGCCGCGTCGACGACTTCGGCGAGGGGCTGGTGGATGGCGAGCCGATCGCGGTCATGAATCTCGACGAGGACGTCAAACGTCGGCGGCGACTTGCGCTCGAGGACGGACTTTTGGGTGCCACGGCGCCGCGCCTCTTCATCCGAGAGCGTCACGGTCTGGATGCCGCCCAGCAGGTCATTGAGCGTCGGGTTGACGAGCAGGTTCTCCAGCGAGTTGCCGTGCGCGGTCGCGACCAGCTGCACGCCGCGCTCGGCGATGGTGCGCGCCGCAACGGCTTCAAGCTCGGTGCCAATCTCGTCGATGACGATGACCTGCGGCATGTGGTTCTCGACCGCTTCGATCATCACGGCGTGTTGCAATGCTGGTGTACGAACCTGCATGCGCCGCGAGCGCCCGATCCCCGGGTGGGGGATGTCGCCGTCGCCGCCGATCTCGTTCGAGGTGTCGACGATGACGACCCGCTTCTTCATCTCGTCGGCGAGCACCCGGGCGCACTCGCGCAGCATGGTCGTCTTGCCGATGCCCGGCCGCCCGAGCAAGAGGATGCTCTTTCCGCCGATGACCATGTCCTTGATGATGTCGATCGTCCCGGTGATGGCCCGGCCGACGCGGCAGGTGACACCGACGATCTGGCCGCCGCGGTTACGAATCGCAGAGATGCGATGCAGCGTCCGCTCGATGCCGGCGCGGTTGTCGTCACCGAAGGAACCCACGCGCGTGGCGACGAACTCCAGGTCCTCGGCCGTCACTGGCGTGTCGTCGAGGATAACCTCGTGGTCCGGGAAGCGCGCTTCCGGCTCGCGCCCGAGGTCGAGGACGACCTCGAGGAGCAGGCCCTGGTGATCGAGCCGCTTGACGGCGCGGTTCAGATGCGGCGGCAGCGCCTGAAAGAGCAGGTCGAGCTCAGCCGGGTCCGCATCGGTCAGACCGTTGGTGGATCGCCGCAGTTCCTGCATTGCATCAGCCATATTGGGGTACCAGTCGCTTGTCTTTGACTCTTACCCGCATTCGCGCGGGCACTTTCAAAGGCAGTTCCCGCACCATGAGGGTTTGGGAGGCGATCACCTCGAAGCCCTCGCCGCGCAGCAGCCGGATGCCCGCCTCGTCATAATGCCGCAGGCTGCACCAGACCGGTCCCGGATGATGCTGGGCCACGTAGGCAAGCGACCGCTGCAGCACCGCCGGCCATAAGTCCGGCGGTTGTCCCGCCATCACGCCAAGCGTGTGCGGACGGCCGCCGCCGCCGGGTACGAGGCTCATCCAGCCAATTACTTGAACTCGCTCCAGGACGAAGCGTGGCTGGCCGGCGCGCCGCGGTATTCGCGCGCCCCGTAGCCCGATGGCGGAGCTGCGGCGCCACTCGGCGAAGTTTGCGGCCTCGACCGCTGCGACGGACTTCGGTGTCGTGGCGCAATAAAGAAGGTAGAGACCGAGCTCATCGTCGCGACGCATTGGGCGCCAGCCCGATAGGGCCGGCGTCGGCCGCGGCGCGACCGTCTCACTGAGCAGGGCGTGCTCGGTGGCGTAGGCGGTGAAGCCGCGGGCCCGGAAAAGATCCGCGACCGGGTCGTCGACGGGGACGCGGACCACGAATTTCGTCACGCCGCGATTCAGGCCTTCATTGAAAAGATGATCGAGGAGCGCCGTGCCGTCGTTGAAGCGGTCGAGGTCGGGGCTGAGGCAGAGATTGAGGATCTGCCAGGCGTTCGGCCCAAGCGCGGCGGTCTCAGCCTGGACGAATCCCTGGATGGAGTGCCGGCGCGCGTCTTCCATCACGTAGACGTAGTCGGCGGTCGAGGTGATGGGCAAGATCGAAGCGAAGGTGTTGTTCAAGAGGAACCAGAGCCGCGTCGACGCGAACTGGCGTTTGAGTGGGGTGCGCTCGGCCTCGCGCACCTGCTGCCGGTAGAGCGCCTCGATGGCCGCCAGGTCCTTCAGCTGCGCCGGACGGACCTTGAGCGTCATCGCGTCTCGCCGTTGAGCGACAAAAAGTACTGATGCCAGCGCCGGTCGGGCGTCAGCTCTGGATGGAACGCGAGCGCCAGCCGGTTGCCCTGCTTGACGGCGACGATCTGGTCCCCGTGGCGGGCGAGCTCCTCCACATCGGGTGAGTGCTGGGTGAGCTGCGGGGCGCGGATGAAGACCGCCGGGGCCGAACCGCCAATAGCCGGGGACGTGACATCGGCTTCGAAGCTGTCGATCTGCCGGCCGTAGGCGTTACGCCGGACGCCCATGTCCATCAGCTTGAGCGGCTCCTGGTCCGGCCGACCGTCCGCGATCTCGCGGGCCATCAGGATCATGCCGGCGCAGGTCCCCAGCACCGGCATGCCCGCCGCGGCGCGCTGCTGGATCGATTGCTTCAGCGCGGGCTCCATCAGGTGCGCCATCGTCGTGCTTTCACCGCCCGGGAGGATCAGGGCGTCGACCGCCTCCAGGTCAGCCGCGAGACGGATCGGCACCCCCTCGACTTCGCAGGCGCGCAACGCCGCCAGGTGCTCGCGAAAATCGCCCTGCAGTGCAAGGACGCCGACCCGGCGGCGTGTACTGCTCACCAGCCTCTGCCGGCGAGCAGCTCCTCCTGGGGGATCGCCCCAATCTCCAACCCCCGCATGGCTTTGCCGAGGCTCTTGGAAGCATCGGCCAGGATGTCCGGCCGGTCGAAATACGTGGTCGCCGCCACGATGGCCTTGGCACGAGCAGAGGGATTTTCGGCCTTGAAGATGCCCGAGCCGACGAAGATCCCATCACAACCCAGCTGCATCATGAGAGCCGCATCGGCCGGCGTGGCAATCCCGCCCGCCGCAAAGTTGACGACCGGGAGGCGGCCGAGGCGAGCCGTCTCTTCAAGGAGGTCCGCCGGTGCACCGATCCGCTTGGCTTCCATCACCAGTTCCTCGGGCCCGGCGCCCTGCAGCTTGCGGATCGCGCTCGTCACGGCGCGCATATGCCGGACGGCCTCAACGACATTGCCGGTGCCGGCCTCCCCCTTGGTGCGGATCATCGCGGCGCCTTCGGCGATCCGGCGCAAGGCCTCACCGAGGTCTCGGCAGCCGCAGACGAAGGGGACCTTGAAAACATGCTTGTTGATGTGGTGTTCCTCGTCGGCCGGGGTCAGCACCTCGCTCTCGTCGATGTAGTCGACGCCGAGCGACTGCAGGATCTGGGCTTCGACGAAATGCCCGATCCGGCACTTCGCCATCACCGGGATGGTGACGGCCTCGATGATGGCGGTGATCAGGCCGGGATCGCTCATCCGGGCCACGCCGCCCTCGCGGCGAATGTCCGCGGGCACCCGCTCCAGGGCCATCACCGCGACCGCCCCGGCGTCCTCGGCGATCCTGGCCTGTTCGGCGGTCACGACGTCCATGATGACGCCACCCTTGAGCATCTCGGCAAGCCCCGCCTTGACCTTCCAGGTCCCCTTCCGATCGTTAACCTTCTCGGATCCCTCCGTCACACCACTATTTTACTGCTGGCCTGCGACACTAGAATCGTCCCGCAATGCGGGGGCCCCGAGGGATGCGACGGCAGCGGGTGGTTGCCGTGATCGTGGCCCTGGCCCTGGGGTTGCCGGCACTATTTGGGATCGCCACTGGAGTCGGGCTCCTGGTCACCCCCTCGGTCGACGACATGCCCAAGCGCGTCGATGCCATCCTTCAGCAGCACGGCGGAACGCGAGTCCACCTCAGCGATATTCCGGATCAACTGAGTGAGGCGCTGATCGCGATCGAGGACGAGCGCTTTTATCAGCACAGCGGCATCGATACCCAGGGTCTGATCCGCGCCGTCCTGACGGATCTCTTCCGGCATCGGGCTCTGCAGGGCGCCAGCACCCTGAGCCAGCAACTGATGAAAGTCGTCTACATGGACAACGACGATGACGGCTGGCGCAAGCCGGAGAACCTCCTGCTCGCCCTCAAAGTCGAGGCGCGCTTCGACAAGCACACCATCCTCGAGAACTACTTCAACGCCGTCTACTACGGGCACGGCGCGTATGGCATCGGCATGGCCGCCGAGATCTACTTTCACCGCGCCCCAGGCGAGCTCGACCTGGCCCGGGCCTCGATGCTGGCCGGCCTCCCCCAGTCACCCTCCTACTACGACCTGTACCGCAATCCGTGCTCCGCCCGAGCTCGGCAGTTCAACGTTCTGGCCCAAATGGCGCACGATGGGTACATCAGCCAGAAGGCCGCCGACGCCGCCTATGCCGAGCCCATCGGCTTTCCCTGCAAATAGCCATGGCCCTGGACCTCGTCCTGCTCGGACCGCCCGGCTCGGGCAAGGGCACCCAGGCGGCCAGGCTGACGGAGCAGTACCGGATTCCGGCGATCGCGAGCGGCGATATCCTGCGGGCGCAGGTCGAGGCCGGAACGCCGCTGGGCCAGCGCGTTCGCTCCTACCTCGATCGCGGCGAGCTGGTCCCAGACCAGCTGGTCGTCGACATCATCCGGCAGCGCCTCTCCCAACCCGACACCGAAGCGGGCTTCATCCTCGACGGGTTCCCCCGCACCCTGCCACAAGCGCAGGCCCTGGACGCGATGCTTGCCGAGCTGCAGCGGCCTTTAGATGCCGTTCTCTATCTCGAGACCGACCGGAAGTCGCTCGTGGACCGGCTGGGCCAGCGACACCGCCAGGACGACCGCGCCGACATCGCCGACCACCGGATCGACGTTTTCCTCGAACAGACGGCGCCGCTGATCGGCTATTACCGCGACGAGGGCAAGCTCAGGCTCATCGATGGAGGCCAGCCGCCGGAGGCGGTCGCGGCCGCTATCGAAGACGTCATCCGTCCGCTCGTCTCAGCCGTTTGACCCGCCCTGATTTGGGCATAAACCTAAGGTCTCGACCGGTTGTTTCTGGCGAGAACACGAAGGAGAAGAACCAATGGCTGAAGTAAGAACCGATTTTATGCCCCTACTGCCGCTGAACAACGGGGTAGTCCTGCCGAACATGGTGGTGACGATCCCGCTGGAGCGTGAGGAGGCACAGGCCGCCGTCGCCGCCGCCCGGCAGGGCGACGGTCTCGTCCTGCTGGTGCCTCGGGTCGAAGGGCGCTTTGCCAATTTCGGCACGGTCGCCAAGCTGGAGGATTCCCGAAAGTTGCCCAACGGCATCGAGGTCGCGATCCTGCAGGGTCTGTATCGGGCCTCGGTTGGAAGCGCCGCCGCCGGGACCGGAACTGCCCTGCGCGTGCTGGCCCAACCGGCTCAGGACGTCAACCCCCTGACCGAGACCTCCCACGTCCTCGCCCGCGAGTACAAGGCGCTGATCGAGAACCTGCTGGAGCTACGTGGCGCCGGTGAGGTCATTCAGATGGTCCGTGGCATCGATCGGCCCAGCCAGCTCGCCGACCTGGCCGGCTATTCCCCGGATCTCTCGCTCGAGCGCAAGGTCGAGATCCTGGACACGCTCGACGTCGAGCAACGTCTCCAGAAGCTGATCGGCTGGACCCGCGAGATTCTCGCCGACGCCTCCCTCAAGGACAAGATCCGCAACGAGGTGCAGGAGGGCATGGAGAAGCGGCAGCGCGAGTTCCTCCTCCGCCAGCAGATGGAAGCGATCAAGAAAGAGCTTGGCGAGTCCGACGGCGACGTCGCCGCCGAGTATCGCAAGAAGATCGAAGACGCCGGCATGCCCGAAGCCGTTCGTAAAGAAGTCGAGCGCGAGCTCGACCGCTTCGAGCGGACCAGCGAGCAGAATCCCGAGGCCGGCTGGATTCGAAACTACCTGGACTGGATGCTCGACATACCCTGGAACAAGCGCACCGTCGACCAGTTCGACGTCGTCGAGGCACGGCGCGTCCTCGATGAGGACCACACCGGGCTCGAGGACGTCAAGGATCGCATCATCGAGTTCCTCGCCGTCCGCAAGCGGCGCGATTCGCGCGGCCTGCAAGTGATCGGCGGCCGGGGCTCTGGCGCGATCATCACGCTGGTCGGCCCTCCTGGCGTGGGCAAGACCTCGCTCGGTGAGTCGGTGGCGCGAGCCCTCGGGCGCAAGTTCACCAGAATTTCACTCGGCGGCATTCACGACGAAGCGGAGATCCGCGGACACCGCCGGACGTACGTCGGCGCTCTGCCTGGTCGGATCGCACGCGCTCTCAAAGAGGCGGGCACGCGTAATCCCGTGATCATGCTCGATGAGATCGACAAGGTCGGCAACGACTGGCGCGGTGATCCGTCGTCGGCACTGCTGGAAGTGCTCGACCCGGCCCAGAACCATTCGTTCCGCGATCACTATCTCGAGGTCGATCTAGACTTGTCAGAAGTCCTGTTCATCCCGACGGCCAACGTGGCGGATACCATTCCCGGACCGCTGCTCGACCGGATGGAGATCATCCGGCTCGACGGCTACACGGAAGAGGAGAAGCTGGCGATCGCTCGGGACCATCTGCTGCGTCGGCAGCTCGACCGCAACGGTCTGGCAGGCGACGAGGTCACCGTCGACGAGGAGGCGCTGCGCCGCATCATCGCGGACCACACGCGGGAGGCCGGTGTGCGCAACCTCGAGCGCGAACTCGGGCGCTTGCTGCGCAAGGTCGCGACGCAGATCGAGGCCGGAAAGGTCAGTGCGCCGGTGAAAGTCGGCGGCGATGACGTCAAGACCTACCTCGGTCGCGCGAAGTTCCATGCGGAAGTCGCCGAACGGACGGAAGTCCCCGGGGTTGCGACCGGGCTGGCCGTGACCGGCGTCGGTGGTGAGGTGTTGTTCGTCGAAGCAGCCGCCATGGACGGTCAGAAGGGCCTGACCCTGACGGGGCAGCTGGGCGACGTCATGAAGGAATCGGCACAGATCGGCCTCTCGTACGTCCGCTCCCACACGGCCGAGCTTGGCATCGCGCCCGGCTTCGAAGAGAAGGCGATCCACGTCCACGTGCCGGCGGGCGCCATCCCCAAGGACGGGCCCTCAGCAGGCGTCACCATGGTGACGGCGCTGGTGAGCCTGTTCAGCGGGCGACCGGTCAAGAGCACCGTGGGCATGACCGGCGAGGTCACACTTCAAGGCAAAGTGCTGCCAATCGGTGGCGTCAAGCAGAAGCTGCTGGCCGCCCACCGCGCCGGGCTGACCGAGGTCATCTTGCCGTTCCGCAACGAGGCGGACCTCGACGACCTGCCGCAGAGCGTGCGCGACGCGATGACGATCCACCTGGCCAGCGATGTCCGGCAGGTGCTGGACTGGGCCCTCGAACCGAAGGCCCCGTCGCTGACCCAAGTTGCCTAAGTTATGAGCCGGGCCTTCGTCAAGGAAGGCGACTCGACCGCGAGCGGATCCCTGGTAGACCGCTTCTACCAGGGATTACTCGGGCTCAGCGATCCGGCGAGAGCCTTGATCGGCAAGCGCCAGCAGCAGGCGTGGCTCACGTCGCAGGCCAGCATCGAAGCGGCCCGGCGCGACGCCCAGGCCGCGCTCGGAGCCGATTCCTACCGAGAGATCTTCGAGAGTGCCGCAGAGCGCGCAGGTGATCCATTAGAGAGTCCCACCTGGTGGGCCGCCGGTGATGCGGCCACCGCGATCGCCGCGCGGCGGCGCCTGGCGTCTGAGAAATTTGCGCTTCTGGTTGGACCACTGGGCGTTGCACTTCCCTGGTTGAAGGACGCGGCGAACCAGACTTAACTAACCGACTCGATCCCGTGTGTGTCGGGGTTGGAAGCCTTTGCTCTCCTGGACTGATGGTTAAGCGAGCACATCCTTGGGTTATTGACAGACAGCTGTCGCAAGCATGGTTCAGGCTTAGAGCATGGCCGTCGCAGAGGTCTTCCGGGGCAGCCGAGATCGGCATTTCGACGCGGCTGTCGAGAAGCTGCGGGTAGGTGTTCAGGCGATGGCAGCCTGGGTAGGCGATGCTGAGGCCCAGGGGCTCGGCGAAGCACTGATCCAGATCCGCGAAGTCGGCATCGATCCGCTCGAGGCCGTGTTCGCGACCGGCGTGCGCCGCTTCGACAAGTCCGGCGAGTACAAGGCCGACGGCGCCCTCTCGCTGACGGCGTGGCTGCGTTGGAAGTGCAAGCTCTCCGGAGGCGCGGCCCTGGAGCGGGTCGAAGTCGCGCGCCAGCTCGAGAAGCTGCCCAAGACGACAGCCGCCTTTGCGAACGGTGATGTGGGCTTTCAGCATGTCGCTATGCTGGCTCGGACCGCGGAGCATGTCGGGGCCGCGGCGGTGCGCAAAGAAGAGGGCACGCTGCTGCAAGCCGCCCAGACAATGGACCCGGGCCAGTTCGTCACGGTCGCCAAGAACTTCGAACACCGCGTGGATGCGGCGGGCGCGCTGGCGGAGGCCAACCACGCCTACAAGCGGCGCTACTTCCACATCGGCGAGCCCGTCGACGGCCTGGTGCGTGTCGACGGCCTGCTCGACGCCGAGGGCGGCGCCACGCTGCGCACGGCGCTGCAGCCGTTCATGAAACCGGTCAAGGACGACGCCCGGAACTACGGCCAGCGCAGCATTGACGCCCTCATGGAACTCTGCCGGCAAAGCTCAGGCAGTAGGCGCGACGGTGCCGGGCCGCGGCCACAGCTGATCATCCGCGCCAGCCGCGACACGTTGGCAGGGATACCTGGCGCGCCGGCGGGCGAGCTCGAGGGCGGCGGCACGGTGCCAGCCGAGACCGTCCAACGCTACGCCTGCGACTCGGCGATCAGCCGGATCACGGGCCAGGCCGAGCTGGAGCACGAGCTCAATCACGCCAGCCGGACCTTGCCGGCGCCAACCCGGCGCGCGCTCGAATCGCGCGACCGGCATTGCGTCTTCCCGGGCTGCACCAGACCACTGAATTGGTGCGACGGGCACCACCTCGTGTGGTGGACGCGAGGAGGCGAGACGGCGCTGCCCAACCTCGCGATGCTTTGCCGGCCGCATCACCGCATGGTCCACGAAGAAGGCTGGTCCCTCGTGCGCGCGAGGGATGAATGGCGGGCCGAGCCGCCCGGAAAGATCGCGATCAGACGCCTGACCCGGCGGGAGTGAGCCCGAGCTTACCCGTTTGGCGCGTATCGAGTGCCTCGATCGTGTCACGCTTGCCAACGGTCAGCCCCGGCGCCTCGTGCAATTCGGTGCGTTCTGGCTGGCATGGACGCCGGATGAGCCGAAACCAGGATTACTGATCGACATCGGCGGCTGGCTCCTCTTGAGTGTGACGGCGATGTCGGCCGCATGTCTGCTTCAAGATCGATCGCGAGCAGAGGAAGTCCACGACGGCCGACCTTGTCATGGTCGTCAGTTTTTGGCGCCCATTCTGTTGTTCATGCTGGCGATTGGATTTCTCCGTCCGATTCAATGGGAACCCCGGCGGTGCAATCTGTGGCGCCTCAGCGTTCGGCTTATCGGCGAGCACCGAAGGCTCCGTAGGCTACCGGGGCGCCTCCCCTTCGGCACCAGCCTGAGCCTGAGTCACCTCATTCAGTTGTCTATATGAAGTGTCCAGCTTGGGAGATAACGAGCTGGTGCGGTGGCTTGCCGGTAAAGCGCCAGATGTATTCGCCGTGGACAGTTGGGATGGCCTGTTCGCCACCCAGGTTGAAATCGTAGGGCATATAGACGTTTCCATCGCTCGCCACATTGATAAGGTCAACGGGCTGGTTTCGGCACTGTAGCGGAGGGGGCTGGCCAGGATTCCTTGGTGGCAGGCCGCTGACGTGGAAGCGCAGATCCAGCTTATCGCCGGTCACCGAGAGACCATCGATAGTGAAATGTTGCCCTCTCGCATTCACGGCGTCGAGACCGGAAGCGCTGTTGAGGCGATAGGTGACCTGCGCAACCGCGCGAGGGTTGGCCTTACTTAGCCTGTCGGAGTAGACGAAGACTGCGATCGTCAGGATTCCGAACACCAACAGGATACCTGCGGGCAGTCGCAGCGCCTTGAGCGTCGAGGCTTTCATCCTCACTCCTCATGCAATAGAAGGCGCCCCGGCGCAGTCCGTTACGCGGCGCTATTGCTCGAAGCCGCGCGGGCGAATCCAGCAAATAGGCGCTGGACCCAGGGCAACTCGTCGATCTCTTCAGGGTGCCACTGCACGGCAATCAGGAAGCGTCGCTCGGGCGATTCAAGGGCCTCGATGACGCCATCGTGAGATTGTCCAGTAATGCGTAGTTGAGGTGCGACAGTCTTGACGGCCTGATGGTGCAGGCTGTTGACCTGGATATCTGTCTCGTCGATCAGCTGCGCCAGACGGGAATCCGGATCGAGGCGCACGCCGTGGATCATTGCGTTACGCGCCCGGCCGTCGGCGTCGGAGTGCTCGACCTGAGTCACGCCCTGATGTCGGAGATCCTGCCAGAGGCTGCCGCCCAATGCCACGTTCAGGACCTGCTGGCCGCGGCAGATGCCCAGCGTCGGCAGGTCATCGGCGAACGCCCAGCGCGCCAGCGTCAGCTCGGTCCGGTCACGCGCAGCCTCGACGACGTTTAGATCGCCGATCGGCTCCTCCTGATACTCGCCGGGCGCGATGTCGGCGCCGCCCGGAAAGACGATCCCATCGAGCCGCTCGTAGATGGCGCGCAAGCGCTCGTCGTCATTCAGTAATGGGATCAAAACCGGCGCACAGCCGGCCGCCACCAGCGCGCGCACGTAGCTCTGGTTGATGCCGTAGCGCGGCGGCTTCGGCCCCGGCGGAATCGCCAATGTCGGCAGGCCAATGAGAGGCGGCCGGCTCAACTTGTAAAGTCGAACGCCTTGAGTCTGACCGCCGGCACCCGGGACGCGCCGAGGTACTCGCTGACTTGCAATTTAGTCGATGCCGTCAGCGCCAGCGTCCCGTTGAGTGCCTCGAGGATGCTTTGCGTGAAGCGCAAGTCTTTGACCGGCCGGGTGATCTTTCCGTTTTCGATCAGGAAGGTCCCCTCCCGCGTCATGCCGGTGATGATCGACGCCTTGGGGTGCACGACGCGGACGTACCAGAAGC
>WNGI01004163.1_pt1 | contig 12898 bp, 9 predicted proteins | sample 5400621 | NCBI WGS metagenome assembly WNGI01 (sample SAMN13153374, study PRJNA577476) | soil metagenome | isolation source: 20 cm soil or saprolite under Garry oak tree replicate 1 | place: USA:California | collected 2016-06-15 | reverse complement strand
GGGTCGGCCGAGCTGACCGCGCCGCGAGAGAAGGGCGCGAACTCTTGGCGACCGGCGTATCTCCTCGCGGAGCGCACCGATCGTCTTCGAATCCGGATCCTCTCCCAGGACCTGGACGCGCGCTTTCCACCGGATCGACGGCTCCGTTGATCGGAGCAGGGCGTTCACGACCGAAGTGGCGTTCATCCTCGTCCCGCCCGGAGGTTATACGTGGTCGCGCCTCGCCCGAGATTCGCCTAGATTTGCGGTATCTCCAAGACGACGACACTCGAGCGCGGTGACTGGCTGACGCTGGGGGAGGCGAGCCGGATCCTCGGCGTCGACCCCGACACGCTCCGCCGCTGGGCCGATACGGGGAAGATCGAGGTCTTCACCACCCCAGGTGGTCATCGCCGTTTTCTTCGCGCGTCCATCGACGCCATGCTCCCGCGCCCACGTCAGGCTCGCCGGCAATCGCTCAGCGCTCTCGGCGAGCCTCCGGATCGCATCGCCGCGGAGTTCCGCAAGCGCGTGCGCGGCGACCTCGCGACGCAGGATTGGTACTCACGCTTCGACGAGGATTCGCTCCGCTGGTTCCGCGAGCGCGGCGTTCGGATGAGCGAGCTGCTCCTCGGCGGGCTCGACACCACGCGCGCGGTCGGCCGCGAGCAGCTCATCGCGCAGGCCGAGGCCCTCGGGCGCGAGTACGGGGTCGAGGCGAAGCGGCGCGGGCTGTCACTCGGTGAGGCGACCCAGGCGTTCCTCTTCTTCCGTGCACGTTTCATGGGCGAGATCGCCAACGTGGCGCGCCGCCGCGCGCTCGCATCCGAGCAGGCGTCACTCCAGTTCGAGGAGGCCGACCGCGCGCTCGATCGCGTCATCCTCGCTCTCATCGCCGGGCACCAGGCCCCATGAGCGATCCCAAGGCACTCGGCCAACGCGCGCTGAAGGCGATCGACGAGCGGCGCGATGCGCTCTTCGCGCTCTCGCGCGCCATCCACGCCAAACCCGAGCTCGCATATGAAGAGCGCGAGGCCGCGCTGCGCATCAGCGAGTTCCTGGAAGGCGCGGGCTTCAGCGTGGAGCGCGGGTACCGCGGCATCGAAACGAGCTATCGCGGTGACGCGAAGGGCCGCGCGCCCGGGCCAACCGTCGCGATCCTCCAGGAATACGACGCACTCGCCGAGATCGGTCACGCGTGCGGCCACAACCTCATCGCGATGATCGGCGTCGCGGCATCGGTCGGCGTCCGGTCGGTGATGGACCAGCTTCCCGGAAAGCTCGCCGCGATCGGCACGCCCGCGGAAGAGGGCGGCGGCGGCAAGGTCGCGCTCATCCGCGCCGGTGGATTCGACGACGTGGACGCGGCGATGATGATCCATCCGACCTCGGGCCGGTCGCTCGCCGGGCGCCACTCGCTCGCGTCGAATCGCGTGATGGTGGAGTTCAAAGGAAGAGCCGCGCACGCCGCATCGCAGCCCGACCTCGGCATCAACGCGCTCGACGGCATCCTGCAGCTCTTCAACAACGTCAACGCGATGCGCCAGCAGCTCCGTCCGGATGCGCGCGTGCACGGGATCATCACCTCGGGTGGAAGCGCCGCGAACGTGATCCCCGATTACGCGGCCGCGCGCTTCTCAATTCGCGCGCTCGACCGGCGCTACCAGCAGGAGGTTCTCCGGCGGTTCACCGCGTGCGCCGAGGGAGCGGCGCTGGCGACCGGGACACAACTGAAGCTCACGGTCAACGAGAACGCCGGCTACGAGAACATGGTCTTCTCAACGCCGATCGCCGAGCGCTGGGCGCACCACATGCGCGCGCAGGGCATCCAGGTCTTCGAAGCGCGCGATGACGAGCGTGTGGGCTCGACGGATATGGGCAACGTCATGCAGGTCCTCCCCGCGATCCATCCCTACATCGCGATCTCGCAGGAATCGATTCCGGGCCACTCGACGATGTTCCGCGAGGCCGTCGTCTCGCAGGAGGCGCACGACAACGCGCTCGTCGCCGCGAAGGCGCTCGCGCTCACGGCGATCGACGTGCTCGCCGATCCCGAGGTGCTGCCCAAGGCGCGCGCGGAGTTCGAGGAGCGCCGCTCGCGCGGCATCGTGAAGGGCCGCTGACCAGACTTCCGCGCGACCTCTGGTTCCTCGTCGGCGCGGAGCTCCTATGGGGACTCGGGTTCGGTCTGCTTTCGGCGGTGTGGCCGCTCTACCTCAGGGATCTCGGCGCGCGGCCGCAGGAGATCGGCCTCGTATTCGGCGCCGGGAACCTCGTCGCGGTCCTGTGCTTTCTCCCGGCCGGCTACCTGGCGGACCGCGTGGGCCGGAAGGCTGTTCTTCTCGCCGCCTACGTCGCCTCGACGCTCGGCGTCTGGTCGTTCGTTCCGCTTGGCGATTGGCACGGCGCGTTCCTCGGATCCGCGCTCTACTGGTCGGGCTCCGCTTCGCTTCCGGTCATGTTCGCGCTGATCTCCGCCACCGTGCCGCGCGCGAAGCTCGGCAGCGCGATGGGGCTGGTGCTCGGCGCGTATTTCGCTGGGAACATCGCGGGCTCACCGCTCGCCGGACCGATCGCCGTCGAGTTCGGCCTGCGCGCCGCCGTTGGCGTGGCGGCGGTCCTCCTGACGGTCGCGACGGCGCTGATCCTCGGACTGCGCCGAACCCCGCCCGTGCCCGAACGCGGCGCGTTCCGGCCGCCGCGCTCGTTCTGGACACTGCTCGCCGTGGCGCCGTTCGGGGCGGCCCTCTCGATCCTCTCGCTCGCGCTCCTGCCGGTGTACCTGCGCGAAATCGCTGCGGTGCCGCTCGAGCGTATCGGTTTCTACCTCGGGCTCATCTCGCTGGGTGCGACGCTTCTCGCGGTCGGGATGGGCCGCTTCGCGGACGCTCTGGGGACGGTGCCGGCACTCATCGCGGCCGCCTGCGTGCTGACCTCGGCGGCCATGCTCGTCGCCTTCTCCGGGCGAAACGAGCCGGTCATCGCCGTGGCGGCGCTCCTGCTCGGCGCCACGCAGGCACCGAACCCGGTGCTCGCGGCCGCAGTCGAGCGCATCATCCCGCCGGCGCGGGCCGCCCTTGGCTACGCGACCTATCAGGTCGCGTTCGCCATCGGATTCGGCAGCGGTGGAACGATCGCGGGCTTCCTATACGAAGCGGACCCGCTCCTGCCGTTCATCGTGACCGCGGCGCTCGCGTTGCCCGTCGCGGCGACGAACGGTGTCGTGCTCACGCGGACGGGGGCGCGAGCCACCGCGACGAGCGACCTCAGCTGAAGTCCTTGAGACCGATCTCGCCCGCGATCTCACGCGAGCGGCGCTCGGCCTCCTCGCCGTCACCATTCCGGCCGACCGCTCGCAGCGCCAGCGCGCGGTCCCGCAGCGCTCGCGCCAGCGACGGCCGCGCCTCCATCGCCTCGAAGAGGCCGACCGCGGCATCGAGATCGCCGACCGCGGCCGTCCAGTCGGGTGGCGACTGCCGGGCATAGGTTCGGCCGCGACCCCACAGCGTGACCGCCTCTCCGAAGCGATCGCCTCCTGCGTGTGCAGCCGCGAGGGCATCGTTCCAGCCGGCCACGCCGGCGGGCATGTCGCCGAGACGCGCCCTCACCGTCCCGAGCATGCCTTTGGCCAGAGTGCGCATCGGCGCCATGGCTGTCACGAGCGAGAGCTCGAGACCGCGCTCCAGCGGCCCCCTGGCGCCGAGTGCGTCTTCCTGGATGAGCCGGCTTTGACCAAGGAAAACGTTCGAGGCGACCGCGCAGGAAACCGCGCCAAGCGTCTCGGACGTCTCCGCGCAATGTTGCGCGAGGGCTGAGCCCTCGGCAACGTCGCCGCGCTCTAGGTTGAGCGCGCTGCGCGAGATGAGTGAATCCAGCCTCGCGATCTCATCTCCTTGAGCAGCGAACCGCTCAGCCTGACTCAATGCACGTTCCGCGGCTGGGAACTCGCCGAGCCGCGCATACGTGATCGCAAGGAATCCCGAGAGCACGGCCGTCGAGAGCGCATCGGTCCTTCCTTCGAGCTCGTCGAGCGCCTCGCTGAGAAACCGCGCGCCGTCTCGCAGCTCGCCGTTAAACATGACGCCCACGCCGAGGAAGGCTTTGGGGATCGCATGCGCGGTCGGATCCCCGAGCGCCTCGCCGATGGCTTCGGTTCGCTCGAGCGCGTGTTTGAGCTGGGGGCTCGATTCGGTCGACTCGCCGCTCAACCGCCGCAGGAACGCGTTCCAGAAATACGCCTCGGCGAGCACTTTCTGGTCGGCGCGGTCGCCCGCGATGTTGATCGCTTGCTCGAGCTGGTCGATGACGCTCAGGCCCCTGAACGTCCAGCCGGCCTTCGCCATTCCGATCGCGGCACGCAGCCGCAGGTCGACCCGAGGATCGTCTTGCGGCAAGAGCTCGGCGGAACGCGCGAAGAACGAAACCGCCTCGCGTTGGGCGAAGCGCTCGAGCGCGTGCTCGCCGGCGATGATCAGATGCTCCGCGGCACTTGCCGCGTCGCCCGCTTGTTCGAAATGCATCGCAATGACCGCCGCGAACTCGCGGCGGCGTTCGGGGTACAGCGAGAGAAGCGTCTCCGCGGCAAGCTTGTGGAGCGAACGGCGGTCCTGCTTGAGCAGCGAGCCGTACGCAGCGTCCTGAACGAGCGCGTGCCGGAAGAGATACTCGAGCTCCGGCTGCACCGCGGCGACCTGGATCAGGCCGCTCGCTTCGAGTGTGCCGAGGTCGGTCTTCGTGCTCATGTCGTCCGCGCCTCGAGGAGGCGCTCGAGGATGGTGACACCGAACTGCCGACCGATCACGGAGGCGACGCGTAGCGTCCGCCTGCTCTCCTTCGGCAGACGGTCGATCCGCTCGAGCAGGAGTCCCTGGAGCGTATCGGGGATCTCGACGTCGGCGACGCTCGCGGTCGCGACCCAGCGATCGCCCTGGCGTTGGATCGCGTGGCGGTCGATCAGCATCCGGATGACTTCCTCGACGAAGAAGGGATTTCCCTCGGCCTTCGCGAGGATGAGGTCACGCGCCTCGCCCGGGAGCGACTCGATCTCGAGCAGATTCGCGACGAGGCTGCGCGTCTGCTCGCTCGAGAGCGGGTCCAGCCGGAGCTCCGTCAGGGCATCGCCGAACAGATCGCGGGCGCCGGAGACAAGCCGCCAGCCCACAGCGTCGCGGTCGCTACGCGAGCTCATGATCGAGAGTACCGGCAGCTCCGCCGCGAGCGGCAAGAGCGTGAGCAACGCGTCGGCCGACGCGGCATCGGCCCAGTGGAGATCCTCGAACACGACAACGACAGGACCCCTGGTGCTTATCGCGCGAACGGTCTGGAGGAGTGACGCGACATAACGTTTGATCGCCTCCATGTCGAGAGCTGATAGGCGGGCCTGCATCTCGGGGTCGAGCTTGATCGAGAGAAGGTGACCGAGATACGCGTACGGTTCCGCCCAACCGTCGCCGAGGAGCTCGCGCAGGACTCGTTCGAGCGCTTCGCGTATCTCCGGCTCGCTGGCCGACGCGTTCACCCCGATCGCGGAACGGACCACATCGAGCACAAGGTGATACGGCAGCGTCTGGCCGTAGGAGAGGCAGCGGCCTTCGATCCAGCGGGCCGACGCATCGCCGCGCTCGACCTCCCCGCGGAACTCCGACAGCAGCCGGCTCTTTCCGATGCCCGGCTCACCAAGAATGCAAGCGACTCGTCCCTGTCCGGCTCTGGTGATCGCGTAAAGCTCGCGCAGCCGGCCGAGCTGCGCGTCACGTCCGATCATCGGCGCGTGAATGCCGCTGAGGCCCCGTCCGGTGGCTCCGGCCTTCAACCCGGTGACCTCGTAGGCCTGGACGGCGCTCGTCTTTCCCTTGAGATCGAGGAGACCGACGTCGACGGACTCGACGAGCGCCGCGACAAAGCGGTGGGTGGCCCCGCTCACGAGCACCGTGCCCGGTCGCGCGAGCGCCTGCATTCGCGCGGCGACGTTCACGGCGTCGCCCATCGCGGTGTACTCGCTCGCCGACTCGGTGCCGACGACGCCGACCACCACAGGACCCGTGTTGATGCCCACGCGGATCTTCAGTTCGATCGGCTCCTTGGCGTTCAGCTCGGCGCTGAGATCGTCGACCGCGTGAGCCATGTCCAGCCCGCAGCGCACGGCCCGCAGCGGATCGTCCTCGTGCGCGACAGGGGCGCCGAAGAACGCGAGCACGCCATCGCCCATGAGCCGCGCGATCGTTCCGTCGTACCGCGTCACGGTCGCGTTCATCCGTGCGAACGCCTGGCTCACGATCGCGGTCCAATCCTCGGGGTCCATGCGCTCGGCGATCGCGGTCGACCCGGCGATGTCCGCGAAGAGGACGGTAATCGGACGACGCTCGCTGCTCCCGGCGGGGCCACCAGCGGGCGCCGGCGCTGCGCGGCTCACGCGCGGACCGCCGGGTCCTCGAGCGCGTACGCGATTCCCGCGGCGGTTTCCATCCTGCGCCCGCGATCCAGCGCCGGTCGGAACTCGGGCGCGATGTCGTTCACCATGGCCCGACCGTCCTGGCGCGCGATCTCGCGCAAGATGCCGGTGCCGGCACGGTCTCCCAGCGCGTCCGCAAATCCCACGAGCACCGCCTGCCGCTCGAGATGACCCTGGGCCGCCGCGAGCTCGGCGCTATTGCTCGCAACGATCGTCAGGCCCGAGAGATCGTTGGCATCGGTGAAGATCTGCGCGGCTTCACGGAACGCGGCGGCGGCCCCCGCGAACTCTCCGCGCTTGACGTCGATCATGCCGGCAAGGTGAAGGCTCCACGCCAGCTCGAAGCGATTCGTCCCGCCGCGGTGGACGGCGAGCGCCTCGTGCGCCGCGACACGCGCTTCCTCGAGGCGCGACGGGTCGATCTCACCCCGCCGCCCGAGCTGCAGAAAAGTCGCGAGCCCCCATGCGGCACGCCCGACCCCGACGCGATCGCCGGCGCGTGCCCATTTCTCGCGCGCACTCCGCAGAAGATCCAAAGCGCGGGGAAGGTCGGACAGCGGCATACCGTAGGCGAACGAGAGGTTGTAGTCGGCATTCGCCTGGGTCGAGTCGTCGCCGTGCGCGCGCGCAATCTCCGCCGCCCCCAGGTACTTGGCCGCCGCAAGCGGGAAGTCACCACGCCAATAGGCGATGCCGCCGGCAGCCTCCAGCGCCCCCATCAGCACAAGCGGCGGCACCGCCTCCGTGGGCAGCCCCAAGACCCGCTCGCTCCACCGCGCTCCCTCCCCCAGATGACCGCGAACCTGCCAAAACCGCCACAGTGCGGCGAGGAGACGGCACGCATCCTCGCCACGACCGTCCGCGATGGATGATTCGAGAGCGGCGCGAAAGTTGTCGTGCTCCTGCTCGAGAAGATCGAGCCAGCGCTTCTGATCGGGACCTTGCAGATGCGGCCGCGCCTGCTCGGCGAGGACCAGGTACGCGCTCGCGTGGCGCGCGCGGATGAGGCTTCTCTCGTCGCTCTCTTCCAGGCGTTCGAGCGCGTACTCGCGGATCGTCACAAGCATTCGGAATCGGGGCTCGCCCGCGATCTCCGATTGCCGCACGAGACTGTGCTCGACGAGGCTGCTCAGCACGTCGAGGACATCTCCGCCGCCGAGCTCCTTCGCCGGCCCGCAGACCTCCTCGACCTGCGCGAGCATCCCGCCGCTCACAAAGATCGCGAGCCTCGAGAAAAGCTTGCACTCCGCTGGATTCAGGAGATCCCAGCTCCAAGAGATCGCCCCGCGCAGGGTGCGTTGCCGCTCAGGCAGATCGCGCGCGGTCGACGCCAACAGGTCCAGTCCCTGACGGAGCTTCGGGAGCATCGCTTGCGGCGTGAGTACCTTCACGCGCGCCGCGGCGAGCTCGATCGCCAGCGGCAGCCCGTCCAGTCGATTGCAGATCTCGGCGACGGTGGCGGCATTCTCGGCTGTCACGTGAAAGTCCGGACGCACCGCGGTCGCGCGTTCGATGAAAAGGCGCACCGCGTCGGACTGCGCGAGCACGTCGAGTGCGGGGAGATGCGACGGATCGGGGAGCTCCAGCGGCGGGACCGGAAACTCCTGCTCGCCGGCGATTCGGAGCGGCGCGCGGCTCGAGGCGATCACTTTGAGCGCCGAGCTCGCGCCGAGAAGCAGACCGACGACCGGCGCCGCGGGGAGGATCTGCTCGAAGTTGTCGAGCACGATCAGCATCTGCTTGCCGCGCACGTGATCTAGCACGCGGGTGAGCGGGACCTCGGAGCCGGAGAGCTGCACGCCGAGGGTGTGCGCGATCGTCGAGGGCACGAGCTCCGGATCGCTGATCGGTGCCAGTGGCACGAAGTACGTCCCGTCGCCGAAGGCCATCGCGGATTCTTCCGCGATGCGCAGCGAGAGCCGCGTCTTCCCGGTCCCGCCGGGACCGGTCAGGGTCACCAGGCGGGAACCCTCCAAGAGTCGCTGACCCTCGGCGATCTCGCGCGCACGGCCTATGAAGGTTGTCGGCTGCGGCGGAAGGAACGTCGCCGTCCGATCGAGGCTTCGGACCGGTGGAAAGTCCAACGGTTCCCCGGCGATCACGAGCTGATAGACGTGCTCCGGGCGGGCGAGATCCTTTAGGCGGAACTCGCCGAGGTCCCGCAGCGACAGACCGTCACCGAGGTCCGCGCGCGCCAGCGTGGCAGTCGACTCGCTGATGAGGACCTGGCCGCCGTTGCCCGCCGCGGCAATACGAGCGGCGCGGTTCACATCGATGCCGACGTAGTCGGCGCCCGCGTCCGCGCTCGCGGGACGGCCCTCGCCGGTGTGCATCCCCATGCGCACGCGTACGGTCGCGCCATGTGGGAACATCGCCGCGCCGAGAGCGCGCTGCGCGGCGGCCGCAGCGCGAACCGCGTTCACCGCGACGGGGAAGACCACGAAGAGCGCGTCCCCCTCGACCCGGACCTCGAACCCGCCGTCCTTGAAGGCGTCGCGGAGGATGCGCGTGTGCGTTTCGAGGACATCCTGGTAGCGGTCGGTGCCGAGCTCGTTCTGGAGCTTGGTCGATCCCTCGATGTCGGTGAAGAGGAACGTAAGGGTGCCCGCCGGCAACCCTCTCCCCGCGCTCATCCTCGTCGCATTGTCGCGCATCCCGCGTTTGCCAAGACCCGGCCCACGCCCTAGACCAGCGTCGTGCGATCCGCCCCCGACGACGTGACCGAAATGCTCGCCAGTCTCGCGATCTTCGCCGATCTCTCGCGCCCCGAGCTGGAGCGCGTCGCGCACACTCTGGAGGAGCGCTATTTCGCGCAGGACGAGCGGGTCCTTCGCGAGGGACTTTCGGGGTCGGCGTTCTACATCGTCCTCGAGGGCGAGGCCGCCGCCATTGCGGGCGGCCGGCGCGTGAACACGCTCGGGCGGGGCGAATTCTTCGGCGAGATCTCGGTGCTCCTGGGCCAGGCGCCGGTCGCGGATATCGTCGCGACGCGTCCGCTCCGGTGTCTCGTGCTCCCCGGCGAGCTTCTGAAGGAGTTCCTCCAGACGAACCCGCGGGTCTGCTACCGCATCCTGGTGGCCGAGGCACGCAAGCTGGCCAACGCGGTGCGGAGCGGCACCTGACCGACCGGCCGCACCCGCCGGGCGACTACCCCGTCGTCCTCGTCGGCAGCGGACCCGGCGGTCTGCAGATCAGCTACTCCCTCTCGCACCTCGGGGTGAAGCACGCGGTGATCTCGGCGGACGAGACCGCGGGCGGCATGTTCCGCCGGTGGCCCTTCTTCCAGCGCCTGCTCTCGTGGACGAAGCCGTACGCGCCGTTCGAGCGGGGCTCGCGCGAGTACGAACGGTATGACTGGAACAGCCTGCTCCCCGAAGAGAAGGAATGCCGCGCGCTCATGTGCACGATGATGGACGGCAGCTCGTACTACCCGTCGCGTCCCGAGATGGAGCGCAATCTCGCCGCCTTCGCGGAGCGCACACGCACCGCCGTGCGCTACGGCTGCCGCTGGACGAGGACGCGGCGCGATGGCGATCGGTGGGTGCTCGAGACGACCGACGGCGAGTACCGCTGCCAGGTCCCGATCTTCGCGGTCGGCGTCGCCGAGCCGTGGCGTCCGCAGATCCCGGGCATCGAGGATGTTCCTCATTACGCCGAGACCCGCCCGGCCGAGACGTACGCGGGCCGACGCGTGTTCATCGTCGGCAAGGAGAACTCCGGGTTCGAGCTCGCGACCGGCTTCCTGCAGTGGGCCAAGCAGATCGTCCTCGCGTCGCCCTCGCCGGCGAAGCTCTCCATCAACACGCGGTCGCTCGTCGGCGTGCGCGCCCGGTACGTGCAGCCGTACGAAGACCACGTGCTGGCGGGTGGCGTGATCGTGCTTGACGCGTCGATCGAGCGCATCGAGAGAAGCGGCGACGTGTTTCATGTGCACACCCGCAAGGCCGACGCCCAGACCGAGCTCATCTTCGAGGTGGACGACGTCATCGCGGCCACCGGCTTCACCAGTCCCATCCAGGACCTTACGAAGCTCGGCGTCGCGACCGTCGGTCGCAACAAGCTCCCGGCGCAGACGCCGTTCTGGGAGAGCGCCACCGTGCCAGGTTTGTACTTCGGCGGGACGATCCATCAAGCCTCGCCCGGTCTTCGCAAGCACGGCATGCCCAGCAACTCCGGTGGGGTGAACGGGCATCGCTACAACGGGCGCATCCTCGCCCGCCAGGTGGCGAGAAAGCATTTCGGCGTCGATCCGGAGCGGCCGGTCGTGCCGCGCGCGGAGGTCGTGTCCTATCTATTGCACGAGGTCACGGACGGGCCGGAGCTCTGGCACCAGAAGTCGTATCTGGCGCGCGTCCTGGTGCGCGACGAGAAACGCGGCGCCGTGGACGACGGCATCCTGCCGTTGCAGAGCTTTCTCGATTCCGGCCCGGCCGACGCTGTGGCCGCGACGCTCGAGGAGAACACCGCGGGCGACATCTACCCGGTGCTGTACACGCGGCGCGGCGGTGTGAGCGTCGAGCACGATCTTTCCCCGCATCCGCTCCACGACTTCCGCACGCGCGATCACGAGAAAGCTGTCGTCGCGGCGCTCGAGGGCCTGCTCCTCTAGGCGAGGCTACTTGCCGTCGGTGAGGCCGATGACGTTCCCGTCGGGATCGCTGAAGAGCGCGATCGTCGTCGTGGGCCCAACCTTCGTCGCGGGGAAGACGACCTTCCCACCTGCGTCGGTGGCCTTCTTCAGCGTCGCATTGAGATCGCGCACCACGACATAGAACGTGACGAAGGGCTTCGGCCCGCGAAGCGGACCGATCCCGCCGCCGATCCCCTTGCCGCCGGCATCGGTGTCCACGAACGTGTAGTTGTTCGGGACCTCGTTCATCTTCCAGCCAAGCACCGCGCTGTAGAACCGACGCGCCCTGGCTGGATCCGCGCTATTGACTTCGAAATTCGTGACCGGATCGCCCATGTGGACCTCCCCTTATGGCCATGGCGGCCAGGGCTTACGTTAGTCTTCACTTACCAATGGCGTCAAGCCAGGTGTGAAAAAGTCTGCCTAGACCGTCGTCATTGGCGTGCGGCGCTTTGCCGCTTGGAGCGCCGCCGTGTTCGAGATGCCCATCGCGTTGACCACCGCGCCCGCGGCGAGAAGGCCAGCCGACACGAGCATCGCGAGATGGAATGCATCGGTGGACTGCTGGCGCGCGGCCTCAGCCGCCTTCGCGTCCGATGTCGCGGGCGGATTGAGCGGCGCGTAGTCATGGCGGAAGCTCGGGTCGGACGTATCCGTTCCGGGCAGGCGAGCGGCCATGCCGGAGTAGAAGCTTGCCGTGATCGCCACGAAGATCACCGCCCCGGCAAGCTGCGGCCCGACGCGAGAGATCGCGTTGTTGATGGCGGATGCGACTCCTGAGTTCTTCACGGGAACGCTCGTCATCAGCGCGGTCGTGAGCGGCGCCACCAGCATCGCGAGGCCGACGCCGAAGAGGATCTGGCCCGGAAAGAAGTCGACGAAGTAGTCGGTCGGCGGCCACCAGGTCGCCGGATCGCCAAGCGCGAATGTCCATGGACGGCTCGACGCCGGAACCCTCGCGAACCACACGACGCCGAGCGCCATGAGTGCGGGACCGACGCTCATGAACATCTTTGGCCCGTAGCGGCTGGCCAGTGCGCCGAACCGCGTGGAAAGCCCGACGAGGATCAGACCCGGAGGGATGGCAGCGAGACCTGTCGCCGTCGCGGAGTAGCCGAGAATGCCCTGCTGCGTGAGCACCAGGAAGTAGCCGTACACGTACAGCGCGCCATAGATCAGGAGCGTCGACACATTCGTCACCGTGAAATTGCGCGACTGGAAGAGCTCGAGAGGAATAAGTGGATCGCGTCGGCGCGCCATGAGGAATGGCAGCGCGAGGGTCGCGACCGCTCCAGCGCCGAGGAAGAAGAAGGCGAGCGGATCGCGCCAGTCGCGCTCCTGGCCGTAGATCGCGCCGAAGCTCAGCCCGCCGACGGCGATCGCCACGACCGCCGCGCCAAGCCAGTCGAAACGACCGGTCGCGCCGTCGTTGCGCGTCTCGACCACATAGCGGACCGTCGCCCAAAGTGCGAGGGCGACCAGCGGAACGTTGATGATGAACACCGCGCGCCACGAGACGCCATCCACGAGCAGGCCGCCGACGAACGGCCCGAGGATCGTCGTCGCCGCCGATGCGCTTGCCCATACGCCGAACGCGCGCCCCTGCTGATCCCCACTGAACGTTGACGTGATGAGGGCTAGCGAGCCCGGAACGAGGATCGCACCGGCGACGCCCTGAAGGACGCGAAAGAGGACGAGCAGCTCCATGTTCGGAGCCAGCCCGCAGAGCACGCTGGTCGCGCCGAATCCGGCGAGGCCGATGGCGAACATGCGGCGCCGGCCATAGAAATCGCTGAGTGCGCCCGCGAGGATGAGCAGCGCCGACAGCGTGAGGAGAT
>WNGI01004161.1_pt1 | contig 12899 bp, 8 predicted proteins | sample 5400621 | NCBI WGS metagenome assembly WNGI01 (sample SAMN13153374, study PRJNA577476) | soil metagenome | isolation source: 20 cm soil or saprolite under Garry oak tree replicate 1 | place: USA:California | collected 2016-06-15 | reverse complement strand
CGTCGGCGGCGATGAACTCGAGCGCCTGCTCGAGCGACATCTGGCGGGGCGGCACCAGCCGCAACGCCTCGTCGGCGGCGTGGGTCCGGATGTTGGTCTTCTTCTTTTCCTTGGTCGGATTGACGTTCATGTCGTCGGGGCGGGCGTTCTCCCCGATGATCATCCCCTCGTAGACCTCGACCCCCGGCCCGACGAACATCTCGCCGCGCTCCTGGAGGTCGTAGATGGCGTAGCTGGTGGTGATCCCCGGCTTGTCGGCCACCAGCACCCCGGCGGTGCGGTGGGCGATCTCGCCGCACCACGGCTCGTAGCCGGCGAAGACGCTGTGGATCTGGGCGGTGCCCCGCGTCTCGGTCAGCATCTCGGAGCGGAACCCGATCAGGCCCCGGGCAGGGATGATGAACTCCATCCGCACCCAGCCGCTGCCGTGGTTGGTGAGGTTCGACATCCGGCCCTTGCGCAGCGCCAGGGACTGCGTCACGACGCCGACGAAGGTCTCCGGCATGTCGAGCACCAGGTCCTCCATCGGCTCGAGGAGCTTGCCGTCGACCGTCTTCGTGATGACCTCGGGCTTGGAGACCTCGATCTCGTAGCCCTCGCGGCGCATCGACTCGATGAGGATGGCGAGCTGGAGCTCGCCGCGGCCGCGGACCTCGGTGCGGTCGGGGGAGCCGGTGTCGACGAGGCGGATGGAGACGTTGCCGAGGATCTCCCGGTCGAGGCGCGCCTTGAGGTGCCGGCTGGTGACGTAGCGGCCTTCCCGCCCCGACATCGGCGAGGTGTTGACGCCGAAGGTCATCCGCAGCGTCGGCTCGTCGACCTCGAGCGCGGGCAGGGGCCGGGGATCCTCCACCGAGGCGATCGTCTCGCCGACCGTCACATCGAGCAGGCCGGCGATCGAGCAGATGTCGCCGGGGCCCGCGGAGTCGATCTCCGAGTAGGACAGCCCCGTGTGGGCGAGCATCTTGGTGATCCGGGCGGTCTCCACCGAGCCGTCCCGCCGGCACAGCGCCACGCGCTGGCCCGTCTCGACCCGTCCGTTCCACACCCGGCCCACCGCCAGGCGGCCGACGTAGGGGTCGGCGGCGAGGTTGGTGACCATGAACTGCAGCGGGGCATCGGGGTCGTAGACCGGCGGCGGCGTCACCTCGGCGATCACTTCGAACAGCGGCACCAGGTCCACGCCGGGGACGTCGAGGTCGCGCGTCGCCGTCCCCTTCCGGGCGTCGGTGTAGATCACCGGCCGGTCGAGCTGGCTCTCGTCGGCGTCGAGGTCGATCAGGAGGCTGTAGATGTCGTCGAGCACCTCGGCGATGCGGGCGTCCGGCCGGTCGATCTTGTTGATGACGGGGATGACGGGCAGGCGCCGCTCCAGCGCCTTGCGCAGCACGTAGCGCGTCTGGGGCAGGGGGCCCTCGGAGGCGTCGACGAGCAGGAGGGCCGAATCGACCATCTGCAGCGTCCGCTCGACCTCCCCGCCGAAGTCGGCGTGGCCGGGGGTGTCGCAGATGTTGATGTGCAGGCCGCGGTACTCGATGGCGGTCTGCTTCGCCAGGATGGTGATGCCGCGCTCGCGCTCCTGGTCCATCGAGTCCATGACGCGGTCGACCACCTCCTGGTTCTCCCGCCACACGCCCGACTGCTGGAGCATGGCGTCGACCAGCGTGGTCTTGCCGTGGTCGACGTGGGCGATGATCGCCACGTTCCGCACGTCCTCACGCCTCGCATTCCTGTCACTCATAGCCACAGGGTACCTTTGTAAGGCCGGGGTCCCCCGGGGGAGGGAGAAAAGTTGGCGACGAGGCAGCGAGTCCCCGAGATGATAACGCGCTCGCGCGCGCCTCTCGGCCCGGATGGCGAGGCGGCGAAGCCCAAGGACCCCCGCGGGACGTTCCGCCGCATCGTCGAGATCTTCCGGCCCTACCGGGGTCAACTCGCGCTGCTCGCGGCGACGATCGTGATCACCGCGGGGCTCGGCGTGGTCAACCCGCTGCTGATCAAGGCGGTCTTCGACAAGGCCCTGTTCGGGCCGAACAAGATCTGCTCCGGCGTCCCGTGCCCCAACCTGCCCCTGCTGTACCGCCTGGTGGCCCTGGGGCTGGCGATCCCCGTCGTGACGAGCCTCATCGGGGTAGGCCAGACCTTCCTTTCGAACTCCCTCGGGCTGCGGCTGATGCGCGACCTGCGTGACCGGCTCTACGCGCACCTGCAGTCCCTCTCGATGCGCTTCTTCACGTCGACGCGCACCGGGGAGATCCAGTCCCGGCTCACCAACGACGTCGCGGGGGTCCAGAGCATCGTCACGGACACCGCCTCGAGCATCCTCTCGAACGTGGTGATCATCGTCTCCAGCTTCGCCGCCATGGCCTTCCTGTCCTGGCAGCTCACGATTCTCTCGCTGATCCTGGTGCCGCTGTTCGTCTTTTTCACCTTCCGGGTGGGCAAGTCGCGCCGGGCACTGCAGTCCGTGGCCCAGCAGAGCCTCGCCGACCTGACGGCGATCACCGAGGAGACCCTGTCGGTGTCCGGCATCCTGCTCGCCAAGGTGTTCGGCCGCCAGCGCTACGAGATCACCCGTTTCACCAAGGAGAACCAGCGCTTCACCGACATCCAGCTGCGCCAGCGGATGACCGGGCGCTACTTCTTCGCCCTGGTCGGGACGTTCTTCTCCGTCACGCCGTTCCTGGTGTACCTGGTCGCGGGCCTGTTCCAGCACAGCGGCCTCACGCCCGGGCTCATCGTCGCCTTCACCACGCTGCAGGCTCGGCTGTTCTTCCCCATCGGCCAGATGCTGTCGATCTCCACCGACGTGCAGTCCTCCATGGCCCTCTTCGAGCGGATCTTCGAGTACATGGACCTCCCGGTGGAGATCACCGACTCCCCCAACGCCCGCCGCCTCGCCCCCGAGGACGTCCGCGGCGAGGTGGCCTTCCGGGACGTCTGGTTCCGCTACGAGGACCCGCCACCGGAGGGATCCCCGGTGTCGCCCACCCCCCCGGCGCCCGCCCTCGAGGACACGTCAGGCGAGCCCGTGCCCGTCGCGGATGGCCCAGCGCAGCGACCTCTGGAGTGGACCCTGGCGGGCGTCAACATCGAAATCTTCCCGGGCCAGCTCGCGGCCCTCGTGGGACCGTCCGGGGCCGGCAAGACGACCACGACCTATCTCGTGCCGCGGCTCTACGACGTCCAGAAGGGGTCCGTCCAGATCGACGGAGTCGACGTGCGGGACATCCAGCTCGAATCGATCGGCGAGCTGATGGGGGTCGTGACCCAGGAGACCTACCTGTTCCACACGACGGTCCGGGGCAACCTGCTGCAGGGCAAGCTCGACGCCACCCAGGAGGAGCTCGAGGCCGCCTGCAAGGCCGCGTTCATCCACGAACGGATCATGGAGCTGCCCGAGGGTTACGACACGGTGGTCGGCGAGCGTGGCTACAAGCTGTCCGGCGGCGAGAAGCAGCGCCTCGCCATCGCCCGGGTCATCCTGAAGGACCCCCGCATCCTCATCCTCGACGAGGCGACGTCCAGCCTGGACACCACCTCGGAGCGCCTGGTCCAGGAGGCGCTCCGGCCGCTGATGCATGGCCGGACGACCATCGCGATCGCCCACCGCCTCTCGACCATCCTGTCGGCCGACACGATCTTCGTCATCGACCGGGGTCGGGTGGTGGATCGGGGGACGCACGAGGAGCTGGTCCGCCGGGGTGGCCTGTACGCCGAGCTCTACGAGCAGCAGTTCCGGGGCGGCCTCGTCGAGGCGGAGTGCGAGGACGGCCTGGTGCTCTCGACCGGTGTCGTCGTCCCCGCGAGCACCGACCAGAGGGCGTAGGGGGGTCCAGGGGGGGAGTAGCAGCCCCCCGGAGCGCAGCGGAGGATGAGCTGCGGATCCCCCTTGGGTCGTCGGACACTCCGCAGGAGTGGACGACGACTGGGGAGCGGGTCTTCAGTTTGGCGGCAGCCGGTGGGTCACCTTGACGGTGTCCGTGCCCTTCATCCTGACGGTATCGGTGCCCTCCAGCGCCAGGGTGTCGTCCATCCCGGCGTCGTCGGGGCTCGTGGCCCCCATCTTGACGGTGTCGTGGGGTGGCAGTTCCCGGACAGGCTCGCCGTCGGGTGCCGGTGCGAGATGAGGCCCGGGCTCCTTGAGCAGCTCGTCCTCATGCCCGCTCAGCAGCCGCAGGATCAGGGCGTAGACGCGATCGGCGTTCGGCACCCTCGTCAGGCTCCGTAGCCCGGGGTGACCGCTTAGGTTGAGCTCGAGGTTGCAGTAACCGAGGATCCGTCCCGCAATCGTGCGCCGGTAGGTCGTGTCGATGACGAGCCGCAAGGGGAGTGCCGTGATGCGGCGGGCAATCAGGCCTTCGATCAGCAGGATCCGCTCGTTGGTGATCACGTACCGGGTGAGCGCCCAGTGCCCCGCACGCCAGGCGAAGAAGAGGGTGCCCAGCAGGGCGATGCCGGCTCCGACCGGGCCGAGGTGGGCGGCGGGCCACCGGTGGGACTGCGCAGCGACGACGACGCCGAGGACGAGGCTGACCAGGAAGACGACGAAGGAGTTGCTAAGGACGACCGTGTGCCGTCGGGAGGCGTAGATGAGCCGCTCTCCCGGGGTCAGGTACCGGACGAGTGTCCCCATTGCTGGATTTTTACCACAAAGCCCCCCGCCCGTGCATTCCGGACCGGACATCGAGTTCGCTTTGAGCCAAGACGACACATTTCTGCACGTTTTGGCTCAAAGTTGCCCGGTGGCCGCCTGAGCCTGCTTCACCACGTTGCGGATCTGGTCGACGTGGGCATCCTCGTGGGACAGCCCCCTGGCAAAGCGCTGCTTGGCCTGCTGCCACGTCGGGGTGGCCGGGTCCGGGTCGACGTCCGACGGAGGCGTGGACGGCCACATCTCAAGGCTGGCCAGCCGTATCCGGCGGCTCTCCGCGAGGCGCTGGCGGCATTGGTCGATGGTGGTGACGGTGTTCCACGGCACCTCCCAGCGGGACCGTCCATGGAAGGGGACGCCACGGGCCAGCTCCTGCGCCAGGGCAGCCGATTCCTCGGCCGAGGCGGTCACGTGGGCGACGAGGTGGCCAAGGTTCCAGGCGAGGTCCCGGTCTGCTGGGTCTGCAGCCGCAGGGTCGTCGGCAGCGGGGTCCTCCGGCACGAAGACGACGTCGGCGTCGGTCGCCGTCGCCAGGATCTCCTCGAGCTGGGCGATGGAGCTGTCGGTCGCGCGGGCGAGGTCATCGACGGTCAGGTCTTCAACCAGGTCGGCAAGCTTGACCTCACGGGCGCGCACCCGGCTGAAATCGAGCTTGAATCCGGTCATGGTCCCACTGTAGCCGCAACACCCCTGCAGGAGCCCGGCGTCGCCCCATCCGGCTCGGGTGTGCCGTCAGGCAGCCTGCCGCCACGGGGGCCTGTTCGACGAGCCCTTTGTTGGGGCCGTCGCCACGGGAGGCTGCGTGCGGCTCCGGGCCAGCATCGCGCGGAAGCGGTGCCCCCCGAACGCTGCCATGAGTGCACCCGCCAGCCCGAGCAGGATCCAGACGGCGCCGGAGTTGGGGCCCGAATGGGAACGGGCGTTGGCGCCCGGATGGGCCGAGGAGCGGGAGACCGGGTTGGTGGTGATCGGCTGGGCGGCTGGTGCGGTCACGAGGGGGGCTGCCGCTGGTGGGACGGCCACGGCGGCTGCGGCCGGAACAGGAGCCGGAACAGGAGCCGGGGCCGGAGCAGCAGCCACCACCTGGGGCTTGTTCGCGGAGACGACCGAGGCCCTTGCGACCGGCGCTTTGGGAACGGGGGCCCTGGCGACCGGTGCTGTGGCAACCGTGGCGGCGTGCGCGTTGGCGGAGCCGGCGGCCTGGGGGGCCCAGCCGGGGATCTGAGCGAAGTCCTCGGTCACGTACACCCAGTTCCTCGCGTCCAGGGCGATGCCGAGGCCGACGGCGTTGAACCTGCGGTCGAGAGTGACGTTGCGGTGGGGGATGTCGCTGTAGAGCAGCGCATCGTCGGCCGCCAGGGTGCTGTCCATGGCCACATTTTCCCCGAGAAAGGTCGCGCGCAATGCGCTGTGCCCCCGGGCGATGAAGTCAGCGTTGTGCCAGATGTCGCCGGCCGCAGCCATGTCCTGTGCGTGCTGCCGGGCTACCGAGTGTGCCCACCCCACCTGCTGGACGGATCCGACCCCGGCGGCGGCCCGCTCGGCGTTGACCATCGACAGCATCTGCGCCTCGAGTTCGTCAACCGATGGCAGGGGACCGGGAGGCTGCGGCGGTGCGGGGGCGGTGGCGGGTTGCTGGCTGCCGTTGCCGCCCGCAGCAAGGGAAGCGAGCCGGGCCGGGCTGGCGGTGGGGGTGGCGGCAAAGGCTACGGGCGCAAGGACGGTGAGGCACGACAGGGCGAGAGCGGTTCCTACAGGGGTCGCGACAAGCCGCCTCCAGCGCATGGTCCGTGTCCTCTCCTGAGGGCCCCGCCCCCAGTGAGCAGGCCATGTGCCCGCTTGTCCGGCGGAAATCCGACAGTTGAGTTATCGGTAGCTCGGAGGAATTGGAGATGGGCTATTCGGACCATATCTGTTGCTAATCTGGTAGCAGCATTGGCGTCGACCTAATGGGGTTATCCCGTGTCATTTAGTGACGCCAATCTGAACCGAATTAGCTATGGAGAGGGGGCTCCCTCGGGTGAGGATGGGTAGCCACAAATGACTACGCAGCCAGGCGGAGCGTTGCGGAGCCGGACGAGCTGTGAATCCCCCCTGGGTCGTCGGACACTCCGCAGGAGTGGACGACGACTGGAAAGCTCTAGGGGGGGACTACGCCGTCGGCGGCTGGGCCGGGTTGGGTCGAGAGGCGCTGTGGAACAGCGTCGGGGCGTCCTGGGGTGCGCTGGCAGGCCCGGCAGCGACCGCCAGGACCTCGTCGCCGTCGATGGTCTCCTTTTCCAGCAGCAGCTCGACCAGGCGGTCCAGGCCGTCCCGGTGGTCGCTCAGGAGCTGGGTTGCCCGCAGCCCGGCCTCCTTGAGGAGGCGCTGCACCTCCTCGTCGATGACCTGCTGCGTGGCCTCGGAGTACTGCCGGTTGGAGATGAGCGTATCCCCGAGGTAGGCGGGATCGTCGGACGAGAAGCCGACGGGGCCGAGCCGGGGGCTCATGCCGAACTCCCGCACCATGCGGACGGCGAGCTGGGTGGCACCGGCGAGGTCGTTGGCGGCACCGCTGGAGACCTCCCCGAGGACCAGGCGTTCAGCAGCACGCCCGCCCATTCGGACAGCAAGGGAGTCGGCGAGGTAGCTCTCGGGGTAGAGGTGGCGCTCGTCGACGGGAAGCATCTGGGTGACACCCAGAGCGTGGCCCGCAGGCAGGATCGTGACCTTGGAAACGGGGTCGGCGTGCGGCGACAGCACCGCAACCAGGGCGTGGCCCGCCTCGTGCACGGCGACCGACCGCTTCTCGTTGGGCAGCAGGGCGTTGGTCGCCTCGCGCCGTCCCAGGATGATGCGGTCTCTTGCCACGAAGAAGTCGTCGGTGGTGATGGACTCCCGCCCGCTTCGGATCGCGACGATGGCAGCCTCGTTCACCAGGTTGGCGAGATCGGCGCCGGAGAACCCCGGCGTCCCGCGCGAGACAGCCTCCAGATCGACGTCGCTCGCCATGTTCTTCTTCTTGGCATGCAGGGCGAGGATCATGGCCCGCTCCTTCTGGTTGGGCAAGGGGATCTCGACGGTGCGGTCGAAGCGGCCAGGGCGCAGCAGTGCCTTGTCCAGCGTCTCGGGCCGGTTGGTGGCGGCCATGACGACGACGCCCGTCGAGGGGTCGAAGCCGTCCATCTCCGCAAGCATCTGGTTGAGCGTCTGCTCGCGCTCGTCGTTGGTCCCGAGCGCGTTTCCACCCCGGCGCTGCCCGATGGCGTCGATCTCGTCGATGAAGATGATGGAGGGTGCCCGCTTCCGGGCCTCCGAAAAGAGGTCACGCATGCGGGAGGCGCCCACGCCGACGAACAGTTCGATGAAGCTGGACCCCGTGACCGAGAAGAAGGCGACCCCGGCCTCGCCCGCGACGGCGCGGGCCATCAGCGTCTTGCCGGTTCCAGGGGGACCGACCATGAGGACACCCTTCGGCCCCACCGCGCCGACCTTGGCGTAGCGATCGGGGTTCTTCAAGAAGTCGACGACCTCGCTCACCTCCTGCTTGGCCCCCTCGTAGCCGGCGACGTCGCTGAAGTGCGTGGACGGTTTGCTCGCGTCGTAGAGCTTGGCCTTGGAACCCGTGATTGCGCCGAGCCCGCCCGTCAGTTGCCGCCCCGCCCGCCTGCCGAGCCACATGAAGAGGCCCAGGAAGAACAGCAGCGGGAGGAAGCTGGCGAGGATGCTGCCAATGCCGGTCGACGGGCCCTGGCCGGTGATCTGGACGTTGTGGCTCTCGAGCACGGGCGCGAGGTTGTTGTCCTGGAGGGGAGCGGGGATCTGGGACTTGTAGGTCTTGCCGTCGGACAGCTTCCCGCTGATGGCCCCGTTTGCGTCGATGGTGGCGGTCTTCACCTTGCCGCCATTGACGTCGTCCAGGAACTGGGAGTAGGTGAGCGTTGCGGTGGGGCTGGTGGGCTTCAGCAGGCGCGGGCTGAGGAGGAGGAAGGTCAGGGCGACGCCGGCAAGGATCAGCCACACCCGCCAGGCGGGCGGCGGGGGCGGCGCCGGTCCCCTCGGCCGCGTCTCCCGTGAGGAGTCGGGCTTTCGTACCGGACTGGTGTGATGCTCCACTTCAAACCGCCTTTGGTGATTGCTGACTGGTCGTGAGGCCCCGGGCTAAGACCCTGATCCTGGCCCGATCCACGTGTCCTGGGCCTGATCCATGATACGGCGGCGTCTTTGCAACACCCTCGTGGCCTCAGCCGGCCCTAAGTTGGCGGTACCTGCGCAGACCCTAGGCAGTATTCCCGGCGATGGGGACTTCACGCTCCGGGTGGGATGCGTCGGTGAATTCCACGAACTCACCGGTGATGATGAATGCCACCTGCTCGCCGATGTCCACCGCGTGATCGCCGACGCGCTCGATCTCGCGCGAGACAACATGCATGCCGATGCCCCATTCGAGAAGGGCGTTGTTGGGGGAGGCGTCGAGAACCTCGGGGAGCATGCCCCGGTTGAGCCGGTCGATGGTGTCGTCCATGCAGGTGAGGCGGTAGCAGAGTTCCAGGTCCCGCCTCTCGAAAGCGTCCATGGCCGCGGCGAGCATCTGCAGGGCCACCCCTCCCATCTCCTCCAGCCGCTCGAGCACGAGGGCGTTCGATGGCAGGCCCCAGGAGACGTCGACGATCTTGGCGATGTTGACCGACATGTCGGCGACCCGCTCGAGGTGGAGGTTGATGTGCAGGAGAGCCGTCAACAGGCGCAGGTCGGACGCGACCGGAGCTTGGAGGGCGAACAGATCCATGATGTGGCGCTCGATCTGGAGGTAGTACGCGTCGACGGTGTCATCGCCGGCGACCACCCGGGCGCAGATCGCACGGTCGTGGCCGAGGAGTGCCTGCAGCGCGAGGTCGAAAAGATCCTGGGCGGCCACGCCCATGTCCTGCACGGCCCGCTCGAGGTCCTGGAGTTGCTCGTGAAAATGCCGGCGTGGCTCCCTCAGCATCGTGCCACCTCCATCGAAACCCCCGCTTACGCCATCTTCGCGCCATCCTGCGCGAAGTGCTCATCCTGCGAACCTTGATCCGGCGCCTCGGGCCCGAATCCGCCATCCTACGTTCCCTCTTCTTTTTTTCTGCACATACGAAGGCCACGAACGAAAGGACTGGCAAAAGGCGAGGATCCCGAAACGGTTGTGACAGGCTGTCTGCCTATGGCGATCCGTGGCCGTACGGTCGTGGTGCTCTGGCTGGCAGCATCGGTGGTGTCCGCGTGCTCCCCTGTTCGCAGCCGGTCCGTACCCTCATCCCCAACCCCGTCCACCGTCCACCCGTCCTCGACGCCGACGGCGGCTCCTTCTGCCGCGGGGACAGGCCCCACCGGCGCGGGAGCCGTCTCGCCGTACCTGCCCCGGGAGGTGACGGGGAGCGCCGTCATGGTCACCCGGGGTTCACCCGCCCTGCGCAGCGTGTTCCTCACGTTCGACGCGGGGGCCGACACGGGCTACGCGGGGCAGATCCTCGACACGCTGAAGGCTGCCGGGGTCACCGCCACCTTTGGGATCACCGGCCGCTGGGCCGAGCAGAACCCCGCGCTGGTGCGCCGCATCGTTGCGGAGGGCCACAGCATCGTCAACCACACCTACGATCACCGTTCGTTCACCGGCGTGTCCACCCACGGCGCACCGCTGTCTCCCGATGAGCGCATCGCCGAGATCACCCACGCGGACCAGGTGCTGACGGGGCTGGCCGGTCACCCCATCCGACCCTGGTTCCGGCTTCCCTACGGTGACGGCGGCCACGACGTGCAGGCGCAGGTTCTCCAGGCCGGGTACCGCTACGTGCTGGGCTGGACCGTCGACTCGCTCGGGTGGCAGGGTCTCTCGGCTGCCGCCATCTCGACGCGCTGCCTGAGCAGGGCGGCGCCCGGTGTGATCTACCTGTTCCACGTGGGCTCCCAGTCACAGGACGCGGCAGCCCTGCCCGGGATTATCCAGAGCCTGAAGGACCAGGGTTACGGTTTCGAGACGGTGGCCGGTCTCGGCACGTGAGACCCGGTCTTGCGGGGCCGCCCGGCTGGCTTGCGGGCGACAGCGGTCCCGTTGGTGTTCCATGACTCGATCTCCCGGGCGATGGCCCTGCACGCCGCTGCCGCGGCCTGGGGGTTGGCCCGGACGTCCACCCAGACCCCGTGGGCGCTCGATGCGAGCAACTTGACCCTGCGGTCCAGGAGCCGCCGGTCCATGTCTCCCCGGGCCACTGCGCCGCGCAGGGCGTTCGAGAAGGCGGTGTGGTAGCGCGCCGCCAGGCGGACGGCCAGCGGCGTGAACTCGGCATTGCGCTGGGCGAGTTCGGTGATCGAGTTGACGACGAGGCATCCTCGCTGTGTGTCGGGGTCACGGAAGGCCACGGCGAGGTCGGCGAAGAACCGCGACGCCTCGCGCAGGCCGGCGCCGGGCGCTTCGACTGCAGCCAGCAGTGGGCCGAGGAACCCCTCCTCGTACTCGGCGATGGCTGCCTCGAAGAGCGCCTGTTTGGACCCGAACGCCAGGTACAGGCTCGAACGCCCGAGACCCGTCGCCCCCTCCAGGTCGTCGATGCCGGTGGCAAGGAAGCCGCCCCTCCAGAACGCCTGTTCTGCGGCGACAATCACTGCCTGTCGTTCGTAGCTCCTTGGCCGCGCCACACGCGCATCCTGCAGGATATGGAACGTCCTGTCCAGTATCGATTGAGGGACCGATCGTTGCAGAAGATTTTGGAAGGATTGGTACAATAATGAGCCCGGATCGAGGAGCTCGCAGGTTTCGGACAAGGAGCCGATTGCAGGTCACCCGATGGCCGTTGCCAGCCCGCTGCAGAGTGCCGCTCCGCCCGAGAGGCCAAGGGGTCGCTCTGTTCTCTAAACGATTAAATTTCTCTCATCGGGTAAGACAAATCCATCGGAACGGCCTGATCGCCTGGACAAAAAATGTCAGAATCTAGTAACTCGGACACTTTGCTCAGGCTTGAAGGGGTTGATGCTCATGCTGAAACGGCATAATCCCACCAGTGGCGAGGGCGATGATGCCTGTACGCGGGACGTGGACGTCCCTCACCGGGAGACCGAATTTGATGTCGTCTGCATCCATGCCTGCCTTCCGTACCGGCGGCGCGTTCGGCTCCGGCGTTCGACGCGCGTGAGTCGAATGCGCCCAGGTGGTGGCCGATGATCTCGTGGATCGGCCAGCCTGGCGACGTCGGCGACGGCCGAAGCGGCTCGCACGAGATGGAGGCCCACCTTCGCCGAGCCGGGGTTCCCTGCGCGATCGTCGATACCCCGACCAAGCGGCTGGTCGCCGCCAACCACGCATTCGCCGCGCTGTTCAGCGCGGAGACTCCCCTGCTGCAGGACGTCGACTTCCTCTCTCTGTTCCCGCCGGCGAAGCGGGCGCTGCTCGAGACGATCCTCTCGGGCATCGAAGAGGGCCTCATCCAGTTCTGTCAGGGGCAGGCGCATCTCGAGCTGCCGGCCGGAGGTGAGCTGACCGTATCGGGGTGGGTGCGCTCTCTGCCGGGCGGGCTGGCCCTCGTGGCGTTCGTGCCGGCCGGAGAAGAGCTTCCCGAGGGTGCGGTCGGGTATCCGGTGACGTCCGGACCGGACGCCTTCCGCCTCGTCCTCGGGGCACTCGATCACGAATGGCGTTTCAGCGAGATCAGCCCCGACGCCACCGCAGCGTTCGGTTGGAACCGCGCGGAGTACCGGGGCACCGCCCTGCAGTCAGTGGTCCACCCCGAGGACGCCCCCCTGCTGCTGCTGGCGCTGGGGCGCTCCGGTGTTGACCGCCGGGGGGTGGCCACCGTGGTGCGGGTGCGCTCCGAATCCGCTCCCGCTTCGAACAGGTCTTCCGAGGCGTCTTCGCGCGACATCGAATGGGTGCCGGTGCGCTGTGAGGTGAGTCCCCTGTGCGACCACAACCCGCCCCGTTTCGCCGTGGCCATGTGGGTGCTGGATACCGAGCGCGACGTCAAGTCCCCCGAGCAGCGTGCCGCCCGCCTCGAGGACCACCTCTGGCGCATCGCCCTCGAGATCGCCGCCGCGGGGATCGGCGACGGCCCCGCCTCCGGCGAGATGTGGTGGAGCGATCCCGCCCTCCGCGAGCTGTCCCAGCGCCAGCTCGAGATCCTGCGCCGCCTGCTGTGGGGCGAGCGCGTCCCCACGATCGCCCGGGACCTGTTCCTCAGCCAGAGCACGGTGCGCAACCACCTGTCCGCCATCTACCGCCGCCTCGGCGTCCATTCCCAGG
>WNGI01012210.1_pt1 | contig 12906 bp, 12 predicted proteins | sample 5400621 | NCBI WGS metagenome assembly WNGI01 (sample SAMN13153374, study PRJNA577476) | soil metagenome | isolation source: 20 cm soil or saprolite under Garry oak tree replicate 1 | place: USA:California | collected 2016-06-15 | reverse complement strand
TGAGGGGAACCCTGAGGCGGACCGAGAATGCCTTCCGCCCGGGTTGGGGGGTGGATTCTGTGCAGCTTGCCGTAGGACCTCCACCGCGAACGATGAGGCTGTCGCGGTCCGGTGGTGTCACGCCACGGCAGGAGCCTGCGACAGATCTTGTCAACCAGCCATGGTCAGTCCTTTCACTGCGCCAGCAGGCCCTGCTCGAAGCCGTACCTGCTGGCTCGGTAGACGTGCGTCCCGTACTCGATCGCCACACCCTGGTCGTCGTAGGCGATCCGTTGCATGGTCAGCAGCGGGGCACCCTTCTTCTCCCCGAGCAGGCGGCCCTCCGCGGCCGTCGCGCTGCGCGCGCCGATCGTCTGGATCGCAGCGTGCAACCGGATGCCGTTCGCTCGAATGAGCTGGTAGAGGCCGTTCTCCTGCAACGCCTGGGTGGTCATGCCGGGCATCGTGGTGCGCAGGTAGTTGCAGAGCCGGGCGATCGGCTCGTCTCCCGCGTAGCGCAACCGGTCCAGCGCGATCACCGGAGTGCGCTCCGGAAAGTTGAATGCGTCGGCCACCGCGCTGCTCGCCGGCTCGACCCTGTTGGAAAGCACCGTGGTGGTCGGGCGCTGGCCGGTGCGAGCGAGGTCGTCGTACAGGCTGGTGAGCGCGATGCCACGTTTGACCTTGGCGTGCACGACCCTGGTGCCCACTCCGCGCTTGCGCACCAGCAGTCCCTTGTCCACGAGGTACTGAATCGCCCGGCGCACCGTCGGGCGGGACAAGCTGAGTTGCTCCGCAAGCTGGACTTCGTTGTCCAGCCGGCTGCCGGGCGGCAGCAGGCCCGAGTCGATCGCCGCTTCCAGGTGCTGGGCGACCTGGTAGTAGAGCGGCACCGGACTGGACCGATCCAGCGGGATCAGACCGGCCATCGACATGAGGTTGGCAGTCTCCGAAGCGGTCCGAGGCCGAGAGGCCCTCGCTCGGGCGCGCGAATGCTGATCATCAACGATGGCAACCATGGGAGTCCTCTCGGCGCCCCGATCAGCCGGCTCGACTTCCCGTCGGCAGCCACCTGGGCGAGTCGTCTAGAGCGCTCTAGTTGCAGGAAAGTATGGGAAACCCCGGTGCAGCTTGTCAAGACATACTCGCAACCTGGCTGTAACCACACCCGGCCGGCGCCCCGGCCGTCGGTATGATTTCAGGAGCCAGCCGCGGTGCCGGCGAGCCACCCGTCGCCGGCGGAGCCTCCGTACCAACGGGAAGATCGCAGGCCCAGACACCGCATGAGCGCAGCGCTGTGGTGGGACATGGAGGACGGCCGGGTGAAGCGACCGACGCTGGAGGACGTGGCCGCGCTCGCCGGGGTGTCCCGCGCGTTGGTGTCGATCGTCATCCGGGATGCGCCCGGGGCCAGCGCGCAGACCCGGCAACGGGTGCTGCAGGCCGCCGCGGAGTTGGGCTACCGGCCGGACACCAGGGCGCGCCTCCTTGCCCGGAATCGCTCACGACTACTCGGGGTGACGTTCAATGTGCGCCACGCCTTCCATGCCGATCTCCTGGAGGGGATCTACGGCACCGCCGAACTGGCCGGTTACGAGGTGGTCGTCAGCGCCCTCACGCCCAGCCGTGACGAACGGAATGCGGTCGAGACGCTCCTGGACTACCGGTGCGAGGCGCTGATACTCCTCGGACCGGAGGTCACCGACCAGCGGCTGCGGGAGTTCGGCCGGCGGGTTCCGGCCGTCGTCGTGGGTCGCCGGGTCCGGGAGGGGCTGGTGGACGTCATCCGCACCGCCGACGGCGAGGGGATGCGGCAGGCAGTCGAGCACCTGGCCGCGCTCGGGCACGAGGAAATCGTGCACGTCGACGGCGGGCGCAATCGCAAGTCTGCAGATCGGCGACAGGGCTACCGCGTGGCTATGCGCCGGCGTGGGCTAGGCGGTCGCATCCGGATCCTGCCTGGCGGTGAGACCGAGGAAGCCGGCGTGGCGGCCGCCCGACGCCTGCTCGAGGGGGAGTCGTTGCCCACCGCGGTCCTCGCGTACAACGACGACTGTGCCTTTGGCCTGCTCGACATGTTCGGCAAGGCCGACATCGCGGTTCCCGCCGACATCTCGGTGGTCGGATTCGACGACAGCCGGATGTCGCGCCTGTCGCCGATCAACCTCACGACGGTGGGTCAGGACGCCCGCGAGATGGCCCGCCTCGCCGTGCAGAGAGCAGTCGCCAGGCTCGCGGGCCATGAGGTCGCCGACCGCGAGGTCGTCCTCACGCCACATCTCATCGTGCGCGGCACCACCCAGCCGCGTCGGCGCCGGAGGGCCTCGCCACCACGTCAGTAGCGTGGCGCCGCACCTGGTGGCCCGGTAGGCCGCCGCGGGGTCAGCCGGGCCGCAGCACGGTGCCGGCGTCGCCGAGCACCACCTCGACCGCCTCGTCCAGGGCGCCGATGACGGCGCGGGCGCCGCCGGCGGCGACGAAGTCGCAGCACGCCTCGACCTTGGGACCCATCGACCCCTCCGGGAACTCGCCGGCGGCCAGCAGCCCGCGCGCCTCGGCCACGGTCAGCTTGTCCAGCGCGCGCGCCTGCCGGGTGCCGTACCCGGTCTGCACCCGGGACACCTCGGTCAGGATCACCAGTTGCTCGGCACCGACCACGGCGGCCAACCGGGCGGCGGTGCGGTCCTTGTCCACCACCGCCTCCACCCCGCGGTACGCCCTCCTGTCCAGCACCACCGGCACCCCACCGCCGCCGGCGACGATCAGGACGTGACCGGTCTCGGCGGCCAGCCGGATCGGCTGCTCCTCGACGAACCCGGTGGGCTGCGGGGAGGCCACCAGCCGGCGCCACCGGCCGGGCGACACCTCGCCGAACACGTGCCCGGACTCGCCGGCGATGCGGCGCGCGACCGCCCCGTCGTAGCTGGGCCCGACCGGCTTGGTCGGACGCCGGAACGCCGGGTCGTGCCCGTCCACCACCACTTGCGTGACCAGGGAGAACACCCGCTGCGGCAGGTCGCGGGCGCGCAGCGCGTTGTCCATGGCCTGAGCCAGCAGGTAGCCGATCTGCCCCTGGCTCTGCGCGCCACAGACGTCCATCGGCATCGGCGGGACCTCCGGCGCGGCGGCCTCCTGCTGCAGCAGGATCCGGCCGACCTGCGGCCCGTTCCCGTGCGTGAGCACCACGCCCACGTCCCGCTCGACCAGCCCGGCGATCGCCTCCGCGGCGGACGCGAGCGAGACCCGCATCTCCTCGGCCGTGCCGGTGCCCCGGCTCGGGCTGAGCGCGTTCCCGCCGAGCGCGACCACCGCCCGCACGGGTCAGCTGGCCTGCTCGACCGGGGTGCGGTCGCCGGCCTCGCGGACGTCCGGGGCCACCGCGCCCGGCTCCCCCGGCCCGCCGCCACGGGACTTGTCGGCCTTGACCTTCGCCGCGTACACGTCGACGTACTCCCGGCCGGACATGATCATCAGCTCGTACATGATCTCGTCGGTCATCGACCGCTCGACGAACCGGTCGCCGGCCAGCCCCTCGTACCGGGAGAAGTCCAGCGGCTTGCCGATGCGGACCCTCGGCCGGCGGATGCGGGGGATCCTCTTGCCGATCGGTTGGATCTTGTCGGTGTCGATCATCGCGACCGGGATCACCGGCACCCGGGCCTCCAGCGCCATCCGGGCGACGCCGGTCTTGCCCCGGTAGAGCCGGCCGTCCGGCGACCGGGTGCCCTCCGGGTAGATCCCGAGCAGCTTCCCTTCGGCCAGGATGCGCTTGCCGGTCTCCAGCGCCGCCTTGGCCGCGGAACCGCTGCTCCGGTCGATCGGCACCTGCCCGATGGAGGACATGAACGTCCGGGTGAGCCAGCCCTTCGGCCCGCGGCCGGTGAAGTACTCCGACTTGGCCAGGAACGTCACCCGGCGCGGGACGACGACCGGCAGGAAGACCGAGTCGGAGAAGGACAGGTGATTGCTGGCCAGGATGGCGGCGCCGGACGCCGGGACGTGCTCCAGGCCCTCGACCCAGGGTCGGAAGATGAGCCTCAGCCAGGGACCGAGGAGAGCCTTCTTCAGGACCCAGTAGAACACCGCGCCCTCCTCGTCCGTCCGAGCCAGAGCGACCGGGCGGCCTCCCCCGGTGAGAGTACGGGCCCCCGTGGTCGGCGGACAATCACCGGGGGGCGGCACGTGCCGGCAGGACGTGCGACGATGCGAAGACCGGTAGGTACGAGGAGGTGGGCCGTGGGCATCATGGCGGGCGCGGAACCGTTCGAGGCCGAGGGCGGTCCGACCGGCGTGCTGCTCTGCCACGGCTTCACCGGGACCCCGCAGAGCCTGCGGCCCTGGGCCGAGCACCTGGCCGCGGCCGGGTTGAGCGTGTCGGTGCCGCGGCTGCCCGGGCACGGCACCCGCTGGCAGGACATGAACGTCACCCGGTGGTCCGACTGGTACGGCGAGGTGGAACGGGCGTACCAGCACCTGCGGACCCGCTGCGAGCGGGTCTTCGCGTGCGGGCTGTCGATGGGCGGCACCCTGGTGCTGCGGCTGGCCGAGGTGCACCCGGACGGCGTGGCCGGGCTCGTGCTGGTCAACCCGTCGCTGGGGACGGAGCGCTGGGACGTGAAGTACCTGCTGCCCGTGCTGCACCGGACGGTCCCGTCCATGAAGGGGATCGCCAGCGACATCAAGAAGCCCGGAACGGCCGAGTTGGCCTACGACCGCACCCCACTGCGGGCGATGCACCAGTTGACCCGGTTGTGGGCGACCGTCGCGGCCGACCTCGACCGGGTGGTCGCGCCGATGCTGATCTACCGCAGCCGGGTCGACCACGTGGTCGAGCCGCTGTCCGGCCGGCTGCTGATGCAGGGCTGCGGCGGCTGCGAGATCACCGAGCACGTCCTCGACGACAGCTACCACGTCGCGACGCTGGACAACGACGCACCGATGATCTTCGCCGGCAGCGTGGACTGGATCCCGTCCGGCACGGCCCCGTCCGGCACGGCCCCGTCCGGCACGGCCCCGTCCAGTACGGCCCCGTCCAGTACGACCGGCGTCGACCGCGACGACGGCACCGCCGGGACGTGACGGACCCGCCGTGCCCATCGACCCCGCACCCCGGCGCGGTCGCCGCGACAACGGACTGGACGCGGCCGCCTACGTGCCGCTCGCCGACGTCGACCCGCGTGTCGGGGAGCACCTGCTGGACGTGCTGAAGCTGGCCGGCGTCCCGGCCTACCTGGAGCCGTCCGCCGACATCGAGCCGTACACCCGGACCCTCGCGTTGCCCAGCCCGCCGACCGACCGGCTCTGGGTCGACCGGGAGCAGCGCGCCGCCGCGCGGGAGATCGTGGAGGCGGAGAGCGCCGAGGCGCAGGCCTTCCCGACCCGGGCGGACGGAGCCCGCGGCGACGACCGCCCGTCCCAGGGGCTGACCGACCTGGACGAGGAACGCGCCTGGGAGGAGATCGTCGCGGCGTTCGGCGCCGACGCCGCCACGACTCCGGTGGCGCCCTGGCCGGTCCCGGAGGACCTCGACAGCGGCGAACCGACCGACGGCCGGCCGGGGCCGGAGCCGACCCACCGGACCCAGCCGCCCGCCGAGGGACCGCTGGACGGGGCCCCCGCTGCCGGGACCGCCGAGGACCCCGGGCAGGCCGACGCCCTGGCCGACGCCGTGGCGGGCCAGGAGGAGCACTACCACCCGCCGCCGCCACCCCCGGTGCCGCGCCCGTCCCGGCGGACGGTGCTGGGCGTGTTCCTGGTCGCCCTGGGCGTGCTGATGCTGCTGGCCGGCCCGCGGCTGCTCGAGGTGGACGCCGGCACCGGGCTCGCCCTCGGCGTGCTGGCCATCGTGGCCGGCGCCGTCGTGCTCGTGGTCGGCCTGCGCGACTCGCGGTCCGACGACGGGCCGGACGACGGCGCCATCGTCTAGGGCCCGATAGCCTCCTCCCGACACGTCGACGTGCCGGAGGTGCACGGGTGAGCAGCGCGGAGACCGTCGAGATCACCGGGCACCTGATGGACACCGGGGTGCTCGCCCGGGTCCTCGACGACGTGTTGGAGTACGGCGGCGACTACCGGGTGGACCGGCTGGACCTGGGCCGGGAGCACGACGACGAGTCCTACGCCCGGATCTCCGTCGGCGCGGAGGACCCGGAGACGCTGCAGCGCATCCTGATGCGGATCCAGATCCACGGGGTCAACAAGGTCGACCCGGGCGAGGCGGTGCTGCGGCCGGCGCCGCGGGACGGGGTGTTCCCGGACGACTTCTACTCCACCACCAACCTGGACACCCAGGTCCGGCTGGACGGGACGTGGGTGCCGGTGGAGCAGCCGGAGATGGACTGCGGCCTGGTGGTGGTCGACGGCCGGGTGCACACCGTCCCGGTCTCCGACGTCCTCGCCGGCGACCAGGTGGTGTGCGGCGTGTCCGGGGTACGGGTGGTGCTGCCGCCGCAGCGGCTGGAGGGCGGCGGCTTCGAGTTCATGACCTCGACGGTGTCCAGCGAGAAGCCGCAGGCGCTGCTGGTGCGGCAGATCGCGGCGCGGATGCGGGAGGTGCAGGCCGCCGGCGGGCGCATCCTGTGGGTCGGCGGGCCCGCCATCGTGCACACCGGGGCGGCGCCGGCGATGGTCGCGCTGGTCGAGGCCGGGTACGTGGACGTGCTGTTCGCCGGCAACGCGCTGGCCACGCACGACATCGAGGCGGCGCTGTACGGCACGTCCCTCGGGGTGGACCTGTCGCACGGCTCCGGCGTGCCGCACGGGCACGAGCACCACATCCGGGCGATCAACACGATCCGCCGGTGCGGCTCGATCGCGGCCGCCGTCGAGCAGGGCGTGCTGACCCGCGGCGTGATGCACGCGCTGGTGGTGGCGGAGAAGGACTTCGTCCTGGTCGGCTCGGTGCGCGACGACGGCCCGCTGCCGGACGTCTACACCGACGTGATCTCCGGCCAGCGGGCGATGCGCGCGGAGCTGCCCGGGGTGGGCTTCTGCATCATGGTGGCCACGATGCTGCACTCCATCGCCACCGGAAACCTGCTACCGGCCTCGGTGCCGCTGGTCTCGGTGGACATCAACCCGGCCACGGTGACCAAGCTCGCCGACCGGGGCAGCGCGCAGGCGGGCGGCATCGTCACCGACATCGGGCTGTTCCTCGAGCAGCTGGCCCGGGAGCTGGTGCCGAGCTACACCGGCGCGAACGGCGCCGCGATCGCTACGTGACGTTCTCCCGGGCGCAAGGTCCGCGTCGCCGCTGAGATGATCACGTCACCCACCGTTAGGGGGGTGGTGATGACGATGACTCCCCAACAGACCGTCTTCGAGCTCTGGTGCCGGCTCACCGGAAGCGACCCGGTGGCGTTCGACGATGCCGAGCGGGAGGCGTTCCTGGCCCGGCCGCAGGTGCCCGGGCTGACCGCGACCCCGTACGCCGTGCTGCTGGACGCCGGCATCACCGCCGCGCGCCGCGGTTCGCTCCCGCTGGAACGCTGGCTGGCCGCCGTCCGGCTGGTCCGCCCGACCCCGGTGTAGGGCGCCGGCTTGGCGTTCCTCGCGCACGGGGTGAGACATGTGTCAGTCGGTGTCCCAACCCTTGGTGCGGTCGACGGCGCGCCGCCAGCGGGCGTGCCGGCCGTCGTCCCGGGCGCCCGGGGTGGGGTCGAACCGGCGGTCCAGCCGCCAGGTCCGGGCCAGCTCGGCGGTCGAGGACCACACGCCGGTGCCGAGCCCGGCCAGGAACGCCGCGCCCAGCCCGGTGGTCTCGGTGGTCTCCGGCCGGCGGACCGGCACCCCCAGCTGGTCCGCCTGCAGCTGGCAGAGCAGGTCGTTCGCGGCGGCGCCGCCGTCCGCGGACAGCTCCGGCACCTCGATGCCGGCAGCCGAGACCATCACGTCGACCACGTCGCGCACCTCGAACGCGATCGCCTCCAGGGTCGCCCGGGCCAGGTGCGCCCGGGTGGTGCCCCGGGTGACACCGAACACGGCCCCGCGGGCGTGCGGGTCCCAGTCCGGCGCGCCCAGCCCGGTGAGCGCCGGCACGAACACCACTCCGCCGGAGTCCGGCACCGCCGCGGCGAGCCCCTCGACCTCCGGAGCGGAGCCGATCAGGCCGAGCCCGTCGCGCAGCCACTGCACCGCCGCGCCGGTCACGAAGATCGCGCCCTCCAGCGCGTACACCAGCCCGCCGCCGAGGTCCCAGGCGACCGTGCTGAGCAGGCCGGCGTCCGACCGCACCGGCGTGTCGCCCGTGTTCACCAGCACGAACGAGCCGGTGCCGTAGGTGCACTTGGACTGCCCGGGCGCGAAGCAGGCCTGGCCGAACAGCGCCGCCTGCTGGTCGCCGGCGACACCGGCGACCGGCAGCCGCTGGCCGAGGAACGCGGCCGGGTCGGTCTCGCCCAGCACGCCGGAGGACGGCACCACCTCCGGCAACGCGCTGCGGGGCACCGAGAACAGCTCGCACAGCTCGTCCGACCAGCCACCGGCGGTCAGGTCGTACAGCAGCGTGCGGGAGGCGTTCGACGGGTCGGTCACGTGCCGGGCGCCGCCGGTGAGCCGGGCCAGCACGTACGCGTCGACGGTGCCCACCGCGGTCCGCCCGTCCAGTACGCCCGCCCACGAGCGCTCGTCGTGCTCGGCCAGCCAGGCCAGCTTGGTGCCGGTGAAGTAGGGGTCCAGCCGCAGGCCGGTCAGCTCGGCCACCCGTGCCTCGTGCCCGGCCTCGCGCAGCCGGTCGCACCCCGCCGCGGTCCGCCGGTCCTGCCAGACCAGCGCCGTACGGGGCGAGCGCAGGCTGTCCCGGTCCCACAGCACCGCGGTCTCCCGCTGGTTGGTCACCCCGACCGCGGTCGGCGGCTCGGATGCCGCGTCCAGCGCCTGCCGGCAGGCGGCCAGCGTCGCGGTCCAGATGTCCTCCGGCTCGTGCTCGACCCAGCCGGGCCGCGGGAACAGCTGGGGGAACTCCCGGTAACCCCGGCCCACCACCTCGCCGGCCTCGGTCACCAGCAGGGCGGTGACCCCGGTGGTGCCGGCGTCGATCGCGAGCACGGACATGCCGGGCACCCTATCCGGTGACTGTGCTGCGCTTGACCGGTCAAGGAGTGGATAGGCTCCCGCCAGGGGTCGGATGAAGGAGGCAGGATGCGGATAGGCGTGCTGACGGGCGGCGGCGACTGTCCCGGGCTCAACGCGGTCATCCGGGCCGTCGTCCGGAAGGGCGCCGGCACGTACGGGCACGAGTTCGTGGGCTTCCAGGACGGGTGGCGCGGTCCGCTGGAGGGGAGGACGATGCCGCTCGGCATCCCCCAGGTGCGCGGCATCCTGCCCCGCGGCGGCACCATCCTGGGCTCCTCCCGGACCAATCCGTTCAAAGTGGATGGTGGGGTGGACCGGATCGTCAGGACGCTGACCGAGCTGGGCGTGGACGCGCTGATCGCGATCGGTGGCGAGGACACCCTCGGCGTGGCGAAGCGGCTGTATGACGACGGCGTGCGGGTGGTCGGGGTGCCGAAGACGATCGACAACGACCTCGCCGCGACCGACTACACGTTCGGCTTCGACACCGCCGTCAACATCGCGATGGAGGCGATCGACCGGCTGCACACCACCGCCGAGTCGCACCACCGCGCGGTGATCGTCGAAGTGATGGGTCGGCACGCGGGCTGGATCGCGCTGCATGCCGGGATGGCCGGCGGCGCGAACGTCATCCTCATCCCGGAGCGGCCGTTCGACCTGGCCGAGGTCTGCGACTACGTGGAACACCGGTTCCAGACGCACTACTCGCCGATCCTGGTGGTGGCCGAGGGGGCGACGCCGAAGGAGGGCACGATGACCCTGCAGGCCGCCGGCGAGCTCGACGCGTTCGGGCACGTCCGGTTGGGCGGGATCGGCCAGCTGCTCGCCGGGGAGATCGAGAAGCGCACCGGCGAGGAGTCCCGCGCGGTCGTGCTGGGGCACGTCCAGCGCGGTGGCACCCCGACCGCGTTCGACCGGGTGCTGGCCACCCGGTTCGGGTTGGCCGCCATCGACGCGGCCGACGAAGGGGCATTCGGGCAGATGGTCGCACTGCGCGGGACGGACATCGTCCGGGTGGCGCTGGCCGAGGCCACCGCCGCGCTGAAGACGGTGCCGCTGCAGCGCTACGCCGAGACGGAGGTGTTCTTCGGCTAGTCAGCATGGAACGGGCCGGCCGTTAGCCGGTCCGCCGTGTTCCGGCCGCGGACAACTGGGTACCGGGTCGGGGTAGCGCCCGACCGAGAGGAGCCCCGGTGGCACGAGGTCTTGCCGGAACGCGGGTGGCGTTCCTGGTCGCGAACGAGGGCGTCGAGCAGGTGGAGCTGACCGACCCATGGCAGGCGGTCGAGCAGGCGGGCGCCCGGCCGACCCTGCTGGCGCCACGTGCCGGGCAGGTGCAGGCGTTCCACGGGCTGGACCGGGCGGCGCGGTTTCCGGTCCAGCAGCGGGTCGCCGACGCCCGGGTCGCGGACTTCGACGAGCTGCTGCTGCCCGGCGGCGTGGCGAACTCGGACCGGCTGCGCACGGACCTGCGCGCGGTGGCGTTCGTCCGCGACTTCGCCGATGCCGGCAAGCCGGTCGCGGCGATCAGCCACGCCCCGTGGACCCTGATCGAGGCGGACGTGGTGCGCGGCACGCGGCTGACGTCGTGGCCGAGCCTGCGCACCGACCTCCGCAACGCCGGCGCGCAATGGGCCGACGAGGAGGTCGTCGTGGACCCGGAGCACGGCTACCTGCTGGTCACCAGCCGCGGGCCCGCCGACCTGCCGGCGTTCGGCCGGGAGACCGTTCGCGCGCTCGGGAGGTGACCCCGCGCCGCGGGTCCCTCCCGCCTGCGCCGGTCCGCCTGCTGCGCCCGAATTGCCCGGTACGACATCAGGATCGGCGTGGGCCGGGCTCTACGATGGCCGGGTGGGCACCGACGTCCCGCTGCGGGTGCCCCGGCACCGTGTCGACCCGCGCGCGGTCTGGCTCTGGGTCGGCGAGGGTGCGCTCAGCACCGCCTTCCTCGCCGTGGCCGCGCTGGCCGCGCGGCGGCTCACGCCCGCCGACCTGCCCGGCTGGTCGCGCACCCTGCTCGATCTCGGCCCCTGGCTGGTGATCCCGGTGGGAGTGCTGCTGGTCGTCGTCGAGCCGCTGTTCCGGTACCGGGTGCATCGCTGGGAGGTCACCGCGGACGCCGTCTACACGCTGGAGGGCTGGCTCACCCGCACCTGGCGGATCGTGCCGATCGCCCGCATCCAGACCGTGGACACCACCCGCGGACCGGTGCAGCAGCTGCTGGGGCTGGCCACGGTGACGGTCCGGACCGCATCGCACGCCGGGTCCACCGACGTCGAGCACCTGGACGGGTCGATCGCCGACGCGGTCGCGCACGACCTCGCGCTGCGGGCCAACGCGGTGCGGGACGAGGTGACGTGACCGGTCCGGCGCCGATGCCGGGCGAGCCGCGCCGGCTGGACCCGAGGGTGATCGTCGCCCGGCTGCTGACGCTGTCCGCGCTGCGCAACCAGTTGGGGCTGCTGGTATCGCTGCTGGCCATCCTGGGCCTGCGCGGCGGGTTCCGGGTGGCCGGGCTGCTGGCCGTGCTGGCCGCGATCGGCGCGGTCAGCGGCGGTCGCGCGGTGGTCGAGTGGTTGATGTTCAGCTACGCGGTGGACAGCGACCGGCTGGTGGTACGGCGGGGGGTGATCCGACGCTCGTTGACCGTGGTGCCGCTGGACCGGATCCGCGGGGTCGACGTGCACGCCTCGGTGCTGCAGCGGCTGCTCGGGATCGCCGTGGTTCGCGTCGACGCGGCCGCCACCGGCGGGAACCGGGACGAGGCGGTGCTGGACGCGGTGCACCGGCAGGAGGCGGACCGGCTGCGGCGGCTGCTGCTGCGTGAGGCCGCCGCCGGACCGCCGGCGGGCCTGCCGGCGGGTGTTCCGCCGGGCCTGCCGGCAGGGTGGCGTGGGGGTGCCGGACGGGCCGGCGGTCCCGCGGCGGCCACCGCCGAGGAGCCGTTCGCGGTGCTGGTCCGGCTGCGCTGGCCCTGGCTGCTGTACGCCCCGCTGGTCGGCAGCTACCTGCTCGCGCCGGTGGCCGCGTTCTTCGCCGCCCAGCAGTCCCTGGACGAGCTGCGGGTACCGGTGCTGGATCGGGCCGGTCGGCTGCTGGGCGGGCACCGGCCCGGCCCGCTGCTGGTGACCGGCGCCGGCGCGGTGATCCTGCTCGGCTGTGCCCTCGGTGCGGTGGCCACCGCCGCGGTGGCCAACTGGGGCTTCACGCTGACCCGTCGCGGTGGCTCCCTGGTCAGCGAGCGCGGCCTGCTCTCCCGCCGGCAGGTCTCCCTGGAGCTGGCCCGGATCCGCGGGTACGCGCTGGTCGAGTCGCTGCCGCTCCGGGTCGTCGGTGCCGCCCGGCTGCTGGCGCTGGTCACCGGCCTGGGCGGAGAGGGCAGCCGGCGGAGCCAGTTGCTGCCGCTGGGGCCGGCGGACGTCGCCCGTGCGGTCGCCGCGACCGCCGTGTTGCCGTTCACCGCGCCGCTGCGCCGGCACCCGCCCGCCGCCCGCCGGCGCCGGCTGGTCCGGGCCGTCCTGCCCTGGCCGGTGCTCGCCGTACCGCTGGCGCTGCTCGGTCTCTGGCCGGCCGTGGCCGCCGCCGGCGCGCTGGCTGCGCTGGGCGTGCCGCTCGGTCTGGACCGGTACCGCGGCCTCGGCCACGCGCTGGACCCGGCGGCGGTGAGCGTCCGGTCCGGGTCGCTGCAGCGGCGGCAGGCCGTGCTGGAGCGCAGTGGGGTGGTCGGCTGGCGGCTGCGGCAGTCGGTCTTCCAGCGCCGGGCCGGCCTGGTCACCCTCACCGTGGCCACCGGGGCCGGGACCGGCGGGTACGACGTCGTGGACGTGGCGGCGCCGGCCGCGGTCGCGCTGATGG
>WNGI01006590.1_pt1 | contig 12906 bp, 15 predicted proteins | sample 5400621 | NCBI WGS metagenome assembly WNGI01 (sample SAMN13153374, study PRJNA577476) | soil metagenome | isolation source: 20 cm soil or saprolite under Garry oak tree replicate 1 | place: USA:California | collected 2016-06-15 | reverse complement strand
TAGACGCCCGTCAAGACCGGCCGGCCCTCATCACCGGAGGCGGCGATGACGGTCTGCTCGATGGCGTCCTTCAGCTCGGCCGGATCGACCGTGACTTTGCGACCGTCGACGCCCGAAGGCACCGGCGGAAAGTCCGCCGGGTCGATACCCCGGATGTTGGCATCGAACCGATCGCTCTTGACGGCCAGCGACTGTGTCTTCTTGTCCAGCGTCATGGAGAGCGGTTCATCCGGGTGGGCGGTGACGAAGTCGGTGAGTAGCCGCGCCGGCACGGTGATGCCACCTTCCTCCTGGACCTGCGCGGGAATCACCTGGCGGATACCGATCTCCAGGTTGGTCGCTGTCAGTTGCAGTCCGGATTCGGCTGTCTGCAGCAGCACGTTGTTGAGGATGGGTAGGGTAGTCCGCGATGAAACGGCGCGGGAAACAACCTGCAACCCTTGACCGAGATTTCCGGCGGTGATAGTGACCTTCATGCTGCTCCTTGTCTACACGACCCCGTAATTAAGAAGTTCTAATTGAAAGAAGAGACGTAGTCGTAGGGCGGTGTACAACAGGGAAAACCCTTCCTTCCCGTTCGAATCGGCCCAATTATAGCTTTCAAAAACTGTGCACTCGTGACCCGCGTATCCCCACCCAACCGCCATTCCAACAAGATCCACGTCCCAGGTGGCACTCTTCCACAGGCTCAATGGGTATAAAGGATTTCGCGAAGTTTTCGCAGGTCGGCCTGGAGTCGCTGGTCCTCCTTCGAGTCGGTCGATATCTTTTCGTAGGAGTGAAGGACTGTTGTATGGTCACGCCCGCCGAACGCCTGCCCGATCGCCGGCAGCGAGGAGGCAGTCTCCTCCCGGATCAAGAACATCGCGACCTGTCGCGGGAACACGATGTGCTTATCGCGGCGCTTACCCTTCATCTCCTCCAGACTGATGTGATAGAAGTTGGCGACCGTGCGGGAGATGGTGTCGATGGAGAGCGTCCGGTTCTCGGTCGAGGGAATCACATCTTGGAGCAGCGTCGCCGCCATCTCGACGTTCACCGCGCTGCGGTTGAGCGAGGCGTGTGCGATCACCCGGATAAGCGCGCCCTCGAGCTCGCGGATGTTCTTCTGGACCTTGTGCGCGATGAAGGAGAGGACATCCTCCGGGACCAGCCGCGCATAGGGCCCAACCTTCGACTTCAGGATGGCCACCCGGGTCTCGAAATCGGCCGCCTGGATGTCCGCGATCAACCCCCATTGGAAGCGTGAGCGCAGCCGATCTTCAAGTGTGGGGATCTCCTTGGGTGGCCGGTCGGACGAGATGACGATCTGTCGGTTGAGCTCATGGAGGGAATTAAAAGTGTGGAAGAACTCTTCCTGGGTCCGGTCCTTGCCGGCCAGGAACTGGATATCGTCCACGAGCAGCACGTCGACCGTCCGGTAGCGGGTGCGGAAGTCGTTCATCCGTCCTTCTTGGATCGAGGAGATCATCTCGTTCATGAACTTCTCGCTGGTGACGTAGGCAACCCGCCGGCGGTGGTGCTTTTCCATGGGAGTTATTGCCCACCACGAAGTGCTGGAACTGAAATTTCGGGTTGAGCTGGGAGGCTTCGTGCAGCACCGGCTCCTCGTCCGGAGGCGGCTCCTCGGCGACCGCCACCGCGGTGCGCTTGCTGGATGCCTCGGCTTGACCCGGGACCACCTCGAAGGCGACGCTGACGTCGCCGGAGACGATCGCCGACAACGTCTCTTTGATCATCGCGGAGTAGCGGTCCTCGAGCCAGTCTTTGGCGAGCTTGGTGGGCACGCCGATCTTGAAAGCATTCTTCTCCCGGCCGACGAGCGAGGCGTTCTTCAGCCAGGTCTCGTAGCTTGGCTTACTGAGCTGGAACCGAAGTTCCTCCTGCGCCGCCTGCCAGATTTGTTCCCCGTTCATCGGCTCCTCCACATACGCGTAAAACTATTTCAGTGGAGAGCAGAGCCGGTTCTGCGCGTCAGGCCGCGAAGTCGGAAACGAGGCCCATGGACGGTGTCAGCGGGGACGGAACTTATACACAAGCTTCCCACAAATGTGGACAAGTCTATCGAGGTCTCCCCAGCCTCGTGTGCATAAGCTGTTGATGTTAGGTGCCGTAGCTCTCCAGGGCAGCCGGAATAATACCAAACGGCCTCTGCCCGCGCAATCCGAAATTACGTACGAACGGCGGCGGCGGCATGGTATGGTTAGGCCCCGAAAAGTCGAGGTCTGAATGAAGCGAACCCACCAACCGAAGAAGCGCCAGCGGGTCAAGGTCCACGGCTTCCGCGCGCGGATGTCGACCACCGGCGGCGTCAAGGTGATCAAGGCCCGCCGTCTCAAGGGCCCGGCCGACTTCGAGAGGACCCTACGCTCCGGCCGCCGGGCCGCCTCCCCCTACCTCGCCCTGTTCGTAAGCGATAATGAGGTTGGCCGGCCCCGGGTCGGCCTGGCCGTCAGCCGGAAGCTGGGCAACGCCGTGGTTCGGAATAGAATCAAGCGGCGTTTGCGCGAGCTGGTCCGCCCATTGTTGACGCGGGCAGAGGGCGGCCGTGACGTTGTAATCGTGGCACGGGCGCGCGCCGTCAACGCGGAATTTGGACGGCTGCGCCAGGAGATAGAAATGTTGTGGGCGAAGGGGTGGGGGGCGTGACGGCGATGTCCCTCGCTCTCATCCGTGCCTATCGGGTGACGCTCGGGCCGGTCTTCGGCCTCGTGTCTGGGTGCCGCTTCACCCCGACCTGCTCGCAATACGGCTATGAGGCCATCCAACGCTATGGCTGGTGGCGCGGCTGGCGGATGGCGGTGCGCCGGATTGGCCGCTGTCACCCCTTCCACGCGGGTGGCTGGGACCCGGTGCCATGAACTCCATCGGTCAGCTCTGGCACCCGATCTGGTTGCTCTGGTGGACGGTGGTCGGCGTCCCGATTCACGCCATCCTGAGCTGGCTGCTCTCGATCCTCAACGGCAACCTGATTGCCGACGCCGTCGGGCCCTTCGGCATCGCCATCGTCCTGCTGACCATCGTCATCAAGTTGATCCTGTCACCGGTCTTCCAGTACCAGCTGTCGACCTCACGCCGGGTGCAGGCGGAGCAGCGCCGGATCGCCCCCCAATTGGCGGCCGTCCGCAAGAAGTACAAGAAAGATCCGCAGCGCCTAAACCAGGAGACGATGGCGCTCTACAAGGAGCACAACATCAACCCGCTCGCCCAGATGAGCGGTTGCCTGCCGGCGCTGGTGCAATCGCCGATCCTGATCGCCCTCTTTTACGTCATCCGGGACGCCCACCAGACGTTGCCCATCCATAACTTCCATTTCCTGGGGATCGCGCTCGACAAATCGGCGCTGGCGCACGGCCAGTTCGTGCCCCTCGCCATCCTGCTCCCCCTCCTCGCCGGGCTGACGACCTTTGTCCAAACCAAGATGATGACCCCTTCCGGGGTGGTTCAGGATCCAACCCAGGCCGCCATGACCCAGAACATGACCCTGATCATGCCGGTGTTCATCGCTTTCATCTCGCTGCAGTTCGCGGCCGCCCTGGCGCTCTACTGGGTGGTCAGCAACCTGTTCAGCATCGGCCAGCAATACTTCATCACCGGCTGGGGATCGCTCTCCATACCGCCGGTCCTACGTAGGGGGAAAGCCGCATGAGCACCAGCAGCGACACCATCGAAACCACCGGCAAGACCGTCGAGGAGGCCGTCGAAAAGGCGCTCGAAGACCTCGAGGAGGCGCGTGAAAACGTGGAGGTCGACGTCCTCGAGGAAGGGCCGGACGAAGTTCGGGTGCGCGTGACCGTGCGGGAGACCTACGCCGTCAAAGCCCGCCAGGTGGTGGCCGAGCTGCTCTACAAGATGGGGATCACCGCGCAGGTCTTCATCAAGCAGGCCGACGACCCGGTGATGATCGACGTCGCCGGCGATAACCTGGGCCTGCTGATCGGTTGGCGCGGCGAGACACTCCGGGCCTTCCAGACGGTCGTCAACCTGCTCCTCAACGAAGGACGCACCGACCGGCGCCGGCTCGTCGTCGACGTCGAACACTATCGCAATCGGCGCGAGGAAACCGTCAAGGAGATGGCCCTTCGTTTGGCGGACCGCGTCCGGCGAACCGGCGAGCGGGTGATGATGGATCCCATGCAATCCTATGAGCGCCGGATCGTGCACATCACCCTTGAGAAGGAGCCCGGCATCAAGACCGAGAGCCAGGGTGAGGAACCGAATCGGCGCGTCGCCATCCTTCCGGATGGGGTGACGGCCAACCGCCGGCCCATGGAGCGCCCGGCCGCCCCATCAGCGCCACTGTCTCGCCAGAGCACGGGCTACGGTGACCGGCCGCGTTACGGCGACCGGCCGCGCTTTGGAGACCGCCCCCGGTTCGGCGAGCGGCGACCGGGTTCCCCCGAGGGCGAGGGCGGGGGAGGCACCTGACGGCCGACCTCGAGCTCACTCCGGACGCCGTACAGGGCCGCCGCCACCGCCTCGGCTGAGAGGCCGTCGTCGAGCGCATCCAGGGCACGACGGACGCCCTGTTTGAGGGTCGCCGCCGGCGCCGCCGACCCGAGTGCTTTGAGCTCCCGCGCCACTTCCACTGGCAGGCCCGCCCCCGCGTCCGAGTCGGCGTAGCTCCAGGCCTCGACCAGGCCGATCAGGCTGTTCAAGCGCTCCCGGAATTCAAGACGGTCCATTCAGGCCTTCATATAACCTGCCATCGCCTCGCCCACAATGCCTACCAATCGGTTGCCGAAACCGGAGGGTGCGCGGGCACCCCTACGATATACTCAGGTCGTGCCCCAGGCTCGTCCCCCCTATCGTCTCGCCACCTTGCCGACCGGGGCGCGGGTGGTCTCGACCGAGCTGGCGGACCGCCCCTCCGTCACGATGGCCATCATGTTCAAGGTCGGCTCCCGCTACGAGTCCGACAAGGAAGCGGGCATCAGCCACTTTCTCGAACACATGTTCTTCAAGGGCTCGGCTCGCTATGGCGGCGCCAAGGAGATTGCCGAAGCGATTGAGGGCGTTGGTGGCGTCCTGAACGCGGGGACGGACAAGGAGCTCACGATGTACTGGGCGCGCGTCCCCAAAACCAAGGCGAAGCTGGCCATCGACGTGCTCGGCGACATGCTCTTCCAACCTCTGCTCGACCCGGTCGAGCTGGAGAAAGAACGGCTGGTCGTGCTTGAGGAGCTTCGCATGTACCAGGACTCGCCGCAGGAGTACGTCCACAGTCTCTTCGAGCAGATCAGCTGGCCCAACCATCCGCTTGGCCGCGACGTCGGCGGCACCGAGGCCTCGGTCCGCGCCCTGACCCGTGATGACCTGCTGCGCTACCTCGACGAGCACTACCTGCTCCGTAACCTGGTGGTGACGATTGCCGGCCCCGTCACCCACGACGAGGCGATTGGCCTGATCCAGCCCTACTTGAAGGTGCGCGGCAACGGCGCCGCACCGCCGTCGTTCCTGCCGTCGGTGGGCAACGGGTTGAAGCCGAACGTCCTGCTCAAGTCGAAGAAGACCGAGCAGGCGCATGTCTGCCTTGGCGTTCACGCGCCCTCTTACATGGATCGCGACCGCCATGTCATCGACATCCTCAACTGTGTGCTGGGCGAGGGCATGAGCTCACGCCTCTTCCTCGAGGTCCGCGAGAAGCTCGGCCTCGCCTACGACGTCCACTCTTACGTCAACAAGATGTACGACACGGGTGTGCTCGGCATCTACGCCGGCACCGAACCGCGCCAGGCGGCGCGTGCGGTAGGCGCCATCGTCGCCCAGCTCCGGCGCCTCTGCCAGGAGCCGGTGGAGCGCGCGGAGCTGACCAAGGCCAAGGAGTTTTTCAAGGGCCGCCTGCTGCTGCAGATGGAAAGCACCAACTCGGTCGCCACCTGGTACGGCGGCCAGGAGGCCCTGACTGGCAAGATCGAGGGCGTCGACGAGACCATGGCGGAGATCGATGCGGTGACTGCCGACGACGTCATGCGGATCGCCAAAGAGCTATTCAGCCAGGCGTTGCAACTGGCGGTTATCGGCCCCTTCCGCAGCGAAGCGCCGTTCCTCAAACAAATCGCCTGAATCACGCCGGGCGCATTCTCCGGATGGGACGCTAGAATGAGTCGCCCGCGGATGAAGTTGAACAGCTAAAGGATGGCGCAGCCGCACATGGCGCAACCGCCGGCGCCGGCGCAATCACCGCGCCAGAAGTCTTTCCTCAGAGACACGCTCGAGATCGTCTTCCTCGCGCTGGTTCTCTACGTCGTCATCCAGTACGCGGTCCAGACCGTCCACGTGTTGGGCTCGAGCATGTACTCGACGCTCCACGATAACGACCTGCTGGTCGCGTCAAAGATTTCCTACAAGCTCCACCCGCCGCAGCGCGGCGACATCATCGTATTCAAGCCGCCGGATGAAGCCAGCCGCGACTTCATCAAGCGCATCATCGCATTGCCGGGCGAGCGGATCCACATCACCAACAGCGTGGTTTATATCAACGGTCAGGTCCTGCGCGAGCCCTACCTGCCGGAGAAATGGACGTACAACAACAACTGGCCGGCAACTGGGCAAGACCAGCTCATCCCAACGGGCCAGTACTTCGTGTTGGGCGACAACCGAAACCATTCCAGCGACTCGCGCAGTTTCGGACCGGTCGAGTTGGACGCGATCCTTGGTAAGGCCGAGATCCGTATCTGGCCCCTTGGCCAGGTCGGTTTCCTGGGCGCCAAGCCGACGCTCGCCGCGGAACGATAGGCGAATGCAGCGCACGCTCGTCCTCGTGAAGCCCGACGGCGTCCAGCGCGGACTGGTGGGCACGATCCTCACTCGGCTGGAGCATCGCGGCTTGAAGCTCATCGGCCTCAAGATGATGCGCATCTCCAAAGAGATAGCGGGGCGGCACTACGCCGAACACCAGGGGAAGGGGTTCTACGACGGCTTGATCGCGTTCATTACCTCCGGCCCGGTGGTCGCCATGATCTGGGAGGGCCGTGAAGCGGTCACGGTCGTGCGCAGTCTGATGGGTGCGACCGATCCGCTCAAAGCTGCGCCCGGCACCATCCGCGGGGACCTCGCTCTCGACCTCGGAATGAACCTCATCCATGGCTCGGACTCAGCCGCCCGGGCCGAAACGGAAATCGCCCTATTCTTCGATCAACGCGAGCTGCACGACTATGACCGGACGGTCGACCGCTGGATCCGCGAGTAAGGCGCTACACGTGTAAGGGTCATGCGGTCAGGCGCCGCCGCAACCCGTCGAGCTCCTCGTTGCTGTAGAACTCGATCGTCAGGCGTCCGCCTTGCTTGATTCTGGTCAGGACCACCTTGGTGCCCAGGGCTCGGCGGAATTCCTCCTCCACCGCACGGGTCTCCGGGTCGGTCGTAACTGCGGCACGCGGTCGCCGAGCGCCCGCTTCAGTGGCGCGGGCCCGCACCCACTCTTCCGTCTGCCGCACGCTCCAGTGCTCACGGATGACCCGTTCGAGGCCGACCAATTGCTGCGACGCCGTCGGTAAGCCGAGCAGGGCAACCCCATGACCGGCGGTAATGGCGTTGGACTCAATCGCCTTGATGGCCGGTTCGGGTAATCCGAGCAGCCGGACGGTTTGCCCGATCGTCACGCGATTCTTCCCGATGCGCTCGCCGAGCGCCTCCTGAGTCAGGCCGAAATCGCGCAACAGGCGCTGGATCGCCCGTGCTTCCTCGATGGCGTTGAGGTCGGTGCGCTGGAGGTTCTCAACCAGCGCCAGCTCGAGCCGCTCCTCGAGGCGGCCACCGCTGCCGGGATGGACGATCACCGGAACTTCAGCCAGGCCGGCTATCTCGGCGGCGCGGAGCCGTCGTTCGCCGGCGATCAGCTCGTAGCCGGCCATGCCCTCACGGACGAGGAGGGGCTGCAGGATCCCGTGCATGCGGATCGAGTCGGCCAGCTCTTGCAGCGCGACCGGATCGAAGGCGCGGCGCGGCTGTTCCGGGTTGGGCTTGATCTCGGCGATCGGGAGTTGCAGCGCGAAGCGCCGCCGAGCGCCGCTCTCGGTGCCCAACTCTTCGACGTACTCGCCCGAGGGGATCAGAGCCTCGAGGCCCCGCCCCAGTCCCCGCCGTTTGTTCATCTGGCGATCAACTCCTTCGTGAGTTCCTGGTAGGCGACCGCGCCACGCGAGGTGGGATCGTATTGCGTGATCGGCATCCCATGGCTGGGCGCCTCGCTGAGGCGCACGTTGCGTGGGATCACGGTGCGGAAGGTCTTTTCCGGATACTGAGCCCGGACCTGCTCCGCCACCTGCAGCGCCAGCGTCAGACGCGGGTCGAAAAGCGTCAGGACGATGCCGCCGATCTTGAGTTGCGGATTGAGCTCGCGTTGGATCAACTGCGTCGTATGGGTCAGCGCTCCGAGCCCCTCCATGGCGTAGTACTCACACTGGATGGGGATCAGCATGTACTCCGCGGCCACCAGGCAGTTCACGGTGAGCAAGCCGAGCGACGGTGGGCAGTCAATGATGATGTAGTCGTAGGGAACCCGCAGCGCTTCGAGCGCGTAGCGCAGCCGGCGTTCGCGCCGCGGGAGGTTGATCAGCTCGATCTCGGCGCCCGCCAGCGAGCGGTGGGAGGGCAGGATGTCGAGGCCCGCGACGGCGGTTGGCCGGATCACTTCATTGATGTCGTCGGCGTCGATGATGACGTTGTAGACGCTACGGCTGAGCTCGCTTCGGACGATGCCGAGCCCGCTGCTGGTGTTACCCTGCGGGTCCATGTCGACGATGAGCCCGCTTAGGCCGAGCTCCGGAAGGTTGGCAGCCACGTTGATGGCGGTGGTGGTCTTGCCGACTCCGCCCTTCTGGTTGACGACTGCATAGACTCTTGGCACAGTGCTGGCTGGAACGCGGGACGGGCTCTGCCCGGATTATACGGTGGTGGATCGCGAACGCACGTTTGTCGAAGGCTGTGGGCGGTGTGGAAAACGCTTGGATAAGCGGGGGCGAGCTACTTGGCCATGAGCGATAGGAAGCCGACCGCGATGTCGTAGCCGGCATGGGTGACGATGGCCGGCAGCGTGCTACTCGAGCGGACCCGGAGCCAGCCCAGGCCGAGGCCGAGCACAAAGACTTCCAGCGTAGCGAAGCTCACCGCATATTGCGTGTGGAGCGCGGCGAAGAGGATCGCGCTGATGATCACCCCGAAGCGTGGCACGAGCGCGCCGCGGAACAGCGTTTCTTCCACGACCCCCGCTAGCACTCCGAGGAAGATGACGGCCGCGGGGTTGTTGAAGTGACTGAAGAGGACGGTCGTCACATCGGTCAACTGCTTCTGCTGGTTCGGCGCCACGACGTTGGCGAAGGCCTCGATGGCGAAGGCGATCGCCAGGAAGATGCCGACGCCGAGGATGGCGACCAGCCACCAGCGCGCCTGGCGTGGCGGCAGCAGGCCAAGTCGTTCGATCGCCTCTCGCGGCGTCCGCCGCGCAAAGACGCCGACCCCGACAAAGCAAAGGATCAGAAGCGGGATGTCCTGTGCCAGCAGGTCGCCGATGGTCAGTGGCTTGCCGGCGGCCTGCACCTGCGCGCCGATCTGCTGCGCGATCAGCAGGAGGCCGAGGACGACGGTGAGGTGGACGACCGGCGAGCCCGCCCGGACCGGGATCAACCGCGCGACCGCCCGCTGGACGGGACTCCAGAGGTAGAACAAACCGAGAGCCCCGGCGACGGTCAGCGGAATGCCAAGCAGTAAGGCGCTCCGAAGATCGTCGGCACGCTCGACCCCCGTCGAATACTGCAAGACGTTGAGGACCGTGATCCACAGCCCGATCAGAAGCCCGAGGCCCGCGAGCGTCCCACTCACGATCATCGCCGCGATGCGGGCATCGCGATTGCGCTCACCGAAATTGGCGAGCACGTAGAAGCCCGTGATGATGCCGAGGATGATGACCGTCAGGATGTCGAGCCCGAGGTCGGCTCGGGCGCTAAGGAGGGTCAGGTCTTCGCCGGTGTCGCGGGCGCGCCGCCCTTGCCCTGGCGCAGGTCGATGAGTTGCTGGACAAGGTCGATCGGCACCGGGAAGACGATCACGGTGTTACGTTCGACCCCGATCTCCGTCAGGGTCTGCAAGTAGCGCAGCTGCAGGGCACTCGGCTGGGTGGCGATCACGCCGGCGGCATCGGTCAGTTTCTGGGCGGCCTCGAACTCGCCTTCTGCATGGATGATCTTGGCCCGTTTCTCGCGCTCCGCCTCGGCTTGCTTGGCCATCGCCCGCTGCATCGTCGAGGGCAATTCCACGTCCTTGATCTCGACGGTCGATACCTTGATCCCCCAGGGCTCGGTTTGCTCATCGATGATGTGCTGGAGACGGGTGTTGATCTTCTCCCGGTTCGCGAGCAGCTCATCCAGCGACGATTGGCCGAGCACGCTCCGTAGTGTCGTCTGCGCGATTTGTGAAGTCGCGTTGATGAAATTGGCGACTCGGGTGACCGCGTTGCGCGGATCAACGACCATGAAATAAATCACGGCGTTGACCTTGATGGTCACGTTGTCGAGCGTGATGACTTCCTGCGGGGGGACCTCCAGCGTGACGGTTCGCAGGTCGATTTTCACCAGGCGGTCGATACCGAAAGGGATGATGAGCCGTAACCCGGGTCCTTTCAAGGCCATCAGGCGGCCCAGGCGGAACAGCACACCCCGTTCGTACTCATTGATGATCCGGATGGCCGAGGTCACACCGATCAAGACCACGAGCACGACGATGCCCAGGACGATTAGCGCAAAGATGCCCATCGATCCCTCCTCATGACAACACTCGATTCCATGTTACGGCCGCGGCTAAGAGGACGCCGCCTGAGGTCCTTCGCTCCTCGAGGGCTCTTGAAGAGGTTCCACCCGAAGGTGAAGGCCATCGACGCCAGTCACGCGGACCGGCGTGCCGGCAGGCACCGGACCCCGGTTGGACGTTGCCTGCCAAAGCGCGCCGTTCACGAATACCATGCCGCTCGGACTGAGCGGCTCGCGCACGGTACCGATCGCGCCCACCATGGCGTCCTCGCCGGCCGAATAGGGCCGGTGACGGGCATCGATGATTTTTCGAAGGATGAAGAGGAAGATGCCGGCGATTACCAGCACGGTGATCACCAGCAGCGGCAGGTTGACTGCCTCTGACAAAAAACTGGTATTCACCAGGAGCAGGCCGCCGAGCGTCATGGCCACGATGCCTCCGGTCGTGAGCACGCCGTGGGTGACCGCTTGGAGGTCGATGATGAAGAGCAGGACCGCGAGCAGGATCAGCAGCACGCCGGCGATATTGATCGGAAGATTGAAGAGGGAGAGGGCCGCGAGCACGCCCGCGATCACGCCCACGACTCCCGGCAGGAACATTCCGGGATGGGTCACCCAGAAGCCGATCCCGATGAGGGCGAGTAGAAAGAGGAGGTAGACCAGGCTGGGATCGGCGAGCGTTTCGAGCAGTTGATCGAAAACGCTCATGTCGGACCGATCGACCGCCGCATGCGCGGTCAGCAGTGAATAGGTCTGGCCAGCCTTGACGACCTGGCGACCATCGAGGTCGGAAAGTAGCGTGTCGAGATCACGGCTTTCGAAGTCCACGACCCCGAGCTTTACGGCTTCATCAGAAGGCACGTTGACGCTCTGCCGCACCGCCTTTTCGGCCCAGTCGGCATTGCGATGGTGCAGCGTTGCCAGCGCCCGGACGTAAGCAGCCGCGTCGTTTTCGACCTTTTGCATCTCGATGTCGGGTGCGGCCGACGTGCCACCGCTGGCGCTGGGGCTCGCGCTGGGCGCCGGGTTCGAGCCGCTCAAGCTGACGGGATGCGCGGATCCGATGTTGGTCCCCGGCGCCATGACCGCGATATCAGCGGCCTCAGTGATGTAGAGCCCGGCGGATGCCGCCCTCGCTCCCGACGGCGCCACGAAAACGACGACCGGCACGGGCGCCGCCAGCATCTTCTTGATGATGTGGCGCATCGACGTGTCAAGGCCGCCGGGCGTGTCCATGGCGATGATCAGGGCGGTGTCGTGGTTCGAGACCGCGCGGTCGACGGCGTTGGAGACGTAGTTATCGGTGATCGGATTGATGACCCCGTCCAGGGTGGCGACCAGGACGTGGGGCTCGGCGGCTCGGGTGGGGAGAACCGGCAGCAGGCCAGCCAGCACGATCGCCGCGAGAAAGAGCCGGACGGCCCTCTTCACGCTTTGATCATAGCCCCAGTTCCGAGGCTGGTCGTTCGTAGAATGGGTACGTGGCCCAACGCTCTGAGCAAGGATCCGCAGACGAGGAAGAGGACTACCGCTCGCAGGTGGCCCGCTACCCGCGGCTGTCCAGCGCTGAGGAGCGGCGGCTCCTGGCCACCCAGGGGCCGGACCGGGACGAGGCGAACCGCGTGCTCATCGAGCACAACCTGCACCTGGTGCTGGAAGCCGCCCAGGCCCGCAAGCAGCGCGGCGTGCCCTTTGGTGACCTCTTTCAGGAGGGGACGGTTGGTCTGATCTCGGCGGTGGAGCATTACCAGCCCGGCGATGGCGCATTCCACGCCCGCCTCGTCCACGCGATTGCGGCCACGCTGGACGACGTGCTCGCGCAGACCGGGGAGGCCCAGCATAACGACGAGTCCTTCGTTGTCGCCTGCCGTCTGCTGGAATCGGCCCAGCGCCTGCTTTCCGAGCGATTGGGGCGGGCGGCCACGCCGGCGGAGCTGGCCCGGCTGCTGCAGTGGGAGGAAGCGCGGGTCAACGTCATCCTCGGGATGCTCGGTGAGGCGCAAGTGATGGATGACCAGGAGCTCCTCGACTATCTCGACGTCATCGACGACCTCAAAGATCTTGATAACCAGGAGGCGTAACGTTTGGTCGTGACCGCTGAGCGGACTCCGCTCCACGACGAACACGTCCGCCTCGGCGCCCAGATGACGAACTTCGGTGG
>WNGI01011503.1_pt1 | contig 12909 bp, 9 predicted proteins | sample 5400621 | NCBI WGS metagenome assembly WNGI01 (sample SAMN13153374, study PRJNA577476) | soil metagenome | isolation source: 20 cm soil or saprolite under Garry oak tree replicate 1 | place: USA:California | collected 2016-06-15 | reverse complement strand
CACAGCGATCTTGTCGGCCGCAATCGATGAACCGATTCGTAACCCGACCGCGTCAACGTCGATTTCTCCACCCGGCCCTCCCGGCTCGAGCGCGAGCGTCCCTTTCGCGTGCAAGCGACCTTCCAGCGGCTGCCGCGCCGGCCCTAGCAGTAATCGCGCGATCTCCACTACGCGCGGTGCGTCGAGTGCGAACGTCAGCCGATCGCCGACAGCCCCGGCATTGCCGGCGGCGGTGAGCCGTGCGCTCGCCGCAGAAATATCGATCGATGCTTGCGCCACCGAACGGCGCGTGAACGTGCCGCGCAGCGATCCGGATAGAGCGACGCCTGCATAGCGACTTCCTTTGGCGAGCGTGATGTCGGCGGTCGTTTTCCATTCCGGAAGCAGCGATCCGCTGGCCTTTATCGTGCCATCGAGCACACCCGAGCCAAGCGCAGCGAAGCGCGCCGGATCGAAGTGCTGCGCGGTAAGCGCGACGTCGAAGGTGCGGGGCCCGTCCAGCGCGACGCGTCCGCTTCCCGATAGTGTTCCGCCGGAAGCACGGGCATGAAACCGCGTGATATCGACACGGCGATCGGCATAGGTCGCCGCAAAAGCGACGGCGAGCGACGCTTGCGCGACGTCGCCTTCGAGCGTCTGCTTCGCGCCGTCGATATCGGCCTTGAGAAAACCCGCGAGCCGCGTTTTGACGAGCGCTGGATGCAGCGCGGCAAGATCGAGATCGTGGATGTCGAGCCGCCAGCGGCTCGGTGTGTCGCGCGCCGCAAGGTCAACGGTTCCTTCGCCATTCGCGCGCCCGCCGCCCGCCAGCGTGATCTCAAGGTTCGACAACGCGAGCGACTCGCCTGCGTATCGATAATGGCCGTTGGCGGCGGTCAGCGGCAATCGCTGATCGGCGAGCGTTCCCACTTCGTCGTTGTTCGCCCGGAAACTGCCCACGAAGCCATCACTTTGCGGACGCACGTCAAGCTCGAGCGCCAGTCGTGTTCGCGGAAGCGAGGGGTGAAACGCGGCGAGATCGACGTTGGCGAGCGAGAGCGCAGCGTTTTCGAATACACCATCTGAGAACGGCGCCAGTGCGGCCTGCGCGTGGAGCGTTGCGTCGCGAAACGATCCCGTTGTATCTAGGTGAAGAGCGGATAACGTTCCGGACAGCTTCGCGTCGATCTTCGCACCCTCGATCGGACCGTTGCCCGTCACGGCGATTGCACCCGCGATGGCAAACGGCGCATCGGCTTGCAGCGTCGTTTCGCCCGCGAGCGCGCCGAGATCGGAGACGAGCCGTACGCCACGTAGACGATGTGTTGTCGTTCCACCGCTGTAGCCGAATTCGATTCCGCTGATGTTCCCGCGACGCGGACCCATCTGCCAATCGAACGTCGCGACGGCGACATGATCGATATCGATTGCGAGCGGAAGCGCCAGCGTCCGGGGTGGCGATGTGGATCCGGTCGATGGTTTCACCGCCAATGTGACTTGTCTTGCGCCAAGCCCGCGAATGGCGAGATGACTCGAAAGCAACGCAAGCGGCTGCCATTCGACGACGACGTCAGTCGCGGTCATCGTGGAATCGATTCCGCGCCACGAGACGTTGTCGAAATGCATCGTCGAGGCGAGCGACCCGGACGCGCCTTCGACGGAAAGCCGTCCTTCGGTCTGCGCGACGATGCGGGTCATCACGAATGGCAATCCGGCGTTGGAAAGCAAAAACGAAACGCCGGCCACTACGAACACGACGATCAACGCCAACGCGGCTAACAACGCGGAAAGCGCCCAATGGCGGCGGCGCTTTCGCTGTGGCATGTCGGGCGAAGTCATCGAGTCAAAACGCAAGGCCCACGGAGAAGTGCAGCCGCACCTGACGCGACTGCTGGCCGTATGCAACGTCGAAGCGGAACGGACCGATCGGCGTGCGTATGCGCGCGCCAACACCATAGCCCAGCACGAGACCGAGATGGGAAACGTTGTCGAAGGCGTTACCGGTGTCGATGAACGTCGCGATTCCCCACGTCGGATTGATCCAGCGCGTCGCTTCGAGGCTGCCAACGAGATAGTACCGGCCCGGAACGATCGCGTCGCCGTCTTTCACGCCGAGGCTTTCGAATGCATAGCCGCGCACCGACGTGTCGCCGCCCGTGCGAAACAAAAGCGTCGACGGCACTTCCTGACGCGACGCGCCGAAAACGGCGCCCGCTTCGACGCGTGCCGTGAGCTGATAGTCGCTACCGACTGGATACCAGTATCCGAAGCGCGCAACGGCCCGGGTGAACCCACGGGTCGAGGCACCCGGAACGCCGACGCCCGCTTGACCGTCGAGTATCCATCCTCGCGTTGGCGCGACGAGGTCATCAACGCGGCGCCAGATGCGCTGAACATCGAAATACAGCGCGTGCGACGAGCTTTTATCGGCCCCGCTTGGCTCGATCGAGTCGTTAATGAACTGAGCGCCGTATTGCCATTGGTTCCGCTCGTCAATCGATTGGCGACGCACGCCCCCCGTTCCCGTTTGCGTGATCAAGCTGTTGAGGTTCGTGTGCTCCCACTTCAACAGGAGCGAATCGACCCAGCCATCAGAGGTGGCCGGTTGCACGAACCGTATCGATCCGCTCTGGACCAGCGTTTCGATCCGGGCGTCGGCGTAGAACTGCAACGCGTGCCCGTTGACGTCGACGTTGCGATAGCTCGCGTTGATGCGGAACTCGGTGTCTGTCGAATAACCGATGCCGGACTCGAAGGTTTTGATCGGCGCCTCGATGAGGGCGAGCTTGACCGTCGCATCGTCGGCCTTCGCCGGATCGGCGTCGATCGCGGCTTGAGCGCTCGCGAAATAGCCAGTGCCGTTCAACCGCCGCAAATACTGGTCAAGCGTTGCGGCCGAATAGAGTTCACCCGGTTTGATCGTGCTGTAGTTGCGCACGAGTGCTTCGCTGTAGCGTGATAAGCCGGTGACATCGACGTGGCCGACGCGAAACGCCGGCCCGCTGTCGATGGCGACGTGGAGCGTCGCTTCGCGAGTCGCCGGATCGATGCGCGCCTCGCTCGAAACGATCTTGGCCGCGGCATAGGGACTCGCAATGAGCGTCGCGACTGCGCGAACCTTTGCCCGGTCCCACGCCGACTGCCGGAAGATCGCACCCTTGGGGAGGCCCCAGTGCTGCGTCGCCTCGGCCACCGCGGCAGCGCCGGCGCCACCGTCGTTCACCGCAGGTCCGGTGACGTCGATCGCTACATCGGTGATGCGCGTCGGCATTCCACCCTTGACATGAAGCGTGACGGTGATCGGATCCGTCGTTCGATCGACATCGACGTCGATCGCAGGAGTGAAATAGCCCTCGGTCGAGACCGCTTCACGCGCTTGGTCGACGGCATCGCGAATCAGGCGGTCGAGCAGGTCGCCAGTCATGTCGGCGTACGACTGCCAGCGCACGAGATCGACGCTGTTCTTCAGCGTGTCGACGAATTCCGATGGCGCATCGATGACGACGCGGTAATGCACGGCATCCGACGACCGCGACTGCGTCGCCGATGCAGTGGTATCGCTCGATGTTGTGCCGGCGGGCTCGCCGGCTGCGGCTACGCTACTGGCGCAATGAAAGCTCGCGAGCGCGAGCGTCACCGCGAGGAGTCGTTGCGTCCGGCGATGCGACAACGCGGTCGCAATTGCTCGCGCAGTCGGGCGTTGCATCATGCGGCACTGCTCCGGCCGTTGCCGGCATCACGCCGTCGCCTTGCCGCCACGGCATGGGATCGCTGGTGGCCCATGGCACGCCGATCGCGGGGCGAACGGGACGAAACCGCTCGGGCGCGACCAGGGGACCCAGATTGGTTGAGGTCGGGAAGTTCCAATCGATGATCGATTCGTCGTAGTCCCCGAGCCCCGCGGCCAGGCGGGAGTAATCGTAACGCGTGTCTTGCAACGCGCAACCGGAAACAAGCACGGCGACGGCGACGATCAGGCGGCGGGTGCGGCGCATTGGACCTCCTCACATGATTCGGCGAACTGCCTTCCGATGAAGATCACCGCAAAAGGCACCGCGGAAAAAACCGTCGCGGACGGCCAAGCACAGTACGGTCCCAGTGTACGGCAGGGCGTCGATATTCGCCTATCGAAGTGCGCTGCGGGGAGCGAGAGACGCTATTACTGTTGCATGAATCATCCAAACTCCGGCCCGAAAGACTCTATCGAGCTTCAAAGCGCGTTCTCAACAACTCTATGCCGCTGTCTTGAAAGGCACTCCTCCTATGGCCCAGCTCATCCTCATCGGCAATCCACGGTGCGGATGTCCAGCGTTCTGCGCCTCATGCCAAGACCATAACTTTGTTCAAAGCGGGATTTTCCGCCCAAACCTCGTTCAACACGCATATTTGTGCCCTACAGCTTCTCGGTCAGTAGAAAATCGAACGATCGTACGAGGCCTCGGAGATTGCACTTTGTCATCCTCTGATTCCACTTCGAAATCATATGCTAAGTACCTATTTTGTAGACTAAAAGAGACTTGTTGTAATCCTGACGATAACTCATTGTTACACAATTGGAAATGCATTGACCGACCATCGATGCGCCGGGTATAGTGGCGCCAAGTGGCAAAAAGTGGGGCAAAGTGGTGCTCTGGCCTCGCCCGCCGACGCTTTTGACGGTGGGAAAAAGAGAGCCGACATGAGCGCTCACTTCAGACCTCCAGGGAGGTGCCGGTGGCGACGGGTAGCGGAGATCGCGGGACGGGCGCGACGTATTGCTCGCCAGTGGGAATGGCCGCCTGGTCCTCACCGCCGATCCGAGCCGTTGCCTGCTGGTATATCCGATCGAGGCGTGGGAGCCCATCCAATCCCGGTTGATGGCGCTTTCGTCGTTCAACGACAAAATCCGCAATCTGCAGCGTCTTCTTGTTGGTCACGCCGACGACGTCGAACTCGACGGGTCGGGCCGCATTCTCGTACCGCCCGCCTTACGCGGCTATGCGAGCCTCGACAAGCATGTTGTGCTCGTCGGTCAAGGACATCGGTTCGAGCTGTGGGGTCATGCGCAGTGGCAAGCGCAGACCGCACAGGCCATTGCGTTCGAGGCGGGTGCGCTGCCCGCCGAGCTCGACGGCTTCTCGCTTTGATGGCCGATGGCGAACACACCCCTGTCCTGCTTAACGAAGCCGTGGCCGCACTCTCGATATCCCAGGACGACGTGGTGGTCGACGCGACATTCGGTCGCGGTGGTCACGCGCGCGCGATCCTCGCTGCGCTGGGTCGGCGCGGCCGGCTCATCGCCATCGATCGCGATCCGGCCGCTGCAAATGCGGCACGCGGCATCAACGATCCCCGTTTTACGTTTGGTCACGCGTGGTTTTCCGAGTTGCCGGAATTCGTCGCAGGATGGCGAATCGACACGGTCGATGCCGTGCTCATCGATCTCGGCGTTTCGTCGCCGCAATTGGACGATGCGACGCGCGGCTTCTCTTATCGCTTCGAAGGTCCGCTCGACATGCGCATGGATCCCACGCGCGGCGAGAGTGCGGCCGAATTTCTCGCTCGCGCAAGCGTGCCGGAGCTGACGAAAGCGATCCGTGACTATGGTGAAGAACGGTTTGCTCAATCGATTGCAAGAGCCATTGCGGCGTCGCGCGCGATCGCGCCGATCGTTTCGACGAAACAGTTGGCAACGATTATCGGAGGCGCGGTCGGTACGCGAACGCGGGGTGATTGGCGTCAGGATCCGGCGGCACGCACTTTCCAGGCGATTCGAATTGTCGTGAACCGCGAGCTCACGGAACTTGCCACCGCGCTGCCGCGAATCACGACGCTGCTTTCTCCCGGCGCGCGGCTTGCCGTCATCAGCTTTCATTCACTCGAGGATCGCATCGTCAAGCGCTTCATTGCGTTCGCGTCGCAACCTTTCGGCGGCGACCCGCGCATCGCGCGATTGCCACTCCGTTCGTCGGCGTTGCCCGAAGCGCCATTGCGCAAAGTAGGGAGGGCGCAAAAGCCTTCGATTGAAGAAACCAGGCGCAACGCGCGTTCGCGGAGCGCCATTTTGCGCGTGGCCGAACGGACCGATGCGCCGTTGCCCGCCGATTGGCCGCAGGGCTGGAGGGCGGTCGCGTGATGCGCGTCAATCTCTTTCTGCTCGCTGCGCTCGTCGCGTGCGCGCTTTCGCTCGTCACGTCGCGCCACGAGGCGCGGCGGTTATTCGTCGAGCTCGAGCGCGGCGAGACCCGCGCGCGTCAATACGAAACGGAATACGGACAGCTTCAGCTCGAGCAATCGACGTGGGGCATGCCCGCTCGCGTCGAGAAAATCGCGCGCGAGAAGGGTCATATGCAGCTTCCGCCGTCGGCGCGTATCGAGATCGTCGATATCGCGAAAGGTGGAGGTGCACCGTGAGCGCCGAAGGGCCGTCCCGAGGCGAGAATTACACCCCCTCCGGGGGCAGCGTAGCGGCGTCAGCCGCAAGCGTGGGGGCACCATGACCGGACCTGCACGACGTGCAGTGACGGCGCTGCCCGCGCTGCCGCGCCTACGTGCGCTGGCACTCTTCGGCGTGCTGGCGCTGCTGTTCGCCATCCTTGTCGGCCGGACGTTCTATCTGCAATGGGTCGACAACGATTTCTTGCAGGAACGCGGCGCTGCGCGCTTCTCGCGAGAAATCGAATTGCCCGCGCACCGCGGGCAGATCGTCGATCGATTCGGCGAAGCACTTGCGATATCGACACCGGTCAAATCGCTGTGGACCTTTCCCGGCCAGTTCGAAGCCAAGCCCTCCGAGCTTGCGGCACTCGCGCGCGTGCTTGAAACGACGCCGCCGCGATTGTCCGCGCGCATTGCCGCTGCAGGCGAGGATTTCACCGTGCTGGCGCGACAGATCGCGCCCGAGACCGCGGCCCGCGCAATGGCGCTCAAGATCAAAGGACTAAACGAGCAGACCGAATATCGGCGCTACTACCCTGCCGGCGAAGTGACGGCGCAAATCGTTGGCTTCACCGGCGATCAGGACAATGGCCAAGAAGGCATCGAGCTTGCCCAACAGGAATGGCTGGGCGGCAAGACGGGAAGTCGGCGCGTGATCATCAATCGGCGCGGCGACGTCGTCGAGGACATCGCATCGGTTCGCGCGCCTCAAGCGGGCCGCGATCTCGCGCTGTCGATCGACTCGCGATTGCAATACTTGGCGTTTCGCGAGTTGAACGCCGCCGTCGAGCGGCACAAGGCGAAGGCGGGCGGCCTCGTCATCATCGATGCGCGCAGCGGCGAAATCCTCGCGCTCGCCAACTTGCCGACGTACAACCCGAACTCGCGCAACAAGACCGCGCGTGAGCGAATGCGTAACCGCGCGCTGACCGATGTTTTCGAGCCCGGCTCGACAATGAAGCCGTTCACGATCGCCGTTGCGATGGAGGCCGGCAAAGTCCGTCCGGATTCAGTGATCCACACCGAGGCCGGCACGCTGACGATCGGCGGCGCGACGATTCACGATGCGCATCCAGCCGGGCCGCTGACAGTCGAGCAAGTGATCCAGAAATCGTCGAACGTGGGCGCAGCGAAGATTGCGCTGTCGCTGCCTGCCGAGACGCTGTGGAAGATCCTTTCCGACGCAGGTTTCGGCACGCCGCCTCGCACTGGCTTTCCGGGCGAAGTCGCGGGTCGTCTGCGGCCCGCGAAGACGTGGCGACCCATCGAGCAGGCGACGATGTCCTACGGCCACGGCTTGTCGGTCAACCTTGTGCAGCTGGCGCGCGCGTATTCGATTTTCGCGAGCGACGGCGAATTGAAGCCGGTCACGCTGTTCAAGACCGATGCTCCGGTCGCCGGCCGTCCCATTGTCAGCGCGCGAACCGCGCGCGCCATGCGCCACATGCTCGAGCTCGCGACGCAACCCGGCGGGACCGCACCCAAAGCGCAGGTCGCTGGTTATCGCGTCGCGGGCAAAACCGGCACTGCGCGAAAGCTCGAAGGCCATGCGTACACCGCCAAATATGTCGCATCGTTTGTCGGCTTTGCGCCGGTATCCGATCCGCGTCTCATTGTCGCGGTGATGCTCGACGAGCCGTCCGGCGGAAGTTACTACGGCGGCGACGTGGCGGGTCCGGTGTTCTCCGACGTGATGGGCGCCGCGCTTCGTCTGTTGGGCATTCCAACGGATGCTGCCGTCGATAACGTGATCCTGCCGCCGGCGGGTAGCGAGATCCACGAAGAAACCTGATGCTGCACGTCACGGAACCCGTCGCATTCGATCCGGCGCCACTCTTCGCTGCGCTTCCCGTGATGCCGACTCGAATCACGAGCAACAGCCGCGACGTCGAACCCGGCGTTGCGTTCGCTGCGTACCCCGGCAGTCGACAGGATGGACGCGCGTTCATCGAAGACGCCGTGTTGCGCGGCGCGGGCGTCGTGCTTTGGGAAGCGGCGAAATTCACATGGCAGGCACGCTGGAATGTGCCGCAAGTGCCGATCGAGGGACTGCGAGAAAAGCTGGGCGCAATCGCCGATGCCGTTTACGGTAAGCCGTCGCGTGCGCTGTCGATCGTCGGCGTCACCGGCACGAACGGAAAGACATCGTGCTCGCACTGGATCGCGCAGGCCGCGGAAGCGTGCGGGCGTCGCTCGGCTCTCGTCGGGACGCTCGGCATCGGCGAGCTGGGCGCACTCACGCCATCGCTCACAACGACGCCGGATGTTTGCGCCGTGCATGAGACGCTCGCGCAATTTCGCGATGCCGGCATTGCGTTGGTCGCGATGGAAGTATCGTCGCACGGCCTCGACCAAGGCCGCGTGAACGGCGTCGCGTTCGATACCGCGCTATTCACCAATCTTTCGCGTGATCATTTGGACTACCACGGGACGATGGTTGCGTACGGTCAGGCAAAGGCACGCTTGTTTGCGTGGCCCGGCCTGCGCAGCGCCGTGATCAATGCCGACGATCCGTTCGGACAGGGCTTGATCGATGCCGCGCGCAGCCGCCGCCAGCATGTCGTCTCGTACGGCTTCTCCAGCGCCGACGTTGCAGGCACCGGAATCGCGATGGGCGGCGGCGGCATCGCGCTATCCGTGACGACGCCATGGGGACGCGGCGCAGTGGAAACGCGCGTCGTCGGCGAATTCAACGCGCAGAATCTGCTCGGCGTTCTCGCTGTGCTGCTCGATAGCGGCATCGCGTTTGATGCAGCGCTGGCCGCGCTATCGGCGCTGACGTCGCCGCCCGGGCGGATGCAGCGTTTCGGCGGCGATGGAGCGCCGCTGGTTGTCGTCGACTACGCGCACACTCCCGATGCACTCGAAAAAGCGCTGCTGGCGTTGCGTCCCGCGGTCGCATCGACGGGCGAATTGATCTGTGTGTTCGGCTGCGGCGGCGACCGCGACAAAGGCAAGCGGCCGCAGATGGGACAGATCGCCGGGACGCTCGCTGACCGGATCGTGGTGACGACGGACAATCCGCGGAGCGAAGATCCTGCGGAAATCGCAAGTGCCATCGTGCACGGAATCCGCCAGACAAACGCGCGCCGCTACCGCGTCGAGCTCGACCGCGGTGTAGCCATTCTTAGTGCGATCGCTGCTGCTCGGCCCGCCGATGTCGTGCTGATTGCCGGCAAGGGACACGAGATGTACCAGGAACTGAACGCCGTGCGCATTCCGTTCGCGGATGCCGAGAACGCCGCGAGCGCGTTGGCCGAATGGCGCGCGTCATGATGGACACGGTCGCGGCCACGCATGCCGTCAACGGACGCCTGCTCGGAAGTCCGGTCACGTTCATGCGCGTAACGACGGACAGCCGCTCGATCGCGCGCGACGATCTCTTTATTGCGCTCAAGGGCGAACGCTTCGATGGTCACGACTTCGTTTCGCGCGCGCTAGCAGCGGGGGCCGCCGCGGCAATCGTCGCAGACGATCGGGTCGCGGAGCTTTCCGGCAATCTGATCGCCGTTGCGGACACGCAGAAAGCGCTCGGCGCCCTTGCTCAGCACTGGCGGAGTCGCTTTGCACTGCCAGTCGTCGCCGTGTGCGGCAGCAATGGCAAGACGACAACGAAGGAGATGATCGCTGCGATTTTCCGCGAGGCGGCAGGCAACGACCACGTGCTTGCAACGTCGGGCAACCTGAACAATGCGATTGGATTGCCGTTGACGCTGTTGCGCCTGCGCGCGTCGCACAAGCTTGCCGTCGTCGAAATCGGCATGAACCATCGCGGCGAGACCGCGGAGCTCGCGGCGATTGCACATCCGACGGCTGTCGTCGTCACCAACGCGCAACGCGAGCATCAGGAGTTCATGCGCTCGGTGGCCGAGGTCGCCGCGGAGCACGCTGACGCGATCGCGGCGTTGCCTGCAAGCGGCACCGCGGTGATCAATGCCGATGATGAATACGCCGACGTGTTTCATGCCGCCGCGCGGGACGCGAAGGCGGAAATCCTGGAGTTCGGCGTCGCGCGTCGCGCCAACGTGACGGCGCGCGTGTCGCATTTGGATCAAGGCAGCCACCTCGAACTCAAGACTCCGGTGGGGGATGCGGCGCTGACGCTGGCAATCCCCGGCGCGCATATGGTTTCGAATGCGCTCGCAGCGACCGCCGCAGCGCTGGCGGTGCAGATCCCTCTGGCTGCAATCGTGCGCGGACTTGGCGCTTTTCGTGCGCTCGACGGGCGCTTGGCGGTGCGGGACACCGCACATGGCCTACGCGTGATCGACGACAGCTACAACGCAAATCCCGATTCGGTGCGCGCGGCAATCGACGTTCTCGCAAAGGCGGGCGGAACTCGCTGGCTGGTGCTGGGCGACATGGGAGAGGTGGGTGCAATGGGACCTGCGTTCCACCGCGAGATCGGCGAATACGCACGCAACGCGGGGATCGAGCGTCTGCTTGCCGTAGGCGACCTCGCTGTCGCCACAGTCGAGGCCTTCGGGCCGCAAGCCACGCATTTCACGAGTGGGGATGCGTTGGTGTTGCATCTTCTTGGCGAGGTAGAGAGCGGCGACACGATTCTGGTCAAAGGTTCGCGCTTCATGCGCATGGAGCGCGTCGTGGCCGCGCTCACCGGCGACGCGGAAGCGAAGGCGCATTGATGCTCCTCTATCTCACAGAGCTTCTCGCCAGGAACGTGCGGACGTTCAACGTGTTCAGCTACATCACGCTGCGCGCGGTGCTGGCGACGATGACGGCACTCTTGATCTCTTTCGTTATCGGCCCGCGCATGATCGCTTGGCTCACGCGAATGAAGATCGGCCAGTCGGTGCGCGACGATGGACCGCAGACGCATCTCGCCAAGGCCGGCACCCCGACGATGGGCGGCGCTCTGATTCTCGTATCGATCGCGATCACCACGTTGCTGTGGGGCGATCTCGACAATCGTTTCGTGTGGGTCGTGCTGCTCGTTACCCTCGGCTTCGGCGCAGTCGGTTGGGTCGATGACTGGCGCAAGGTCGTCTATAAAAACCCGAAGGGCCTTTCGGTGCGGACAAAGCTCGGCTGGCAATCGGCGATCGCGTTGGTGGCGTCCGTCTACATGGCGTTCTCGGTGTCTGCGCCCGACAACTCGCGCTTCATTCAAATGTTCTTCAGCTGGATACAAGGCGGCGCCAACGCGCTGCCCGCGCGAGCAGACTTGATCGTTCCCTTCTTCAAGACGATGTCGTATCCGCTGGGCGTCTGGGGATTCATCGCATTGTCGTTCTTTGTCATCGTCGGGACCAGCAACGCGGTCAATCTGACGGACGGACTCGACGGCCTCGCCATCATGCCGACGGTGATGATTGGCGGCGCGCTCGGCATTTTCGCTTATGTCATGGGCAACGCGATCTTCGCGCGTTATCTCGGCTTTCCGTACATTCCAGGCGCCGGCGAGCTCGCGGTCATCTGCGGTGCAATCGCCGGCGCAGGCCTCGGCTTTCTCTGGTTCAACGCGTATCCCGCCGACGTGTTCATGGGCGACGTCGGCGCGCTCGCGCTCGGCGCGGCGCTTGGAACGATTGCAATCGTCGTGCGACAGGAAATCGTGCTGTTCATCATGGGCGGCGTGTTCGTCGTCGAAACGCTGTCGGTGATGATTCAGGTCGCTTCGTTCAAAGCCACGGGGCGGCGCGTGTTTCGGATGGCGCCGCTCCATCACCATTACGAGCTCAAAGGCTGGAAAGAGAATCAGGTTGTCGTCCGGTTTTGGATCATCACGATGCTGCTCGTTCTGTTCGGACTTTCCACGTTGAAACTGCGCTGACATGAATTATCAAGGACGCAATGCCGTCGTGCTCGGTCTGGGAAAAACGGGCCTTTCGCTTGCCCGTTATCTCGCGCGATGTGGCGCGAACGTGCGCGTTGCCGATACACGCACGGCGCCGCCGAACGCCGCGGACTTGGCGCGCGAATTGCCCGATGTCGCCGTCGAAACGGGTCCGTTCTCGGCGTCGACGTTCAACGGCGCGGACTTGATCGCCATCAGCCCGGGTCTTTCGAAAGATCAGCCCGCCATCCGCGAGGCGGTTGACGCGGGTGTCGAGATCGTCGGCGATATCGAGCTGTTCGCACGCGCGATGCCACCGGCGCAGAAGGTGCTCGCGATCACCGGCACCAATGGCAAGACGACGGTCACGGCGCTCACCGGAACGCTCACGCGCGCGGCCGGACTTCGCACGGTCGTGGCAGGCAATATCGGCGAACCGGTGCTCGACGTTCTTGCAGCGCACGAAGTGGGTGAACGCTGGCCCGATCTCTTCGTCCTCGAACTGTCCAGTTATCAACTCGAGACGACGTCGACCTTGAAGCCCGTTGCGGCTACCGTGCTGAACGTCACCGCGAATCATATGGACCGCTACGCGGGGCTCGCTGATTACGCGGCCGCCAAGGCCAGAATATTCGCGCGCGCATCGGTGCAAATCCTGAACCGCGACGACGCGATCGTCCGCTTGATGCGATTGCCCGGGCGCACCGTGCAGACGT
>WNGI01006717.1_pt1 | contig 12910 bp, 7 predicted proteins | sample 5400621 | NCBI WGS metagenome assembly WNGI01 (sample SAMN13153374, study PRJNA577476) | soil metagenome | isolation source: 20 cm soil or saprolite under Garry oak tree replicate 1 | place: USA:California | collected 2016-06-15 | reverse complement strand
ATCCACCAACTTCCGTTGGTGGGATTTGGAGCCTTCCCATGACTCCTTGTAGGTTGGATCTGCCATCCACCCACTTCCGCGGGTGGGATTTCGGTCGCACACGCTTTGGTTTGTTTTTCCTCATCGCTCCCGTTCAAGAACTTCTCGCAAAGCGTTGTAAGCAGGTTTCGGCGCATAGAGCTCATCGAAAAGCAGTGCCTTTCCCTTTGCTCCTTTTGTGTAACCGGGAATCCAACTGTACTTGTCTGTGAATCCCCAGGTCTGGAAAGCGGTGCAGCCCGTTTGTTGCAAACAGGCCGTTGCAATAACTCGATAGACGTCGGCCTGGCGCGTCAGGCCCGATTGGTCCAATAGCGCACCCGTCGTGTCGAGCGGAAGCGCGACGTCCATTTCAGTGATATGCACCTGCAACCCTAAAGCTGTCAGCCGCGCCAGGTTGGCTGCCAAAGACGAAATCTCTTTCATATCGATGTTAAAAATATGTGCTTGGATCCCAACGCCGTCGATTGGTACGCCGCGTTTCCTAAAGTCTTTCACCATCGCATAAACAGCATCTGACTTTGCATTCAAGCCTTCTGTATCGTAGTCGTTGTAGAAAAGCAGCGCTTTTGGATCCGCGGCGCGCGCCCAGCGAAAGGCTTGTTCGATGTATGCCGTACCTTTTCCGGCGAAGCCGATACCCGGACTGTCGTACCAGATCGAAGGTTCAATGGTACCGTTTGCCAGAAACGCTTCGTTAACCACGTCCCACGCAAACACTTCTCCGGAATAGTGCTTCATCACCGTCGCGATGTGTTCGCGAAGTAGCTTGGACAACTGTTCGGGCGTGAAGCTTCCCTTTGATAGCCAGGCAGGGTTGTGCTCACTCCATAGGAGACAGTGCCCGCGCACCTTCATCTTATGGGCTTGTGCAAACGCGACCACTTCGTCACCGGGCCCGAAGTTGAACCTGTCTTGTGAGGGCCGGATACGACCCCACTTCATTTCGTTCTCGGGCTCCACCATGTTGAACTCACGCGCGAGAGTTGACGCATAAGGAGCTTCACCAAACAGCGCAGGGTTCACGGCTGCCCCGATAAGTATCCTTCTCCGGTCGGCATCGTCGCGAAGGGACTGCGCGAAGTTGATGCCCGTCGTGGTTGCGAGGGACAGGATCAAAGCCAAGTAGGGAGTTAGAGATTTTCTTATCAGCAATGGGTTAATACTCGGGCGGTCCAAGCTAACTCGGCCGCCAAGTTTTTCAAATACGATTTCTGTCTTTCTGGCTGTCCCTCAGTGTCTCAGTGGTGAACTAATGGTTGCAGTTAAATCACCACGGAAACACGGAGAGCACCGAGAATGGTCACTGTTCAGATCTAGCCTCCACGCGAGCAAATTCCGCATTCTGAAATCCCACCAACGGAAGTTGGTGGATTGTTCAGATCCAGCCTACACAAGAGCACACGCCGCATTCTTGAATCCCACCAACGGAAGTTGGTGGATTGTTCAGATCCGGCCTCCTAAGCAAAGCGGCCGTAAGAATTAAGAGCGAGCTTGGGGTCTGAACCATCCACCAACTCCCGTTGGTGGGATTTCTGTAATTTCAAAACCTTTGTCTTGTAGGCTGGATCTGAACCATCCACCAACTCCCGTTGGTGGGATTTTGATATAGCGGCTAGCGAATGTTAAGAACGTGGGCCAGTTCGGGCCGGGAGTGTGCCCGCCGCTATGCTGGCGGAAGGCCACATCACCATCAATCAAAGACGTTTCGATCGGCGGGAATTCGTTGGTACCCAGATCCTTCTTGCCCAGCAACCTGTAAACCGGACCGGCTGCGGCTGCAGCCATGAACATTCCCCTGGCGTCCACCCACCCATCACCTTCCGTCGCTCCGCTACCTATGAATACTGGGCGCGGCGCACATAGAGCGATAAGCTCGTGTGAATCCACTGGCAGATCATTCCAGGTGAGCGGACCTGCATACTTGAGAAAGTTGCCGGCCATCCAATGGTACTCGCCAGCGCCCGCGACGTTCTCCACAATCTCGCCCCAATTGCGCCGATGCAGCTTGGCGCCGCCTTCACCGGAGGAACTAACGTAAGCGACGGCGAGACGTGGCTCATACGCCATCGCCACGAGCGTCGCTTTGCCATAACGCGAGTGACCTTCAAGGCCAACTTGTTTAGCGTCGACCATTTTGTCAGTCTCGAAATAATCCAGCGCACGGCTCGCGCCCCATGCCCATGCTCGCAGCGAGCCCCAATCATCGACCTTGCGTGGCTGTCCTTTGTTACAGAGGCCAATGATGCCACTGGTCAAACCCGCGCCGTTGTCGGCCTGAATGCTATTGGGAATCAGGCTGGCGTAACCCCAGCCTCTAGCCAGAACTTGTTGTTGCCAGGTTGGTCCAGGTGGCGGTGCCGGCAGACGAAATCCCGGAGGAAAGGAAATCCCGGAGGAAAAATAAAGCCAAATTCCATGAACACCGGAACAGGACCCGTCGCATTTGCGGGTGTAGTCAAGGTCAGCTGAATGTCGACAGTGATCTGGGAAACGGCAGAATTATCAACATGGCCCGCCAGCTTCTTGGTGATCACCGGAACATCACCATTCTTCTCATTCGTAGTGCTGGTTATCTCCCACTTCACCTTGGGTGTGTTTTTGGGGATACGCCCATAGATCTCACGATCGAAGTCCTCCACGATCTCAGGACGCCGCTTGTTCCACCATGTCTTTGCACTAGTCACTCTCTTACCGTTCTTCAAGAGAAGTGGCTCGGGCAGTTTCGGATATGGATTAGCCTTCGCCTCATCATAGTTCGCCGCATTGGGCGCGTCGGCATTTCTACCGTCCGCTCCTGGCCGCAATGAAGTTATCTTAAGTAACTCCATCATGCGCTGATGATCGTGGTTGGTAGCGGCTTGTTGGGCCAATTGCTGCGCGGTTGGCTGCCCCTGGGGTTGCCGCGCAAGAAGCAGAGAGACAGGGATTAGCAGGAACATTGAGGCCGTAACCAGCACCGCGAGCAATCGTTTCATCCCGCCGCCTCCTTTGAGCGGCTCTTCGCCTCGTAGAGGTGAAATGTTTATAGCACCAGGTCTATTTATTAACATCCACGCTCCGCGCTCCGGAGGAGCACAATGTTTGAATTGGTGCCTCACGCCCTTGACCACTCAAACTCTTCACTGGGACCGCATCTCGCCCGCTACGAGCACCGCAGGTGCGAGGATCTCGGCAAAAGCTCAACTTCAGAGTTCTGTTCGCGCTGCGCGCTCTCATTGCTGGCCAGCCCCGCGGTCCTAGCTCGAGCTCCTCCGGAGCGCAGCAACGATCATATCGCTGTAGCTATAAACATTCGGCTCCTACGGAGCCTAAGACGCCTTTTGCTACGCTGCGCGCGGAACGCACAAAGAACAATGTTTGCTAAACATACCTCGCTAATTCACCTGGCAACGACTTCAAGCTTCGCGGTTTGGTACTTAACCGAACTCGTTCCTACCATGATGTCGAACCAACCAGGTTCGACAGTGCGGTTCATGTTCATGTCAAGAAACGAAAGCTTGTCGGGCGTGATCAAAAACTCGACGGTCTTGCTCTCGCCGGGAGATAGAGAGATGCGCTTGAAGTCTTTCAACTCCATGACCGGTCGCGTAACGGAACTGACCAAATCATGAATGTATAGCTGAACCACTTCGTCGCCTGTTCGCTTACCAGTGTTGGTAACCGTGACGCTGACCTTCGCCTGACCGGCTGGCCCAATCTGCGAAGGACTTACGTTTAAATTGGAATACTCGAAGCTCGTATAACTGAGGCCATGCCCGAAAGGAAACAACGGTTCTTTGCTGGCGAACAAATACCCGCGCTTCGCTGTTGGTTTGCGGTTGTAATAGATAGGTAGCTGTCCCACTGAGCGCGGAAAGCTGATCGGGAGCTTGCCCGCCGGGTTGTAATCGCCGAAGAGCACATCCGCGACTCCGACACCAGTCTCCTGTCCAAGGTAAAACCCTTCAAGAATAGCCGGCACTTTCTCCGCAATATAATTAACTGAAAGGGGTCCACCGCCAATCAGCAGCACGATGGTCGGTTTGCCAGTCTCCAATACTGCTTTAACTAAATCGTTCTGCCGGCCAACTAACTCCAGACTATCGCGATCGCCAAGATGAGTGTCAGCCCACCCTTCTTTGTTCGTATCTTCGTTGCCGCCTAATACAAGTAGGGAAATGTCAGCAGCCCTCGCCACCACTACTGCCTGAGCTATCAGTCTGGCGTCTTCCGCTGGATCGCTAAGGTGCGAAGTATCGGCCCACCAATCACCACCTTCCTTTGTGATCTTGCAACCTTCTGCGTAGGTGACCTTTACTTTCCCCGCTACCTTATCGGTGATTCCCTGTAACACGCTGATGCCGCGGCCCGGATTGTCACTGTACCCGCCCAAGTGTGCCCGGTCAGCATTTGGCCCAATCACAGCAATTGATTTGAGCCCAGTCCGATCCACAGGCAACAAGTTGTCTTCGTTCTTCAAGAGAACGAGCGAGCGCCGCGCAGCCTCGGCCGCCAGTTCGCGATGGGCCTGAGAGTTCGTTACTTTTACCGTGCGTTCGGGATCAACGTAAGGGTTCTCGAACAGTCCAAGCAGGAACTTAAGCCTGAGATTCCGCGCCACTGCTTTGTCAATCGCGGCTTCCGCGACCTTGCCATCCTTTACGAGCTGGACGAGTAATGGGTAGCAGTCAGGATCCGGCAACTCGATGTCAACTCCAGCCTCGATGGCAAGTTTAGCAGCTTCGGTTTTATCTGCAGCGACATGATGCAACTCCTGCAACTGTGGGATGGCGTAGTAGTCGGAAACGACGTTACCTCGAAAGCCCCACTCCTGGCGCAGCACCTTTTCAAGCAACCATTTGTTCGCGTGTGAGGGGACGCCGTCGATCTCGTTGTACGAGGCCATCACACTCATGATGTGACCTTCGGTCACCGCGGCCTGAAAACTTGGAAGAAAGACTTCGCGCAGAATCCTTTCAGAATAATTCGCCGGAGCGATGTTCGTGCCGCCTTCCGGCTGGCCATGCGCCGCGAAGTGTTTCGCCGTGGCAATAATGTGATCGCCGTCGACCATCGGACCTGGTCCCTGCAACGCTTTTACTATCGCCACGGCCATGCGTGAGACAAGGTAAGGATCTTCGCCGTAGGTCTCGTCGGTTCTGCCCCAACGCGGCTCGCGCGCGACGTCGAGGTTTGGGCCGAGCACCTGGTGACTTCCCCGCGCTCTCGTTTCCAGCGCGCCGACGGTGAAAACTCTGCCGACCAAGTCCGGATCCCAACTGCTGGCCAGCGCCAGCGGCTGGGGGAAACTGGTGCTGCCCTGGGCCATGTGACCGTGCAGTATTTCGTCATGAAGAATTGCGGGAATACCCAGCCGCGTGTTTTCGATCAGCCACTTCTGTAATGCGTTGGCAAAGATCGCCCCTTCGCGAGGGTCGAGGCGCTCTCGCTGTCTGGCGATCTGTCCGATCCCATTCTTCAGGACCTCGCGCGCTTTCTCGGGCGAAAACTCTCCGCGACTGGTGGAAAAATCCGTCTGGGCTTTCGCTTGCGGCCTGTTGGTCCAAAGGCAGGTAAGCTGCGCCACTTTCTCTTCAAGAGTCATGCGACTCAGTAGATCGTTCACGCGCTGATCAACCGGCAACTGTGGGTTCTTGTAATCCGGCGCTGTCGCTTGTGACTGAGTCTTCTGTACTGGCATAACGGCCCAAGCCATTACAGCTGCCGCGCAGAACGATCGAATTAGTCGCTGGCGTTTTAGTAAACGCGACGGAAGAAATGCAGACATGGACATCAAGCTATCTCCTCTGCTTCAGGGACTCTGTGAAAAAGGCAACATTCACTTCCAGACACCACCGGCTTCATGCCGTGTGGTCTTTCAACTTTCACCTAGCCTCAGGCACTTTTGCTCCTCTGGATACCACCGGCTTTATGCCGTGTGGAGATTCAGTTTCGGCCTATGTGGTAAAAAAGTAGACCCTTATGGTGAATAAAAGGCTGAAACTGAAGGCACCACGCGGCATAAAGCCGGTGGTATCTCTTGGGGTCTCAGTCCCTCTTCCTTAGGCTGAAATTGAATTACCACGCGGCGTAAAGCCGGTGGTATACGCAGGTCATGGGGCGTTCTCACAAATCTTTTCCCGTGGATTGGATTCCTGGATTTCTTGCCAAACCTGCCGTGAAACAGGAGCTTCGTGCCCTCAAAATCTCGTGACTACGTCTGGTTCTTCGGGTTGCCGCACTCTCTCTCCAGAAGTCCCCATGGGTTTTGAACGCAGGCCGCCAACCCAGTCAAGGAAGTTGCCGCGCAGCATACGTGCAACATCTCGCTCAATTTCTTTTCGAGTGACCGCACGTCCGCTTTGCAGGAGTCGTTCGTAGCTTTCACACAATGATTCGGTAATAACATCGCGCGAGTGCTTCCATTTGTAGATTAGCTGTTCCAGGATGCGCGCGTCCGAGTGTTGCGGAATAAAGCCGGTTCCCAGTAATTCCAAACGCTCGCGAGTGATCTCGGAGATGATTGAAGGATTGTTGAGGAACCACCAGCAGCCGAAGGGCATCAGGTTGCTAAATTTTCGCGAAGCGACACACAGCTCGTGTTGATTTTCGCGCGACAGAAACGTTGCCAGAAAGCGTACATCGGGATACTCGGCGCACATCCGCTCAAGTGATCCGACGTCAGCACGGCCAACGCCGTCGCCGGCTGACCGCAACGCGGCATTAACTCCGCGGCGTACCCCAACCATCACGGCAAGTGCGAGCCCATGCTCTCTCGCGATAGGCAACGCAACCTCACGCAGGACCCAGTCGCGAGCGTCGTTGTCAGGAAACTTGAATTCAGCCGGAAGCGACACTGCCATGCAGACAGGATTCATGGTCACGATCCACTTGTCCAGAAAACGGCGCACTTCGGCGGCTGTTTTAGCAGACCCACGGACCTCAACCTGGTAGCCCATTTGCGATAACCTGGACGAAGTATGCTCCCAGTCGTTTACCAGTCGATCCATACGAAGCGTGGCATGAAATCGCTTGTCGATGCTTGCATCAGCCTCCCAGACCCGAGCCTCCTGCGCATTAAATGGATCGTTGGTCATTACCACATCACTTACGCACGCCAGATTCAGGACAACGTTGACATGCTCCGGGAGTTTTCTCGATCGAAAAAACGCCCGCGCCTCTGAAAGATCCGCAGCCGTCGTGTCAAGACCGAAAGCACCAAGTACGGTGACAACCCCGCGCGTTGCTTCGGATATAGGCGTGTTTTGAACGAACAGCGTCTTCCATACAAGGTCCGCCTGTTCCGTCATATTCATGCACCAGAATTGCTCTGGTTTGATCTTATTGGAGCGAAAGGTCTCGACGATCAAATAGTGGTAAGTCAGCAGCTCATCAATACCGAATAAGCTCATCTCACCGAATTCGGGAGGGAAGAGATGTGTGTGAACATCGATCACTGGAGTCGATGTGACGATCTCTGCAACCTCGCGTTTCAGTTGCGTGACGTCTGACAATGCGCCTCGTTCACCTGCTTTTTCCACTATCATAGTCATCATTCAATCTGGCGGATGGCCAGCTAAAGAAGAATATTGGTTGGCCTTCGACCATCGCTGGGATCCGCCCAACGATCATTGGGGATTGTGGGCGTCCAGCCCAGTCTCAGCGGATCCTGGTCGTAAGGATAGGGGCCCAAACGCTTATAGAGATCTTTATAACCTGCGAGCTTATCGTAATCTAGTTTCACACCAAGGCCTGGACCCTTAGGCACTGCAATGGATCCGTCCTCGTATTGAAATTTGCCTCCCACGATGATGTCGTCGGCGAGATGATGATAGTGAGCGTCGGCGGCAAAAGAAAGATTCGGAATTACGGCGCCAAGGTGCAGCATCGTGGCGAGTTGAATGCCCAGTTCACCCGACGAGTGGACGGCAACACCCAGTTGAAAGGTATCGCATACGCCTGCTGCTTTGACGCATGAACGAATGCCTCCCCAAAAAGTAGTGTCGAGCAGAATCACATCCACGGCGGTATCCAGCGCGTTGGTCGCAAGCTGCTCGAAATTGACGACAACCGTGTTGGTTGCAAGCGGCATCCGCACCTTCTCCCGCACTCGGCGCATTCCTGCCATTCCAAACACCGGATCTTCCAGATAGTCATTACGGATGTTCTCAATCTGTTGACCAAACCAGATCGCGGTCTCAGTTGACCAGACGCCGTTCGGATCAAAACGAAAGCGATCGCCCTCGAGCGCGGAAGTCAGGGCACGGTAACATTCAAGCTCATACTCCGGCGGAAAGACTCCGCCTTTCAGCTTGTGCGAAGTAAAGCCGTAACGTTCCTTCATTTCGCGCGCGTGTGTGACAAGCTGCTCGACAGTTCTGACTTCGCCGGTCGTCTCCTTTGGATGTGGGTAACGAAAAAAGAGATAGGAAGCGAAAGGCACGCGGTCCCGCAACCGGCCACCTAAAATCTCAGAAACTGAAACACCCCACTTCTGCCCGAGGATGTCGAGACAGGCAAACTCGAGCGCCGCGAGAATCTGCGTGCGGTTGTTGTAGAGCGAAGCTGTGGGGTTAGCAACGAGAAACCGTAATTCCTCGAGCCGCGTGGGATCATGGCCGACAAGATATTTCTTCATCGCACGGAACGCAGCTTCGGCCGACTCCCCACCTCCCCCCATTTCGCCGAGGCCGATCAGACCTTCTTCAGTCTCGACTTCGATGATTGTGCGAACGAATCGCCCCCAGTGACAGCCGTTTGCATGTCTGAGCGGCGCCTCCAGCGGGACGGTTACGGTCGTTGGCCGGATGTCGACGATTTTCGTTTTCTCGTTGACATACCTAAGCGCGGTGGTGTCAGTTAGTCTTCCGTTTTGATTTTCATTCTTCATTGTCATTCACACTTGGCAGCAGTCATTCTTGGGTAGTCACCATGCCAGACTCTTTGCTTTGTATTCCTCCAGCGTATGTGCCGGCTTCTCGACACCTTCGGGAAGAGGACGCTTGGAGAAACTCTGAAAATAAAGCAGCACGGCGTCGCGCCACCAGATTGCATCACGTTCCTGAATTGCCAACTTCTTTGCTACTTCAGCGTGGCGTTCCGGATCGATCACGCCGGCCAAAGCGTCCCACTCTTTGCGCGTGGCCGTAACCCAGTCTACGCCGCGCTGATAGTGCAGAGCTAACTCATCCCACAATATTCTTCCCGATCGCATGCGATAATCCCATGGCACGTGATGGAACCAAAGCAGGAATGCCTCCGGGCAGGTCGTCAAATTGGCAAAATGGTCGCGGACAGGTGGTTGGTACTGGCTCAAAGTATTGCTGCCGGTTGCGGTGCGATCGAATCCCAATCCCTTTTCATCAGCACGATGATAGTAAACCGGATTCCAATCGGCGCGCGGCTCTGTGTCCCACCATGGAGCGGGACCGTAGTGATGTCCGCCCCACATAATATGGTGCAGACCGAGCGGCGTCATGTAATCAACCAATGCCTCGTGTGATTCCAACATGATGCGAGCAATCATTGCTGTCGCTTTAGGATCATGTGTGAACGTCATCTTGATCCATTCCTCGGCGACCTGTCGCGAAGTAAGATCAGGATTCCAGGCTAGCCGACCAAACGCATACCAGTTGGCTTGCAGAAAATGATGGCCTGTCCAGTTTCGATCCGAACCTGTATTCGCCACTCCAGCAATTCCTGTCAGATGCTGAGAGTAAAGACTTCCGTCAACCACTTTCGCAACAGTCGAGCCTGGGCCTTTGGCGTAGGTATCGGCGTCGAACACCTCGCGCCACATCGAGGCTAGAAATATAAGATGATTTGAAAAGCCAAGGTACTCCTGAGTGATCTGAAACTCCGGCATCAGTTGTGTCTTGGGCATCGCGCCAAACAGTGGATGGAAAGGCTCGCGCGGTTGAAAATCAATCGGTCCGTTCTTCACCTGGAGCAGTACGTTGGCCGCAAACTTACCATCGAAGGGTTGTAGATTCTCGTAGGCTGCCCCTGCCCGATCGTAGTCGGGCTTCACGTCATAGACAAAGGCTCGCCAGACCACTACTCCGTTATGAGGCGCGAGTGCGGCAGCAAGCATATTAGCGCCGTCGACGTGACTGCGATTGTAAGTGCGCGGACCCGGTTGACCCTCGCTGTTCGCCTTCACCACAAAGCCGCCAAAGTCGGGTACGGCCTTATAAATCTCATCAGCTTTGTTCTTCCACCACGTCCCCACTTCTGGATCTAAGGGGTCGGCTGTCATTAAGCCACCAAGCTCCATGGGCGCAGAAAAACGCGCTGAAAGAAAAATGCGGACGCCATAGGGACGGAACACGTCCGCTATAGCTGCGACTTTACGGAGGTAATCCGCGGTCAGGATCTGTGCATTCGCATTCACATTGTTAAGTAGCGATCCATTGATCCCAATCGAGGCATTAGCCCGTGCGTAGTCGCGCAATCGCGGATCGATCGCCTCGGGCAGAGCGCTCCAGTTCCATAGCGATCGGCCCGCGTAGCCGCGCTCGACGCTGCCGTCGAGGTTGTCCCAATGATCAAGCATACGCAATTGCAAGCGCGGCTTTTGACTAACATCGAGTTTATCTATGGGTTGCAGCGTTTGCATCAACCGCAGAAAGTGAAAAGCCCCATAAAGTGCGCCTAGCTCACTGTTTGCCGCGATCACGATCGCACGGTGAGTACTGAGCCTGACAGAGTGGATGTAAAAACCCTCGGGACCCAGCGCGGCAAGTTGCGCTTCCCAGTGCAGACTCTTAATCAGCGGCGAACTTAGCGGGGTTCCTGCGACTACTGCTCCATCTCGGTTCACCTCATCAGCCGATGGTACCGGACTCCCAAGGAGTCCACTACACGCGTCAACCAGTTCAGCGCGCAACACATCAAGAGTCGCTGATTTGCCTAACACCACGATCTCGCTGACCTGTATTCGATAGCGAGTGAGCGCTTGCGCCGGAAGCTGATCGTAACGGCGCCACAGGCGATGCCCGTCTTCGCCCTGCGCCTCTGAGGCTGCGGCAAACAGCATGGCGATCGCGAGGCAAGCCACCAACGATCGATATTTAGCCAATCGCATAAGTCCTTTTATATAACTCGCGAGAAAAAATAATCACCAATAGGGCACAAACGAAGTCGACAGTCATCACCTTTGGCTTGAGTCCCTTCTCTTCCGTCATCATCCTTCACGCGGCGAATTGCCTTCGTAGAGGATCATATTAGCGTACAACGGGCTATGAGAGGACGCGCTCAAGACTCCGCGTAGTAGCTGAGTTTGAGTTTCGGACCCCATCCCGGAGGGACTTAAGTTAATAGCCGTGGGCGACCCGGGGTCCCCAGCGGGGCAGCCCCGCTGGGGTAGAAGCGTTGCGCGACGCCCACGGAGTGTCAACAAGACGTTTCCTGACCCTGAAAGGGTCAAACAGCGGCGCGTAATGTGACCCTTCCAAGGTCATCTCTCTTTGAATCGAACCCGTGGGCGTCGCGCAACGCTCGCCCACGGCTATTAACTTAGATCCCTTCGGGATAAATACCGGCAACCACCAAACTGACCCACTACTAGATTCCGGCACCAGCCCGCGACGCGCGCGGGCTGGTACCGGAGAGAAGATTCCGATCCAAAATGCCGGCAGCCGTCAGAAGGAGACGCGCGCGCCGAAACGCCACTGACGTGATTGGTTCGGCCCCGTAGTTCCCGTGATAAAGCCGAAGTTGCTGTTGTTGATGTCGCTCGTCGGATTGGCGAAGTTCGCGTGGTTAGTCGCGTTCAGCGCCTCTGCCCGGAGCTGAAACGTAACTCTCTCCGAGAAAGAAAACGTGCGGAAGATGCTCATGTCGGTCTCGAAGAACCCCGGACCCCGCAGGTTATTTCTGCCTCCATTCCCGAAACGCGCGGCTGTCTCCAGAGCCCAGGCACAGTTTGATGTGCAGTTCACTCCTTGTATGGTTGTATTCAGCACTGTGTTGTCGAACCATGGTCCAGCGGCTGAACCGCGCTGCGAGGCGGTACCTATTCCGCCCAAAGTACGGATGACCGGGTTGGTTTGATTCGGCACTTGAGCGCTCCCACCAGCCAGCAAATTCGGAGCACTGCCTTGAATGACATAGAACGGCAGACCGCTCATAATGCTCATAACGCCGCTGACCTGGAAACCGCCGAAGACCTTGCTTGCCCAGCCGTCATGGGCCCATCGCTCCCCCTTGCCAAAAGGCAGGTCATACACCAGGTACGACTGAAGGTTGTGCGTCCGATCGTAACTGGCCGGGCCGCGGTTCCGCTGTTTTTCTGGCAGGTATTGGATTCTCGGACCGCCGTCGTTGTCGGCGAAGTTGATCGCCTTAGACCAAGTATAGGCGGTCCCGAACAGCGAGTTGCCCCAACGGCGCGTGAACAGTGCCTGGAGGGCATCATAGGTCGTGGTTCCATAGGGAATAATCTCATTGATGTCCGCTCTCAGTCCGAACTTGATGAAAAGCGGGCGACCCGCATCCCCGGTTCCCGGCGGGCCCGCGTTGATGTTGATGAATCCCATTTGGCCGACTGCGCGCGTGCCCACATAGCCAACCTGGCTCGTGAACTTCCACGGCAGTTGGCGCTCGATGATGAAGTTGAAGGAGTGAATCTCCTTCCGCATCGGTGTCTTCGGAAACGTCGTGGTGCCGGTGTTCGCCGGAAGTGGGATGCTGCCCTGGGTGAGATCGGGCGGAGTGCTCGAGTTAATCAGCCCCTGCCGAAGAGTGGTCACGGGAATGAACGAGTTGGTGGTGCCGTTGAAAGCGATCGACGGCATTGACCAGATGTTGGCGATTGGGAAGGCATTCCTTACATCCTGGAAGGGCCTCGGGTCAGCGGATTGGCCGTAGCCTCCGCGAATCACTGTCT
>WNGI01006483.1_pt1 | contig 12910 bp, 10 predicted proteins | sample 5400621 | NCBI WGS metagenome assembly WNGI01 (sample SAMN13153374, study PRJNA577476) | soil metagenome | isolation source: 20 cm soil or saprolite under Garry oak tree replicate 1 | place: USA:California | collected 2016-06-15 | reverse complement strand
TCTTAGCGTCACCGCCGGGCGCCCCTGGCGGATGCCGGCCGTGGCTGCCGGTGGCGTCGTCGTGATCGCGGTGGCTGCCTGGATGATCTCGCACGGCCGCTCTTCACCCGGCATGGCGGGCAACACGCTGGCCGTGCTCCCCTTTCGGGTCGCGGGTCCCGATTCCGGCGTATGGCGTGAAGGACTGGTCGATCTCCTATCGATTAACCTGGACGGCGCACCCGGAGTCCGAGTCATTGCGCCACGGACAGTGCTCAGCCGGTGGAACACGAACGTGGGAAGGCGGGCCGACGTCGCCGATCAGGATGCCGCCTTGGGCGTGGCTCGGGCCGTCGGCGCGCGCTTCGCCCTCACCGGATCGCTCGTGGGCGGGACTCGCTCGGTACGGCTGAGCGCGGGCATCAGGGATCTGCGGCGCGGCACGGACCTCGGCATGGAGCAGGTGGAGGGCTCGGCCGACAGCGTCCCGGCGCTCGTCGACCGCCTGACCTTGTTGCTGCTGCGCGCCGGTCTCGTCCCCGACTCGGCCGCCCTACCTGCATTTGACCTCGGACGAGCCACGACGACCTCGCTCGCAGCGCTGAAGGCCTTCCTGGCTGGTGAACGATTCTTCCGGCGCGCTCAGCCGCGCCAGGCTCAGGCGGAGTTCAAGCGCGCCGTAGCGGCTGATTCGACGTTCGCCCTCGCGTGGTACCGGCTCTCCGCGGCAACAGGGTGGACCAATTCGCCGCACTGGCCGGAGCTCAGCGCATTCGATTCGGCGGCCCTGCGGTTCGCCAATCGGCTCCCGAGCCGGGAGGCGCTCGTGCTCAAAGCCAGTGCTGCCGTCAACGAATGGCGCCCTGATGCGATCACGTTGCTGCAGGGGCTGGTGGCACAGTATCCCGAGGATGCTGAGGCCTGGTACCTCCTGGGAGACGCGTACTTCCATCTCGGGCACTTCTCGTTCCTGCCGCTCGACAGCATCGTGCACCCACTGCAACGGGCGATCGCCCTCGACTCGTCCTTCTCGCCGGCCTATCTCCACCTCGTGGAGTACGCGTTCAGGCAGGGCGATAGCGCAGCCGCCCGGGCTTTGATTGACAGACTGCGACGCATTGCGCCGGACAGTCCCAAGACACTCGGGCTTGGTCTCGCGCACGCGTTGAGCTGGGGGACTGCCCTCGAGCGCACTGCGGCCCAGGCAACGCTCGACACGGGGGAAACGCTCGTCCTGCTCACCGCCAAGCACGCAACCAATGAGGCTCCGGATCTAGCCGAGACGACACTCCGAGCGGCCCGGGCCCTCGTTGGGCAGCTCCGCCACGCACAGTTCTCAAGAGCGCAGGCGTACAACGGACTAAAAATCGTGTACGTGAACAAGGGTTGGATCCGTCAGGCAGACGCTGTCGCGGACAGCTTCGCGCTTCTCGTGCCGTGGCCCTTGCTCCGTGCCTGGGAGAGAGTTCTGGGGCACCTTCAGGGATACCCAACCTCCGGTCTCGAGAAGGCTGCGGAAGCAATGGGCTCGAGCGCGAACACCTGGCCTTTTACTCAGACCCTGTTCGGGATGTATGCGGCGACGCATGAGCGACAGGATGACGTTCAGCACGCCCTGGCGGCCCTGGAAGGCCTGCGAACGGGCCCGGATGTAGCCTGCGCCGCCAGGCTGGCCCGTGGGCTGCGCCATTTCGCTGGTGCGAAGCGGGCGGACAGCCCCTACAAGGCCGAGGTGCTGTTCCGTCAGGCCGACGTCGCCGTTGGCACCAGTCCGTGCTTTTCGTTTGATAGGTTGACGCTCCAAGACGTAATTCGCTACCAGGCATTGCTCACCTCCTTCGCAGCGGGGCACCTAGTCGCTGCTTCTCGGTGGGTCCGAGGAATGAGCCCCGTTGCTGACTGGCCCATGGCGGCGCCGCTGGAGTTCTGGAGCGGGCGGATTGCGGAGGCGCGTGGTGACCGCCGAGCCGCGCGACTCCATTACGAGCGCTTCGTCCGCTGGTGGGCCGACTGCGACCCCGAGCTCCGCCCGTGGCGGGAGGAAGGGCGCGCTGCACTGGCACGGCTCTCGGCCGAAGCCCGATGACCCTCTACGAGCCCGGATGGTACCCGCTGCGCTCCACGCGAATCCGAAACAGACTTTTCCCCGCCGTAATGAACAAGGTCTGCTTATCCGCCCCCCGGCCGAACTTTACGTTCGTCGGCGTCTCGGGCGTCGGGATATAGGCCAGCTCCTTTCCGGCCGGGGAGAAGACATGGATCCCCGGTCGCGCGCGGTCCGGAATGGCACAATAGATGTTGCCGTCCCGGTCCACGCTGATCCCATCGGGCCCGGCGCCGGGCGCAAAATCCACCACGGCGCGACGGAACTTGACGGAGCCGTCCGACGCCAGGTCGTACGCGAGCAGCGCCATGCGTCCGGGCGTGACCGGTGTCTCCGGCGGCAAATCCTCCTCGAACGATCCGTTGTCGATCGACGCGACGTACAGCGTCGTCTGATCCGGTGACACGGCGACACCGTTCGGCTTGCCAGCATTGGCCGCCACTAGCGAGACTCGTCCGTCGGGATCGATGCGGTACACCCCCTGCACCGGCTGCTCGATGGGCTCGGGACCTGAGTAGCGGGGATCGGTGAAGTAGATGCGCCCGCGCGCATCGAGCACGAGGTCGTTGGGAGAATTGAAGGGATGCCCGTTGTAGAGCCCGGCGAGGATCCAGCTCTTGCCGCTCTTCATGTCGGTCCGGGTGATGCGGCGGCTGCCGAAGCCCGCCCCCTCGGCGACGACCATACGGCCTTGCTCGTCGAACTCGATCCCGTTGGACATGCCGCTCGGCGAACGGAATACGCTGGTCGTCCCGGTCCGCGGATCCCAGCGCCAGATGTGGCCCGCCTGATAGCCCGATGCTTTGACGAAGGTGATGTCCGAGAAGTAGACCGAGCCGTCGGTCGCCTGAGCGGGACCCTCGGTGAAGAAGCCGTCGCCGAACAACTTCTCAAGCTTGGCGCCTGGGGCCACGATCGACGGATCCTGCGCGAGCACCAGGTGCGACGCGAAGACCATGAGCGTCAGCGAGATCACTTCACCTCCTTGGTGAGTTGCAGGCCGGCCTCGAGCGTCGCCACGATCCGATCGACGTCGTACACGCAGCCCGCCCACGTGCCGCCGCTCGCCCGCTGCAGGGCCGCCCACAAGCGGGTGTCCGCAGGCAAAGCGGGATGGGGCGCGAGCCCGGGGTGCGGGCTCCGTTCCGCCAGCAGCGCGGCGCACGCCGCCGCATCGAGCGCTTGCCCCGCCGCTCCCACCAGGTTGACCGACCCGGTGAGCGTGGCGCGGTCGATCACGATCTCGATCAGGTCGTCGTCCTGCACGCGACCGATCGGGCCGCCGTGCAGCGCCTCCGGTCCGATGTGGCCCACGCACGCGCCGCTCGAGAAGCCGGAAAACCGACCGTCGGTGAGGAGCGCGACGTGCTTGCCCCAGGGGAGATACCGGAGCGCGGTGGTGATCTGCGCGGTCTCCTGCATCCCCGTGCCCGAAGGCCCGGTGCCGATCAGCACGATCACGTCCCCCGGTCGGATCGGACGCTCGGTCGCTCCTTTCACGGCACGGATCGCGTCGCGCTCGTCGACGAACACGCGCGCGGGCCCTCGGTGGCGGTAGACCTGATCGTCTCCCACGATGGAGGGGTCGAGCGCGGTGGCTTTGATCACCGCTCCCTCGGGCGCCAAATTCCCTACCGGGAACACCACGGTGCTGGTCAACCCGGCGCGGCGCGCGGCGTCGGCACCCATGATGACGTCGTCGGGAGCGATCGCCGCAGCGGCGGCGAGCCGCCCGCGCGCCTCGCGGCGCCGCTCGCTCTCCGCCCACCAGTCGAGCGTCGCGTCGAGCGTGTCGCCCGTGGCCGTGAGCACATCGCCGTGCAGCAGGCCCATGCGGCGCAGGTGCAGCATCACCTCCGGCACGCCGCCCGCCATGAACACCTGCACGGTGGGATGACCGCGCGGGCCGTTCGGCAGGGCATCGACCAGGCGCGGCGTGGCCCGATTCACGCGGATCCAGTCGTCCAGCGTGGGCGGCCGGAGCCCCGCCGCATGCGCGATCGCCGGAATGTGCAACAGCAGGTTGGTCGACCCGCCGAACGCCGCGTGCACCAGCATCGCGTTCTCGAGCGCGTGCTGGGTCAGGATCCGCTTGATCGGAATCGCGAGCGAGTGCAGCCGCAGCAGGGCGAGGGCCGTGCGGGGGCCCAGCTCGAGCCACGCCGGCTCGCCCGAGGGCGCCAGCGCGCTGTGCGGCAGCGCTAGGCCGAGCGCCTCCGCCACGACCTGCGATGTGGCCGCGGTCCCGAGGAACTGGCATCCGCCGCCCGCGGACCCGCACGCGCGGCACCCCATGGTGGCCGCATAGTCGAGGCTCACCAGGTCCCGCGCGAACCGGGCGCCCAGGCTCTGCACCTGCCCCGCGTCTTCGGCCCCGACCGCCGGGAGCGTGACGCCGCCGGGAGCGATCACGCCCGGCAGCTCTCCGCATCCCGCGAGCGCGAGCATCGTCGCGGGCAAGCCCTTGTCGCACGTGGCGACGCCCATCACGCCGGACGCCGTGGGGAGGGAGCGGATCAGCCGGCGCATGACGACGGCCGCATCGTTGCGGTAGGGCAGGCTGTCGAACATCCCCGTGGTCCCCTGGGTCCGCCCGTCGCAGGGGTCGCTGCAGTACGCCGCGAAGGGGATCGCCCCCGCCGCGCGCAGCGTCTCGGCCGCCGCCCGGACCAAGAGCCCGATCTCCCAGTGCCCGGTGTGGTATCCCAGCGCCACCGCGCTCCCGTCCTCGCCGCGCAGGCCGCCGTGGGTGCTGACGATGACGTACTGCGGGCCGTCGAGCGACGCGGGGTTCCAACCCATGCCCACGTTCTGCGTCAGGCCGAATACGTTGCCGCTCGGCTGCTCCCGCAGCATGTCCGCGGTGAGGGGGAGCCGGCCCGCCGGCCCGTCACCCGCCAGCCGACCGGCGGCGACGGCGCCGGCCGTGCCGAGGACGGCATCGAGCGGCGGCACAGGGAGCTTGGTGCGCATGATCACAACGTTGCGGCGGCGGGCGGCGAATCGCCAGCAGCATCGGCGTCTGCTGCCGTTCCAAGTATTCTCGCCGAGTGCCCATGTCTGTTGCTGTGATCCCCGGGCTGTCGCCCGGGGTCAGTGAGACCGCTTGAAGCCTCTTCTGACCCCGGGCGCAAGCCCGGGGTGACTAGAGGTCGGTCCCTAGTCCGGTCGAGTTGGAACGGTGCTACCGCAGCGGCACCAGCAAGGCGAGCACGACGGTCGTGACCATGCTCGTGACGCCCACGGCCGCGAGCACGGGAGTCCAGGACTTGAAGGTCTCGAGCTCCGTCACTCCGCCCATCTTCGAAAACAGCCAGAACCCGCTGTCGTTCATCCACGTCCCGACGAGCGACCCGCTGGCGATCGCGGTCGCGACATATACGGTGTGAAAGGGAAGACCGCGACCGTTCGCGGGCAGCATGGCCGCCAGCATTGCGGCGGTCGTGATCATCGCGACCGTGCTCGAGCCCTGGGCGATCTTGATCAGGCTCGCGACGCCGAACCCGACGAAGAGAAAGATCAGGCCGGATCCTGTGCCTGCCGCCTTCCCGACGAAGGCCCGCTCGATCACGGGCCCGATCCCTGTGGCCTGCAACGCGACCCCGAACGCCCCGCTCGCCGCGATGATCAGGATGATGAACCCCGCGCCCATCAAAGATGTGTCCACCATCTCCGCGAGGTCGGCCCGGGTCACCCGGCGCTGCCGCGCGTACACCCACATGGCGACGCCCGCGGCTACGAGCATCGCCAGGTTGGGGTTCCCGATGATCGCGGTGTAGGGCGCCAGCGCCGACCAGATCGCGAAGTGCGCTCCCGGACGTCCCGCCATGGACACGACCACCGTGTTCGACGAGATCAGCAGCACCGGGAGGACGATGGGCAGGAGCGAGACGACGAGACCGGGCAGTGGATCGGTCGCGGCCGGCGCCGCGCCCGCGGCCTGTGGCACGACGGGCATGCGGCGGTCCACCCATCCCGCGAGAAGCAACCCCACCCCGGCCGCGGGCAGCGCCACGACCAGCCCGACCAGGACCATGGTTCCCAGGTCCACGCCCAGCGTACCGGCGACCGCCAGCGGTCCGGGAGTGGGCGGGACCAGCGTGTGCGTCGCCCCCGCGCCGGCCGCGATCGCCAGGAGGTACTTGAGATAGTAGCGGTTGGTGCGAGTGTACCCCGAGCGGGCCAGGGGAACCAGCAGATAGAAGACCGTGTCGAAGAACACCGGGATCGACAGCACGTACCCCGTGGCGCACAGGGCCGTCGCGCTTCGCTTCTCGCCCAGCAGGGCGATGAACGCCCGGACGATCCGGTCCGCCGCCCCGCTGTCCATCATCGCCTTACCGGCGATCGCCGCCAGGGCGATGACGATCCCGATCGTGCCTGCCGTGCGGCCGAAGCCCTCCGCTACGCGAGCGATCTTCACCGCGGGCTCACCGGGGGCAAGCAGGCTGACCACGATCGCGGCGGTGACGAGCGCCAGGAACGCGTTCAGGCGGAGCCCGAGGATCCCGCCAAGGATCGTGGCCATTCCCACCAGCAGGATCAGCAACGGATGCATGGGCGCCAGCAGGTTGAAGGAGCGTGCGGGCCTCGACGGGCACCCCTACTTTACAGCCCGTGATCGTTGCCCGCTCGCTCGGCGTAACCGGGCTCGTTGTGTGCTTCCTGGCGCGCCTCGCCGCCCAGGGCGAGCGACCGCCGCTGCTCGTGTGGGGCGGCGACGCCGAAGGTGGAGCCCCGTTCGTTGAAGCCGACCCGGCCGATCCCTCCCAGGTGCGCGGCTTCGACGTGGAGGTGGCGGAGCGCATCGCCCGTGGGCTCGGCGGGGGCCGCACCGCTCGGTTCCTCCAGGTCCAGTGGTCCGCCATCGACCAGTCCGTAGAACGCGGCGACTTCACCATCGGGCTCTCCGGGGTGGAGGACACGCCGGCCCGCCGCGCTCGCCACGCCGTCACGATCCCCTACTTCGAGTTCCGCGAGGTGCTGGCCGTGCGGAGCCAAGACCGTGAGCGAGTCCATCGTCTCGCGGACCTCCGCGGCCGGCGCGTGGCGACACTGGGCGCCACCATCGCCTACGACCTGCTGCTCGTGGCGCGCGACTCGACCGGGGTGATTCCCGTCTCATACGACGACGACGTGCACCCCTACTCGGACCTCGTCGCGGGCCGCGTGGACGCGGTGCTGCTGGATCACATCATCGCGCAGCGCGCCCTGCGCCGCCGGGGTGGGACCGGGTTCGTCATCCTCCCGCAACCGGTCGCCGTCGGACACTACGTGGGCGTGCTCGCCCGGGCCGACTCCGCGCTGCGCGACTCGGTGGACGCGGTGCTGCGGGAGGCGATGCGCGACGGCACCCTCGAGCACATCTTCCGTCGCTGGGGCGTGTGGGACGCGAGTCAGGGCGCCCTGTTCGATCGGATCCTCCGGTCCGACGCAATCGCACCGACCGCCGGCCCCCCCCCCGCCCCCGCCCCCGCGGCCCGGGCCGTAACAGCCTATCTCCCTTCCCTCGCCCGCGCCGCAGGAGTGACGGCGGTGATCTCGGTGTTGTCTATGGCCCTCGCGGTGGCCGTGGGGCTCGGGTTGGCGTCGGGCCGCCTGTACGGCCCGGGGGGACTGCGCGCGGCGACCACGGTGTACATCGAGGTGGTTCGCGGCACGCCGGTGCTGCTCCAGCTGTTCGTCATCTATTATGGGTTGGCGGGGATCGTACGGCTGCCGGCGTTCCTCGCCGCAGTCCTGGGCCTAGGCCTGAACTACGCGGCGTACGAGGCGGAGATCTACCGCGGCGCGCTCCAGGCGGTGTCGTCCACGCAGCTCGAGGCGGCGCGCACCCTCGGCTTCTCGGAGGCACAGATCCTGCGCCTGGTGCGCGGGCCGCAGGCGCTGCGCTACGCGCTCGCCCCCATGACCAACGACTTCGTCGCCCTGCTCAAGGATTCCTCGCTCGTCTCGGTGATCACGGTCGTCGAGCTGACCAAGCAGACGGCAATCTATGCCACGAACGTGGGGAGCTGGATCGTTCCCGGCGCGCTCTGCGCCGTCGTGTACCTGGTGATGTCGCTCCCGCTGGCGCAGCTGGCGCGCCGGCTGGAGCGCCGCTGGGGAGCCCCCTGAGCGTGTCGACCGCGCTGCTGGTGATCGACGGGCTCTGCGTCCGCTACGACACGCGGGACGTGTTGCGGGCGCTCTCCCTGGAGGTGGCGCGGGGCGAGGTCGTGGCGCTGATGGGCCCGTCGGGCGTGGGCAAGACGACGGCGCTTCGGGCGGTGGCCGCGCTCCAGCCGTTCCACGACGGCCGCATCGTCGTCGACGGAGAAGCGCTCCTGCCGGGGCCGGTGCCGCCGGAGTCGCGGCTGCAGGCGTTGCGGCGTCGGGTGGGACTCGTGTTCCAGGGCCACGCGTTGTTCGAGCACCTCACCGCGCTCGACAACGTCACGCTCGCGCTGCGGCACGTCCTGGGCCGGAGCCACGCCGAGGCTGAGGCGGTGGCGATGGCGCTGCTGGCCTCACTCGACGTCGGCACGCGCGCCGGCGCCTGGCCGCGACAGCTCTCGGGCGGCGAAGCGCAGCGCGTGGCGATCGCGCGGGCGCTCGCGCCCGATCCCCCGTTGCTGCTCATGGACGAGCCGACGGCGGCACTCGACCCAGAGCGCCGCGGCGCGCTGGGAGAGGCGCTGAAGCGGCTCGCCAAAGGGGGGCGGGGCTTGCTCGTGGCGACGCACGATGCCGAGTTCGCGCGGGCCCACGCCGATCGCATCGTGAGGCTGTTGCCGGGGGAGGTCGCGGGCCCCGGCTGAGATCAAGGCGCCGCCACGCGCACCAGCGTCTCCACGACGGCGATGTTCGGTAACAGCGCTTGGGGCACACGGTGCCGTTCTTGCAGGTACGCGGGACTATTGTAGGAGAGCCAGGCGCTTCCCTGCGCATCCTCCCACACCAGGATCTTCAGCGGCAGATCAATGGCGACGCTCGGCGCGGCAAGCATCAGCGGCGTGCCGGCCTTCGGGTTGCCGAAGATCAGGAGCTTGGTCGGAGGCATTGTCATTCCGATCTTCGCCGCCTCCGCGCTGTGGTCCACCAGCGCGAACAGCGTGACGCCTTTGGCGTGCAGCAGGGCCGTGAGCCTCTCCACCGTCTGCTCGACGGAGTGTTGGCTCCGTGCGTCGATAATCCCGTTGTCCGTGTGTGGCGTCATTGTGGAACCGCCCCCGGTCGTCAGTCGACCTGCGTCTGCACCACCGGCCCGGGCTGAGCCGGCGTGCCCGCCGCGATCACCAGGTAGCGGCGCTCCGCAGGCGTTGAAGCCCGCACGATCTGCCGGATCGGGCCGATCGCGTCGACGACGGCCGCTCCCGCCGGGTTGGTGGTGAATGCCGCGAGCGGCTCGAGCGGGCCACCCCCACCCCCGTCCCGGCGTCGCGCCAGCGCGAGCACGTACGGCTTACCGGGCTTGAGCCCGGTCACCGCGGCCTGCAGCACCTGAATGAATCCCTGATCGAACAGCGACACGCTCGTGGGCTCGCCGCCGCCGGGCGCCGCGAGGGTAATGTGGGCCGCCTCTCCGGCGACCCCGAGGGATTGCAGACCTTCTGTTCCTGCCTCGGTCGGAACGGCGTCGGACACGTAGATCACCGCCTGCGGCGCTTGCCCGATCGGAATCGTCGCGACCACCTGATTGGTCAGGGTGTTGATGGCGATCAGTCGGTCGTCGTTCTCCAATCCCACGTAGACCCGGGTGCCGTCGCCCGAGTCCCATACCCCATGGGGCAGCGTCCCGACCGGGATCGTCGTCACCTTGGAGAAATCGTCGGTGTGGAAGACCTGGACCTGGTTCAAGCCCCCGACGGTCACGTACGCGAACGTGCCGCTCGAATTCCGCACGATCTTGACGTGGTTCGTGATCGGTCCGGTCGCAAGGGTCTTCAGCACCGCGAACGGCGGGCGCCCGCTGAAGACCATGGTCTTGCCGACGTCCTTCAGCGTGAGCCAGACCTGCCCACCGTCCGGAGTGACGGCGATGTTGGGGCAGAACGGAGTCTCCTGGGGGATCCGGCCGACGATCTGATGATCCTTCACCGTGATCACCACCGTCTCGGGGGTGAAGGAGGAGCAGACGTACCCGTACTGGCCGTCGGGGGAGAAGATCTGCATGCCCGGTCCGCCGGGGACGATGATCCGGGTCTTCTCCTCGTAGGTGTGACCATCCAGGACGGCGACATAGTTCTCGCCCCGCACCGTGACCCATACTTCGGAGCCGTCCGGGGTGAAGAACGCCTCCTGCCCGCGGTACAGGGGGCTGAAATTGCCGGGCGCCGGATCTCCCAGGCGAATCACGCCGACCAGCCGGTTGGCCGCGGGATCGGTGACGGAAACGGTGTTTGAGAACTGCTCCGCCGCGTACACCCGGTCGCGGTGACTGATGGGAATCCCCTGCCCCGCGAGGTTGCACTCGGTTGTGAGGGCTGTGGCCGCCACGAACGCGGCGATGGCGACGACGGGTCTCATCGCAGGGCCAGCCGCATCGCCACGATCTCCTGCTGCTGCGTCACGACGATCTCCTGCGCCATGCGCCGCAGCTGCTCATTCTTGCCGTAACGGAGCTCGGCTTTCGCCATGGCGATGGCGCTCTCGTGATGCGGGATCATCATGGCGACGAAATCCCGGTCCACATCACCGGAGGGCCGGATTGCCATGGCCTTCATCATCTGCTCCATGGCGGCACCGCTAGCGGCGATGAACGGCTCGTCCGCAGCGCCGCCAGTCCGTCGCACTGCGGAATCGCCCGCAGCGCGCGTGCAACCCACGACGGCCGCGGTGAGGCTGATGGCCAAGAGCGCGGCCCGCTTCGGCAGAGTGAATCTCCCCTGGCCCCAGGATTCGTGCTTCGCGTTCATCGTGCAGCACTCCCTGACGACGTGGAATCCACCGGCGCTTCCGCTTTCCTCACGCTCCAAGAAATTGCGCGTGCGCATACTCGCCCATGCGGACGTCGTATATCAGATACCAGCCCGGGTGATCAGGATCCAGGTAGACGACGAACTGGTCGCACGTCCAGCACCAGGGCGCGGTGTCCGGCCAATCCCAGTCCGCAATCTCGAACATTCCGCCTGGCAGCCAAATGCGGCGGGCTGCAAGGTCAAAGCGAGCGACCGCGTAGAGGTGCGAAGGGCCGACGAGCCCGAACTGCCCGAACTGGAATGGGTGCTCGAGGTGGAATCGCGGATCGTCGGGCGCGGCGTGCCCATACCAGTGGCCATCCCGAACGTACGGCACCGTTTCGCGCGGTCGCCCGGATTCGACGAGTGGCGCCGCGTGACCGGGCTCGCGAGCGCTGGGCTCGTGCGGGATCACCGGCGAGGGGCGTGCGCCGCCTTCGTGCCTCGCCTGCGCGGACAGCTGCTTGGCCTGCGACACCACGAGCAGGGTGGATAGCGCAACTGCAACATGCGTTCGCATACATCCTTCTTTCAGGGTTCTGTTTGTGTGTGTATGGGCGTGGACCAAGCGGGGCCACGTAGCCGCGCGATCACCATGGCTCCCGCAGCGCGACTCCAGCGCTTATGGGAAAGAGGTTCGTCGCGCCGTCGCTCGTGCGGATCGTCATGAAGCGAACCTCCACGAACCCGAGTGCCGGTCCGACCCCAAGGAGCGACAGTCCGGCGCCACCGGACCAGGCGATGCCGGTTCGGGACGTGGACAGCAAGCCCGCGCGCACGACGCCCACGTTGTAGACACCGACCCCCGTGAGCAGGTAGGGACGCAGATTCGGCCCGTCCCGCGGCAAGTCCCTCTCGAGGCGTCCGACCGTACAGGGCGTCGCGTCTTCATTGCGACCTACTCCGCGAGGAAGTGTCTCTTGAGGCGACGGCCGATCTGGTAGTGTCCACCGCAACGTGCACGCGGCTCCCGTCGCGCAGGTTGTCGGGAGGATTGACGACGACCACGCTGCCGTCCGCGAGTCCACCCGTGACCTCGACCCAGCTCCCGAGATCGCGCCCAATGGTCACCGTTTGGTAGCGGGCCGTCGAATCGGGAGCCACGGTCACGACCTGCGGTGGGCCGTCGCGGATGACCAGGGCGGTCGCGGGCACGCGCAGCGGCGGCGTGCCCGCGCCGAGTGCCAGCTGCACCTGGGCATACATGCCGGGCAGGAATTCACCCGTCGGATTGGCCACCCGCACTTCCGTGAGTAGTGTCCGGGCCATGGCATCGAGCGCTCCGGCGGTGCGCGCCACGCGCCCGCGCAGCGTGTCGCCGGGGAGCGCGGGCACAGTGACCACGGCAGGCTTCCCGATCGCCACGGCCGCGGCGTTGTCTTCAGGCACGGTCACATACACGCTCAGCGTGTCCGTCTGCACCAGTGTGAACAGGCTCCCGGGCGCGCTCCCGGTAGCCGCGGTCAGCGTGCCGCTCACGCCGCCCGCCGTTCCGACCAGCGCCCCGGCGTCCACGTTGCGCGCCGTGATCACGCCGGCGAACGGCGCGACCACCCGCTCGTATACCTGCAGCTGCACCAGCCGCTGCAGGTTGGCCTCCGCGCTATTCGAGTTGGCCACCGCCTCGTTGAAGGCTGCCTGCATCTGATCGACCTCTTGTGCCGTTACCGCACTGTCGACGGCGAGCGCCCGCCAGCGCGCGAGGTTCGCCTGAGCGAGCTCCTGCGCCGCCCGCGTCTGAAAGACCACGCCCCGCGCTTGCACCACTTGCTGATCGAGGTCGGGCGCGTCGATATCGGCCAAGAGCTGACCCGCCCGCACGCGACTGCCGATATCAACAAGTCGCCGGCGCACGTAACCCGGAGTCCGTGCGTAGATGGCGGCGGTC